>Ga0315332_10000462_pt1 | contig 18615 bp, 17 predicted proteins | sample M110034915metaG_FD_203455 | JGI IMG/M metagenome (GOLD analysis project Ga0315332, IMG submission 203455) | Ammonia-oxidizing marine archaeal communities from Monterey Bay, California, United States - M1 100m 34915 | ecosystem: Environmental > Aquatic > Marine > Intertidal zone | place: USA...
GGGCGCGAAGACGTTGCTGATCTAGCAAACAGTGTCGCTGAACACCTTCGAGCAGACGACGAAGTAATCGCCAACCCTCAGAGTTACTACGACGAAGTGATTGAGATCGACCTATCGACTCTCAGCCCTCACATCAACGGACCACACACACCTGACTTAGCTCGAGAAGTTGCCGAATTGGGAGAAGAAGCAGAAGCTAACGGCTGGCCTTCCAGCATCAGCGCCGCGCTAATTGGTTCGTGCACTAATTCGAGCTACGAAGACATCACCCGAGCGGCCAGCATTGCCCGTGAGGCTACAGCCAACGGACTTACCGCTAAAACTAAGCTGCTTATAACGCCCGGCTCAGAGCAGGTAAGAGCCACCATCGAACGAGATGGACTCTTGGCTGACTTCGAAGCATTGGGAGCGACAGTCCTGGCAAATGCTTGCGGACCGTGCATTGGCCAGTGGGACAGAAGCGCCGAAGATGACCACACCGCAGGCGAAGCCAACGTCATAGTCACTTCTTATAACCGGAATTTCCCAAAGCGAAACGACGGTGACCCAGCAACTTTGGCTTTCGTTACCTCCCCTGAAACCGTTATGGCATTAGCTCTGGCTGGGACAATCGACTTTGACCCTGTGACCGACACCTTGCAAAACGAAAACGGAGAAGAGGTTTCTCTATCCGTTCCTGTTGGCATCGAACTACCACCTCAAGGCTTCGATCCCGGACAAAACACGTTCGTTGCACCACCGGCAGATGCCTCCCACATTGAAGTGAAAGTCTCCCCCACATCTGACCGACTTCAAGTTCTTCAGCCCTTTGAAGCCTGGGGCGGAAACGACTACGAAAATCTCCCGATTCTCGTTAAGGCCCATGGAAAATTCACAACTGATCACATCTCTATGGCCGGTCCTTGGCTGAAATACCGCGGTCACCTTGAAAACATTTCGGGCAACCTCTACCTCGGAGCGGTGAATGCGTTCGACGGGTATGAGGTTGGCTACGGCAAGAACCAGCTCACTGGCGCCACTCAAACCTTTCCAGATATAGCCCGCAATTACCACGAGGCGAATCAAGGATGGGTGGTTATCGGCGACGAAAATATGGGCGAAGGTTCAAGCCGTGAACACGCCGCTATGGAACCACGATTCCGCGGCGGCCTGGTAGCAATCGCACGTTCATTCGCGAGAATCCACGAAACCAACTTGAAGAAGCAAGGCATGCTTCCTCTTACATTCGCTGATCCCGCCGATTACGACAAAATCGACGAAGATGACCGCATCGCTGTTCGCGCGCTGAATCAACTTTCGCCAGGACAACAATTAGAAGTCGAAGTGACAACTCCACAAAGCTCTACGTGGTCCTTCCTGGTCAACCACACATTCAGCGCCGCGCAGATTGAATGGTTCAAGGCTGGATCTGCCCTGAACATCATCCGAGCCTCTGTATAGCTAACCGCGAACCAGCATTTTCATTCTCCCTAACCGGCCCGAAAATTAGGAAACCGGCCCGGGGGGCGGGCCGGTTTCAAGAGCCGTAAGGAGGAATGGGTGCTCCGCCTCGGCTAACCGCCTAGGTGGGGGGCACCTTTTGGCAGTCGTTCAATGTCGGGCGACTCGGGGGAAGCCGTTAAATCCCGACGAATTTAACCTTAGTTACCCATGGGTCATTCATCAAGCCGAAGTTATAGATACTTTTGATCTATTAAACAGATTGAAAGGTAGTCTGTTGCTATGGAATTGAAGCAACTCGATGCCCTCGCCGCGGTAGCAGAACACGGTCGATTCTCCGCCGCGGCCCGCGCCCTAGACACGGTCCAATCCAATATTTCAACCCACATAGCCCGCCTTGAAGACGACCTAGGCGCCATCCTCGTCGATAGAAGCGCAGGCGAGTTAACTCCAGAAGGCCGCGCCGTCCTAACACGTGCCCGACGGATAAACACAGAGCTAGCCGCACTTCGAGATGACGTGACCTCAATGACCTCGCGAGTTAGCGGCCAGGTAAGGATGGGCATCATTGGAACAACCGGGCGTTGGCTCCTACCTCCGCTACTAGACGAACTCAGCCGAGTCTTTCCAGACGTCATGACCACCGTCATCGATTCGACCACGACCGCGTTAATCCCGCTACTTGAACATGGCGACCTCGATCTAACGGTTATCAACACTCCCCTTCAACACGACGAATTATTTACAACCCCTCTCTTCGAAGAGCAGCTCGTCGTCATAGCGCCAGACGGACATTCCCTTGCTAGCGACGGGGACAGACCGATCCACATCGGTGAACTCGCAGAACACAACTTGCTACTAAGTCCCCCAGGTTCAAATCTACGGGTACTGATTGATGACAAAGCCCGTGAAGAGAATGTTGAGCTCCGCACCATTGCCGAACTTGATGGCATACGCCTCGCCGCAACGATGGCGTTCCAAGGGTACGCGCCCGCGATAGTGCCAATAACCGCCATACCGTCATGGATAGGGCGCGGCGGATGGGCGGTCTTAACCCTTCAAGACATGCCTCGACGTCGAGTCGGATTAGCTATTCGGCGGCGCGGGATGCTTTCCGCCCCGGCATCAGCAACCAGAGATGTACTTAGGCAAATTGTCCGCGATCGAGCACCAAGTATCGAGGGTTTGACCGCTGTTTGAACGCGTTTATGACGAACAGCACTATTGATGCACTCAACTCGCCTACGCTCAGTCATGTGACGACTCCAAGCACGCTTCAGATCCGGCAAGGCACCCCAGCCCATGCCATTGCTGGCGTACATGATCTCGATGGTCGCCCAGTCATGCTTATCCGAGCAGAAGATCCCGAACACCGAGGGGCTCTCACACCCGAAGACGGCGACACACTTACAGCAGCCGCAAATCTTGCTTTAGAAAAGCACCTTCCAATCGTGCTACTACTCGCCTCTTCAGGCGCAGACGCAAATCATGGCGTCGCAGCCCTCGACGGCTGGGGGCGGGCCGCACGGGTTCTCGCTAAGGCTTCCGGCGTAGTACCAATCCTGGCAGGGGTAACCGGCCCAGCTGTTTCGGGAACCGCTCTACTAATAGGGCTCGCCGACATCGTCGTCATGGCAGACGACGCTTACGCCTTTGTTAGCGGACCAGTACCTGTCCGCCAAATGACCGGAGTCCAGGTTGACGTCGAAGAACTAGGCGGCGCTAACGTCCACTATCGAGACACAGGAGCAGCGAGCATCGTCGTACCTCATGACGATGTTCTTCCAACCATCAGCGACATTTTACGCTTCTTACCCAATCACAATGAGAACGAGCCGCCATTCAATCCGTCGTCAGACCCGATAGACCGAGAAACCCCAGAAGCCGGAGAACTTCTCCCCGACACGCCAACAGGTTCATATGACGTTCGCGACGTAATCAGCCTGGTCGTCGACGACCACGATTTTCTAGAACTTCGCGGAGGTTGGGCCGCAAATCTCGTTACCGGATTCGGCAGCATCGGTGGCCGACCTGTAGGGATCGTCGCGAATCAGCCCATGGCAATTGCCGGCACCCTCGACATTCCAGCTTCCCAAAAAGGTGCCCGGTTCGTCGCAATGTGTGACGCATTTAATTTGCCCATCATCACCTTCGTCGATACCCCAGGTTTCTACCCCGGAAAAGACCTTGAATGGCGAGGAATGATCAGGCACGGAGCGCAAATGGCCTTCGCCTACGCAAGAGCGACTGTCCCAAGGATTTCGCTAGTACTCCGAAAATCTTATGGCGGTGCATTCATCGTTATGGACTCCAAAACAATGGGCAACGATGCCTACCTAGCCTGGCCCACAGCCGAAATCGCTGTAATGGGAGCCACTCAGGCCGCCCAAATTCTGCAACGCGGTGAGTCAGAGGAAACAATCGCTACCTGGGTAGAAGATTACGAAGAGACCTATCTAAACCCCTATGTCGGCGCTGAACGAGGATTCGTAGATGCGGTGATTGATCCAGCCGACACACGAAAAGAGCTAGCAGACCTCGTTGACCTATTCAGCTCAAAGCGAGAGCAACTGCCGCAACGAAGGCACGATAACTCGCCTCTTTAAGCCACTTGACGCACCATCAGACAGACCATTCATGACGCCCTTCGTAAAGATGACAAAAAACTGACCCACTGAAAGAGGCGAAACGTCCCAACTTGATGTACGGTCCGGGCGGGGTTTATCAAGCCGTGCAACGGCGCACCTGAGGGCTTGACCCCTTTGCGGACAAATAAGACGTACAGAACACAGAGGAATAACCGTGTCAGAAGAGTCCTTCACAATTACAGATAACCGAAGCGGAGAAACAGTCACAGTCCCAATCGTGGATGGCACAATCTCCTCATCTGCTCTTCGCGAGTTAGACAAGGGAATGTGGTTTTACGACCCGGCCTACATGTCTACAGCGAATTGCAACAGCCAAATCACCTACATCGACGGCGGTAACGGCATCCTTCGATATCGCGGGTACCCGATAGAACAACTAGCAGAACACTCAAACTTTCTTGAAGTTTGCTATTTGCTACTGAACGGCGAGCTCCCGACAGAAGATGAGGCTACAGAGTGGGTAGACCACATCACGTACCACACTTATGTGCATGAAGACATCGCTCGGTTTATGCACAGTTTCCGTTACGACGCCCACCCAATGGGAACCCTGGTTTCAACGGTAGCGGCGCTGTCAACTTTCTATCCCGAGGCCAAAGACATAGACGATCCACACAACCGTCTAATACAGACCATCCGACTTATAGCAAAAATGCCAACGATGGCAGCCTTTGCTTACAAAAACCGTTTAGGTCTGCCGTACGAGTATCCCGTTAACCATCTTGGTTACACCGGAAACTTCCTTCGAATGATGTGGAACGTTGCGGATCCTGCTTATGAACCAGACCCCATTCTGACGCGTGCGCTAGACATCCTTCTAATCCTTCACGCTGACCACGAACAAAACTGTTCGACCACCACAATGCGAACCGTTGGCTCCAGCAATGCTGACCCCTACTCTGCAGTTGCCGCCGCAACATGCGGCCTCTACGGACCCCTACATGGCGGCGCGAACGAGGCTGTAATTCACATGCTTCACGAAATAGGAAGCTTCGACAACGTCGAAGCGTATGTTGAAAAAGTGAAGTCCGGTGAGACCCTTCTGCAAGGTTTCGGGCACCGGGTTTACAAGAGCTACGACCCGCGCGCAACCATCATCAAGAAGACCGCCGATCAGGTGTTCCAAGTAACAGGGATGAACCCTCTGTTGGACATCGCCATGAAGTTGGAAGAAGTCGCTTTAAGCGACCCCTACTTCATCGACCGAAACCTGTATCCCAACGTCGACTTTTACTCTGGGCTTATCTACGAAGCGATGGGCTTTCCCATGGACATGTTCACGGTGTTGTTTGCTATAGGCCGAACACCAGGCTGGCTGGCGCACTGGCAAGAAATGCTCGATGACCCTGAACAAAAAATCTACCGACCACGCCAGATGTACACCGGACCAGACGAACGAGATTACGTACCAATCTCAAACCGCTGATTCCAATCGGCGCAGCCTTATAGGTCGATCAGAATTTTTCCTATGTTCGCGTTTGTAGCCATATAGGCGTGAGCTCCGGCTATCTCCTCTAACGGAAATCTTGAATCAATAACAGGTTTTAAACTTCCGTCATCAAACCGAGGCAACAGCTGAGAAATGAAAAGTTGGTTAGCTTCGATCTTCTGTTCAATAGGCCGCGAACGCAGCACCGTTCCTATTAAAGAAGCTCTCTTAGGCAGCAAAGCACCCAATGCGAATGAAGCCACAGGGGCGCCCATGACACCGACCTGAACGATGCGTCCCTGAACCTTCAAAGATTTAATGTTCTTCGCTAAGTAGTCGCCCCCAATGACATCAAGCACCACGTCGACTCCTTGGCCGCTAGTCCAGTCATCTACAGCCTCTGAAAAATCGTTCGCCGTGTAGTCCACAACCAAGTCCGCACCCAAATTCCTGCAGGCCTCCACCTTGCTAGAAGAGCAAGTGACCGCTATCTCAGCTCCTAACGCCCTTGCGATCTGGATAGATGCTGTACCTACACCCGAGGCACCAGCGTGTACCAAAGCTCGACCACCCGACCGCAGAGCACCCTGGGTAACGAGCGCATCATGAGCGGTCATGAAAACCTCAGGAATTGCAGCGGCATCAGCAACATCGATACCCCTAGGCACCGGCTGGAGCATTCGTTCATGGGTTACAACCATCTCAGCCATTGCTCCACCGGAAACTATCCCCATTACCGCGTCGCCCGTTGACCAGGCAGAAACCTCTGAACCAACAGCGAGAATCACTCCCGAATACTCCAACCCCGGTATCTCAAACTCAGGCTTGGGACCTGGTGCCGGGTATTGACCGACTCGCTGGAGCAAATCGGCACGATTCATAGCCGAAGCACTCACACCGACTACAACCTGGTCAGGCCCTGCCACTGGTTCTGGAACCTCTTGCACATCCAAAACATCTTCACTGCCGTATTCAGTTATCACCACTGCTCGCATTCGGGCGAGGTTAGCGGTAATCCGCCAACCAAAATCGCCAGACGCAGGGGTCTTAGCTACGCTCAAGTCTTAATGGATTACACCTGGCCAAAAAATTTTGATGACTTAGCAGCCGAAGCTAGCCAATGGGTCATCGGAGCGACTTCCGATTTATTCAATACCGACGACGGGTGGCTCGTCGGCTACAGCGACGAATTCACTCTCAGGCTGGCCGAAAAAGGTTGGATTGGCATGACTTGGCCAATCAACAAAGGGGGCGACGGGAGGCCCGAGGTCGAACGGTTTGTTGTAACAGAACAACTGCTCTTGGGACGAGCACCTATGGCCGGATCCTTTTTCCCAGACAGACAAATTGGCCCAGTTCTTCTCGCCTATGGAACCGAGGAGCAACAAGAAAGATTCCTTCCGGCGATGCGGCAGGGCAAATCCAAATGGTGCATTGGCATGTCGGAACCTGATGCCGGGTCAAATGTGGCCGGCATCAACACCCGGGCGATACAAGACGGTTCAAACTGGGTAGTAAACGGTCAAAAGATCTGGACAAGCGGAGCTCAATCCGCTGATTGGTGTTACTTGATATGCCGCACCGACCTCGAAGCACCACCACACAAAGGCATGAGCGAATTCATCGTTGACATGAGATCACCCGGCATCGAAGTAAAACCCATTAAAGACGCTTCGGGCGATTCACATTTCAACGAGGTCTTCTTCAGCGATGTACTCGTTCCGGCCGAGAATCTTGTGGGCGAACTCAACAACAGCTTCGGCCAAACGATGCGCCAGCTGGAACACGAACGGGGCGGCATTGACCGACTCGCATCTAACCAACGTCTATACCTTGACACAAAGGGTCTGGTCGACCCCGAAAATCCGCTCCTTCGACAAGAAATGGCACGAATAGAAACTGGATACAAGATCGGTCGAGACATGGTTCTCCGAAACGTGCTCAGACAAACACCCTTTCCCCAGTACTCAGCCGTTACAAAAACCTGGTGCACCGAGTTTGAGCAAAGCGTGGCCAGCTTCATTGGGTACGCAGTGGGGGCTGACTCAATGCTGAGCAATAGGGTCTCGCGAAACCTGACATATGCACCCGCGTACACAATCATGGGAGGCACCACACAAATTCTTCGCAACATCATCGGAGAGAGAATTCTCGGGTTACCAAGAGAACCGCGTCCACAGCCATGAACCGTGACAACGCCATAATCGACCTGAGCGGTGCGATGAACTGCCGAGACATTGGCGGATATCCCACGAGAGAAGGTCGACGGGTCCGAACAAATGCCATCTTTAGATCAGACCGCTTGAGCGATCTAGTCGAAGATGACCTAGAAGAATTAGCTAGCTACGGCATCCGCACAGTCGTGGACTTCCGTACTGCGGCAGAAACCCATCGTGATATTTCCCGTTTGTGGTCGACAGTTACGACCCACGTCCCGCTCCCAATCGGAGATGAAATAGCCCAACAAACAGAATTCGTCGATCGGATACGTGCTGGGGAAATCAGAGCGGTAACCGTGACAGATGTAGCGGATAGTTATATCGAAATGCTGTCTGATTCGGGCCAACAATTCGTTAACTTTCTGGAGCTAGCCGCAGACATTGAATCCTGGCCATTGCTCTTCCACTGCACTGCAGGCAAAGACCGAACAGGTATCGCTGCGGCATTGATCCTCGAATTATGTGGCGTAGAACGTGAACTTGTCCTAGACGACTACGAGCTCACCAACACCTTGAGGTCTGAACGTCGAATCGCCCAACTCAGACCAAGCCTGGAAGAAGCAGGAGCCGACATTGAGGCAATCCGGCCAGCCCTATCAGCTCCACGCCAAGCCATGGAACAAACGCTCGCTTACTTCGACGCCGAACATGGCGGCGTAAAGCAGTTCTTACTAACTCGTTTAGGCATGAACGAAGATACGGTCTCGGCTATTCAACTGAACTTACTGGTATGAAGATCTAGCACTCACTCTCAATAGCGGCCTCAGACAGCTTCGAAACGCCAACTGTTTCCCTCAGCTACGAGAACTCCCGCAGTCCTCCCAGCAAAGTGGGTGCCAATGATGAGCCTCCCGTCGCTCCAACGCTCGTAGGCCTCGTGTCGAGTTGCGGTGGACATGTCCTGATTCCAATCCGCTGACGACGCTAAATCGGGCTTCGCAAATTGAACAGGGTGATGGGTCATATCTCCTGTAATAAGTCCCGATTCATTTTGGGAATTAATAGTTACGCTCACGTGACCTGGCGTGTGGCCAGCAGTTAGCTCTAAGCCGATTTCGCCCGTAATTTCGTAATCAACATCGATAATCGTTGCCATCCCTGCATCAAGGATCGGCTGAACTGAATCTTCAAAGACCGGGCCATAATGTTGCGGCTCACTAGACCAGTGCGCAAGCTCATCTTTCACGAAGAGATACTCAGCATTTGGAAAAGTCGGCACCCAACTGCCATCGACAAGAGTCGTGTTCCAGCCGACATGGTCAACGTGCAAATGGGTACTAATCACAACATCAACGTCTTCAGACCTGTAACCGGACTTTTCAAGTTCACTCATGAAGTCGGTCTGCAGGTTGTCAAAGGGAATCGCACCCGGTCGCTGCTTGTCGTTCCCACAACATGTGTCGACGATGATTGTCAATCCTTCCGATTCAACAAGCAACGCATGAATCGAAAGCTTCATCCTTCCTTCCTCCGTTACAAAGTCAGGTTTCAGCCATTCAAACTCGTCTACCACTTCTTCGGCACCAGGAAGCAACGCCGAAAAAGGCCAATGCTTTTCCATTTCTAAAACCTTGGTAATTGAGACGTCACCTATCTGCCACGTCGACATAAACCCTCCCCCGTCCTTCGAGCACTAGATTCTAAGAACCTCACGCGCCAGACTAGATCGGCGCTAACAAGCATGACGGAAACCCCTAAGAACGGAGTCCTCAGTGGACCAGCAAGACAACCGCTTCGAGGAAGCGGCGATCGAAGCGGAGTTTGAGACTGGCTACCGCGAAGAAACGCGCGAAGAGGCACGCAAAGGGGTAATAACCAGGTTGTTCCGGATGGCGTCTGGAACATTCGTAACAATCCTCGGAGTGATCTTGATGCCACTACCGGGACCAGGGTTACTAGTTGTTGCGATCGGACTCGGCATCCTCAGTCGCGATGTCGCTTGGGCCGACCGCTTGCTGCAAATAGTGCGACGTCGACTACCTAGCGATAGTGACGGAAGAATTCCAAGGTCGAGCATCGTCACAATGATTGTTTTGGGTCTAGCGGGTATCGCAATATCCACCTGGTGGACTTTTCTGCGATAGCGCAGCCCTTCCATCAAACAGCAGTAGCCGATTCAACCGCCGCAGAATAAAACCCCCAATTTAAACAGGTCGCTGAAGACTTCCAAGATCTAGGATTCAGAAGCGATACCCGGTCACAGCTATTGGAGTTATCGGGATTGATATATTTCCTTTTTCCGCGAAACAGTGAGGATCCACGATCATGAGCGCGTTCCGTATAGAGAAAGACACTCTCGGCGAAATCGAAGTTCCCGACGACAAATATTGGGCCGCTCAAACTCAACGCAGCCTTGAAAACTTCGAAATCGGCGGTCAGCTGATGCCCCAAGAGATAGTTAGGGCGTTTGCTTTCTTGAAGAAAGCATCAGCACTTGTAAACGCAGACTTAACAGATTTCTCCGGCGAGAAAGCCCAGGCCATCGCATCTGCTTGTGACGAAATACTTTCCGGCGAACACGATGACCAGTTCCCCCTAGTTGTTTGGCAGACGGGATCAGGAACTCAATCGAACATGAACGTAAACGAAGTGGTGGCGAATAGAGCCACAGAGATCATGGGAGGCGACTTCCGGCAGGAGAAACTGGTCTCAGCGAACGACGACGTAAACAAAAGTCAAAGTTCGAATGACACTTTTCCGACGGCTATGCATATGGCCACATACGAGAAAATCGTCGCTGAAACACTGCCAAAAATTTCGCTCCTCCATGAAACGTTGGCGGCAAAAGCAAAAGATTTTATGGCAGTCACTAAAACAGGACGAACCCATCTGATGGACGCCACCCCATTGACACTCGGTCAAGAATTCAGCGGCTACGCCATGCAGTTACAACGAGGAACCGAAGCCATTTCTGACAGTCTGCAAAGAGTTAGAGAGCTCGCATTAGGCGGGACTGCAGTAGGGACTGGACTTAACGCACCTGAGGGCTACGACGTTGCGGTCGCCGAGAAGATAGCGGAGCTCACCGGCCATCCGTTCGTAACAGCAGAAAACAAATTCGAAGCACTCAGTGCACACGATGCAATGGTCGAAATCAGTGGCAGCTTAAAAAGAGTCGCCGTAAGCCTCATGCACATAGCCAACAACATCCGCCTGCTCGCAAGTGGTCCTAGGTGCGGCATCGGCGAAATAGTGCTTCCGGCCAACGAGCCTGGGAGTTCAATCATGCCAGGCAAGGTCAACCCAACTCAGTGCGAAGCCATCACCATGGTTTGCGCTCAAGTGATCGGGAACGATTCAGCAGTAGCGGTCGCAGGCACTCATGGTCAGTTCCAGTTGAACGTCTTTAAGCCTGTTATGGCCTACAACGTCCTCCTCAGTGCACAACTCATTGGCGATGCCTGTCAAAGTTTCAATGACAACTGCGCAGTCGGAATCGAACCAAACCAAGAACGAATCGACGAATTACTTTCAAAAAGCTTGATGCTAGTGACAGCTCTCAATACGAAGATTGGCTATTACAAAGCTGCCGAAATCGCTCAAACAGCACATGCCAACGGCACAACACTTAGAGAAGAAGCGGTGAACCTAGGGCATCTCACTGCTGAAGAATTCGATCAGGTCGTAGTTCCCAAAGACATGGTAGGCAAGCTGCTGTAGCTAGCCGACAGAGGGTGGACCGAAACGATTAGCTTCTTCCTCTCCTGATTGACACATGAAGAAGAGAATGAGGAATACCAACGGCGTCGGCAATATGCCGAGCGGCAACCACCATCCGCTGCGACCTACATCGTGAAGACGTCGGACGGTTATCGACAAATTAGGCAACAAAAGAACTATCGCATATAGAAGGCTGAGACTCCCCAGGGGCGAACCTAACTTCCCGAGGGTCCAAAAAATTGTGGCAAGGGTCAGATTCGCGCCCGCAAACCACCAATATTCGGATCGACTAGCCCTACCACCGAAGTTCGCATAGTTGAGTAAACCGCGTATGTAATTCTCGACTAGACGCATAGTGGGACCGTACAGCAACACACTCGATCAAGCGTCCCTATCGCTACAGGTGTTCTACTGAAAACCACCACCCACAAAAAGGACTAAATTCAAAGAGCATGGTCGATACAACACTTCCATTGGTGCAAGTTCCGATTGTTGACTACGGAGCTGACGAAGAAGACATGGTCAGCTATCGCGAGCGAGGTACGTCGCGGGCTCTCGAGTTAGACAACCGCGGACCTATCCGCTTTGGGTCTGACGGACATCTACATCGAGACATAGTGGACTCTTATAACCGACATGGCTTCTATATCTTCACAGAGGTCATTAAGGAGGAAGAACTTAAAGAAATCGAAGCTGATGTAGCGGACATGCTTGAAAGGTCACCTGTCACCAAAGACGCTGAAGTAGACAAATATGGCAATACGGCATTAGGTGTAGGCCTTACAGCTAGAAACATCAGTTGGGTGCGGCCCTTGTCAGATCCTCTTGGTGGCACCGATGCTTCCTACGGCCGCCACCAAGCAAAAATGAACGAACCCGCCCCACCCACTGAGGCACCCGACTACGTTGTTCAGCTATTTCTAGGGTCACTGCAGTTTTCTGACGCCTGTCTAAGGCTGTATGGGCACCCAGACCTGCTTAGAGTCGCCGAAGGTATCAACGGACCCGATTTCACTCCTTTCAACGAAGCCGTGTGGCTGAAGCAGCCCGGACTGGGCGGTTCCGTCGCTTGGCATCAGGACGGTTGGACTCATTGGGATAGTCCCGAATTAGACAACCACACTCATGGCTTCAACTTCATGGCTCAGCTATACGGCTGCGATGCAGCTAATGGACTCTGGGTGGTTCCAGGTTCACATAGCGTTGGCAAAATAAATATTAAGAAGATGGTCGAAGACGCCGGTTCGGATCGGCTTCCTGAAGCCGTTCCAGTCATCTGCGGGCCTGGTGACGTGGCGATGACTAGTCGACAAGCAGTTCATGGCTCCTTCGCCAACACGAGCTCAAATGTCAGAGTGACAATTAATTTCGGATTTCATCGTCGGTCGTCGGTTCTCGGAATACGAAGTGGGGGTGTCCACAACCCAGTGTCAGAGTATGACGAGGAATACATCTTTGAACGCTCAAAGGCCATCGCCTGGGGAATCGACGCTCGGTCACAACATTTTCCTGATGAAGATCGTTATGTATACGAACCCTTCAGAGGGATTGAAGAACAATTCGTGTGGAGCGAAGAAACAAAATCACATTTACGCGATTACAACTTACGAGACATAGGGATTTGATATGGCGGTTCTCGAATATCGGTTGGAGGACCATGTTGGTCTGGTGACACTCAACCGACCTGAGGCTCGAAATTCGCTTAGCCCAGAGCTCATAGTGGGTCTCGCAGAACTTTGGGAAAGCATCAAAGCGGACTCTGAAGTTTGGGTCGTGGTTCTTACAGGGGCCGATAATTCAACTTTCTGTTCCGGCTTCGACTTAGGAACCACAATTCCCCTCATCACCGGCTCTCGAGAACCACAAGACCAGTTCGAGCAAGCCATATTCGAAGACAGAGAGTTGTTACGGCGGGCGACTCTCGTAGGTTACGACATCGGCAAACCACTCATCGCTGCAGTCAACGGTCACGCGATCGCAGGAGGCATGGAGCTTGTGCTTGCTTGTGACCTCCGAGTAGTCGCACAAGGAGTAAAGCTAGGCCTATCCGAGGTTGCTCTAGGTCTTATCCCAGGCATGGGTGGCACCGCCTTACTCAGGCGACACCTGCCGGGTGCGTTGGCAATGGAGATGCTGCTTGGCGCGAAGCCAATTGTCAGCGACGATTTAGCTCACTCGGGATTATTCAATCGTCTGGTCCCGGTATCTGAAACCTTGGCTTCAGCGATAAAGCTCGCTCAAATTATCGCATCGAATGCGCCATTAGCTGTCCAAGCAGCTCGGCAAGTAGTTCGAAAGTCAGCAGACCTAGAAGAGTCAGAGGCCCTACTTCTGGAAACCCAAATAGGAGAAACTCTGGCCAAAACGGAAGATGCGGTGGAAGGACCCTCGGCCTTTATGGAGAAACGGCCTCCCAAATTTCTCGGTCGATAATCTTTAAACGCTTAAACGTTTCAGCTGTCTCTAGCGCAACTTTCCATTTGATGTTCTGCGCCTAGGACTCTGGGGTGCCCCTGAAAGGCTCAAAGCCGTCATAGGCCAGCTCAAACTAAGCGACTCAACTAACTAATGTCCGGCAATTCAAGAATGTGGGCTTCCTCCACGCATGTCCTCCTGTAGCGAAACATTTCTCGAGCGCCATCTGCGTTAGGTAACTCAAGGAATGCTTTATGGCTTGGATACCACACTGCTAGAACTTCGTGAAAACCTTCAAGGTCGCCGACTACCGAACCGTGGACCGGTGCGCGCCACAGAACAGAACCTCCAACCTCTCCAACCGAATAACTAATTGACTCCATATATGCGGTGTAACTTTCCCCTCCAGGAAAATCGACTTCCGGGCGATATTTATTGATATTCAACATCACCAGCGGCAGCTCTTTGGAGGCAGCAGCCAGCTTCTCCAATCGCGCCATTTGGTGCGCCGCTGAAGTGTTATTACCTTCCATGCAACCAAGCTAGTCCGAACAGTTCGGACCGAAGAGCAACGAGGCCTACCCTCTAGGTATATCCGATTAGGGTGAAGGGCTATTTTTATGACACCTTTGGAGTACTTTGACGCCTCTTCGAAGAATCAAGCGTGGCACCTACATATGCCCGCCGAAATTCACGGAGCTTTTGGAGGCGTCACCGGGGGTGCCTTAGCAGCCGCAGCCATTGCTTTAGGACGCACGGTCGAGCCGAACCGAATCGCAGCTGGCCTCGATATACATTTCCTTCGCGGTTTATCAACTACACAAGCAACAGCCCAAGTCACAACTCTTTCATCTGGACGAAGCATCACAATTCTTCGAGTTGAATTCAGCGACGATTCAGGTACCCCAACCACCGAAGCACGCGTAGTCTTCGCTGCTCCCGAATCCCTAAGAACCGATATCCAAGCAGCTAACCGAGATAGCGGTCTCTTAGGACCTCCACCCTCTGACTTGTCCGAAAATTCTAAACCTTGGCGAAAACCAGAAGGAGTTGAGGTTCCGATCATAGACACCGCCCGTCCGAGGGCATCTCGCGTCGGTGCTTCTATCGCGACATTGGTCACAGTCCCATGGGAAACGACCGCTGACGGTAGCGAGGGTGCTTGTCTAGCCGCTGACCTGTCAGTCGGCCCACCCGTTGATGCTGTTCTTCCTAGGGGTACGTGGGTCCCCCACCCCAACCCGGACCTGTCGCTTCGATTCTCGGGACCGGCCACACGCCAAGATTTAGTTGCTATCGCTATATGTCGCGAAATCTCAGGTGGTTTAGCGACCGTTGAAACAGAAGTCTGGCAGGAACAATCCTTAGTCGCTAAGGGATTATCAACGAGCCTTTTACTTTCTAGATCCTGAAAGCACTCTTGGGGTCTCATCAAAGACCTGAATGTCTTAGGATCAGCCTTGTAGCGTCAGGTTGGCTTCAGCGGAGGAGTAAATATGAAGTTCGGAATGCTCTACGAGTTGCAATTGCCAAAACCATGGGACGAAGAAGCAGAGTTACGTCTCATCGAAGAAGCGACGGAACAAATCGTTTTAGCCGACAAGATCGGCATCGATCACGCGTGGGCGGTCGAGCATCATTTTCTTGAGGAGTATTCCCATTGCTCAGCATCAGACGTGTTCCTAGCCTCCCTAGCGGCAAAGACCGAACGGATAAGAATTGGTTTAGGCATCCGCCAGGTAATTCCGAACTACAACCATCCGTCTCGTACTGCGGAAACTGTCGCTATGTTGGACCTCATATCGAGAGGACGCGTCGAATTCGGTATCGGAGAAGGCGCCACCCGTTTAGAGCTTCGCGGTTACGAAATTAATGCCCGGCGCAAGAGAGAACTATCACTCGAAGCTGCCGAACAAGTCGCAAACATGATGGTTATGGAACCCTACCCAGGTTTCGAGGGTGAAGGCTTCTCAATGCCATGCCGCAACGTTGTCCCCAAACCTATGCAGAAGCCTCACCCCCCAATGTGGATTGCCTGCACGAATCGCTCAACCATTGAGGTGGCCGCTCGGAATGGATTAGGGGCACTCGCATTTAGTTTCGTAGACCCTGACGAAGCAAAGGATTGGGCAAACACCTACTACGACATCATCAAAAGCGAAGAATGCGTTCCCTTAGGACACACCGTAAACGCGAACTTAGCGATGGTGGCTGGATTCAGTCTCCACAAAGACGCCGAGGAGGCGATGCGGCGTGGAATCGACGGGTTTCAATTCTTCAGGTATGCGGTCAACGCACTCGTAGCCAACGAAACACGGCCCGGACGCAGCAATCTATGGGGGGAATACGAAGAACTCAGGGGACCTGATTTACCAACTATCGGGGCTCCAGGTATCGGAACTCCCGAGGATTACACAGCCCTGGTAAAAGAATTCGAGTCCGCGGGCGTCGATCAAGTCATATTTCTGCAGCAAGGCGGCAAGAATCGACACGAAGACATCTGCGAAAGTCTCGAACTGTTTGGCGAAGAAGTCCTTCCTCATTTCGCTCCTCATAGGGATCAGCGAGTCGAGGACAAAAACACCGAACTTGCACCTTTTATTGAAGCCGCCCTTGAAAGAAAACAATGGATGGCACCACTCAGCGATGAGGAAATTCCTATTGTTCCTCCATCTCAAGCAAGAGAATCTTTCTACGTAAAGTCTTGACCTCTAATCAGACTCAAGCATCCGCGCTAGGAAATTGTTGATATCAGATCTGGCCTGTTTCGCTACTGCGGTTTGCGCAGCAAAACCGTCAAAACCGTGCGGTGCGCCAGGATAAACATGAAGCTCCACAGGTACCCCCGCATGATTGAGTCTCTTTGCGTACTCAATATCTTCGTCTGCAAATCCGTCCAGGCTCCCCGTCATGATGAACGTGGTCGGCAAGTTACTAAGGTCCGATTCCCTAGAGGGGGCCGCGTGGCTAGGAACATCTTCGGTCCCGAATAGATCACCGAGATACGAACTCCATCCAAAATAATTCGATTCCGGGTCCCATATAGGTACGTTCCATCCGGCCGTTGTAGTCGTTCGAGTGTCATCAATCATCGGGTATATGAGGAGCTGATAGTCGATCTCGAATTCTCCCCGATCTCGAACCAGCAGAGCTAATGCTGCAGCCATACCACCACCAGCACTCGGACCGCCGATACCGATTCGGTTCACGTCAACGCCCACTGACTCTCCATGCTCCTTCAACCACTTCAAGCCGGCATAGGAATCTTCTAGGCCGCTCGGGTACGGATGTTCAGGCGCTAAGCGATACTGCACAGCTGCCCCCACCAAACCAAAGCGCTGACACCACCGATCGAATCGATCATCGTCCTGTTCAGGAGCACCTAGGACATACCCACCGCCATGAGTCCAATACAACGCTGGCTTCAGCTCTCCAGAGTGCTTCACACTATGGACGCGAACTCTTACTTCATGACCATCGAGCCCGGGGACGTAGTGATCGACACGCTCAACCTCATCTGAAAGCAGGACTCCTTCGTTCCGAAGAAGTCGAGAGTTTCTTGCGCTTTCGAGGGTGCCAGCATTAACCGTTCCCAAAGATGGTTGAGACTCTAAATACGCTCGCACCTCGGGGTCGTAATAGGGATGTGAAGTCATGTCGTGCACCGTAGATCACAGCCACTAGGGAGTGCTCAATAAGACAAAGGCTTCAGAACCAATATTGGATTGTGTCTCCGCTATCGGATCAAAATGACCGTAACCCGCTGCTTGAAAAACAGGACCTAACCCCGACAATTCAACCCAGAGTTAAGCAGCAGTTACTTACTCGACTATGACTAACCACTCACTAGGACATTGGAGTCCAAGAAAAGGAGATAACCGTGTTAGATGACTTAGGCATCATCGCCCAAATAATCGAGGGTGCTCTTTTGCCCCTCTCACTAATTTATTTGGCTAGAGAAGCTCAACTAAACGTAAAGCTCACCAAAGCGCAATTCAGCCACACTCTGACTAACCGACTTTACGAGCGTTACCTTTCATCCACCCAAAATGAAGAGTTTGTTTCCTTTCTAGCGAAAGATTTTTCGTCAAAGGAACTGACAAACGAAGACCAGTGGCGAGTCACACTATGGACCAACACCATGCTGGTCGATCTATTCGACACCTACGAACAGCAACAGAACGGTTTAGCTACTCAGGACCAACTCGACATGCGCGTGAGCCTTCTCAAGTTAGGACTGATGCAAAGCCCTGGCGCGAAGGCAGCTTGGTCGCTATGGAAGCCAGCCAGAGATCCTTTATTCGTCGATTGGTTCGAAATGGAAATCTACGGAGGTCCCCTGACAGAAGACTCAGACGAACACGCTGCATCACTCAATATGAGACGTTAACGATTTTGGCCTCACCGTTTAGTGTCTAAAGCTAACTTATGACCATGAAGGGGACTCATAAGGGGCGAGCGCCTGGACCTACTGTTCAGGACGTTCTCAGCGCGGATGCCATTGGACCACCTGAAGTTCTCCTTCGAGAATACCCACCAGAATTTAGCGGCAACCGAGAGATATCTGCAGATCGGTACCTCAGCCAAGAGTGGCATGACTTGGAGGTCGAGCACGTCTGGCGAAAGGTCTGGCAAATGGCGTGCCGGCTCGAAGAGTTAGCCAATGTTGGAGATCACATTGTCTACGAAGTTGCTACCGAATCAGTCATAGTCGTGCGAACGGGCGAAGGACCAACCGAAATCTGTGCCTATATCAATTCGTGTCTGCATCGTGGAACGCAGCTACGAACCACGGGCGGCAATA
>Ga0315332_10000465_pt1 | contig 18567 bp, 10 predicted proteins | sample M110034915metaG_FD_203455 | JGI IMG/M metagenome (GOLD analysis project Ga0315332, IMG submission 203455) | Ammonia-oxidizing marine archaeal communities from Monterey Bay, California, United States - M1 100m 34915 | ecosystem: Environmental > Aquatic > Marine > Intertidal zone | place: USA...
CGCTTCAAACAGCCGTCGGGCCAACAGAAGATTCTGTCCTCGCAGATTGCGGGCGGGGGCAGCAGCGGCCGCACCGTCACCAGGCAGCGCTTTGGGTTCGCGCATGCCGTAACGTTCTCGTGTCGCGATTGCTTCCTCTTCAATCCGCAGTGCTTTCTGCAAATCCGCTGAACACAGAAGTTCATGGGCCTTCTTCCGGTAGATGCCGAATGGTGACGAATGACTGGCCAGCGTGGACGCCATATCCAGACCATTAAGCAGTGCCTCGCGGTGTCGCATTCGCAGAGCGGTCAGTTCGGCCGGGCGGTGCAGTTCGTCGCTTTCGTAACGTACGCTGGTGGAATCCCCGGACACAAGCAACGGATCGAACTGGTGCCCCAGAAATCCTCCTCCCTGACAGGGCGTAGTAATAACGTTGTGAAACTGCCACGGCAGCATCGCGTGTGCAACATCGAGTTGCTCACCTGCACGCAGCATTGCCAGTACGGCACCATGGCAAGGATAGAACTGGTTGATCGGACCAAACTCTTCGCGGTCACCCTGCGGTCCCTGTCGTCCTGTGTAAGTTTCCGTGGATGCGGAATCATGCAGCCGATTCGTGTGATGCATGCTGCGAAGCAGAGCCACCTTGTGCATGACTCGCGCCATATGAGGCATGTGTTCACAGATCTGCAGCCCCGGCACCGATGTCGCAATACTGGAGAACTCGCCACGTACTGAATCCGGCGCGTTAGGCTTCATGTCATACGTATCAAGATGACTTGGCCCACCGTAATAGAAAACGAAAATGCATGATCGAATCGAGCTGGACACGCCACTTGCATTCACGGCAGACGCCGCTGCCACACTGGCCGATTTCAGCGTCGACAGTGCGCTTACCGCTCCCAGCCCGGTCCCCATCTGCAGCAGATCACGCCTGGACGGGCGGTGCGAATGCAATTCAACGGGAAAAGGCAGCATCGTTGGCTCACTGACAGCGGCGGGTCAGGACACAGCCATTGTAGGCTCCCCGGTCAGCTCTTCAATCGGCTGCACGCCGGACTCAATGAACGTCCGTGGCACACCACGAAAATCGAAGACTCGTCCGGCCTCAAGGTTCACGCCCAGATTGTGATAGATGGTTGCGAAGACTTCCTGAAACGTAACGGGGCGGTCTGCCGCTTCGCCACCCAGACGATCTGTTGATCCGATCACCTGCCCGGTGTTCATACCTCCTCCGGCAAGTAATGCACTGCAAACTCGAGGCCAGTGGTCACGGCCGGCTTTGTCGTTGATTTTTGGTGTTCTTCCGAACTCGCCCCATGCAACAACCGTCACGTCGTCCTGCAGACCACGTTCGTGCAGGTCTTCTATCAGAGCTGTGATCCCCTTGTCGAAGATCGGCAGTTCCTGTCGACCGGTTTTGAAGTTACTGCCGTGCCAATCCCAGAAACTGTAATTCACCGTCACGATTCGTGCGCCGGCTTCGACCAGTCGCCGGGCCGCAAGAAAGTTCTGAGGGCACATGGGTGCTGCATCACCACGAGGTTTGTTTTCATCCTGCACACCGTAACGATCACGTGTTTCTTTGCTTTCCTGAGACACGTCCAGAGCGTTGAACAGGTCGGGAGACGTCAGAATCCCCATAGCCTGCTGGGTGAACGTATCCATCCCTTGCATTTTCCCACTGGCATCACAGTCACGGCGAAACCTATCGAATGATGTGAGCAACTGATGACGATGCCCGAGTCGATCCGCAGTGATGCCCTGCAGCACCAGATCGTCACGCCCCGACCCCTTCGGTGAAAAAGATGAATGTCCAAGGCCCAGAAATCCCGGACTCGGTTCATTGTAGGGCCGATGCTTTGTGGTATAGCACAGACTGACAAACGGCGGCGTCCCGGGAGTCACGGGTCCCTCGAAATGACTCACGACGGAACCAAAGTGCGGCCACCCTCCGGCGGCCGCATTCTGCTCGTGATAGCCTGTCATGCATTGATACGAATAATGGGCGTCCTTCGCGCCGACCATGGAACGAATCGGAACGAACTTGTCCATGTTCCTGGCGATACCCGGCAGCAACTCACAGATTTCAATCCCCGGCACGCTGGTGCGGATGGGCTGAAATTCCCCACGAATCTCACTGGGTGCGGCCGTCTTGATGTCGTACATGTCCTGATGCGGAGGTCCTCCGCACAGATAGATCATGATCACCGACTTATGACGCCCACTGCCTGCATTCTTTGAAGCCCCTTCGGCCCTCAACAACTGCGGCAGGCTCAGACCGGCGGCTCCAAGTCCACCGATACTCAATGCATCGCGACGGGAGACACCATTACACAATTTTCGATTCGGTGCCGCAGGTCCCTGTACAGAAAGCATAGATATACTCAGTAAAGATGGAGGTACGATAATCGTAAAGCGGACAATTTAGTTTATCGCTTCGCTGTCGCGTCGTCGACACAAATCCCCTCGACGACGTATTGAGACCGGTCATCCGGTTTCCGATCGCAGCCCGGTCCCAACTAACCAGCTCGAAGCACACCCTGGTTAAATGGCACCACGTGCATCCACACAGCTGTTTCCCCGGACGTGTAGATCACTCGGATACATGGATGGCCAGCGTTACAGGACTCCGGCGGACACCTGCCCGGCGTCAGAATATCATAGGTTCAACGGTGCCTGCCAGCTTCGCTTCAGGTCTTCAAGTGACGCGTTGACGATCGCTCTTTCGCCATTACCCAGAATCTGCAGAGTGTTGTCAGCGGTCGTTTCACCAACGCAGGAATACGGAAGATCGCCCATAACAGCAGCGAAGTCAGTGGCCATCGCTTCCTCAACCTCGATCAGAAATCGAGTATTGCTTTCGGAAAATAATACAGCTGCCGGATTAGAAACCTGCCCTTGGGAAAACTCGGATTCATCATCTTCGGATTCATCAGATGGTACTGCGACGTCGGTCAGATTGATCTTCGCCCCCACGCCCCCGGCAAATGCCATCTCTGCAGCCGCAACAGCAAGCCCCCCCTCACTGAGGTCGTGGCAACTGCGAATCAAACCCTGCTGAATGGCCTGATGGACGGCAGAAAACACTTTCACTGCTTGGTTTGTGTGGACGGTAGGCACGACACCGCCAGCCAATCGATTCACGAGGCAATAGTGACTGCCGCCGAGCTCATCTCGCGTGATGCCAACAAGGTAAAGTTTGTTTCCGGGAACCTTCAGGTCCATCGTGACAGCCTGCTCAACATGACCAATCTGGCCAAGTGCAGTGATCAGTAGTGTCGACGGAATAGCCACAGTCTGACGATCGCCGTTGCCGTCCTCGTAACTGAACTCGTTATTGAGACTGTCTTTTCCGCTAACGAAAGGAGTCCCGTATGCGACGGCGATATCCTGGCACGCAAGCGAAGCGCGAACGAGCGTCCCCAACGTTTCCGGACGTTCCGTATTGCCCCAGCAGAAATTATCCAGAATCGCAACCTTTGACGGGTCGGCTCCCACTGCCACGCAGTTGCGCATGGCTTCGTCAATAGCGGACGCCGCCATCCAGTAGGGGTCAACATCACCGTAGTGCGGATTCATGCCGCAACTGATCACCAGACCACGGTTTGAAGTCAGATCCGGACGCACGACGGCGGCATCGGAGGGCCCATCGTTGTTGACGCCCACGAGTGGTTTGACCACGCTGCCGCCCTGAACTTCGTGATCATACTGGCGTATGATCCATTCCTTGCTGGCGACATTAAGCGATCCCAGGATCTGCCTGAGGTCATCGGTGTAGTCGGGAACGGCACTCTTGTTGATGTCATCCCCTGAAACTGGAACACGCGTCCCTGGCTCTGCCGACTGTGTCACCTCAGTGCCGGGGTGGCAGGACACTGCGGCACAGGATTCGGTCAGTTCAAATGTCGCTTCGCGAATTACGGGGGGACGCCCGTCATGCAGGAAGTCCATGGTGACACGACCGACGAGGTTGTCTTCGTACTTCAGCACAAGCTCTTTGGTATCGGTAAACCTGCCGATGACGCTGGCCTCGACTCCTTCCGAACGACACAGCTGTTCGAAATTCGCAAGGTTACCTTCCGGAACGGCCAGCACCATTCTCTCCTGAGCCTCGCTGATCCAGATTTCGGTATACGATAGACCGGAATACTTCAGCGGAGCTTTGTCGAGCCAGACTTCGGCACCGGTTTCCTCACCCATTTCTCCGACAGCACTGCTGAAACCACCGGCTCCGCAGTCGGTAATGGCGGTGTACAGGTTACGATCACGAGCTTCAAGAAGAACATCGAGCACCATTTTTTCCGTGACGGGATTGCCGATCTGCACCGCCCCACCACTGATACTCTCGCTGTCTTCAGTCAATTCGGCCGAGGAAAAAGTTGCTCCGTGAATGCCGTCCCGACCAGTGCGTCCGCCGACCGCCACAATCAGATCGCCAGGTGACACACAACCTTCGCTCTTGTCACGAGGAATCATGGCGACATTGCCACAGTACACCAGTGGATTCCCCAGATAGCGATCATCAAAATAGACAGCGCCGTTGACCGTTGGAATGCCCATACGATTACCATAATCCCGCACGCCGGACACAACGCCTTCCATCACAGCCCTGGGGTGCAGAACACCGGGCGGCAATTCATCAGCCGGGAAATCGGGTCGGGCAAAGCAGAAGACATCGGTGTTACAGACAGGACGAGCTCCCAGGCCGGTGCCCATCGGGTCACGGATGACACCACCAAGCCCTGTGTTGGCACCGCCATAGGGCTCAATCGCAGATGGATGATTGTGAGTTTCCACCTTGATACACACATCCTGATTTTCGTCAAACGTCACAATGCCGGCGTTGTCTTTGAAGACACTGACGCACCAGTCGTCGTCACCAAGATTCTCGCGAATGCTGACCGTTGCATTGAAGATAGTTTCCTTCAACATGTTGTCGAACTGAAGTTCGCGAACCGTTTCGCCCCCCTTTGTTTCGACGTAATGAATGCGACCGGCAAGTGTCTTGTGAGAACAGTGTTCGCTCCAGGTTTGAGCAATGGTCTCCAGCTCGATGTCGGTAGGATCTCGATCCAGCGACTTGAAGTAATCACGTATCGTCTGCATTTCGGCCAATTGCAGATAGAGCTGCCCTTCAGCGCTAAGCTTCATCAGCGTTTCGTCGTCGTTCATTTCGCGAATGGCGACGGACCCGAGTTCGAAGCGGTAGTCGGTGCCAACGTGTAAATCGGTCAGTTGCAACGGACCACACACAACATATTCGATGGCATCGTTCGCAATGACTTTGGCCGAGACTCGCGACTGATCAGTGTCGGACAACTCACCCGTCAGCCAGTACTTACGGCACGTAGCAACAGCTGTGACGTCGAGGCCCTGCTGAGAAAGTGCCTGTGCAGCGTTGTCTGCGACGCTGTCGGTAACACCTGGATGCAGCAGCACATTCAGACAGGCGTCATCCGTCGAAGCAGAGTCCGGCAGGCAGTTCACTCGAAACTGCTCAACAACCCCGTCACACAGCAGCACTTCACCCGCCCGGCCGGCATCGGCTTCCGTTAATTCACCCTGAATCAGAAACGACCGGGCAGACCTCACGTCGGCCAGAGAAACGATCCCCAGGCTCTTCGCGTCGGCAAGAATGCGCTGGCCTTCGTGATCACGAGAATCCTGAGTCGGCAGAATTTCAACTTCCCATAGCATTTTCGATGGTCCGTCAGTTTGAGACCCGTAGACCGGAACCCAAAGAGCAGAGTCCCGTCAGAAAAAAGTGCATCGTAGTGCTGGCAGAACGGCGTATGGCTGCATCCTGGCGGCGCCCGCAGAAGTATTTCAGCCACGAAACACAAGTACAAGCGGCTACGAAGATGACGTTCAGAAGATTGCAAAACCGAGATCCGGAACGGGCGTATTTCTCAGACTTCGCCAATTGCAACCACTACGGTTGCTCGCCACGATACAGGCCAGACTTCAATGCATTGCACTCAACCGGAGAGATTTTGAGATGACTGTTTGTCGATTTTGCCTTTATTCTGTCATAACACTGCCTCTGACGTCCTTGTCCGCCGCTCAGGAATGGAAAAGCGGCGTCGAATGGCAACAACCTCCCATTGTCACACCGGGAACCACCAACGACCAGCCACCTTCAGATGCCATCGTACTGTTTGGTGGTCGGGACCTGTCAGCATTCGAAAATGGTGATCAATGGCTGGTTCAGGAGGGCATCGCGATTCCTCGACAGCAAGAAATCGTTTCGAAGCAGCACTTTGGCGATATTCAGCTGCACCTGGAATGGTCTGCTCCTGCCGAAATCAAGGGTAATGGCCAGGGACGGGGCAACAGCGGCGTCTACCTGATGGAAAAATACGAAGTGCAGATACTGGATTCGTATGAGAACCCAACATACTTCGACGGCCAGGCAGGGTCGGTCTACAAGCAGACTCCACCAATGGCGAATGCAATGCGCAAACCGGGCGAGTGGAACACATACGACATCTTCTTCACAGCACCGAGGTTCAAAGTGAATGGCGATGTGGAGACTCCAGGATACGTCACGCTGATTCACAACGGCGTCCTGGCGCTGAATCATTTTGAGCTGCTCGGCTCCAGCAGCTACGTCGCCCCACCTCGCTACGAACCTCATGCCGAAACCGGACCGATCTCTCTGCAGTTTCACGGAGACCTGGTAAGGTTCCGTAACATCTGGCTTCGCGAATTGAAGCCCGCTGTAGGCAAACGAACATCAGCAGGTTTCAACATCGTGAAAGAGCCGGCCAGGGAGCCGGAGCCGGAAACAGAAGAGGCCTCCGCTCAAAAAGCCGTCCGGAAGAGCGATGATTCGAATGACTCAGCAGCGGGCGATAAGTGATTCGCAAAGTCTGCCCGGTTCAGCCACATTAAATTACGCAGCCGTATCCAGGACATGACCGGCTACGGCTGCTTCACAATGCAGCGGGTTTGGAATGCTTACCTGGACACAGAGTCATGCAGTTCGCCCGCCAGTTGCATCGCCAGCAGCGCATAGGCTGTGCCACTGTAGGTGATAAAGTGCCACTTGTCGGTGTTCAGCGAACGCGTCCACCAGCGGCCGGAAACGCGCTGATTCTGCTTCAGCCAGGTGAGCCCACGAAGCACAGAATCAGATTCGCAATGCATGCCGCTCTGCTGCAAAACGACAAGAACCAGACCGGTCATATGGCCGTCGCTTTGCGGCGAGTCAAAATCGGATTCAGCACGAACCTTCTCTGCGCGATTGCCACGTCCCCATTGCTCAGGAGCCGCAAAGTTGCGAAGACTCCAGCCCCCGTCGGGCTGCTGCTGCTCAAGAATCATGGAAACAATGTTCTGCTGTTCATCAGCACCAAGGATTCCGTCGAAGCGGGTTGACGCCCAGAGTTTCAGAACCTTCGCGTATTCATGCGGTGGCTCTGTATCACGAAGATACGTTCTTAAACGTTCAACTCGCCCCAGCAGCTCGGGATCCTCAATCGAAGGCAGCCACTGCGGAACGGCCCCGACCGCCATTGCAGCCATCGTGGCCTCCTGGTAGGCGCTCGATTCAAACGGAGGCCAGCAGTCAAGAGACGTCCAGGTACCGTTGTCGTCCTGCAGCTGGAACATCAGCTTCAGAGCAGCGTCCGTTTCCGCAGCCCCCTGATGAAACACATGCGCGTCCCACTCCGCCAGTCCGGCCGCCGCGTAAATGACCTGAGCCGGCCGAGTTCCGCTCCTAAGCCGTTTGTGATCTGTCGCCTGCAGTTTTGCCAGTTCATCGAGAAAGAACTGACGCACTTCCTCTGACGGCAGCCCCAGAGAACTGGTCAGACGCGGCCGAATGAGCAGATATGTGCCATTGGTGTGACAGGTGATGCATTTCTTCTGTCTTGACCACCCGACCGCCCCGTCCTCCAGGTGATCTGCTGCCCGGTCAATAGAAAACTCACGTCGCTGTTCGTCCGCAAATGCAGCGGGGACTGTGATGTCGTCGACTTCGTACTGACTCTGTCGTTCAACCGTCGAAGATTTCGTCTGTACATCTTCGTCAGCACTGCAAACGGCAACCGCCGGCAGCAAGTAAAACACGGACAGCATTCGAGACATCGTCGATACCTTTCGCCAGGTAATTTGTTTTCACTTCAGATCGGTAGTCGCTGAATCACATCCGACGACTTTCTTTGACGCCCACTGCCCCGGTCGTCCTGTCGGCAGGGACAGATGCACGAGCCCGAGTCCTATTCATCAACAAACTGAAATGCAAACACATCTGCATTCTTCAGTGTCAGCAGAAGTCGAATCTTCTTCCCAGCCAGCTTGCCAGACGCTTGTCCTGACAGCCAGTGAATTCGATGATCGGTGTCGTCACCGGTCAGTGGGGCACATTTGAAACCGGGAACAGGTACTCCACCCGCATCGCATAACTGCACGCCGATTGCTCCTCCTGCAGCACAACGATAATTGAGCGACAGAACATTGCCATCGAATACAAGAGGCCGGGTCAGGACATCGCCGGTTCCGTGCAGAGCGACAAACCCGTCCTTACGGTACGTAAAACGCCGCACTCGACTGTCGGGACCGGTATAATAAGCTTCCGTAGCATAGACAGACAGTTCGTTCGGGTGGCCTGGCAATTCAACCAGGCCGTTGGTCATGTAGTTGCTGCGGTTACCGTCTCGGTCTTCTGGCGCCGTCTGCGGAATGACGGCGTCACTGAAGCGATGAAAGGTGACTCCGTCCCGACTTGACATGAACACAGGTTCCACCTGCTGCGTCTTTGGCATATATCGAGTTGGAAATCCAATCCGAATGTGCGGCGCTGGGGGATAGGGACGGATGGCATTGGTATACAGATGCTGATTCGGAGCGTCCGGGTACGTCAGCGGGACAGGCTCTGACCATGTCACAAAGTCATCAGAGGTACACATTAAAATTGAACGAACCTTGTTGGTGAAGGTGCGGTGGTAATCCACATACTGTTTCGTTACCGGGTCCCAGAAGGCGAGATTCTGTGAATCGAAGTAGCCCTGCGTGATGACCGGTTCGTCCTTCATCAGCGACCAGTGAATGCCGTCGGGGGACTGAAATACGTACAACCCCTTTTGTCCCAGCGGTCGACCTCTCGAGATGGCCTTGTACCGCGCGGCCGCCGAGCAGTCGGGATTCGCGTCGCGAAAGGCAACAAAGCAGTGGGTCCCGATCCCCTTCCACACGATATTGTTTTCCTTTGACCCTTCCCATTCATGCAGTCCAAGCTTCGGCTTCGTCCAGTGAATCCCATCCTTGCTTTCGGCGTAACACGTAACCTCAGGATGGGCCGACTTCATGTCAATGGCATGAGACCCGCGGTAGTACATGCGATAAATGTCGCCATCCTGAAAGATGGAGTAATACGCACACGTATTACCTTCCCATGGTTCGCCAGTGACAAGGACGACCTGCTGAGGCTCAGGCTGCTGAACCTGAAGCTGCACACCATCCGACATGGAATCAATCAGATGCCGATCGACAAACAGTTCGCGGCGGGAACCAACTTCAATTGCGTCGGCCGCCACAGCTGTGCTGTCACACGCAAACAGACACAGCGCAGGAATCGTTCCAATCAGACGACGGTACGTTGGGGCATTCATCGGGCAGGCTTCATGTGCAGGTGAGGATGACGAGCATAAGGCAAACAGCATCGCAAATTCGCCCCCAAACTAAAAGCATGCGTCGCAAAGAGACGCAGAGTTTCCCATTTTGAAAGCCCGGGGCGGGAGATGTCCAGCCGCACAGTTTAAACTTTTCAGCGCATTCGTGGGGTAGCGACGGCGTCTGACTTTGTGCGAGAATGCGAGTGACTCGACAACCTCACTTCCTCACGGACTCTTCAGACGTTGGACAACCTTCCCGACAATCAACTGATTCAGCTTTCAGTTGAAGGCAGATCGGAGGCATTTAACACCCTGGTGATCCGTTATCAGGACCGGCTTGTTCACAGCCTGACACAGGCACTGGGGTCCCGCGACGACGCACTGGAGATCGCTCAACAGGCCTTCGTATCGGCGTGGCGCCGTCTGGACTCTTTTCGTCAGGATGCCGCATTCTATTCATGGCTGTACCGTATCGCGATGAACGCAGCCATCAGTCGGAAACGGCAGCAGCGTCTGCCGACCACATCGCTGGACAGCTACGTCGCTGCGTCCGGCCACACTCCGGTCGATGTGAACAGCGATACGAATCCTGAACGCCGGCTCGTAAGTGAGGAACGCGTGCAGTTGGTGCAAACCGCTTTGATGAAGCTGCCGGAAGAGTTCCGTCAGCCTCTGGTGCTGAAAGAAATCGATGGATTTTCCTACGACGACATTGCAAAAATCCTGGACATACCGATCGGTACAGTTCGCAGTCGCATCTTTCGAGCACGGCGGGAACTGACGGAACAGCTGAAGCGAATATTACCGAAGTAACCCTGCCCGATCACTTTCCGTATCCGGGCACCCACGGATTCCATGAACAGTAATACATCGCCTTGGGGACTGTTGCACTCAGCAACTCTTCCGAAAAACCGGGCTTCGCCTGAACGGATCCGCTGAGAATAACGTCAAGCAAAGTTGGTGTCGACGAGTATTCGATAACCTCGTATTCCGACAGCCCCAGTGACTGAGCAAGTGCGGCCAGCGCCTCTTCCTCATAACCGACTTCATCGACCAGACCATTTTCAATGGCCTGATTCGTAGTGTAGATCTGCCCGGTCGCAAGGTCACGTACGTGTTCATCATCCAGGGCTGGACGGTTCTGCTCAATTACGCCAATGAAACGATCAAATGAGTCCTTCAGGATGGCGGCCCAGACCTCACGTTCCTCATCAGAAAGATCGCGAAACGGATTCAGCGATGACTTCAACGGTCCGGTCACCAGCGGTTCCACGGTCACTCCGACCTTTGATGCAAGTTCAGCAGCGTTGTAACGGGGAATGATAACACCGATCGATCCCGTCCAGGTCGTCGGCTCCGCAAAGATGCGGCCCTCGGTGCCAATCCCCATCGCCAGGTAATAGCCTCCCGATGCCGCCAGTCGTTTCATGGCAACGTAAATGGGTTTTTTCTTCGCCAATTTCTGTAGTTCGTGGTACAGCTGATGACTGTCGGCCACCAGACCGCCAGGACTGTCAATAGCCAGCAACACACCCTTGACAGCATCGTCCTGCTGAGCCTGTTCAATCTGCGTCAGCCATCGCGCCGTGAACGGAGGCATGATGGTGCCGGAGAAACTGATCACCGCCAGTTTTGCGGAAGCCGACTCATCACCGGAATGATGCGATTGCTGAACGCTCTGTGTCGTCGCAGTCGCATCAACCACAGTACTCAGCAACAGCATCATGTTCATAAAAACAGACGCCAACAGCATGGCCACCAGAATTCGGCGACCGACAGCCCGCACAGCAGATTCCCCCGCCTCCACCCGGATAACCACAGAATTCGCTGCAACGGACTTAGTTTCTCCAACGGACATCGATTCTTCGGTACTCATTTGCCTGGTTCCTGAACGACGCCGGTGTCTCACCCGCCCCGCATTTTTCAACGTGAAATTCTCAACGTACATGCGTGTTACGACGCAACCTGTCCGCCGACTGTGACCGGCCGCATTCTGGTGTAAAGCCGGGCAGATGTGAAGACAGGCAGCCTGGCCGGACTAATCCGGTCTGGAGATCTGTTCGCTTTCTAGGTGTCCTATCCGTCGCAACACCAGTTTTCGATGACTTCCGTCAGAAATCCGATTTTCCAAACAGTCGATACGGATCACGGAGACCTGCATTGCGCATGCCAGGTTCGCCCGTCCTCACGGACGGCTGAACCGGCTGGATCCACGAGCGCCAGCAGAATTGCAATACCTGAATGGAATCGGGAAGATTAAAATGAAAACTCGAAAATGCGTTCGACGATGCCTGCTGGTGGCAACCCTTGCCGGAACACCGCTTTCCGTAGCAGGAGCAGAAACTCCTTCCGTTCAAAAAACTGCGCCTCAGGAACAAAGGACAACATTGTGGCCGATCGTCGCAACCGCTCTCAGAAAAGTGCCGCAACCCGCCAAACGTGTATCCGATATTCAACTCACCCAGTACCAGCCCGGCTTGAACGGGACGAACGGCAAAACCTCAACCGTGAACGGCGAACTGCGGAAACTCTTCCAGAAAAACGGCCGTCCCATGCCGTCAATGAGGACGCGAGACCTGCCAAATGCCAACAGTTCGGCAATTCGCATGGTTCGACACAGAAAAGACGTCCCTGAGCCACCTGAGTCGTCGCAAGAAGAACAGGCGAAGAAACCAAGCCTGCTGAAAAGATTCTTCAACAGATTCAAGGCAAAACCGTCAGACAAAGACGAGTTCCTGTCGCCGGGCCAGGCCGCCGCACCCGCGATTCCTTCGCCGCCACCAATTGTGTTCGATGAGGGCTCGAACACTCGATCGGGCAGTACCGGAAATTCTGTGCCAGCAAGGGTCACAGGATTCCAGAAAGGCAATGGTCAGTCGATGTTCGGTATCAGCCAGTCACGTATTGCGACAACATCGAATGATGACCTGGCGCAGCCGCTGATTCAAGTAACACAGTTGGCTCCCGCAGAGTCACCCAAGGGCAATCAACCGGCGCAAAAGCCCGCGGGAAGCGACTCTCAATACCAACACCCGACTCAGCATCAGGTTCTTGTTGACGATGGCTTCGTGAATCCGTTTGGCGAATCAGTACCGGCCAGCGACGATGATACGTTGCTTGACCTGGATTTGCTTATCGAAACATCTATTTCTAAAAACATCGAATCCCCGTTACCGACACTTCCCGAAGACGCATCTGAACTGGCAGCCGATCAGAATCCGTTCGTTCAGGAAGCTGCAGCAGCGTCGCCGCAGCAGCAGCCGGTGGCACGTCAGTCAGATGCGACAGGCAATATCGCTGCAGAGCTTACCGAAGAGTCAACGGTTTCGGCACAGACAGAAGAAGTCGTAACAGACATCCAGCCGGCTCGCACGATTGCGTTGGAAACAGATTCGGAAACGACAACGAATCAAACACAGCATGAATCGGAAGAATCATCAGTCACTGCGAAGCAATCACAATTCGCTGATGAAGCCAAGTCAGAACCAATCGGTACATCGGATTCCGAAACGACGTCAAAAGCAGCATGGAGGCCGTCAGCAGAGGCTGTCGCCGGGGGCCGAGTGTTGGAAACACCCATTGAACTGAAACCAGATCCGGAACGCCATCGTCAGCTGAGCGACCAGGCTCGCCGTGAAGAACAGCTGTACCGAATCAGTTCACGTAGCGGACAGGCCGGTTTTAAGGGATTTTGTCCGGTTGCTCTGCGAGACCGCCGCGAACTGCTCGATGGTCGTTCAGAGTACAGTTCAAAATACGGTCTGAGAACATACGACTTCAGCTCTCCGGAAGCCCAGGCAGCCTTCGAAGCCAATCCAACGCGATATGCTCCTGCCGGAGCTGGCAGTGATGTTGTGCTGCTGGTCAATACGAACGAAGAAGTGGCCGGAATTCTGGACTTTTCACTGTGGTATCGTGACCGCCTGTACATGTTCCGATCACGCGAAACTCAGGCAATCTTCTCGGGCAACCCGCAGCGGTACGCGAGTCAATACTGAGAGGTTGCACGTGGGTGTTGGCGGTCGATGTTGGCCCCTGAAAGTTCACTGGCGACATGGGCTTCCAACCGGTCTGCATTACCGCGGTCAAATCCCGTCTCCTGCGCATACCACTGAGCCTAAAGCGTGCTTATTGCAGGGTGAGAGCCGGAAAACACAAGATCGATCGTGACACCGTCGCCTGCCGTTTTTCGCCAACATCAGGAATTGACAATCGGCCATCCTGGCAGGCGTTGGAGATCTGTCATTGACTGCTCTGTTGCGTCAATGAATGTGCGGTCAAGGCACAGATGCGCTCGACGCTCTGCACATCAACACGATTATTCAACAGTCGCTGCAGACTGAATCGCAGTGTCGTGATACCCGGCGCGGATCAACTTCCCGCCCGGATTTGCAGTCGATGCGGATTCCCTTCGCAGGATAACAGAACCTCCGACTGACCGGATGGTTTTTCTTCCACTCTGTGGCACGCTACATTCCGCGGTACCATTCGCCCTGACGCAGGGCACCACGACGCACGGAAGAATAAACCGTTCGCGTGTGACCTCAGAATAACGTGCAGTCTGCGTCGTGGGGACTCCCGTTTCGAAACCAGAAAATCAGCCATGCGAATCCCTTCACCTTTTTGTCTGTTGCCGGTTGCTGTACTCACAGCGTGTTCTGTCTTTGTCACGCCGAGTCATGCAGACGAGTCCGCCCCAGTTACAATGCCGGCCCGTGGCATCTGTGCTCATCGAGGGGCTAGCGACACTCATCCGGAAAACACACTTTCTGCATTCCGAGAAGCCATCATGCTCGGAACGCAGATGATCGAATTTGATGTCGCGCTGACCAGCGATAAACGGCTCGTGCTGATGCATGACAGCACTCTGGATCGTACAACGAATGGTGAAGGCCCGGTGTCGCAGAGCACCTTTGATGACCTCAGAAAGCTTGATGCCGGTTCGTGGAAAGACAAGAAATTCAAAGATGAACGCATTCCCACTCTGACCGAAGCGTTAGCCATGATGCCGGACAACATCTGGCTGAACGTTCATCTGAAGGGTGGCGCAGAGCTGGCCAGAAGAACGGCATCGTTAATCTCCGAAACGGGGCGAATCCATCAGTGCTTCCTGGCTTGCGGACATGATGCGGCAGTCGCTGCCAAAGCGACCGAGCCAAAGATTCTGCTCTGCAACATGGAACGTCAGGGAAACTCTCAGCAGTACGTGAATGAAACGATCACAGCAGGTTCTGACTTCATTCAGCTGTACGGTGGTGATGCTGTTGATCCTGCCCTGACAGAACAACTCAGCAAAGCAGATGTTCGCATCAATTACTGTTGCGCCAATGAGGCAGAGAAAGTGGCAGCGTTGTTTGGAGCCGGAGTGGAATTCCCGCTTGTGGACAAGCTCAGTGAGATGCTGAAAGTCGCCGATGAGCAGGACATAGAACGACTGACGCCCGTGTATCGTCCACGCGGAAAGCCTTCGGACAGGAAGGCAGTACCGGTCTTCGCCGAGGGCGAAGCACAGATCGTCCACGCGTTCAAAGAACAGAACGAGTGGATCCATCACGATCTGTGGGTGGAAACAGAATTCGATTCCGACAGTGATGGCCGGCTGGACCGTATGCACGTCAGTGTCACTCGCCAACGCCAGACCGACACCGAGGGTCTTAAAGTGGCCGCCGTCTATGTGTCCAGCCCGTATTTTTCGGGTACGGCGTCCGGGACTCGAAACTTCTTCTGGGACCCACGTCAGGAACTCGGCCAGCCCCCCGACAAACACGCCCAGCCGCCGTCAATTGCGCATCAATCGCGGCGAGTCGTTGTTTCAAAGTCGCACTGGAATGACTGGGTTCCGCGAGGCTTTGCGGTCGTTCATTCAGCTTCGCCTGGCACAGGCCTGTCACAAGGCTGCCCAACCATCGGGGGCGACAACGAATCATTAGCACCGAAGGCTGTCATTGACTGGCTGAACGGTCGCGTCTCCGGCTTCACGACACCGAATGGCGACAACAGAGTCGAAGCATTCTGGTGTACAGGAAAAGTGGGCATGACCGGAACTTCGTACAACGGCACGATTCCGCTGGCAGCGGCAACAACCGGAGTCGACGGACTGGAAGCCATCATTCCCATCGCACCGAACACGTCATATTATCATTACTATCGCTCGCACGGACTGGTACGGCATCCGGGCGGATACATCGGTGAAGATGTCGACGTTCTGTACAACTATATTAACAGTGGCAATCCGGAACGCCGCGAGATCTGCAACTGCAATGTTCGTGACAAAGAAATGGCCGAAGGCTTCGATCGCGTTACCGGCGACTATAATTCGTTCTGGGCGGGACGCGATTATCTCAACGACCTTGGTCCGCTAAAAGCACCGCTGCTGATGGCCCATGCCTTCAACGACTGGAACGTCATGCCGGAGCACAGCGTTCGCATTTACAAAGCCGTGCAGGCAAAGGGAGTGCCGGTGCAGTCGTACTTTCACCAGGGAGGGCACGGAGGACAGCCTCCGCTGAAAATGATGAATCGCTGGTTCACGCGATATCTTTACGGCATTGAAAACGGCGTGGAAAAAGATCCAAAGGCGTGGATCGTGCGAGAGAATGAAGACAGGCAGAAACCCACATCGTATGCCGACTACCCTAATCCTGCCGCGACGACAGTCACACTGCATCCCGGAGTCGGTGGCAAGAAGCAAGGTTCACTTGGCGTCCGCAGCAAAACGCAGCAGGGAAACGAAACACTGAAGGACAACTTTTCCTTCGACGGTGAGACGCTGGCTCAGGCAGATTGGACCGATCACCGCCTGCTGTACGTGACTGAGACACTGAAGAAACCGATTCATATTTCCGGTATCGCTCGCCTGCGAACTCGCCTGGCCTGCAACAAGCCTGCCGCTAACTTTTCGGTATGGCTGGTTTCACTGCCATGGTCCACAAGCGAAAAAACGAAAATCTATGAGAACGTGATTACCCGTGGCTGGGCCGATCCGCAGAATCGTGAGTCGCGCTCGAAAAGTCAGCCTTTGGTGCCCGGACAATACTACGATCTGGCCTTCGATCTTCAGCCGGACGACCAGATCATCCCGTCCGGCCAGCAGATCGGCATGATGATCTTCTCCACTGACCGCGAATTCACACTGTGGCCGGCCCCGGGAACGGAGTTAACAATTGACCTGGACGCGACCAGCATTGAATTGCCGATCGTCGGTGGTCAGGATGCGTTTGCCGAAGCAACTGAGTAAACAGGAATGACGGCCAGGTAAATACAGGATCAATCGCAGAAATGGCTCAGGCAGAGCCTTTCTGGGACGTACCTCAGCTTGCCCCTCCTCCACAATCGGCAAGGTTGCGCAGAATCTCAGCGCCCTGCCGCAACTGATCATCGGCCGCAGCAAACGACAGTCGAAAGTGAGTGTCGCTCGAACTGAATACGTTCCCGGGAATGATCAGCAGATTATTGCGAATCGCTTCGGTCACAAACTCAGTCCCCGTTCCCCACGGCGCTTTCAGAAACAGGTAGAAGGCACCCTGCCCTCCCTGAATCTCAAAGTGATCCTTCAGCTCGGACACGATGAGGTCGCGTTTGCGACCGTAGTCCGCAAAGTTCTCGGACAGATCCAGTTCCCAGGCCGTCAGTCCCGCCCACTGAATTGGGTGCGGCGCACAGACAAACGTAAATTGCTGCAGCTTCATCATCTGCTGAAGGACTGCCGACGGTCCGTGAACATAACCAAGTCTCAGCCCCGTCATGGAGTGAGATTTACTGAAGCCGTCGATAACAATCGTACTGTCATTCCATTCTGCCGGACTACTGAACTCACTGTCAAAGCAAAACGACTTGTAAATCTCGTCACTGATTAATGCGATGTCGTTGTCAGCAGCAATCTGCGCCAAAGCTTTCACTTCCTCTGCAGATGCCACGGCTCCTGTGGGATTGCTCGGGCTGTTGAACAGAATGACTTTCGTACGATCCGTAATGGCCGCTTCTACGGCCTCCGGGCGAATTCGGAAATCCGGATACGTTGACAGTTGAACGACTTTACCACCGGCCAGCGTCACCAGATGTTTGTACATCACAAACCACGGATCAAAGACCAGCACTTCGTCACCAGGATTAACAAGCGTACACAACGCCAGCATCAGCGCACCGCTGGTGCCGGACGAAACGAACACCTGGCGATCTTCATGTTGGTACGCAGCATCAACGTCATGCTGCAGTCGTTCCAGCAGCGGAGCAATGCCCTGCGTTTGGCTGTAGGCATTCCTGCCCTCCTGGACGGCCTTGCACAACGCATCTTTGACCGGTTGAGGAGTGTCGAAGTGTGGTTGACCGATGCTCAGGTTGATCGGATTCTGCATTGTGGCAGCCAGATCAAAAACCTTTCTGATCCCCGATGCATCGATCTGATGCATGCGATCTGCAATCCATTTATCACTCATACTCTCATCACCCATCAATGAACGGAAGTACTTATATAAAAGCAACTTGCGTGAATACTACTACCTGAATTCAGCCTCCACAATCGATCGGCAATCACTTTAGTTTAGCGACCGAGCATTGAGACTCCTGTAACTCATATGTTTGAGAGGTCAATGACCTATACTCAACGCAAGCTCCCACATTCGTTCCTTCGGACGCAGCCCACTGGCACCGCACCATCCGTGAAGATCGGCGTGAAAATGAGGAATTTCAAGATCATGAGCTGCGTTACATTAAGGTTCGTGTCTCCCACCTGCTTCGCTCTGGCAGTCGCCATGACTTCGACTCACGTAGCCGCAACCGACGATGTACCGCACGTCGTCGATATCGGTTCCCGACGCGAGTTGTTCGTTGATCAGTACATCGTGCAAAAGTTGAGCGGAACGGCATTGAAACTTCACGCACCACAGCTCATGCCGCCGATCTCGCCGCCGCGACCTCACGGACACTACGCCACCGTGCTCAGATCAGACGACCAATTTCAGTT
>Ga0315332_10000466_pt1 | contig 18530 bp, 15 predicted proteins | sample M110034915metaG_FD_203455 | JGI IMG/M metagenome (GOLD analysis project Ga0315332, IMG submission 203455) | Ammonia-oxidizing marine archaeal communities from Monterey Bay, California, United States - M1 100m 34915 | ecosystem: Environmental > Aquatic > Marine > Intertidal zone | place: USA...
CACAGAATTTGCTAGACAAACAGATATTGCCAAGCAAAATTGCACAGGAGATTGGCTATTCTATATTCAGTGTGATGAGGCGATACACGAGGCAAATTTACCCTTAGTTAAGTCAGCATGTGAGCACTATAATAATCAAAAAGAGGTAGAAGGTTTTCTATTTAACTATTATCACTTTTGGGGAGACTATAAGCATTATCATAATGACCATGTATGGTATAAAAAGGAAATCAGAGTTATTCGAAATGATTCAAAAATACATAGCTGGAAAGATGCGCAATCATTTAGGTGGTTTGAACAGCACGATGGTAAATTCGAAGACTATCAGAAGAAAGAGGGTTGTAGAAAGTTAAATGTCATTGAACTGAAAGCATACATTTTTCATTATGGCTATGTACGGCCTCCTGAACTAATGACAAAAAAAACCAAGAAAAACAGTAATTCTTATCGTGGAGAAGAGGCAACAGCAGCCTTTATGAAAAATGAACCCGATGCGCACGATTATGGACCACTGCACAAACTGAACACTTTCAGTGGTGAACACCCGCGCGTTATGGAAGGCTGGATTAATAAACATGATTGGGGAAACCAGCTTCAGTATGAAGGTTCCAGGAATTCAAATCGACCAAAACATAAGCATGAAAAAACCAAGTATAGAGTTGTAAGCTGGATAGAAAACAACCTAATTGGCGGAAGGGTAATTGGAGGATTTAAAAATTATAATATCGTTGGAAAGTTCTATTTGGAGGAATAAATAGAGACCAAATAAGGACTGTTTTTTGGTATTTATTTCTCTCTTTTTAGTTATTGAGTGAAGTTTCCGAATCGAATTCCTGACTGAAAGGAAAGACCCGACAAATCACTGTCGTTTAATCCAAAAGTATCACTGCCTTTACAAATACGAACACCAGGACCGAAATTTAATTGAATGTGCTTGCCAAGGCCATAATTAATCAACAGCTCTCCTTCAGAGTAAAAGTAAATGGAATTATCAGCATAGCCTGGGGCATTCTGATCGGTAGTACTAAATCCAACTCCTGCAGTTATCGGGGTCGATAGATATAATTTTTGATTTCGTTTTTTCCTAAACTTTTTTTCTCCATAGAGTCCAAAATGAGAATTCGTATAATTACCAGGACCAATCTCTCCATGAAACCTGTCTTTCGAATAAAAAAAGGATAAACCAATGGTTACATTGTCTGTTTTATTATTGTGCCCACCCCGAATACCAAAGGAGAAAAATGTATTTTGAAATCCCGGTCGAATTTCTGTTTGTACGGATAGATCATCGTAAGTAGCAAAATAATGAAATATCGCATCAAACAGAATCTGGTCATATTGTGCGGTTGACTTATTTGAAAAAAATAGTAGCGGAACGACTAACAGTAAGGCAATTTTCATATCGAAATCAAAACAATAATCTTGCCAAGACTAGATTGTATCAAGACTAGATTGTATTAGGTTACGAATCTATTTAACGGCCATTAAATTTCATTTGTCATAATCAAAAGGGAAATCAATAGATTTACTCAATTACTTTTTCAAACCTTCCTTCAGCAATAAATTCAATAGTCCCTTTATTGAACCTTGGTGATCTGATTCGTTTTCTTTTGAATTTCCTACAAAGAACAGTGCCCTTCCATTCACTCCCGCAAGCGTTAGAAACGATACAGTTATTAATGATTAGTTTCGATTTTTTTTCAAGATAAATAGAAGCACCGTTGGCTAAATACAAGTTCTGATTAATTTCAAGTGTTTGTTTTTTTTTGATAATTAAATCCCCTTGAATTGCACGTTCTCTGTTCCATTTTTGGCTTGAAGTAATAAAAGAAGTTTGATCTGGATCATAATCACAAGCAGTAGTAATTCTAATGCGTTTCTCTTTGGTTGAATAATTTTTGTACATACTTCCAATTTGAAGTGGCGAAAGGTAATTTCTGCATCCATTATAGCCCATTATGTTATTAGAAATTGTTGTGTCATTGCAAGGACATCCAGAACAAAACTTGTCTTTCCGGGGCAGGTCTTTAAACTGAGGGTAATTGGTGTGTCCAAGACCAAGTGTATGACCAATTTCGTGAGCGGTGAGTTGATTGCCAGCCCACTGCCCACCATATACATAATTAGAAACATTTAAAAAATAGGGAGAAGGAGCACAACCAAATTGGATACGTTTTGAACTGGCTCCTGTAAAGAATAGATGCAAGTGGCGATCGTCAGAATCCGTTAATTTTTTCCAATTATCAGAAGTGCAGTTATAATCTACTCTTCGAAAATAGGTCGCATTTATAGGCTCCAGTTCATCAATAGCTTCTTTAACGGTTACCACGGTTGTTTTTCCCGACTTTTGAAGATCTTTTTTATGTAAAACAACGGGCCCATTAGTGGTAGAAACAATTAAAGAATCAGATTGGTTAAATCCACGGTAAGCATTTAGATTAAAGAAGAATAGCTCTTTGTTTTCTTTTGAAATAGAATCTATTGCATATGGCCATTTTCCACCATTAACAATCATAAATTTATTGCGATCCCAGCCACTGGAATCAACATGAAAGATAATATCATCAAGTCTAAACCTGATTCTAGAATCAACAATTGATTTGGGATTAGATGCTATTTTTATACTTGGAACGGTGAGTTGTGAATAAGTGCGATTACAATGATTAATAAGGTCTCGAATTATTTTTCGATCCGTGTCATTATTTTTAAAATTTTCGGGATATGTCGAATTACGTTGGACAACATGTGCAATAACTTTTATGGTTATTAGAGGAAAGTTTTGATGCGATTCATTATTAAACGGTATGAAAGGAATAATATCTGCAGATCTTTGTGCAAAAGAACCAGTACTTGAGGCAAGAAATAAGCTAATTAATAGTGTCTGTATCAGTGATTTCAATTTCATTATTGGTTGAGTATGGAATCCCATCAATTTGATTTTTTATCGGTTTGATTAGTTCAAGATAGTCATCTTTTAGGGCTTCATCAAGCGGTTCGCTTGCCTGATGCACTTCTTGGCGATGATCAATTTGTTTCCCATTTTTCCAAAAACGATAACATACATGTGGCCCAGTTGCCAAGCCGGTAGAACCTACATATCCGATGGTTTCTCCCTGAACAATCCGTCGTCCTTTTTTCATTCCAGCTGCAATCTTTGTCATGTGTAAATACTGTGTAGTGTAGGTGCTGCTGTGTTTGATTTTAACGTAGTACCCATTATTACGACTGTAAGTCGCCGCAATAACTGTTCCGTCCGCAGTTGACCAAATTGGTGTGCCTTTAGGGGCTGCATAATCTGTTCCTAAATGTGCTTTCCATCGCTTTTGCACTGGATGAAAACGTCGTTTTGTATATGGGGAGCTTAGTCGTGTAAATTTGAGAGGGGCCATTAGGAATAAGGACTTATTGCTATTTCCATTTTCGTCGTAATAATTTATTTCATTCTCTTTTACATAAGCAAAAGCATAGTAGCCTTTATTCTTATGCTGAAAGAAAAGGGCCTTAATTTTACCGGTCCCAGTGGGAGTTCCGTTCACTGATTTCTCGTCATATATTACTTTGAATTTATCTCCTGGATGTAGTCGGAAAAAGTCAATACTCCAAGCAAATGTCTGTGCGATTTTGCTCACTAATTCTGAAGTAATTCCTAAATTTCTTGATACGTTTTGGATTTCATTAGAAAGGTTGGATCCATCCCCAATAATACCTGACATCTCCTTTTCCGCTTCTTCAATCGGACGACTTACTTTGTATACATTAAGTGAATCTGTAAATTCAAATACCACATAGTCATAAACGCTCTTGTCGTAAATGCAATATTGCAATACTTTAGCGGAGTCGACTTGTTTCGAAAGCATAAGGTAGCTTTTATCGTTGGTGATGTACTTCAAATCCACTAGGCTATCTTTTGCCAATTCACTGGCCTGATTAATGGCCACTTGCGAGATATTAAAAGGCAGCAGTAAATGGCTCAAGGTCCAGTCTTGCTTGATTTTTCCGCGATCTACAATAAATGAGTCTATGCAAAAGCCATATTCGTAGACCGGTTCAACAATCGGAATAATATCTGTATGGATTGAAGGGGATGGAGGAATTGTGTTTGTCTCTGAAGAACAAGCGGCTACAATTACAATTAGAAATAAGAAAAAAGATAATTTCATTAATTTTCGTTGAGAAAAGCCAATCCCCATTCTTCAATTTCTTTTTCGTTCCATAATTCTGGGTAAAACACTCTTTTCTGAAATCTTGGTGGTAAGTATTTTTGCCAGTTAGTTCCGCCAGTCGCGGCAATATCTGCTGAATCTTTGCTGAGGTATTTAACTGCTGATTTATAATGTACCAGTGGCCAGTTTATATTGACATTAGCATCGAATTTTTTTAATTCTTGTTGAATGTCTTGCCTTGCGCGATCATCTTCAGATAGTCCCATATATTTTTTCCAAATATTTCGGTCTTTGAACTCTTTTCCAGCAGCTATAAATTCATCTTTATACTTCTTCTCAAATTGTTGCAAAGTGAGCGTCTTCTTACCAGTCTTAAGCTCTGTTGCGCCACTCTTCCAATAAGAATAATTGAACATATCTTCAATCATTGAGTTGGTTACCGTTCCACTATACTGGGCGCGTTTATCTTTGTGAACGAGATTTATAAAGTCAGTAGAAGTAATTTCAATCTTTCTGTATTGTGCCGATTGAAATCCACTGGCAGGTAAAAGGGCCATTCTAAATTTAAGAAATTGATTGCGATCCATTCCTTCTATCATGATTGCAAAAGAACCTGTTAATGCTTTGAAATAATTATTGAGACGTTTTAAACGTTCCAGAAAAAAATCTGGATCAAGAATGTCTTTCCAGCCACGGTCGTCCCCATTGTCCAGAACATTTCTGCCATTATTTGAAATTTGCTCAATTTCATGTAAACATAATTTGAAGTAGAGCTCAGTAATTTGATGATACATGATAAAAATCTGTTCATCTGGAAAATCCGTTTGTGGCTGTTGGATAGATAAAAGCGTATCCAGCCTTATGTAATCCCAATAGGTTAAGTAGTTAGAAAGTAGTAATCCATCTAGGTAAGAACTCATGTCTTGCCCCATTTGAGAGTACTTCTCTTTTAGGAGTTTAATTTTTTCATTTATTTCTGAAGTCATTTCCATGTGGTAAAAATACCACAACCACTTAATTTTTGTATGATTTTTATCAGATGTTTTCAATAAAGGGCAAGAAAACCGGTTTCTCTCGTGAAAATTAACTGGTCTTATGTGTAAATCGTAAAAAAAAAATGCTGTTCTATAAATTAGAACAGCATTTGTTTAAACAGACTAACTCATGCCTTTCGACATCAAATTTTTGCAATCGGGGCGATTAGCCCTTCGTAATCACTAAGCTCCATTTTAATCGATCCTACTAAAATTTTGGTTTTCGCAAGTAATGGAATCTTGTTTTTGTCATTGGTAATCCAAACTGAAAGATCTTCTTCGTTTTTCCAGATTCTTCCTTCTTGCAAAACCGGAGCAAACTTTAAGCACTTAAACTTGCCTTTTCTTATTTTAACTTCTTCTTCTCCTTTGTATTTTATTTTAAGTGGCCAGGTTTCTCCATCGACTACGCAACTCATCTCGAATACCTGATCAATTTTTGCATTACTAAAATCAATCGTTCTGGCATAATAGAAGGCTGAAAGCATATCTTGAACATTGGCTGGAACATCCATTTTATCCTTGCCCGTAGCGACTTTATTCTTGTGTTGATAAAAGGTGTAATCTTGTTTTATTTCAATGCCCCCTTCATATACTCTTCTAATGAAAATCCAAGGGAACATTCCGTCTTGATCTAAATAGGACTCATATCTGTCTCGCACCTTAAAGAACAGGTCGAAGGCACTTATACTTTTTCCTTTGCCTACAACATGAAGCAATTCTCTGCCATTTATTTTTTTCTCGGTCTTTTTTACTTCCAAGGTAGCGTAACCTGCATCTATCATGCCGTAGTGCACTTTATACGTTAATTTTTCACCTGCTTTAAACGATTCATTTTTCACTTTTCTAAATGTGGTCTTTTGATTCTGCCTTAACGCAACGCCTTCAAAGCCAAAAGCATTGATGAAACAAGTTGAGAGAAATAAAATAAATAAACTTTTCATGGTATAAGCTTTCTGTTTGACAAATCAAAAACAAATAACATGCCAAGAAAATTAAAGCGTGCCAGAAAAATCGATTCGTAAGTTCTCAGTGTTTACGATTAAATTTTTTTCTTTCAATCGAAGAATCTCGAGAGATTTAGAAAATTGTGATTCTAATATGGTATTTGTGTATGTTAATTCAATATAAGTTTTATCCTGATTAAAGTTCCAGGTTCCATATGTATCTATTTTTATTCCAGACAGATACCATTGAATCAATAAATTATTGTTTTCATCTAATGAAAAAATCCAGTTGTCGTAATCAGCTGTAATGTCATTTCCTGAATGTTCCGAAACACTGGCAAAAGTCCAAATATTTATGGCGCGTTCTCGTTTAGATCTAAAGGATAGTGAAGGCCCTTCGTCGTACTTTTTACAGTTAGAAAAGAAGACAACAAGGAGCAAGAATAGTGGAATAATTTGCTTCAAATCACAATGTTTACAATTCGTTTAGGAACCACAATGATTTTTTTTGGTTCTTGACCTTTTAGATAACCAGGAGTTTTTTCGTGGGCAAGCACTTTTTCTTTCACTTGATCTGGAGTCAAAGAAATGGGCAAGTCAATTTTAAATCTCATTTTTCCGTTAAATGAAACAGGATAAGAAAAAGCATCTTCTATTAAGTAGCTTTCATTTACTTCTGGAAAATTTTGATTGGTCACGCTGTCGGTCATCCCAAGAATTTCCCAAAACTCTTCAGCAATATGCGGTGCGTAAGGCGATAAGATGATGGTAAGATCTTTCAGAATGGCTTTCTTATTGCATTTTATCGCAGACAATTCATTTATAGCAATCATAAATGTACTAACTACGGTGTTGAATGAGAATCGCTCAATATCTCCGGCAACTTTTTTAATCGTTCGGTGTAATATTTTTAATTCATCGGCATTTGGCTTTTCATTAGATAAGTTAATACCATTGGTGTCGTGAAAAAGTCTCCAGAATTTTTTTAAAAAATTTGCTACTCCATTAATTCCTTTGGTGCTCCATGGTTTTGAATCTGTAAGTGGTCCTAGAAACATCTCATACAATCTCAAAGCGTCTGCGCCATATTCTTCGCAAAGATCATCTGGCGTTTGCACATTAAATTTAGACTTGGACATCTTTTCTACTTCTTGTCCACAAATATAGGTCCCGTCCTCTTCAAGAATGAATGTGGAATCTGTAAATTCTGGTCGCCAAGATTTAAATGCTTCAATATTCAGCACGTTGTTGTCCACATGGCTGATATCTGCATGAATTCTTGTCGTTTGAAATTCTTTTCGTTTACCAAAGGAGACAAACTGGTTGGTGTTTTTAATTCGATAAACAAAGCTGGAACGTCCTTGAATCATTCCTTGGTTAATCAGTTTTTTAAACGGCTCATCAAAAGAAAGGTAACCTTTGTCGGCTAAGAATTTCGTCCAAAAGCGAGAGTAGAGTAGATGTCCAACGGCATGTTCTGCACCGCCCACATAGAGATCTACCTGATTCCAGTAGTCTAATTTTTCTTTCGAAGCAAATACGTTTTCATTGTGCGGGTCCATGTATCGTAAAAAATACCATGAGGATCCAGCCCATCCAGGCATGGTATTTAGCTCCATCCGGTCTCCTTGGAAAATATTCCAATCTTCCTTTTTGGCTCGGGCTAATGGTGGTTCTCCTTTAGAGGTAGGAAGATATTTATCTACAGGTGGGAGTGTTACAGCTTGATCTTCGGATATTAAATGAGGTATTTCTTCGTCGTAATAAACTGGGAATGGTTCTCCCCAGTATCGTTGTCTTGAAAAAACAGCATCTCTTAATCTAAAATTAGTCTTGCCCTGACCAATTCCTTTAGCCTCAACAGCTTCAATGGCTTTTATATTGGCTTCGTTAAAAGTTAAACCATTTAAAAATCCAGAGTTAATTAATGTACCATCTTTTTCAGTGTAAGCACAATCTGAGAGGTCTTTGCCATCAAAAATATGAGGTATGGAAATATTAAAATGTTTGGCAAATTCCCAATCTCTTTGATCACCTGCAGGTACTGCCATCACCGCTCCAGTGCCATAAGAGGCTAGAACGTAATCACCAATCCAAATTTCAATTTTTTCACCAGAAAAGGGATGGATAGCATGAGCACCTGTAAACTGGCCTGAAATATTATTTATTTCCGCTTGTCGCTCTCGTTCTGATTTAGAAGCTGTGCTATTTTTATAAGCTGTAACTGCAATTTCAAATTCTTTCGTGGTTATTTGTTGGACGATGCTAAGTTCAGGTGCTAAAACCATGAATGACACACCAAATACGGTATCTGGGCGTGTGGTAAACACCTCTATCGTAAGATTATGATTTTCAACTTGAAATTCTATTGAAGCCCCTTGAGATTTTCCAATCCAATTTTTTTGTTGTTCTTTAAGGGAGTCTGAAAAATCGACATTATCTAATCCTTTTAAAAGTCGATTAGCATAGGCAGTGATTCTCAAACTCCATTGACGCATTAGCTTTTTAACTACTGGATGACCGCCTCTTTCGGAAACTCCATCTTTAATTTCATCATTGGCCAGAACAGTTCCTAATTCAGGACACCAATTCACCCAGCTATCCGCAAGAAAAGCCAATCGATAATTCAACAAAATAGTTTGTTGCTCATTGAAACTCCAGTTATTCCAATCTTCAGCGGTGAATTTTTTTTCCTGATCTGTAGAAGCATTTACGGTTGAATTTCCGCAATCTTTAAAAATCGCGATGAGCAAGCTGATATCCTCGGCCCTATCCTTGTCTTTATCGTACCAAGAATTGAATAGTTGTTTGAAAATCCATTGCGTCCATTTATAATAACTTGGGTCTGAAGTTCGCACCTCACGGTTCCAGTCGTATGAGAATCCAAGTCTATCTAATTGCTCTCTGTACCTTGAAATATTGTCATCAGTCGTTCGTGCTGGGTGTTGACCAGTTTGTATAGCATATTGTTCGGCAGGAAGGCCAAATGAATCATATCCCATAGGATGCAAAACGTTTAATCCTTTTAATCGTTTATACCGAGCAAATATATCGGATGCAATATATCCTAATGGGTGACCGACATGGAGTCCTGCTCCAGATGGATATGGGAACATGTCTAGTACATAACACTTTTCTTTTTCTGGGTTTTCAGTTACAGCGTAAGTGTTGTTTTTTTTCCAAAACTTTTGCCATTTTGCTTCGATTTCTTTGTGGTTGTATTCCATTACAATAATTTGGAGGGATCAATTTTAAGTATCCAAACGGTGCAAAGGTAGGATTTACGGGTAAAAAAAAACCGTTCCTGGTATTCCAGGAACGGTTTTTACGTAAACTAATTAATAAAACCTATTTCGAGGCAATTAAAGAGAGTTTCATTTCTATTTTCCAACCAGCTTCTGCTAGGTAAGGCGAGGCAGCGCTTAAATCAAGATTAAAAGTAGAATCAAAAGTCATATTATTTTCTTCTACAGATACTTTTCCTGGAATACTAACAGCAACAACAGAACCATTAAATTCAAGTTCACCATTCACACTATTTTCATCTGAGTTCAGTATTGTAAAAGTGGCTTCTTGCACGGCTAGATTATTCAGAAAACTTGAGTCAGTAAAATGCCCCAAGACTTTACCGGCAATTTCGTTGTCAGGAGACACTGCTCCGCCATTGGAAGCTCCGGAATCATAAGAAATTTCATTCATCCCGATTACAAATTTCCCTGAAGTAATATTACCATCTGTTGTACCAACAGAGCCTGATTTGATAGCTACCGAGCCAGCATGATTATGACCTTCTTTGTTTTCCGCTTCATAGCCCATCCAGTGGAGAGTTGATGAAGAATCTAAATTGTAGGTTTCAAGAATTGGACTTGGCGTTTCTACTGCAGGCGCAGCGCTTGGCTCATTGTTGACGTCTTCAGAACTACAAGAGCCGATTAGTAATCCTGAGACCGTAATTATTGGTAAGAATAAATTTTTCATGTTTAATTATTTGGTTTTAATGTATTGAGAGCCAAAATATACATTTGATTTGATTGACTCGTTAATGTAGATTAAGAAATGCTCATTTGCATACTCTCAGTCTAACTCTAAAGTTTGTTACGCATTTATTAACAAAGATTTTGAATAATTGTTTAGCTGCAGTCGAGTTGTCTATTTGAATTTTTCTAATTTCGACTTGCAGATAAATGGCAAAGGCAGGTAAATACAGCAGAAGAAAATCTCGCACGGCTTGGGTTGGCACACTATTGTCCATGTCCTTATTGTTAGTTATGTTAATGGCTGGAGGATATTTTTTATTGAACATAGAAAAACTTTCTAAAAAAGTGAAAGAGCAGGTCGAATTAGACGTTTTCTTTTATGACACAACAAGTGAAGCGGATGTAAAAAGAATTGAAAAAGAAATTGCTGCTCAGCCTTATGTTAGAAATGCGGTATATGTTTCTAAAGACTCTGCATTTGCGACGGTATCGTCGGGTATTGGTGAGGATTACATGAATCTGTTAGACGAAAATCCTTTCCAAGCATCTATTAATGTTTTGCTTGAAGAAAATTATGTCCATATTGATAGTGTCCAAAAATTTGAGCAGTGGATGTTGACGGGAAATGAAGAATTAATTGAAGAAGTGTATTACAATAAGAGTCAATTTCAAAGTGTTAATGACAGCTTTAGCAATATTAGTCTTTGGATTTGGGGTTTTGCTATATTATTAACGGTTGTAGCCGTGGTATTGATATTTGTTACGATTCGGTTATCGATTTATGCTCAAAGGTTTACCATAAAGACCATGCAACTGGTTGGTGCAAAGTCTTCTTTTATTAAAAGACCATTTTTAGTTAATTCAGTTTTAATGGGATTGGCGTCTGGCGTTGTTGCAGCACTATTATTTATTGGGATGAGTTATGTACTCTGGCAATACAATCCCGAGGTGTTATTTGGAAGTGCTGAGGTAGATTCAATTACTTTAGCGGGGAGCACCAATCAAAATGACTTTAAAACATTCGCGCTATTGTTTGGATGCATTGTTGTTGGAGGTGTTCTTATTTCATATGTTAGTACTACTTTAGCGCTAAGAAAGTACATTCGAATAAAAACGGATAATTTGTACTAATTACGATTTCAATTATTATGGCAAAGGTACCTACAACTCAAAAGGACAAAAAAAGTGAATCTCTATTGGATGAGGGAATTCCAAAGAGCAATGAACCTCAATCTGTAGAAAATAAGTTTGCACTGGGTAAGCTCAATTACCTCTTTATTATTGTGGGCGTATTAATTGTTGTTCTTGGATTTGTTCTTATGTCAGGAGGAGGGTCAGAGGACCCGACCGTTTTTAATGAGGAAGAACTTTTTCATCCAACGCGTATAACAGTTGCTCCCATAACAGTGATTTTCGGTTATTTAGTAGTGATTTTTGCAATCATGAAAAAACCTAAAAGGTAATTTCATGAGCTTTTTTGAGGCAATTGTTTTAGGTATTATTCAAGGCCTTACCGAATTTTTACCGGTTTCTAGTAGTGGGCATATCGAGCTTGCCAAAGAAATACTTGGTGTCAATGTCCCAAATCCACTTTTGTTATCTGTTGTTCTGCATGCAGCAACGGCTCTGAGTACGATTTTTATTTTTTGGAAAGATATTTTAATTATAATTAAGGGCCTACTAAAATTTAGTTGGAACGAAGAAACGCAATTTGCTGGTTTAATTGTTCTATCTATGATTCCTGCCGTTTTCGTAGGACTCTATTTTGAAGAATATATTGAGCAATTTTTTAGCGGCAATATTTTGTTGGTGGGCGCGATGCTGCTTGTTACGGGAGGGTTGTTGTTTGGTGCAGATAAAGCAATTGACACAAAGAAAAACGTTTCGTTTAAAGAATCGGTTATCGTTGGGATTGCACAAGCAATTGCCATTTTGCCGGGTATTTCAAGAAGTGGAGCCACGATATCTACTTCAGTATTACTGGGCGTTGATCGATCAAGAGCTGCTAGATTTTCTTTTTTAATGGTTGTGCCATTAATCATGGGTGCCGCTGTATTAGATTTGAAGAAATACAACGATATTTTCGCATTAGAAAATAGTGATATTCAGGAACGTGTAGCCATAATTGTAGCCGATCTGGAAAAAAATCATCTAATAAGTAATGCGGAAGTTAAGTCTGTAATGATGGCCATTGAGGAAAAAGAAGATGCTTGGTCAAAAGCAAAAATGGCATTACCCGATTTATCTTCGACGAGAGATGTAGCTAAAATGGAAATTGAATTAATGAATGATTTCGAAGCGAATCTAGATCGTCGAGTTAAATCAGATACAAAAACAAATGTATTGAACCATGATTTGGCTACAGTTCGTCCATTAGTCAAAACGAGCACCTGGAAGCTTTTAGTTGGTTTTGCTGCAGCTTTTTTTACTGGTTTATTTGCCTGTAAGTGGATGATTCGACTTGTAAAAAAAGCCCAGCTAAGGTACTTTTCTTATTACTGTTTTGTAGTTGGAGTTTCTGCTGTTTTATATGGATTTTTTAATGTTTGATTTTTTAGAAGGAGAAATATTACTTATCGACAAGCCCCTTGAATGGACTTCATTTCAGGTAGTTAACAAAGTTCGGCATGAAATCAAAAATAAATTAGGAATCAAAAAGATAAAAGTTGGACACGCTGGCACATTAGATCCATTAGCAACAGGATTATTGATTTTATGTACGGGCAAGAAAACAAAAACGATTGATCAGATACAACAATTAACCAAAGAATATACAGGTCAAATTCAGCTGGGCGCTACGACTCCTTCATTTGATCTTGAAACAGGAATTGATAAAAACTTTTCAATCGATCACCTTACAGAGAACGCGATTCTTGCGGCAGCACGGAAGCTTACTGGAAAGCTGAGCCAGGTTCCTCCCTCTTTTTCAGCAAAAAAAATAAATGGACAGAGGGCATATGCTGCAGCCCGAAAGGGTGAATTTTTGAAACTTGCTCCTAAAGAAATCGAAGTATTTACGTTTCAAACCGATTGCAAAGCATTGCCACAAGTTAAATTCCGAATAGAATGTAGTAAAGGAACATACATCCGTGCCTTAGCGAGAGATTTAGGTGTTGAAACAAATTCAGGAGGGCACCTAACAATGCTTAGGAGAACAAAAATTGGGCGATATCAAGTAGAAAATGCCCTAACAATTAATCAAATATGCTCTTTGATAAAGGAAAATTAATCCCTTAGATGCAGAAAGATTTTACCTAGAGTTGGGTAAGCTTTTCATGAGTTAAATTATTATTGTTAAATTCGCGCACCTTAAGGACAAGTCTAAATTTTTTCAAAGTATGAAGTTATCTCAATTCAAATACGATTTACCTGAAAAGTTAATTGCACAATACCCAGCTGTAAATCGAGATGAATCAAGAATGCTAGTTGTGAACCGAAAAGACGGTAAGTTGGAGCATAAAATGTTTAAAGACATCATTGATTATTTCGATGATGGTGATTCTATGGTTTTCAATAATACGCAGGTTTTTCCAGCTAGAATGTATGGAAACAAAGAAAAAACTGGTGCAAGAATTGAAGTGTTTTTGCTCAGGGAATTGAACAGAGAAAGCCTGTTGTGGGATGTTTTAGTGGACCCAGCAAGAAAAATCCGAATCGGAAACAAATTGTATTTTGGAGAAGATGAAACTCTAGTTGCTGAGGTAATCGACAATACCACTTCTCGGGGAAGAACATTGAGGTTTCTGTACGATGGACCTTATGAAGAATTTAAAGAAGCAATTACTGCACTTGGTGAAACGCCAATTCCTAAATACATTGATCGCCCAGTAGAACCGCTTGATGAAGAACGATTCCAAACAATTTTTGCATCAAAAGAAGGCGCTGTTGCAGCACCAACAGCGGGTTTACATTTTTCTCGGGAATTATTGAAAAGGCTTGAGCTCAAAGGCTTGAATTTTGCCGAATTAACCTTGCATGTTGGTTTGGGTACTTTTCGACCTGTTGAAGTAGAAGATCTAACGAAACACAAAATGGATTCGGAGCAGCTCATTATTCCTGATTTTGCTTCTCAAACTGTGAATTCTTCTAAAAGTGCGAAAAGTAAAGTTTGTGCTATTGGAACTACTGTGATGCGGGGAATTGAAACTTCGGTATCAACAGAAGGAAAGCTTAAACCGTTTAATGGATGGACGAATAAGTTTATATTCCCTCCTTATGAATTCAGTATCGCCGATGCCATGGTAACTAATTTACATATGCCAATGTCAACACTTTTAATGCAGGTTTGTGCTTTCGGAGGATATGACCTTGTGATGAAAGCCTACAAAGAAGCGATCAAAGAGAAATATAAATTCTATTCCTATGGTGATGCCATGTTGATAATTTAACAGCATTTATACTAATTATTGTTAATAACCCTGTCAATATTATTGATGGGGTTTTTTTTTGTTACACTTTAGGTGTAATAATCCGTAAATTCAATTTTATGAGTCACACTGAGAGTATAAAAAAGTTGTTTGGCAGGTTTCAAAAAATAAGCAAGCAGCAAGAGCTACATAGTAATAGACTAGCGGGATTGGATAAGATTATTAATCAATTACCTGAGACAAATTCAATTTTTCATGAAGCCAATGACAATTCGATATTTCTTAATGGTAAGTCAGCTGTTTTTGCCAGAGAATTTGAAAAATTAAGAGTAGAGTTGAATTCGTATAAAAATTCAGGAGGTACGGATCTTAATCGTGTAGGTACATTTAACGATAAACTTGATTTTCTAGAAGAAAAATTAGCTGGGTTTGGGGAATTAATAGAAAAACTAGCGGCAAGTTTGGGTAGTATTCCTACAAATACAGTTGAAGACCATAGCTCCACAACAAAAACGATGATCAAAGAAGTGCCGTCTCAAAGCTCAAATTCAAACCTTGAGAATCAGGAAACAATTCAAAAAACACCTGGCGGTTCTTCTCGAAAAGAAAAACCTAAAGGCGACTCAAAAGCAGTTAATGAATTAGATAGTACTGAGGTATTTATTGGTCAAAAATTGTTCAGTTATATTGGGATTGGTATTCTTGTAATAGGTCTAGGTTTGGGCGCTAAATTGGCTATTGAAAATGATTGGCTTGGACCAATATTTCAATTAGTAGTGGGTTATGGAGCGTCAATCGCTTTGTGTTTAGTAGGAATTCGATTGAAGAAAAAATACGATGCGTTTAGTGCAGTGCTGATAGGGGGCGGGCTGGCAACCGCTTATTTTATGACTTATGCTTCCTATGCTTTTTATGGATATTTTGGTCAGGTAGAATCCTTTGTGCTGATGATTATTATTACTGCAGCCACCGTATTTACAGCATTAAAATACAATCAGGAGCTTATTGCAATATTGGGTATGGTGGGTGCATATGGAATTCCGTTTCTATTAGACAATAATTCTGGCCGTGTTCATATCATGTTTACCTATATGGCCATTATTAATGCTGGAATTTTATTCATTGGATTTAAAAAGTTTTGGCGTGCCTTGTACTACAGTGCTTTCGGATTGACCTGGATGGTTTTTAGTTGGTGGTTTATTTTAGAATACGGTCCAAATAGCCACTTTCAGACTGCGGTTATTTTCTTAAGTATCTTTTTCGTTACCTTCTATTCAGCTTTTCTCGCTCACAAACTTATTCAGAAAGAGGATTTTAACGGGGGTGATATTTCCTTAATTCTTATCAATTCTATTTTATTCTTCCTTATAGGCTATGCTATTTTGGATTCAACCGTAATTGGCCAAAACTATTTGGGTTTATTTGCATTGCTTAATGCTGCTTTTCATTTTCTTATTACGATTGTTTTTTATAGAAATAATTTAGCTGGCAAGGGTTTGTTTTATATTGAAGCAGGCATGGTATTGTTGTTTGTTTCGATTTCAATACCAATCCAATTTGATGGAAGCTGGATTCCTATATTTTGGACACTCGAAGCGCTCATTTTATTTTTTATTGGTCGTGTTCAGGGAATAAAAGTATATGAATTACTGTCCTACCCAATGATTGTTTTGGCATTTTTCAGTGTGTTTAAAAGTCTCGTACTTGATTACAGACCCTACTTAAATAAGTACAGTGATGATTTGCTTCAGCTAAATTTCATTGCAAATGAGGTATTTCTAGGAGCGGCTTTAGCTTGTTTGGGATTTGCAGTTTTATCCATGTTGAATAGATGGTCGATTAAAAGACCTGTAAGCCCGAATAATTGGCAACGAACATTTGATTATGTGTTGCCCATTATGACTTTTACGTTAGTTTATTTTTCCTTTTTTGCTGAGATTTCTGCTTATTGGACCTCAGAATTTATTTCATCTAAAATCGCAGAACCAAGTGAAAATTGGGTTGGCAGTTGGTTTGGGGACAACGGCTTTAGTTACAATTACGATTTGTTAAGATTTAGAGCAATTTCCATTATAGATTATAGTTTAATTTTTATTGGATGTCTTAGTCTATTAAATTGGAAGGCATGGAAGAACAAAGATTTTGGCACTATTCTAACAGCCATTTCAATGTTGGGTATTTTTGTGTACACTATCGGGGAGTCATCCGCCTTTAGTAGTCTAGCGGAATCTTTAAATGGTGAAAATAGTTGGAATGAATATTATGGTTTGGATGCTAGTAAAGTTTATTTGTATAAGTACGCTTCTCTATTTTTATTTATTGCTTTTGCCGGCGTTCAGTTTCTTTCTATAAAAGCACTTCAGCTGGGTCAGCGTCTATTAGAATGGAATGCCGGATTGATTCATTTATGTGCTTTGATTATCATCAGTCACGAGTTTTTATTTGTCGCTGAAACTAATGGGTTTTCAAATTCTACGAGAACAGCATTAAGCGTGATGTGGGCAGCATATGCCGTAGTATTGATGGCAGTTGGAATCTCTAAAGGCAGGGGATATCTTCGGATAGCGGCATTTGGTATTTGGTGCGTTGTTCTCGCGAAACTATTGTTGTATGATCTAATTCACCTTTCATTGGAGGTCAAAACATTAGTTTTCATTACAATTGGTGTATTATTGCTGATTGTTTCGTATCTGTATTATCGGTTTTTTGCGAAACAGAAACAAGAAGAATCCAGTGAGTCTGAAAATAGAGAGCAAGAAACAAGACATTAGAAACCTGAGCAGGAAGGACTTAGCTGCGTTTTTTGAGGCACATGCAGAAAAGAGTTTTCGGGCGAATCAGGTGTATGATTGGCTCTGGAAAAAGAATGTTGCAAACTTTACTGAAATGACCAATCTGTCAATGTCGTTGAGGAGGTTTCTAGATGAGCATTTTTACATTAACAAACTCTTTGTAGCGGAAAAACAAGTAAGTGAGGATCGGACGATTAAAAGCGCGTTTCAATTAATGGATAAGAAAGTGGTTGAGGGAGTACTGATTCCAACATCCAATAGAATGACCGCTTGTATCTCGTCACAGGTAGGCTGTTCTTTAAGTTGTAAATTTTGTGCTACTGGAAGTCTTAAAAGAATGCGTAATCTGGAGCCTTCAGAAATATATGACCAAGTAGTTTGCATTAAGAATCAGGCCCTTGAACATTATGGGCAAAACTTATCAAATATTGTCTTGATGGGAATGGGAGAACCTTTATTGAATTACAAAAATGTAATGGAAGGTATTCGAATGATTACCTCTGAAGATGGGCTAGGGATGTCTCCTAAAAGAATAACCCTAAGTACGGCTGGAATTGCAAAGATGATTTGTCAATTGGCGGATGATTCTGCTCGGTTTAATTTAGCGCTTTCTCTGCATGCTGCTAACGACGACAAACGAAATGAAATCATGCCAATTAACGAATCAAATAGTTTAAGTGAATTGGCAGAATCCCTGAAATATTTTTATCAGAAAACAAGAACTAGAATAACGTACGAGTATATAATATTTCGTGATTTTAATGATGAATTGAAGGATGCTGCAGAGCTCGCAAATTTTTGTAAACATGTGCCTTGTAAGGTCAATATAATAGAATACAATCCTATAGAAGCTGGTGATTTTCACCAAGCATCTCGATCAAAAGTGGACGCATTTGCACAATATTTGGAAGATAAAAACATTATAGTCAACGTTAGAAGAAGTCGTGGAAAGGATATTGACGCTGCTTGTGGGCAATTGGCCAATAAAAATGACATCGCAGCACCTATTGGAGATTAAGTTTTTAAAGATAATTAGACAAATTGAGACAGCTTGTTTTCATCATATTAACCGTTATCATTTTCCAAGAAGTATCTGCTCAGAAAATAAACTGGAGTCCAGAGTTAAGTATCCGTGGCAAGGCCAAAATGAAGCGACTGCTGAAAATGGATAGCTCTTCTTTTTCTGCAGTGATTGCTCAATACAAGACCTTCGGCGATCCCGATGCAAATATTCAAGAATTTACCTTGCC
>Ga0315332_10000468_pt1 | contig 18506 bp, 17 predicted proteins | sample M110034915metaG_FD_203455 | JGI IMG/M metagenome (GOLD analysis project Ga0315332, IMG submission 203455) | Ammonia-oxidizing marine archaeal communities from Monterey Bay, California, United States - M1 100m 34915 | ecosystem: Environmental > Aquatic > Marine > Intertidal zone | place: USA...
AAGTTTGAAGGACGATGATTTTGAGCGTTACTGTCTTTCCCGTGAAGACGTCGATTTCTTTCACGACCAAGGTTACCTTGCTGGAATCCAGTTGCTGGACACGGCTCAAATAGAAGTCTTAAGACGAGAATTGACTGAGTTTTTTGATCCCAAGCATGCCGGTTGCAATTTGTGGCATGAGTACCATACGAACGAGTCGGATGACCCAGAGCGAGTGCTTTTTCATGCCTTGGGTGCGTGGCGTCTGCGATCCGGTTTTCACGACTTGCTGTGGAATCCGGCGTTCCTGATTCCGGCGAGTCAGTTGCTCGGCGGGGGAGTGCGATTCTGGCATGATCAATTGTTTTGTAAACCGGCGAAGCACGGTGGAAACGTTGCGTGGCATCAGGATTATTCTTATTGGACGCGGACTCAACCGATGGCTCATTTGACATGCTGGACAGGCTTGGATCGAGCGACTAAAGAGAATGGTTGTTTGCAGTACATACCAGGAAGTCATCGTTGGGACTTACTTCCAGTCACTGGTTTGGCTGGGGACATGACAGCGATTCGAAATGTTCTTACTGATGCGCAGTGGGGGGCATTTCAAAATCCTGTTTCAATTGAACTTGAGCCGGGGCAATGTACATTTCACCATCCGCTAATGGTGCACGGTTCATTTGATAATCGAACGGAGCAACCACGTCGGGCAGTCGTTCTAAATTTGATGCGTGATGGAGTCGAGTCGTACACCGATGATGAATTGTTGGCGGGGGTGCCTGTCATTCCTAGCGGCCAAAAAATGGAGGGGCAGTTTTTTCCACTGCTCTATTCTGCGTCATAAGAGATTCCTTATTGGAATCTGTTCTTTGGAATCTGTTTGAGTGGTTTAAAAAAGTAATGCGAGGCGAAACAGTTGAACGATTATATTTCCGATGCCGACAGTCAAGTTACTGTAAATTTAGCAAGTCGGAGTTATTCGATTGAGATCAAGCCTGGCCTGTTAAATCAGCTTTCAAAGGCACTTGGCAGCTTCGTTTCAAACGAGCACGTAATTTTAGTGACCGATAGCAACGTCGCTGAGTTGTATCTCGAATCGGTTGTTTCACAGATTTCAGAGATTGCTCAACGGGTGGATGTAATCTGTGTCAATCCAGGCGAAGAGTCTAAGTCGATCCCTGTGTGCAATGAACTGTGGCAGCAAATGGTCGATTTTAATACCGATCGCCAGTCCGTGGTCGTGGCGTTGGGAGGAGGGGTGGTCGGTGACTTGGCTGGTTTCCTTGCCGCTTCGTTTGCCCGCGGGATTCGGTTTATTCAGATCCCAACAACGCTTTTAGCGCAGGTCGACAGCAGCGTTGGCGGGAAGGTAGGCGTAAATTTACCTAGTGCCAAAAACATGGTCGGCGCGTTTTGGCAACCGGAAGTGGTCTTGATAGATCCCCTAGTTTTGGAAACGCTAGATGAAGCCAATTTTCGAGCGGGGCTCGCTGAGGTAATTAAATACGGCTTGATCATGGACGTCGATTTTTTTGCCTCTCTCGAGTCATCGGCTGACCTGATTGGGCAACGGGAACCGAAGGTGCTTACCCGATGTATCGCTCGCTGTTGTCAGTGTAAGGCGGCAATCGTCGAGGAAGACGAACGAGAAACTTCTGGTCGCCGAGCAATTTTAAATTACGGCCATACTTATGGGCATGCAATTGAGGCTGTCTTCGGTTATGGGCGTTTTCTCCACGGTGAAGCAATTGCGATTGGCATGACTTGTGCAGCTCGCCTGGCGCTTGATTTGGGAATGGTGCCAGACTCCTTCGTGACCCGCCAAACTGAGTTATTTCGCAAGATGAAGCTTCCGGTTGACTGTCCCGCTGAACGTCACGATGAACTCCTTGCATCGATGAAACACGACAAGAAAGTTGCAAGGGGGGAGTTGAAGTTGATTCTTCCAGTGAGGATTGGCGAGGTCGTGGTTTTGGCAGCACCTGAGGATCAACTGATTCACGACAGCTTGAAGAATTGACGGATGCAATCCGTAGTGCTTTCTGAATTTTTAGGCTGCCAGCCCAGTTTAGATTGAGTTGCTGGAGTTGTCTGGTTCTGGATTAAATGGCTGGTAGTTCAGCCTTTTAAAATTCGGTGCCGAGCTCAAATCGTATTCGATCTGCCGCCAGCGAACTCGTTTGCAGCACAGTGACATGATCGAGGATGCGCCATAGATTAGCTGGCACGCGGGCACCAAAAGCAAGAGTTTAATTATTCGCCAAAGCGTTGTGTTACCAATCGTTTCCCCACGCAGTTCGGCGCTCCGCGCGGCAACCTTTCGGGAAACTGAATATGCCCACGTGGAGAGGCAGCCGCTTAATATCAAGGCCGTCGCACTGGCAATGAGAGCGGTAGCGTTTCCAAGGAGGATCGCGATGATCAAAATGGCGAAATTAGTCAGCATGAGAACATTGCTAAAGCAGGAGTGGATCACAGAAAGGAAGAAAGTGTCTTCGTAAAGTCGAGACCAGGTTAGCATGCGCGTCACCCACCGATTGGCGTACGCGGCAGAGCAGTGTTCGCGGTTTATCATGATGAGAGATGGAGCAAGCTCAATTTTCAGGCCTTGCTTCTGAATTGCTTTCTTGAGAGGTCCGTCATCTACGATTGATGTTGACCACGTCGAAATCAAATTGGCAGATTCCAATGTGGAGCGTCTCATAGCAAAACTGCCAGCCCATGGGTTGGCAAAGTAAACTGAAAATACGAGTGCTCCAGCATTCCAGGCGCTTCGGATTAATGAGCCAGGTCCAGTTGGGATAGGTGGTTCAAACCACTGACTGCCTGTGACTCCTCCGATTTCTTCGTCTTGAAGAGGTCCCGTTAATTCAGCCAGCCAAGTTGAGTGTGGTGCCACGTCAGCATCAAGGAACGCTACGAATTCTATCTCATCCGTTAAATGCTCTACGGCCTGTAAGATAGAATGGCACTTGAGACTGCAGGTGTCTCGCGGTGTTTTCATTGCATGAATGAACAGGCGATCGTTTTGGTCAAATTTCGATTTAATCTCAGTAGCGACATTCCACGCTGGATCATCTTGATGGTCAACCACCAAGTGGATTTGGTAGTGCGCATACTGTTGCAGCAGGGCGCCAGTGAGGGAAGCTTCGAAAGTGGGGTCGCAGCCTCGAACAGACATAATGACTGCCGTCATCGCGTGGTCGGCGTGCTTCGCGGTTTTGCTAGTTTTCTTTGAGAACCAGCGTCCGAATGAAATGGCGATTGAAAGCTGAATCAGTGCCGCCGCAAAAATGATTTGACCGGCGACGATTGCGGAAAAGGTGAGCATCGGTTATCTCACCAGTAGGTCAAACACGAGTCGTGCAAATCGCGGTGCATCGGCCCAAAAACTTGGGCTGATAAGTTTGGGTAGCTCTTTTTTAAGACCGTCCCGCGTCATTTTCCAATTCGCGGTTGAGCCTGAAATAATGTGGCTCCCTCCCCCTAGGCGTCGATTTTCTTTCGCCTCTGCGCCCGAGACGTAACACCCCCAACGGTTAAGCGATGCATGCGAGTAATCGTGGGATTGGTGGATTGCGGTTACCGTGTTTGAGAGATTGATGACCGGGACGTTATTTTGTTTTGCCGAGTGAATCATCCAGTTATCCCAGTTGCCTCGTCCAACGGCAAAGGGTGGAATGTCTTGGTAAAGTTGGCGATTGAAAATGAAATACTCTTTGCAGGCATTGGACGACCGGACTCCTTTGCTTTGACATTCGTCTAGCAGTCGCTCGACCTGAATTGACTGCTCGAAATCAATAGCACGATCTACGTTGAGATCAGTGCGTTGGCCAAAAGCAACGAATTGGCAAAAGTGAGCTTCGTTGTCAAGTTGATGGATTGATTCGCAGAAGTCTCTCGTGAGGATGACGTCACAATTACAATAGGCAAGGTAGTTCGTGGTTGACTCTTGATGGGCAAGTTGAAATGCAGAGTCGAGCAGTGGCGTGCCGTGGTCATTGCACCGCAGGCCGCTGGCGTGACGGACGCCAAGTTCCTGTGCTGTTTCTTTAATTCCAGGTTCATCACCAAGCAGTAAGACATCAACGTCTGGTTTCAGGCAAGCCCATGATTGGATCGCATTTCTTTGAATGAGATCAGTTTTTTCGCCAAAGGGTTTGGGAAGGGCGAAAATAGTAATTTTCGGCAGCGGTTGGCTGGCGGAAAGCTCATGGGCATTCGCGCTGGATTCATTCGGGAATGCAGTTTGAGGATTGGGGTTAAGCATGAATCAAATCGCGGTTTGAACGCTATGCGAAGAGCGACCGCGCCTTTCGATAGTTAACGACCCATTTTCGAATCCAATAAACTGCTGTTAAATCCCACCATCGTTTGAGACTGAATGGAGGGCGTTCGGGGCGCCAACCCGCCCATGCTGTTTGGTCGAGACTCTCAAAGAATTTCTCACGAAGCGGATGGAACGGCTGAAAGTTCCATGGCTTAAATTCTGTTGTAAAGTGAATCAGTGCTGGGTGGTCTCGCATTTCAGAAAACTCTACCGGATGGATTGGGCAATGGTCGTCATCGGGGAATTCAAAAACATGAGCCCCTTGATTCCATCTTGGCGGGAGTTGTCCCCACTGCCCTGCAAAGACCACGTTGAGTGCGTACTGATCCCAGCACCAAACAAAATTTGCATTTTCACGGAGGCAAGTCAGTAGCTTTTGGTCGATTGATTCTCTTCGCCAGCGATCTAGGTTGAGCACCATGACGCCACTGTTAAAATAGGGTGCTGAACCATCAAGGTTTAGCTGACGCCAATTGGGGATTGGTGAGATTGCAGCTAAGTGAGGTATGGCTTTTTTGAGCGTTCCCAATTTCGCTTGTGCTTCGTAGGCATCGATAAACGGGCACGCAATATCGACCGCGGCGAGACAGTAGTGTTCTTCTACGTCAAAATTCCAAAGTTCAGTTAGGTCGCATTGGACAAGGACGTCGGAATCCAGGTAGATAACCTTCTCGATCGTATCAGGCAGAAGTCGAGCAGCTAAAAGTCGAAAGTAGGCGGCGTGGGTGATGTGATGAGAGACACTGAGGTCGCTGAATTCTTTGAGGTTGGGTCTCAGAATGTGAATGGAAATTGGGAGGTCTACAAGTGTCTCGCGGAGCCCCATCCAGTTGGCTTCGGAGATGCCACCGTCCATCAGGATGACGTGGAGGTGATTTCCATTTTTGAGTGATGAAGCGGCGGAGTAAAGGGTGACCGCAAGTGGCTTTACGTAATTGTCGTCCGACGCGCAGAGAACGATCGGGTCCTCAACTGGAATGGTTGCGAGTGTTTCAGATTGAAGGAGTTCTTGGATCATTCAGAAAATCGTTTTTTAATTTTCGTCTTGGCTTTGATTTGGAAAAGCAAACGGAAATTTTTTATTGGCTATTCAGTAGTCTATTATTGCACGGGAAAGGCTAATTAGTGTTATTCGTTGTTGGATCTACGTTTGAATTTAGTGGATTGGGTTCAATAATCGGGCAAGACCCGTCCAGCTTGTTTTTCCGTTTGCCCATTTTTTCCATTAAACCAAGCATCTTCTGACGAACGCGCACAATCGGGCCAGCAATTGGGTGTTTTTCAATTTGTTCGAATATTTGGTGGGCTTCATCCAGTTCGGCGCGGAGTTGCGATTGTTCTGATTGAAGGTGGGAGATTTCTCTGCGAGAGTGAGCGAGTTGTGCTTGGACTTCGATCAGTTGTTTTTGTTCGAACTCAGCAGCATCTGGGAAGAGGTGTTGATGGGAGAACAAAGGAGATAACGTTTCGGCCGGCTTTAAAATAGCCTCCGGAAACGACAGTAAGTTCTCGTCGAGATTCGGCGATGCCGTTATCTGTTGCCCCGCGATGGAAAGCATCTGCTCGACGAGATCAACAAGTCGGTCGGTTGCACTGGCCGCATTTTGCAAAGCATCGCAGAGTTGTGTCTGCTGGTAGAACAGGTGTTCGGGGGTCGGTTGGGCTAGTTGTGCGACGATCGATGGAATTTGATTGGAAGCTGAGATCGTCCAGCCAGCATTCACGTAACGCGGGCAGTTGTGGTAATCCAGTAAGGCCGTAGGAATGCCAAGGCGCATGGATTCGAGCATTCCTGTGGAGGCAGTTGTGATCACTGCGTCCACCTGAGTGAGTGTTTGGTTCAGTTCCTTACCAGTAAGATCGTTTAAGTTATTGGTGACACCCAGTTCGTCCTCCAGGCCACCAGTCAATCTCCATGCGATTTTTACATCAAGGGATTCGGATGTGGTGGACTGATCAGTCAAGTTGAGTTGGGCGTTATTGTCAGCCCATTGTTTGAGGTCCTGAAGGCTCTGTTTAACAGCTTTGATTTGGGTTGGAGTAAAGCCAGGAGTTTTGGCTGTCATGGCCAGGATCCGAAACTCTCGATCGGCACGCGGAGGAGTTGGTTGAGCGGGTATGGAATCAAGTCGCGGGATTCCTACGACTTCTGTTTTTCCTAAATTTCCCCACTGGTTAAGAATGTGAGCCTGGGAGTTACCAATGCAGGCTGCCTTATGAGCGAGGATAGGACGCATCGTGTAGGGGCATGCAACTTCGTCGGGCAGATTGTCCCATGCGTTTCGCCATTCGAGAATGCCGTCAATTAAATACAACGTCGCCACGTTGTTGCGTTTCAATTTCGTGCAGCAGTCTCGAAATCGGTCAAAATGTTCAGAGTAAAAAATTGCTAGGTCGCCGGGTTTGGCTTGCCGCACAACATCTGATGGAGAGGCGATTGTGATTTTGAGCCGACCCTCGAGGGGTGCGGCGTGGTGGGAGACCTCGGTGGGTTCGCCTACAAAATATACCGAGGGTTTATTCATGATCATTGGGAAATGGATGGGAAATTAAAACTTGCGGGATTCGATCAACTTAGTCGAGATCTATAGAAAGCCCGTCCTTACGAGAGCAGAGTCGAAAAAGAGTTTCTTCGTCGGTGCTGATCGGAAGCGAGTGAACACTGCCATCTCCAAACGCAAAGTTAACGACTCCGACATGACCGCTGCCAAAGATTGGGTATTCGCCGGGCGACAAAATCAGCGTACGACTCGTTGCCAGTCCCATTGCAAACCCTCCAATCCGCATGAAGGTTTCGGGTTCATCGCCGTTGTATATCGATCCGTCACCCCACCCTTGAGATTTCAATTCTCCGTAGGTGCTGACGTATTTTTCTCCGATGAAAATAGTATTGGATAAACCATCTGTAATTTCGGCATGCCCATATCGGCCCCGTTCGGTTCCTTCAAGTTTGCCATTTACGACAGGGTTTTGGCTTGCCAGGCCTGAATTGAAAACACCGTCGACAGGGTCTTGGAATTTTGCCCAGACATCGAATGGAAAGAATCGAGGAGTTCCGGCATTTCCAGCGTAGTCTCCGATTGCGCCGACGGGTCCTTTGGATTCATCGAGGCTGACATCGCTTTTGCGTGGCCGCGCTGGGCAGAGCATGACCGGCATGGTGGTTTTTACAATCTCCGGGTCTTGAAATTGGTATTTCTCTTGAATCTTAAATTGGTCGTAAAGATTGTTCATTTCGAGAAACGGCATGAGGTAAACCGGCCAGGTCAAAAATTCATCTGCGGCTCGTGCTGGCGGATAGAGTTGTTTGGCAGATTCGTAGCTATGAATGGACAGAGCAACTTGATGCAGATTGTTTTGACAGGCCGTCCGCCGCGCTGCTTCACGTACCATTTGAACGGCAGGTAGCAGCATTCCAATCAGTGTGCCGATGATTGCAATAACGACTAATAATTCGACCAATGTGAAGCCGTGTTTGCGGTTCATACGTGGGCTCGGATAAAACGGTGATTCGCTCATGATCTATTATGACGCACGTTAAGAAGGACTGTTCCCATAAGGATAGGAATTTGAATGAAATTCCAACCCTATCCGGTTTCAGGTTGGCGATGATTGGGCTGGTCGACCCCTATTTTTTATGGCGCAACGCGTTGTCTAGCTCGGAATAAACTTCTTGGTCCGAAAATCCCGTTTGGGACAGTTTTGCGGCAGCTTCTTGGAGAGAGGTTTGCCTGGACGGGTTTTGGGCAATTTCAACGAGGCAGTCGACCCAGTCTTTGGGAGAATTGCAAACCATCAAAGATTCGCCTGATTCAGCCGAAAAGCCATCCATGCCAATGGTTGTCGTGACCAAAGGCTTGCCAAAAAATATCGCCTCGCAATTTTTGATCTTAAGACCTGTGCCGAACTCTACCGGATTAATTGCGATATCAATTTGGTGGTAAAAATCTGCCAGCTCACTGACGCAACCAAGGCAGGCGATGTTGATGTGTTTTTTAAATAAATCTGGAGAGGACGTGGAAATTGCATCGCAGATCATGCCGGCAATGACTAAGCGGATATTGCACCGTTCGGAGATTGGTTTCCATGATTGATTAATAAAACTAGTCAATGATTGGAGATTGGATGCATTATTCGAAGCAATATATCCAACGGTGAGAATTTCCGAGGTCGTTGGTTGAATTTTTAGAGGGTGCGGTTGAGAAGGGGCATGTCCGCAGACCAATACGTTCTGCTTCGGGGCGAGGTTGCGAAATACAACGGCTTCTTCATTTTGAATCGCAAGAATTGTATCGAAGAGTTGGACTGCTTGAGTTTCTTCTTCTTGACTGATGTCGAGCCAGTGAACCAAGCCCCGCTCTTGAAACTGTTTGTTGCGAAGGTGGAGGACGTCGTGTGTATCGAGAAGGCAGTGGATTTTATTTCTTTGGCTGGTAGTCAAGGCCTCTAAAAGGTAGCTCAGTTTGACGTATTCGATGATCACGGAATCCGGTGCGAAGGAGCGGATTGAATCCTGAAAGGCATCGATCGCCCAAGGCCATCTGTAATCAGCGAGGGTCGTTGGGATTGCCGTTAGGAGGCTCTCATCTTGACTGACTGGTTGTGCAGGTGACGTTTGATTTCGGCGAGTTCGTTTGCTTTTCAAGCGATGCTTTATTGCTTTTAGATGCCATGCAGCTTTTTTAATCAGTCGGCGGGGTGGATGACTTGATCGTTTAAATTCAATATCAAGTTTTTGCGCACGAATAGTTTGCTGGTCTTTTTCCGTGATGATTGAATTGTCTTGAGTGAGTTCAGTGGTCTCACACAGGAGGAAAATGCGGACGCAATATCCTGATTGACTTAGGTATTCGACCAAGCGGGCGATTCGTTGTTCGGCGCCGGTCGATCGTCGCCAGAACGGTAAATCGGTTGCAAGCAGAATGCGGTGCGAAGTCAAGGAATTACCGAATTGTGAAAGAGTGCGTGGATGGTTTGGGTGGTATAAGGTTTGCCGATAACAAAGTTTATCGAGCCAACCTGTGGTTAACAACTTTATTTCAAAATTGATAAGGCGGCTTGTTAAAGCGTGGGTTCAATAGAAAATAGAATTTTCAACATTGAGCGATTGGCTGTGGGGTAAATTATTTTGAAATCTTATCAACCGGATACGAACCGATACGACGGACGCATGGTCTACAGGCGATGCGGTCAATCTGGACTAAAACTGCCTGCGGTGACGCTTGGTTGTTGGCACAATTTTGGCGGCAATGCTCCGACCGAGAATCAGCGACAGATGATCTACACGGCGTTTGATGCCGGCATCACCCATTTTGATTTGGCAAATAATTACGGACCGCCCTATGGAAGTGCTGAGAAAAATGTCGGTCAAATATTGGCTGACCTGCCACGGGATGAGATCTTGATTTCCTCCAAGGCTGGCTATGATATGTGGCCCGGGCCTTACGGCGAATGGGGATCACGCAAATACATGCTGGCCAGTCTTGACCAGTCTTTGCGTAGGGTGGATGTCGATTACTTTGATATTTTTTATAGTCATCGGTTCGATCCCGACACGCCATTGGAAGAAACGTTGGGAGCCTTGAACACAGCAGTCCAACAAGGCAAAGCGTTGTATGTTGGGATTTCAAGTTATTCGACGCAGCAGACGCAGGAAGCAGTAGGGATTTGCCGGGCAAATGGTTGGGAGCGACTGTTAATCCACCAGCCAAATTATTCTTTATTTAATCGTTGGGTCGAAGACCGGCTCGCCGGCGCCTGTGAGGAGAATGGGCTGGGGATGATTGCGTTCTGCCCACTTTATCAGGGCTTGCTTACGGATAAATATTTATCTGAAGTCCCGGATGGTTCTCGCGCGGCGAACTCTCCCAGTACCTTGCGTCCGGAGGAGTTGCGAGATGAGGTTTTAGAGGTGGTGTCGAGTCTCAATACAATTGCTTTGAATCGAGGGCAAACGCTTGCTCAGATGGCAGTGGCGTGGATCTTGAGGTTGCCGCAAATTACTAGCGTGCTTTGTGGTGCGAGTCGCCCTGAGCAAATATTAGAAAACTGTGCTGCCCTTGAGAATCTGCATTTCTCCGATGAAGAAATGAAAGAAATTGATGGCCTGACGAAAGCGATTGAGTTGCCCGCTTCGCTTTGGGCTAAGGAAAATGATAGCTAAATCTTGATAACCCATTAAACTCGTCTTGGATGCGGATATTTGTTGATTCCTGGGAGGTAAGAATGGAAGAGATGCCAATGGCGCGTTTGATGGTTACTGAAACTGAGGTAGATGCTAGTTTCTACAAAGCAGCACTCGAGGGAAGCGGTATCTCTGTTTTTATCAGCGGCATGGAGGGGTCGGTTTTTGGTGCCGCGTTAGACGGTCCTGATGAAATTGAAATAATCGTCTATCAAAAAGACCTCGAGGCCTCCCAGGCGATCATTGCAGAGTTGGATGAGGAGCCAGAGAATGAAATTCCCACTTGGGATTGTTCGTGTGGTGCTGAAGTTGATGAGGGATTTGGTGTTTGTTGGTCTTGTGGTGGGGAGTACGATGCTGGTGCGAAATCGCATGACAGCGACAACGCTCCTGACTGAAGAAAATGATCTGTAACTTTTTGATTGTTGATTGAATGGCAAAGAAAAAACCTAAACGACGAACTGGCTTTCCTCCCGCTGTTGAAACGCCAGTAGCACCGCAAAGAATCAGCAGTACTGGCCAGCGTCCAATGCGCTGGGGTTTGATCGTATTATTTTTGGTTATTTCAGTCGGCGGTACTTACCTGGCGATATGGCTTCGGCAAAACGATAACTCTCCTCGTTACACATTCAAGTTAATTAAGAAGTATCCCCACGACGAGAAAGCGTTTACGCAGGGGCTCTTGTTCCATGATGGTTTTTTATGGGAAAGCACGGGGCGTTATGGAGAGTCAACGGTTCGCAAGATCGATCTTGAAACCGGGGAGATTCTCAAGCAGCACTCGCTGGATGATAATTTGTTTGGCGAAGGGATGGTGCAGTACGGCGATCGCCTGATTCAGTTGACATGGAAGGCTGGAAAGGCCTTGGTTTATGACATGGACTTAAACCCAATTGAAGAATTCAGTTATCCAGGAGAAGGCTGGGGGTTGGCGACCGACGGCAATGATCTAATTTTGAGTGATGGTAGCTCAGTTTTGAAATTCATCGACCCAGAAACATTTGATATAAAAAAACCTCTTCGCGTTTTACGAGAAGGTGGTGTCTTTGTGGGGCAGCTAAACGAATTAGAATATGCAGGCGGGAAGATTTATGCCAACCGATATCAGTGGGATCTCATTTATGAAATCGATATCAACACCGGCAATGTCGTCGGCATCATTGACCTCGCGGGATTGTGGCCGCTGAGTGAACGTCCCGCCGACGGTGTTCTCAATGGGATTGCCGTCACTCAAGATATGCCGCCGCGAATGTTTGTGACCGGGAAGCTGTGCCCGTTTATCTATGAAATTGAACTAGTCCGAATGGATGCTCGCTAGTTAATCGGTTTGCTGCCTTGGGGGATCGCTCTTGGCCCGCGCTGGCGGTTGGTTGTGGCGGCTGGTTGTAGTAGCCATTGGCTTAAACTCGTGCCCATTGACGCGATCGCTCGACGGCCAGCGGTCAATTCAGCTCAAATGCCTTGCCTAGTCTGCGACTTGTCCGATTGGTTACCGATTAGGGGCGGCGGTGGCCAAACTCCTCGTCGAGTTCGGGTTACTTGGATTTTAAGGGTTGTGTGTCAGGAATTCTTAATTGAACCCGAAGATACTATTGGACGATGGCAATTCATGACTAACACTTCAGTGACCTCTTGAAACTCGGTTTTTCCGTCTGTTTGGCAAGGTCAACGATGCTGATTCAATCCGGCCCGATTTTGCACTATGACACACTGGAAATCCAAACTTATCGACGCTTATCGGTTCGCGTCTTGGCCTTATCGGTGGTCGATGCATCGTCGTATGGCGCGTTCAGGGCGAGTCCCAGTTTTGGCTCTTTTTTACCATCGCGTCGCTGATGACCATCCCAACCCTTGGACGATTGGGTGTGATGATTTTCAGCGGCAGATTGATTGGTTGCAGGATCATTTCGAAATTGTCGACTTGCAGGAATGTCAGCGGCGCATTCGCAGTGGGTTCAATCAACGTCCAACGGTGGCGATTACATTTGACGATGGATATTCCGATAACTGTGATTTCGCATTGCCGATGCTGATTGAAAGGCGAATTCCTGTAACGTATTTTGTGACCACACAGCACACTCTTCACCAGCAAGCCTTTGAGCATGACCTCGATATCCAAAGGCCGTTGCCAACCAATTCCATTGAGTCACTTCGGGCACTCGATCTTGCGGGTGTCGAGATCGGTGCACACACTCGGTCGCATCCGGATCTTGGCAAAGTGACATGTGAAAAAACTTTGATCGATGAAGTCATCGCATCATCGAGAGAACTCGAGTCTGCCATTGGACGTAAAGTAAGATACTTTGCATTTCCCTATGGCCTGCATTCCAATCTAAATGCGAATGTATTTGCGATGTTGAAAGAGGCTGGATTTTTGGGTGCTTGCTCAGCTTATCAGGGTTGGAATGAAATTGGTTTAGATGAATTTCATATTCAGCGAATTCATGGTGATCCAAATTTTTCGCGTTTCAGAAACTGGATGACTTATGATCCACGGTTCGCGCGGGTTAAGCGATTTGATTACTCAGACGGAAAGTTTGACAAATCTAAGCTCGAATCTTCACCCGCGAAACCGGTTGCTGGACTTCCGCTTGGAGAGATCAGTTTGATGCCCAGCACTTATCAGCATCCATCAGTCCAGTGATTGAGGTTGGAGTGATTTTAGGCGAATTCACGACTGAACCGCTCCCGAAATCTTACCTGCTTTGGGTAATTGAACTGAGAAGTCGATTCTTGGTCTTGAAATCACTTGTATCTTGAGAACAATGCTGGGATATTTAGGACGGCGGTTTGCCTGTTGTTGAGGGTGAGATTGAATGAAGCAAGTAACGGTTCCTGTATTAGCAGCACTCGCGAAAGTGTTGAGCGGGGCAACCGTGCGCTGGATTGGGTGTGAGCCAGAGACCTGTCAGCGAATTTATTTTGCCAACCACACCAGTCACCTCGACGCGCTCGTTTTATGGGCTTCACTTCCTAAAAATATTCGTAATTTGACTCGACCAGTGGCGGCGGTGGATTATTGGCAGAGTGGTCCGGTCCGAAGGTACATGGCAACCGTTTTTAATGTATTGCTGATCGATCGAAAGAAAATTAAAGTTCACAACAGTCCGATCGATATGATGTTGCGAGAAATCGGCGACGTTAATTCGCTGATCGTATTTCCTGAAGGTAGTCGAAATTTATCGGGGAAGATGGGCGAATTTAAAAGTGGCTTGTTCCACTTGGCAAAGAAAAGACCTGATTTGGAATTGATGCCGGTTTATATAGATAACTTAAATCGCGTGATGCCCAAGGGTGAATTCCTGCCCGTACCTCTCCTAAGCTGTATCTCGATTGGGGCGCCGATTTGGCTTGAATCTGGGGAGAGTAAAGCGGAATTTCTGCAGCGAGCCCGAAAGTCGGTACTAAAAATGAAAGATTCTTGATTTCTTCCAGGGGTTCGGGTTGGAATGCCTATCAATCTATCTTAAGCCCTCGCATAATCTAATCAGTGACGCCCTCTTCGTGATTGGGCCATTAATTGATTTGACGAATAATGACGACGTGAAATGTGATTGACGCGACGCTTACAACTTTACTGGCGGTTCAAAACGAAACTGCGTCTTCCTTTGGGGAAGGTCCGGGAAGTTGGACGATAGGTTTAGTGTTGGTCGTTTTGGTTTCGCTGGGAGCCTTATTGGCTGCCGGGCAAACTTTGAAACGGAAGCCCGAATCGCATATCGATCCAGCGATTCTTCGAAATTTTAATAAACGAGTCACGTCATGGTTGACGATTTGCGTGATGCTCGTGATTGCGTTGATGTTGCATCGCAGCGTGACGATTGCTTTGTTCGGCTTTGTTTCCTTTTGGGCGCTTCGTGAATTTATCACGATGACACCGACTCGTCGCGGGGATCATCGGACGTTGTTCTGGGTCTTGTTTGGTTTCACTCCACTCCAATACGTTTTGGTTGGAATTGACAACTATGATCTTTTCACGATTGTTATCCCGGTTTACGCGTCGCTGTTCATTCCTGCGAGAATTGCTTTTGCTGGCGATCACAAACGGTTCCTCGAGCGGACTGCCAAGATTCAATTTGGATTGCTAATTTGCGTTTACTCATTAAGCCACTCGGCAGCTTTATTAAATTTAAAATTAGCGAAATGGAATGCCGACGAGGGGGAGTGGGAAGCGTGGCAAAACGATACTTACGGATTGTTGTTCTTTTTCATTGCGATCGTACAAGTGAGTGATATTTTGCATTTTCTTTGGGATCGATTATTTGGTCGCCACGTGATCGCGCCTGCCGTCAACGCAACAAAGACATGGGAGGGGCTGTTGGGGGCTGCCTGTTGTACGAGTTTGGTCGGGATGGTCATCCAGGTTGTCTTGCCGGTAACACCATTCACATGGTGGGGCGCCGGTTTTATGGCCTTGATCATCAGCATCATGGCATCTTCCGGCAGTATGACGATGTCGGCTATTAAGAGAGATCGGGGTGTTAAAGAGCATGGCACCTTGGTGCTTGGGCATGCCGGCGTGTTGGATCGAATCGATTCGATTTGTTTTGCTGCTCCGATTTTTTTCCATCTAACGCGTTTCTTCACAGATGCTGAGAGGAAAGGTATTGAGGTAGTTGTTGAGCAATCGGTCGCGGCGGTCACGACGGGAATGTCTTGTTTTTCAGCCATGGTCTAAATGAGATGAGGTCATCGGATCGACTCGCTCGGGTAGCGGAATTTAGTAGTTCCATTTCAGCCCATTCTGTGCGAATTCTACTTGAAGCAAATGGAGTGAAGGCGACGGTGGTGGGTGATGTCATGAACGAGACGGGGCTTGAGTTGGTTTCTGTCTACATCCACGCTAACCAGATCGAGACAGCGAGAATGATCATGCGTGATGTTCCTGCGGCATCGGAGGTGTTGATTCCGTCATGGATATGCTCATGCGGAGCAGAAGTTGACGCAGGTTTTCATTGTTGTTGGGCCTGTGGCGAAGAAGCGGAAGAGTCTTCGAGCGAGGGCTGACGGGCACCGCTTTTGCATTGGAGTGATCGAAGGATGCGTAAAAGAATGGTCGCCAGCGATTTCAGATTCTTAAGGATTCTGTTAAAGTGTGCCGGCGGTGGTTATCCAAATTGAAGGTAAAAAGAATTCGTGGCTAGTTTAAAAAAAACAATTGAGATGTACGAGCTGGATGTTCCGTTTGAGGCTTATCCACGTTTGAAGCATTACTGCCAGGCTTTATGGGAAATTAATCAGGACCTTAATCTTACGCGCCACACTACCTACGAACTGTTTGTTACCCGGGATCTGCTCGATACGATCGAGTTATCTAAATTAATTCCTGAGGGTAAGGAGGTGCTCGATATTGGTTCTGGTGGTGGGGTGCCTGGTCTGGTTTTATCCGTGCTGCGTCCGGACTTGAAGATCTCGTTGACTGATTCGGTCGGGAAAAAAGCTGCGGCGTTGGGGCAGATTGCGGAGGTTATCAACGCAAGCGTTGAGATTTACCATTGCCGAGCAGAAGAGCTGTTGGAAGATTTTCGGTATGACTATTCGATCGCGCGAGCCGTTGGCCCATTGAAAAAAATGGGCGTCTGGTTTTCTGATTGCTGGCCGTCACTGGGTCGATTACTCGCGGTCAAGGGACCGCAGTGGCTTAAAGAGAAATCCGAAGCCGACGAACTTGAGTTGCTTAAGCAAGTCGATGTGCGGGTGTTGACGGAATACGAAGTTCCCGGTGTCGACTGGAAAAGTGTGATCTTGCAATTGAAGGCAAGCAGTTGATTATTAAATGCCTTGAACAAAAAACAGGGCGATGCTCAAGAGAAACCATGCGGCGACGGATAGGAAGAAGAGGATGGTTATGACCATCCCAATGACCATTCCGGCCTGCGTCATCGAGCGTCCTTCGGGATCCATGATTCCCTGATTTATTTTTCGCATGTCTTGTTTGCCAAGAATCCAAGCTAGGACGCCTGGGATGAGGCAAACATTGCAAAGGATCGAGGCGATCCCAAGTATCAGAATCAATCCCCCTCTGTGAGGTTGCTGGCTTCCAACGGAAGTAGACGGTGTGGTTGGAAGACCTGTCGAGTAGGGATTGGGCGGCGGAGGGGGAGGTTGGTTCTGTTCGGAATCGCTTCCCGAAAACTGCATATTTTCCGTCACAAGATTTAGCGTCTGACATTGCGGGCACCTCGCCTGTTTGCCGATATGCGATTCGTCAATTCGGAGAATTGTATTGCAATGCGTGCAGGGGAATTGAATGGCCATGGCTGCCTCTTTTGCATTCAGGTGATGGAGTTGGAGAAACGATTGCCCCAAGGTCTAAATAATATGACTGTCTAATTTAGTCTGTCAAAAAAAGTAGTGGTGAAGTAGGCGGGATTTTATTTAACATGTCCAAACCGATCCTGGTTTATGGGGAGGAAATGTCATCATCGGTGACCGGTAATTCTCCGAATTAATTTGGAGTAACTTCGAGTCGTAACGGAATCTGCTCCAAGTTACCTCGGAACTCGGTATTTGCTGAATTCTAATGCATTGCGCAGGCGGGTGGAATCTAGCAAAGAGTGTATCTGGAAAAGGGTTTGTAATTGCATTGGAAACAGGGGTGAAAGATTTTTTGCTGCAAAGAACAACGCTGGATCTTTTTAAATCCAACAGAATTTTTAGCCAGAGTTCTTTGTGTGCGGTGTTGGCAGGGTAATATTTGTGTAAAATCCTGCTCTCTTTAAGAATAGAAGCCCGTTAATTTTTTTTCGTTTTGTCCCTGTTTTACTTTTGATAATGCCATGCAATTTAAATCCGCGGACGCGTGTCGGTTCGATATTTTGTCGTTAGGTGAAGTGATGTTGCGGCTGGATCCAGCCGATGGTCGCGTACGAACGGCACGTAGTTTTGATGTTTGGGAGGGAGGCGGTGAGTACAATGTGGCCCGCGGATTGCGCCGCTGTTTTGGGTTGCGAGCGGGGCTTGTTTCAGCCTTTGCCAAAAACGAAGTGGGGCGATTGTTAGAGAATTTAATCCTCACTGGCGGCGTTGATATGGAGTTCGTCAAATGGATGGAATTTGACGGTGTTGGGCGTTCGTGCCGAAACGGTTTGAATTTTACCGAGCGTGGTTATGGAGTTCGCGCGGCCTTGGGGACTTCGGATCGCGGGGCGACGGCGGCGTCTCAGTTAAAACCGGGTGATATTGACTGGGAGCACATTTTCGGCGAACTGGGAGTTCGCTGGTTTCATACCGGTGGAATCTATGCCGCCTTATCTGAAACGACCCCGGAAGTGATAGCCGAAGCATTGCAGTGCGCGAAGAAGCATGGGACCGTAACTTCTTACGATTTGAATTTTCGCAGTTCACTTTGGTCAGCTTTTGGTGGGAAAGAGAATTGTCAGCGTGTGAACCGATCGCTGGCACCTTTTGTCGACGTCATGATCGGTAATGAAGAGGATTTTACCGCCTGTTTAGGCTTGAAGGTTGAAGGACTCGATGAGCAAATGAAAGAATTGCCAATCGAGGGTTACACAAAAATGATCGAGCAAGCGACTTCTGATTTTCCTAATTTTCAAGCGATTGCGACAACATTAAGAACCGTCAAAACCGCGTCTATCAATGATTGGGGAGCACTGTGTTGGAGTGATGGGGAATTATGTCAGGCGGTTCATCGAAAGAATCTTGAGATATTTGACCGTGTTGGAGGCGGCGATAGTTTTGCATCGGGTTTAATTTACGGCTTCCTAAAGACGGGTGATCCTCAACAGGCGGTTGAGTATGGGGCTGCTCACGGAGCTTTGGCGATGACGACTCAGGGAGACACCACGATGGCGAGTGTTGAGGAAGTCGAGGCGTTGATGGCTGGTGATAGTGCGCGGGTTAAACGTTAGAGAAGCGAATTGCACGTGTGCGACTTGCAACCAATTCAATTATAGTTCGATGTTTGCGATGGAGACTGTGTTGCGGATGTTCTGCTCGGTCGGTAAACAACCTGCGGGACAGACTATTTTAAATTCGACTGAAAAAACCATC
>Ga0315332_10000474_pt1 | contig 18446 bp, 12 predicted proteins | sample M110034915metaG_FD_203455 | JGI IMG/M metagenome (GOLD analysis project Ga0315332, IMG submission 203455) | Ammonia-oxidizing marine archaeal communities from Monterey Bay, California, United States - M1 100m 34915 | ecosystem: Environmental > Aquatic > Marine > Intertidal zone | place: USA...
CTACTGGACTTTCAATTTCCTTTCCAGCTGTCATGATTAAATCTGCAAATTCATCAACAACTAGCACAATATAGGGGAGGTACCTATGTCCTTTTTCAGGATTTAGCTTTCGTTTAATGAATTTTTGATTGTATTCTTTTATCGTTCTAACCGTTGCATTTTTTAGTAGCTCATACCTAGCTTCCATTTCAACACATAAGCTATTTAGGGTAGTAACCACCTTTTTAGTATCTGTAATGATGGCTTCTTCTTCATCTGGTAGTTTGGCTAAAAAGTGTCTTTCTATTTTGTTATATATCGTTAGCTCTACTTTTTTAGGGTCAATTAAAACAAATTTAACTTGCGAGGGGTGCTTTTTAAATAATAAAGAAACCAATATAGCATTTAAGCCAACAGATTTTCCTTGACCTGTAGCACCAGCCATAAGTAGGTGTGGCATTTTAGTTAAATCAGCAATAAGTGTTTCATTTGATACTGTTTTTCCAAGTGCAACAGGAAGTTCATAATCTGAATTCTGAAATCTATCTGATGCTATGAGTGCTCTCATTGAAACAATGTCTGGATTAGAGTTTGGAACTTCGATTCCTACAGTTCCTTTACCTGGCATTGGAGCTATTATTCTAATTCCTAAAGCAGCAAGACTTAATGCAATATCGTCTTCTAAATTTTTAATCTTTGATATTCTTACACCAGCAGCAGGGACAATCTCATAAAGGGTAACAGTAGGGCCTATAGTAGCTTTGATCTTAGAAATATTGATTTTGTAGTTACTAAGCGTTTCAATGATCTTGTTTTTATTTCTTTCTAATTCTTCTTCATCTACACTAATATTTCCATCACCATGGTTGAATAAAAGATCTATTGAAGGTAGCTGATACTGTGAAAGATCTAATTTTGGGTCAAATTCACCAAATTCTTTTACTTTTTTGTCAATATCTTCATCTGTAAGTAATTCTTCCTCTTTTCCTACCTCTACAGAGAAATCGTCATCTTTCTCTTTGTCATTTTCTTCTTTTAATATTTCATTGTTGTCTATAGAGCTTTCTTCGTTAATAACTGTTTCACTAATTATTTCTTCAGTAAGATCAATTGGTTCAGATTCTTTTTCATTAATGATCTCCTCCTCTGTAATTGGATTAATCGCTGTGAAATCATTTTCAATTAGGTCTTCTTCTGTGGTTTCTTTTTTCTGAAATAATTTTTCAATAAAAGTAAAAGATGGATTGAATAAGATTATTATACATATTATTCCAGAGAATAGGATGAAAAATCCAGCGCCAATATTACCAGCTATACCTGTAAGAAAATCAATAATATATTGACCATAATGTCCGCCCATATAGTCAAGCTCATTCCCTTGAAATATAAAGGCAAACGTCATACTGAACCAGATTAACCCAAGTGCACTTATTTTTAATGATTTAATGATTGATAGCACCTTAATTTTAAACAATACTCTCAGTCCTATAACAATAGATAGAAAAACAAATAAATAAGAAGCGATTCCAAACCAGATCTTCATGAATTTATTAGCAGTAAAAGCACCTAGTTTACCTAACCAATTTTCAATAGGTTTCTCGGGTTCATAGTTAAATAAGAAATCCCAAATATTCCTATTGTTGAATACCTCACTATGGTCTTTTTCCCATGTAAATAAATAAGAAGTAAAAGCAATGAATAAATAAATCCCAGTAAGTATTAATAGTAATCCAAGTGTTTTATGGAACCTCTCATCTTTGAGTGTGTTGTAAAAAGATCTAAAAAAAACAATTACCCCTTTTAAAAAATTATTGAAAGGGTTGTTTTTTTTCTTCTTCTTACTCTTCTTGGACTTGGTTTTTTTATATATGTTATGATTTTGTTTCATTGATTAAAACAAAAATAACTTATCACATAAAGAAATAGAGGTGTACTTTATTCGTATTGTTAACTATTCTATGTTAGAAAAGAGAATTAATTTTATTGACCCATCATCTTTTGAAATTCTTCCATGCTCATTTTTTCATAATCCGATGGAATCTCAAAAACCTTTTTGGTGTATTTTTCTTTTGTTACACTCATAGCTTTTATTTTCATGGTCATTCCCTGGGTTGTGACACTGTATTCTAAAGGCAACCCTTTAAGGTCTTTAAATTGGTGATTGGATTGAGCAGGTATTTCAGGGGTGTAGTATATTTCAGTAGCAATTTTTTCATCAATGTCATCAGTTGTAGTTGAAATAGTATAGATTGCTTTTTTGCATTCATATCCAGCTATTGTTTTTGATTCATCAAGATATTCAATTGTTGGTTTATTTGAATTTTCAGATGATTCAAAAATGTCTCCCATTTCAATGGCTATTTTCTGTCCCATTAGGTTAATAAGACTTGTAGTTTCCTTTGTTTTAAAATTAATAATTGTAATCTGTTCACCTAGCATGGTGTTTTGAATTACTTTACTATGTTGTTTTCCAATGAAAGTTGTCATTTCTGTAGGAAGCATTGAACGTTGAGGTTCCATTGCCTCTGGAAGGTCATAATCGATTTCGAAAGTTATTTTTCCAGAAAAATCTTGTGCAATGAATGGGAGGGTAGTTAAGGACAGGATAAGAATTAAAATATTTTTTTTCATGGTTAGGTTGTTTTAATTAAGTATTAAAGAGAATATGATTTCCATCTCTTTCAAAAACCTATCCAAACTTACTTCTTTGTGATTTTTTGGTATATCAAAAACAGAATCAGGTATTGATTTATTTTGTTTGATGGATTTTGCAGTTAATTTCATGTTCATTCCATATTGTTGTATTTCATATCCGAGAAGAACACCTTTAAATTGGTGATATTGATTACACCAATTACTGTTTATTATTGGAATATCTGTACTTTCAATAATCTCAACGTCATGACCATCTTCTAAATTTTCATATACTCCATAATGCTTAGAGCAGTTGAACCCTATTAATTCTTCTTTATGATAGGAAGTTATGTAGTCAAGATTAGGAAATGATTCAAGCCATTTTTTAGTTTCTTTTTCGTTCAATGTGGTGTAGATGTTTAAGTCCTTTCCATAGTTTAAGATCATCGTCATTTGTTTTTTATTACAATCGGAGATCATTATGGATTTAAACATAGAAGTTGAAACTTCATTTTTATATACATTGTTTTTGTAAGTCATTGTCATTGTTTTTGGTAAAAACATTTCTAATGACCTATTGTAGTTTTTTACAGGATAAGATATATTATATTCTATAATTCCTTGATTTTCATTTTCAGAACTACAAGAGTTAAGTGTGAATATCAATAAAAATAAGGTTGTAAGTTGTAGAATAAGTTTTTTCAAGAGTTATTTAATCCTTTTAATTTGATATTTAATTACAAATATATAATTATATAATAGCTATATGGATTAACAAAAGTAAAATATAATACCAGGGTCTTTAATGTGTAGAAATGGATTGAAATCTTTAGAAGATATAGCAATAATGACCTGAATATCTTTTACTTCTTTTAAAATACTAGAGTTAATTATTTTTTGATCATAAATAGTTTTATTGATTTTTTTTGGGTTATCAGTTACCCAATTAAAATTTATTTTTTTATCAATTAATACCTTAGCTATTTGCTTTCCTTTTTTTCCTGCTCCCCATAATATTAATGTTTTTGTTGACTTATAATCGTTCTTTATAAAATAGTTAGTTTTTATTTCTGCAAATGTGTTGTTAAGGTAGTTTGGGTCATTTCTTGAAGTCCTTTCAGGATAATCTCTCCAATGATGAATAGTTTTATTTACCCCTGCTATTTTTAATTTATTGGAATACATTCTAAAAGCAAGATCGTAGTCTTCAGGATATATGTCTGCATCAAATCCTCCTATTGAATAAAGATCTTCTTTAAGCATCATCCAGCATGGTGAAGGGATAACACATTCTTTATAGATCTCGCTAAAGTTGTTGTTTTTTGCAGTTAATTGGTTGAGCCAGTTTTCGTATTTTTTATATCCATCATTCAATAACTTATCAGATGCAAAATATTTTACAAATCCTGTTGAAAGCCAACCCTTGCCTTTTTTTTCTAGTGCTTGATACAGATATAAAAGCTTGTTTTTGTCCATAATATCATCTGCATCCATTCTTGTAATGTATTGACCTTTTGCAACATTTAGTCCGCATCTTAAAGCAGGAATAATTCCGTGTTCTTTATTTTCTTTAATTAAGATGTTTGGATGTAATTTAGCGTATCCCTTTACAATGTTCAATGAGTTGTCATTCGAATGATCATTGATAATAATCAATTGCCAGTTTGAATAAGTTTGATTTAAAATAGAGTCAATTGATTCTTTTAAATATTCACCAGCATTTTTTACTGGCATTATTATAGAGATGAGAGAGTTTGGCAATGTTTTGTTAGATAATTGATGGTATAACGAAAGTATAAATAGATAGGACTTTTTTCAAAGGAATTGATTTTTATCTTTGCACATTAAATAATTAAAAAGATGTTTGAAAATTTATCCGATAAGTTTGACAGAGCTTTTAAAGTACTCAAGGGGCATGGTCAGATAACTGAGATCAATGTAGCTGAAACTTTAAAAGAAGTTAGAAGGGCTTTACTTGAGGCAGATGTTAACTTTAAAACAGCTAAAGACTTCTCTAATAATGTTAAAGAAAAAGCTTTAGGTCAAAATGTACTAAATTCTATTTCCCCAGGTCAATTATTGATCAAGATCACTCATGCTGAGCTGGTTAATTTGATGGGAGAAGAAAAAGAAGACATCAATGTTCAAGGCAATCCTGGAGTTATATTAATGTCTGGATTGCAGGGTTCTGGTAAAACTACTTTTTCAGGAAAACTCGGGTATTATCTAAAAAACAAAAAAGGAAAAAACCCTTTATTAGTCGCTTGTGATGTTTACCGACCTGCTGCTATTGATCAGCTGCATGTTGTTGGTGAATCTATAGGTGTAGAAGTTTATTCTGATAAGGATAATAAAGATCCTGTTTCCATTGCTCAGAACGCATTAAGTTATGCCAAGAAAAATGGTTTTAATGTGGTTATTGTAGATACTGCTGGTCGTTTAGCGGTAGATGAAAAGATGATGCAGGAAATAGAGAACATTAAAAATAAGATTAAACCATCCGAAACTTTGTTTGTAGTTGATTCTATGACAGGTCAAGATGCTGTAAATACTGCAAAAGCATTTAATGAAAGAGTTGATTTTGATGGTGTTGTTTTAACTAAGCTAGATGGTGATACTAGAGGTGGTGCAGCTATTTCTATTAAGTCAGTTGTCAATAAGCCTATTAAATTCATAGGTACTGGTGAAAAAATGGATGCTATCGACCTTTTCTATCCAGATAGAATGGCAGATCGTATTTTAGGAATGGGTGATGTGGTTTCCTTGGTTGAAAGAGCTCAGGAACAATTTGATGAGGAAGAAGCGAAAAAACTGCATAAAAAGATTAAAAAGAATCAATTTGATTTTAATGATTTTAGGGATCAGATTTTGCAGGTAAAGAAAATGGGAAGTGTTAAAGATATTGTAGGTATGATTCCTGGAATGAAAAAAGCAGTTAAGGATCAAGAGGTCGATGAGAATGCTTTTATTCCTATAATGGCAATTATTGATTCAATGACTCCTAAAGAAAGATCAAATCCTCAATTAATCAATCATAGTAGAAGAAATAGGCTGGCAGCAGGAAGTGGGACAACTTTACAGGAGGTAAATAAGCTAATGAAGCAATTTGAGCAAACCAAGAAAATGATGAAGCTCATGAGTAATAAAAAGAACATGATGAATATGATGCGCCAGTTCAAACAAATGGGTGGGAAGATGCCTTAATTAGATTTAATTATTTTTATATCCTTATTAATTTTTGAATCATGCAAATAATAGATGGAAAACAAACTTCTCTTCAAATTCAAGAAGAGCTCTCAGTTGAAGTGAATAAAATTAAAAATGAAGGAGGTAGAATTCCTCATTTGGCAGCAGTTTTAGTGGGTGAAGATGGTGCTAGTATTACTTATGTAAATGCAAAAGTGAAGGCATGTGAAAGAATTGGGTATAAGTCCTCTTTAATAAGGATGTCTTCTTCAACAACTCAGGAAGAGTTGCTAAATAAAATTGCAGATTTAAATAATGATCAGGACATCGATGGATTTATAGTTCAGCTTCCTTTGCCAGATCATATAGATGAGACTGCTGTTACATTAGCTATTTCTCCAGATAAAGATGTCGATGGGTTTCATCCTCAGAATGTAGGAAGAATGGCACTGGGGTTGCCTACTTATTTACCAGCTACTCCTAATGGAATTGTTGAATTGCTAAAAAGATATAATATAGAAACAAGTGGTAAAAACTGTGTAGTTGTAGGCAGAAGTCATATTGTAGGATCGCCTATGAGTATCCTTATGTCTAGAAAAGACAATCCAGGCAATGCAACTGTTACATTAACTCATAGTAGAACAAATGACATCACTTCAATTACAAAAGAGGCAGATATCTTAATTGTTGCTATAGGAAAACCTGAATTTATTACAGCTGACATGGTCAAAGATGGAGCTGTAGTCATTGATGTTGGTATTCATAGAATTGAAGATTCATCTGCAAAAAGAGGGTTTAGATTAAAAGGAGATGTTAAGTTTGATGAAGTATCTGAAAAAGCTTCATTTATTACTCCTGTTCCTGGAGGTGTAGGACCAATGACTATTGCTTCGTTATTAATGAATACCTTAAAAGCAGCTCAGGGTAAATAAATTATTTATTTATGAAAAAAATATTAATAGCCAACAGAGGTGAAATTGCGCTCAGGATTATGCGTACCTGTAAAAAAATGGGAATTAAAACAGTTGCCGTTTATTCTGAAGCTGATTCAAATGCACCATTTGTAAGATATGCTGATGAATCTGAATTCATAGGACCTTCTCCAAGTAATCAGAGCTATTTAATACATGATAAGATTATAGAAGTAGCTTTAGAAAGAGGTGTTGATGGAATTCATCCAGGTTATGGATTTTTGAGTGAAAATGCAGAATTTGCTAAAAAAGTTACTGAAGCAGGAATTGTTTTTATAGGTCCTTCTCCGGAATCTATGCGTGTTATGGGGGATAAGTTGGAAGCAAAAACAGCTGTCAAAGATTATGATATTCCTATGGTGCCTGGTGTGGATCACGCAATTGAAAATGTTGAAAGCGCACTAGAAACAGCAAAAGAAATTGGTTTTCCTATTTTAATTAAAGCAGCAGCTGGTGGCGGTGGCAAGGGAATGCGAGTTGTGAAATCTGAGGAGGAATTTGTAAGTCAAATGGAGAGAGCAGTTAGTGAAGCTATAAGTGCATTTGGAAATGGAGCCGTTTTTATTGAGAAATACATAGGATCTCCAAGGCATATAGAAATACAGTTACTTGCAGATCAGCATGGTAATGTTGTTCATTTATTCGAAAGAGAGTGTTCGGTTCAGAGAAGGCATCAAAAAGTTATTGAAGAAGCTCCATCTTCTGTCCTTTCAGAAGATTTGAGAAATAAAATGGGGGAGGCAGCTTGTAAAGTTGCTCAATCATGTAATTACATTGGTGCAGGTACTGTTGAGTTTTTATATGATAATGGACTTTTTTATTTTTTAGAAATGAACACTCGATTGCAAGTTGAGCATCCTGTAACTGAAATGATAACAGGTGTTGATTTGGTTCAAGAGCAAATTAACATTGCGAGAGGCCAAAAACTACCTTTCTCTCAGGAAGATTTAAAAATAAAAGGTCATTCATTAGAGGTGAGAGTATATGCTGAAAATCCAGTGAATGATTTTTTACCTGATGTTGGTAATTTAAAAGTATATAAAGCACCTTTAGGTGATGGGGTAAGAGTAGATGATGGCTTTGAAGAAGGAATGGATATCCCTATTTATTACGATCCAATGATCTCAAAATTAATTGTACATGCTAATAATAGAGAAGAAGCAATAGTTAAGATGACTAAAGCAATTAATGATTATGATATTGTTGGAGTAGAAACAACACTTCAATTTTGTAATTATGCAATCAATCATGATGCATTTGTGTCTGGAGATTTTGACACCCATTTTGTAGATCATTACTTTAAAGATCCAGCGTCAATTTTAAGCCCAAGTGAATTAGAGATTGAAGCTGGTGCTGTTGCAGCTTCTATTTTTAATGACGGCTCTTTGTCTAATGATACCTTTTTGCCTGGGAACCCATCTTCTTGGAGATTGAATAGGACAGAGCACTAATTTAGCTGTGTTTTATGTTGATTCTGTCTATATGTCAGTAGATACACTGCCAATTTTTACATAAAATAATGTTTTTGCAATAGAATTTGTCAGCAATAGCGTAATGGCATAGGAATTGAACAATGCTAAATTGAATTTAATTTAATACATCATACAATGGGAAAAATTATTGGTATAGATTTAGGAACAACAAACTCTTGTGTTTCTGTAATGGAAGGAAATGAACCTGTGGTCATTCCAAATAGTGAAGGTAAAAGAACAACTCCTTCAGTTGTTGCATTTGTAGAAGGGGGAGAGAGAAAAGTAGGTGACCCTGCAAAGAGACAGGCGATTACTAATCCAGTAAATACAATCTATTCTATCAAACGATTCATGGGTAATCGTTTTGATGAAGTAAGTAAAGAAATAGGTCGTGTTCCTTATCAAATAGTTAAAGGAGACAATAATACTCCTAGAATTCAGATCAATGATAGAAAATATTCTCCACAGGAGATTTCTGCAATGGTTCTTCAGAAAATGAAAAAAACTGCAGAGGATTATTTAGGTCAGGAAGTCAATGGAGCTGTAATAACAGTACCTGCTTATTTTAATGATTCTCAGCGTCAGGCTACTAAAGAGGCTGGCGAAATAGCTGGTTTAAAGGTGGAAAGAATCATCAATGAGCCTACTGCAGCTGCTCTTGCCTATGGAATGGACAAGAAAGGAAAAGACATGAAAATCGTTGTTTTTGATTTTGGTGGTGGAACGCATGATGTTTCTATTCTAGAATTAGGAGATGGTGTATTTGAAGTATTGTCTACGGATGGTGACACTCATCTTGGTGGAGATGATGTTGATGAAAAGATCATTAACTGGTTGGCTGATGAATTTAAAAAAGATGAAGGTCTTGATCTTAAGAAAGATCCTATGGCATTACAAAGATTAAAAGAAGCTGCAGAAAAAGCTAAAATTGAGCTTTCTTCATCTGCTTCAACTGAAATTAACTTACCTTATATTATGCCTGTTGATGGAGTTCCTAAGCACTTAGTTAGAACATTGTCAAAAGCACAATTTGAGCAATTGATCGATGATTTAGTAAAAAGAACTATTGAACCATGTAGAACGGCATTAAAAAGTGCTGGTTTATCTACATCGGATATAGATGAAGTTATTTTAGTGGGTGGTTCTACAAGAATCCCAGCTATTCAGGAATCAGTTAAGAAATTTTTTGGAAAGGCTCCTTCTAAAGGGGTTAATCCTGATGAGGTGGTATCATTAGGTGCTGCTATTCAAGGTGGTGTGTTAACAGGTGAAGTAAAGGATGTCCTTTTATTAGATGTAACTCCTCTTTCTTTAGGTATTGAGACCATGGGTGGGGTGTTTACTAAATTAATTGACTCAAATACTACTATTCCTACTCAGAAATCACAGGTTTTCTCTACTGCTGCAGATAATCAGCCATCGGTTGAGATTCATGTATTACAAGGAGAAAGATCCATGGCTTCAGACAATAAAACAATTGGAAGGTTTCATTTAGATGGAATTCCACCTTCACCAAGAGGTGTTCCTCAAGTAGAAGTTTCTTTTGATATTGATGCTAATGGTCTGATCAATGTAAAAGCATTAGATAAGGCTACCAATAAAGAACAATCCATTAGAATTGAAGCATCTTCAGGACTTTCTGATGAAGAGATAGCGAAAATGAAAGAAGAAGCAGAAGCAAATGCAGATGCTGATCAGAAAATCAAGGATGAAGTAGAGAAAGTAAATGCTGCTGATTCTATGATCTTTCAAACAGAGAAACAGCTAAAAGAGTTTGGTGATAAAATCCCAGATGAAAAGAAGCAACCAATCGAGGAAGCATTAACAGAATTAAAGACTGCGCATACTAGTAAAGACCTAGCTGCTATAGATGCTTCTATGGAGAAATTGAATACTGCATTTCAGGCTGCAAGCCAGGATATGTACAATGCTTCTCAACCTAATGGAGCTGATCCTTCTCAGGAAAACAATGATGCAGATACTTCCAAAAAATCAAAAGATGAGGAAGTTACTGATGTAGATTTTGAAGAGGTATAGTATTTCACAACTTTTTTGTCTAATTTTATAATTAGATAAAAAAGCTTTTATGAGATATACTAAATTACTCTTATTTACCTCTGTTTTATTTATTTATGTTGGAATCAGTGCTCAGTGCGATAGTACTATTATTACTGGTGATTATGTGATTTCTACAAATACAACCTTATCTGGCAGCTATTATGTTACTGGTGAGTTTATTGTAGAGTCTAATGCAACTGTTACAGTTCAATCCTATTCGTCTAATGGGTGTGGAGAACTCAAGATTTATGCAGATAAAATTGCAGTTTATGGTAATATAGATGCAGATGGAGCTGGTTATGATGGTGGAGCTGGAGGTGTTGCTGGTTCTCAGGTATCGAGTAGCACTGGAGATGCTTCAGCGTTAACTGGGTGTAGTAGCTCAAGTTCACCAGGACAGGTAGAAGTAGAGGGTGGAGTTGAAGGTATTGCTGGAGATGGTCCTGGAGGTGGTAATGAAGGGAAGGACGGTAGAACAGGTTCGGGTCCCAAACAAGAGTGCATGTCTTCTTCGGATGAAGCAGGTATGATAGGCGGTGGTTCTGGTGCTTCTGCTGGCGGAGGCGGTTCCTATGGTGGTTATGGTGAGATTGGAGGATTTGGTGGAGATGGTTCTAATAGCTATAATTTAAGTAATATTCCTATTTCTAATGCATATGCAGTTAATGCTGGATATGGTAAAAGTGGTGGCGCTCCTGGTGTTACTTATGGTACAGAAGATCAAATGGATATTGATCTAGGTTCTGGTGGTGGTGGTGCTGGAGGAGGTGGGAGATCTTATTCTCAGGGAACTTCTGGTTTTACTGGAGGTGATGGAGGTGGTCTGGTACTGCTGATGGCTTATACAGATAGTTTAATTGTTGAAGGTTTAATTTCAGCAAATGGTAATAATGGTGCTGCTGGTGGTGATGGTGGTGATGGTGGTACTGGTCAAAGCTCTAATACAGGTTGTTGTTCTGATCCTTGTAATGATTGTGGTGAAAAGACTTTCTCTTGTGGAGCGGGTGGAGGTGGTGGATCTGGCGGTGGATCTGGCGGTGGTATAATTCTTATTGGATATGATATTAATTACATTGTAGGAGACATGGAGTCTATGGGTGGTAATGGCGGTGCTGGCGGATATGCTGGTTTAGGTGCCAATTGTTCTTACAATGCCCCTTGGGGTTGTGGTGGAGATCAGACGGTTACTGCTTTTTCTGGATACAATGGAGATCCTGGAGGCGGAGGCGGAGGAGGAAGAATAAAAGTCTTTGCGTCTGATTGTAATGGAAATATTATATTGCCTAATACAGATCTTTTTGGTGGAAATGGGGTAGCTGTAGCTGATGAGGGGTCTTTGCATATAGAAAACACTTTACCTTGTCAGGGAGTCAATCCTCCACCTGCTTCTGTATTTGATCAGCTTAATAAATATCATTTTGACTTCACTGTATATCCAAATCCAACATCAACAGGGAATATTAATATAGATTTCAAGAATTCATACATTAATTTTGAAAATTCAGAGCTTATTATTTACGATGTTTTTGGTAAAATTATCCATCAAGAATTATTAACTAATAATAGCTGGGTCAACTTGAATCTCGATCTATCTAGTTTGTCTAATGGTGTCTATATAGTTAAGATTAATTCAGGCACTTATTTTGGAGAACAATATTTTACTATTTCTAAATAAATAGTTAGTTTATTCTGACTAATTTCTATTTGTTAAACTAATTATTTAATTATTAAGTATGTTTGCATACTAAATTTTAAATTTTTATATTTGCACAGAATTTAATGAATTAATGATTTAATATTTAACTAATACACGATTTAATGAAAAAGATCTTATTTCTATCTACCCTAACTATCTTATCAGCTTCAGTTCTTTTTATTTCATGTAGAAAAAAGGGGGCAGAAAAAACATTTCAATCAGTTATAGACCTTGGTGGAGTATTTGAGGATCCTCAAAATGTCTCAACAAAGTCTACTACAATTGATACAGTTGTTAATGGAGATAGTCTATGGGCTTGTACTACAGATACCTACAATGTAATACAAGGATTGCAGGAATTCCCATTATTTAATCCTAATTCATCTGTAGTATATCCTGGTAATTTATTGCAAGGTGGTTCTTTATCCAATGCTACACCAGATGTTATTGTGGTTGATAGGGCTTCAGGGACTTTTTCTATTGATATTATTTCGGGTGGTTGGAATGTTACAGCTACGGTTAATGAAGTGGTTAAATCACAGGTAGCAACAGCATTGAACGATATTATATCTAATCAATCTTATTCAGCTATTCCTTCTAATATTAGCTTTAGCATGCAAGAAGTTCATTCCGAACAACAATTAGCTATGTCATTAGGTTTGGATTTTAATGCTTATGGTGTTGCTGTTGATTCTGAATTAGGATTTACTAATTCATATGATTATAACCGTGTTTTGGTTAAATTGTCTCAATCTTATTATACAATGAGTTTCGATCTACCTGCTAGCTATGATGATCTTTTTGCTCCTACTGTGACTCCAGAAAATCTAGAGCAATATGTAGGACCTGGTAATCCAGCATGTTATATTTCGGATGTTACTTATGGTAGGGTATTTTATTTATTAGTTGAATCTACATCAAGTGCGACAGCTATATCATCAAGCATTAATGCTTCTTTCTCAGCAGTTCCTAATGCACCAAGTGCTAATGTGAATACTTCCTATTTATCTAGCCTTGATAATTTGAATATTAAATTATTTGCATTGGGTGGTGATGCAACTTCTACATTATACACTATTGGTAGTAACAATGTAAATAGCTTGGTAACAATCTTAGGCTCAGCTGGAAATATAGAAACAGGTGTTCCGTTGTCTTATGTTTGTAGAGCAGTGAATGGTAATAATATTGTTTCTGTTAATTTGGCAACAACTTATGATATAGAAAGCTGTGAGCCAATTGGTCCAGTTCAAGGTGCTTATGGTAACATTCCAGCACCCGTTTTATATTTAAAAGCTGAAGATGCCAATACAAGTAATAATGGTGTTGTTTCTTATAATAATGCTACAGATCCAGACCAAGGAGTTTATGCTGTTGGACAATACAATGGTAGTAATGTTGGCGGATTAGTTGTTGAGAACTGGCCAGATGATGGAGGTGTTAATATTGCAAGTACTTCGGATCCAGATAATAGACCAGTATTTGTTCCTAATGCTTTAAATGGATATCCTGCAATAGATTTCTGTAATTTCTCTGCTAATGGAACTTCTAGTTCTTATGATCAGGATGTAAGTACAGAGCTAGATATTCCTGGTGCATTATTTACCAATACAAACTATACTTTATACATGGTGGTTTCTTCTCCTACAAAATTAGGTGTGGAGGGTGACTATATTTCTAATATCACTAGTCAGGCAATTGATGCTGGTACATTTTTACAGGGTTCTGATCCTATGCCTTATGGTCAATTAACTGTTGGTTTTAATTCTAATTCCAACCTTGTATTTGGTCATAATTTAAATGACCTAGACGTGCCTTTAGGAAGAAGTAGCGATTTTAGATTATTAACTTTGCGATTCAGTACTGTAGATGGCATGAAAGCATTTATTGCTGATTCAGATATAGCACTGTCATCAGATGCTGCTGTAAATATTCCATTGACATCAAATAATGGATTAAAGCTGAATGCTGCTTCACTTTCAAACCCAGGTGATAACGCAAGATCTCAGGTTGTTGAAGTAAGGGCTTATAATGTAGCTTTAACAGATGCTCACAGAAAGCAGATCGCACAACAAATCATGAATAAATACGGTTTATAATATTTTTATATCTTTAATCGTTTTTAACAAAAAATTTAATAAAAATTTATAAAATATGATTTGTATTTCATTACCTATATTAGTTGTTATTGCTGGTGTTTATTTATTAGCAAAAACCAAAACGGATAATCTCGGAACTGGATTTAAATTTGCTTCATATGCCTCAATTATAGCTGGTCTAGTGATCTTAGGCATGAGTCTTATGACTTGTATGTCTAATTGTAGTGCTAAAAAAGGCGGACATCAAGGACATGAATACCATCAATCCTGTAAAGGACACGATGGATGTTCAGGCGCTACATCTTGTAGTGAAAACGCTAAGTGCTCAAAAGGTGATAAGTGTTGCAAAAAAGGAGCAGATAAGTGTTCTAAAGATGCTAAGAGTTGTTCTAAAGACGCAAAGAGTTGTTCTAAAGACGCAAAGAGCTGTAAAGCTAAATGTGACATCTCTAAATGTTCTAAAATGACTAAAGATAAATGTGCTAAGATGTGCGATGAGAAAGGTTGTTCTGCAGAAGAAAAAGCAAACTGTTTATCACATTTTGATGATGAGGGAAACTGGAAAGGATGTAAAGAGGATAAATCTTGCTGTAAAAAGGAAGCTACATCTTGTACTAAAAGCAAAAAAACTTGTACTAAAGGAAGCGATAAAGTTGCTCAATTATAAGACTACTAAAGTTGCTTAAATAGATTATTGAAAAGCCAGTCTTAGGACTGGCTTTTTTGTTGTTACCCCACAATGACTATCCACCAAATTCCCTTATTGAGGTTTCTTATTCCATTTATTTTAGGAATTATCTTGAGTATATATCAGGAATGGTCATCTGATTTCTTTTTATATATATTCATTTTATTGGTTTTAAACTTTGGAGTTATTGCTTATGTAAGGATTCAAAAGGATAATTATATTTCGAATTTTTATGTACATGATATTTTATTGTACTTGTGTTTTTTCTTTGGTGGAATCTCTGTAGTTGTTTTTAAAACAGACCTTAATTATAATAACCATTTTCATTATCAGAATAAAGAAAATGTATTTTATATAGCAGAGTTGGATAGTCCTATTGCTAATAAATTAAGATCTGTTCAATGCAAGGTGAGGATAAATAAAATTATCTATGAGAATAAAATTGCTCATGTAAATGGAAAAGCATTATTATACATCGAGAAATCTTCTTCTAGTTTAGGTCTTTTACCAGGGGATATTATTCAATTCACCACCAATTTTAAAAAAGTTAATAAACCTGTTAATCCGGGGCAGTTCAATTATCAACTATTTCTTCAGTTTCATCAGATATACGATCAGTCATATATAAAAAAAGATCAATGGGAATTAATCAGTAGAGATGAGTATTCAATTTTTAATTTTTCCAATAGAGCAAGAAATTATTTTCTGAGTTTATTTAAAAGAGCTGGTATACATGGTCAAGAGTTTGCTGTTGCTAGTGCTTTAACATTAGGTTATAAAGATGAATTGAATAATGAAATTAAACATGCCTATTCTAGTGCTGGAGCAATGCATGTGTTAGCTGTTTCCGGTTTACATGTAGGAATTATATACCTGCTATTTAATAGCATCTTGACATTTATTTTTAGGCATAGAAAATCAATTATTATAAAAACACTCATTATTTTATTGATTATATGGGCTTATGCATTACTGACAGGTCTTAGCCCTTCAGTACTTAGAGCAACCACAATGCTCAGCTTTATTATTATCGGAAATTCATCTGGAAGGAATGCAAATATTTACAATACTTTAGCTGCTTCTGCATTTTTTCTTTTGATGATTGATCCCTTCCTGATAATGCAGGTAGGATTTCAATTAAGCTATCTGGCTGTAATAGGAATCGTGTTTTTTCAACCTAGAATCTATAATAAGCTACAATTTAAAAATCTACTTTTAGATTACATATGGGCTATCACAGCTGTGTCATTAGCAGCACAGCTAGTAACTTTTCCATTAGGGCTTTTGTATTTTCATCAATTCCCTACCTATTTTTTAATCAGTAATTTATTAGTGATTCCTTCCGCTTTTATATTATTGATAATGGGAGTTTTATTACTGATCACAAGTATTTATCCACCTATTTCTAATATAATTGGATTTTTAATGAGTCATATTGTGGAATGGGTTAATAATGCCGTAATGTATATTGATCAATTGCCATTTTCATTGATTGAAGGAGTTTCAATATCAATTAAAGAGACATATATAATATATGCGGCAATATTGTTTATTTCGATAGGGTTTTCATTAAGGAGGTTTAGATTTTTGAATTATGGATTAGTATTCATTATCTCTCTTTTTATAATTGATCTTCGTGAAGATTTTAATTTAAAAGGTAAAGAACAAATTGTAATTTATAATGTAAAGGGTCATGTAGCTATTGATCTTATAAAAGGGAAAGATCATCTATTTATTTCAGACAGTGAGTTTTTTAATGATCATGCAGCAATGTTATTTAATGTGAAGCATCATTGGTATGATATGGATTTAAATAAATCCATTTTTTGTGATTTGGATTCATCTAAGCATGTGAGTTTAGTCATTCAAAATGATACGATTATTTCTTTTGAGGAACCCTGTATACAATTTGGGAGGAGGAATTATGTGCTTTTCAGGAATGAACACATAAATGTAATTGATGAAAATGCGGTCATCTTGTTGTCAGGAAAATACAATGGTGAATATGTTGAAATCTTCAAAAAATACAAAGATCATTCTTTTATAGGTCTATCAGATCTTAGTTACTCTCAGCGTTCGAATATTGAATATATAACGAATGAATTAAATATTGATTATTACGATATTAATGATCAAGGCGCTTGGGTTTTAGACCTGCCATCGGCTTCTAATAGCTAAGCATTCTCCCATCTTCCCCGATTTCTTAGGTTTTGTATATTAGAGTAAATTAAAATTCAGATTATGAAAAAGTTATTATTTGTATTGTGTTTAGCATTGGTAAGTATTGGTTATGGGCAATGTGTAGAAGGTGATTGTGAAAATGGAAAAGGGAAAATGGTAATGGGTAAGGATACTTACATAGGAGAATTTAAGGATGGTCTTTATGATGGTAACGGAACTTATACTTATGGAAAAGGAGATAAGTATGTGGGAGAATGGCAGGATGATGAATGTCATGGAGAAGGAACTTATACTTATGGAAATGGAGATAAATATGAAGGTAGTTTTGAAGATGGTCTATTGCAAGGTTTTGGAACTTATATCTGGGCTGATGGTCCTAAATATGTTGGAGAATGGATGGATGATAATAGGCACGGTCAAGGAACTTATACTTGTAGTGAATGTGGAGTATATGTTGGAGAATGGAAGGATGATGAATATGATGGTAAAGGAACTTTAACCAAATCCAATGGAGATAAATATGTAGGAGAATGGAAAGCTGGAAAAAGGCATGGCCAAGGAACTTGTACTTATGCTGATGGCACAATAGAATCTGGTTACTTTAAAAAAGATAAATTTAAAGGCGAAGAATAAGTAACCCCACTCAAGATTCCCATCTTCCCCGATTTCTTATATAAGTAATTTTCAATTAAAATTAATAAGCAATCCTATTCTTATCCTTAACTTTACCGAATGCTACGCTATCTGCTAAAACCCTATCCGTGTAATGTTGAGCCCAGGTTCATGATGGTGCAGTCTTTGGCCGTTAGTATTTTTATTTTTTTGTTCCTTTTTATTTTTCAGCCCTTTGAGATCTCTTCTAAACCCGATGAGCATGTGCTGAACCTTTCTATCATGTATAGTCTTATAACCCTTGGTTGTTCGCTGGTGGTTACATTAGCAATACCCCTTCTGTTTCCTTCAGTTTTCGAAGATCTTCATTGGAATGTAATAAAGGAGATCTTGTTTATTTGTTTTATTGTGCTGGTCATCAGCTTTGTTAATTTTTATGGATCTATACTATACTATGAACATTATGGTTTAGAGCTATCAATTTATCTTCAGAATTCTACAATACCTCCCATCATAAGGGCGGTATGCTACACCTTTTCCATTGCAATCATGCCGTGTATTATGCTGGTTATGTTTAATCAGTTTCGTTTACTAAAGAAGTCGCTTAAAGAATCTGAGATCATTAACCATTCTTTACAAAGTAAAACAAGTGGAAAGAATATTGAAAATATATCTCTGTTAGGAGAGGGGAAGAATGAGCAGCTCCATCTAAAAATGGAGGACTTTCTATTTGCCCGTGCCAGTGCTAATTATTCCGAGATCTTTCATCTTACAAATAATGAGCTAACCAAGAGCTTATTAAGAAGCTCTATGAATAACTTGGAAGAACAGCTGCATCAATTTAATGCTATCGAAAGGGTGCATAGGGGATAC
>Ga0315332_10000475_pt1 | contig 18433 bp, 13 predicted proteins | sample M110034915metaG_FD_203455 | JGI IMG/M metagenome (GOLD analysis project Ga0315332, IMG submission 203455) | Ammonia-oxidizing marine archaeal communities from Monterey Bay, California, United States - M1 100m 34915 | ecosystem: Environmental > Aquatic > Marine > Intertidal zone | place: USA...
GAAGTCGGGCAGGGGCTTAGCGGGAAAACTGATTCGAACAGAGGAACGCTGTTCACCCGGTTTGATGGGCGCTGATTCTGAACCATTGATGGCAGGGACAGCATCGCCGGACCTGCTGGCCGATTGCTTTGCACTGTCGTTGTCGTTCTGCGAAACAGCCACAAGACTCGCGATGACGGTGGCCCACAGCAGGCTGCCCACCAACAGGCTTAAGTTAGAAATCCCTCGTCTTGCCATTGTGCTTTGTCCGGACATCACGAATCGCGCGTTCAACGCACAGCTGCGTCGACGCTTCCAAAATATTTTACGTTGCGACCGAGAAATGTCAGACGTGAATAGGGCCCGGACCGCAGTGTCTCTTGTTCGGGAACTGACGCTGCAGCAACTGGAACTGATGCCGGCCGATAGCAGTTGGATTTTCTGTTGCATCAGTGCAGATTTTCCCGCTCAGAACCGGTCACGTCTGCTGATCTCCGGTCTCGCTGTGCAGGGCCACGCGGGCTGCGGGGCCTGTGAAGTCTTCGCTTGACAGACTCGTGGCCGAGCAGACCGCACTGAGAGGCACTATGAAATTGCCCCTAAAGTTCGGGACACAGGGACTTTGGGACTGCATGACGCACTAAATTGTGGGTCAGACGAATGAGTTTGCACTTCTGCAGGGATTCCGATGCTGCCGGTTTGCATCCGCAATGGCGGATTGCGATTATCTCATTTCGACAACGGTCAGAGAACGGGACGTTCCTGATTGTGAGACTGCCATTTACGTTAACGTTTTGAAGACGAGCCAATCGTCTGATCTGTGAGGTCGAAGAGTGCCGGACCCATCCTTTCTGAGTAAATCCATTCTGATCGTCGAAGACGAAGACATCATTCGTGAGACGCTGACAGAATTTTTGTCCGGCGAAGGGTTCGATGTGGCATCTGCCGCCAATGCGGCAGATGCCCTTAAACTCGTTCGTGAGAAGGACTTCGACGTGGGGATCTGTGATGTACAGCTGCCTGATGGCGACGGTGTGCAGTTGATGCGACGCCTGCACCGGTTGAATCCGGGTATGTTCGTGCTGATTATCTCAGCATATGCCACAGTCGAAAATGCCGTTGGGGCATTTACGGCGGGTGCTTTTGATTACCTGGTGAAACCCGTCATCTTTGACGAACTGGTCAACCGGCTGAAGCGGCTGTTTCAGTTCCAGGATCTCTATCTGGAAAATCAACGACTACGGAAGGACCTGGACCGCCGTGCCGGATTCGATCAGATCATGGGCAGCAGCCGCGTGCTGCAAGACACCCTGAATACGATTCGCAAAGTCGCTGCCACCAATTCTAACGTGTTGCTGGTTGGTGAAACGGGAACTGGCAAGGAATTGTTTGCTCGTGAAATTCATACGGCCGGTCCTAACAAAGAAGAAAAGTTCCTGGCGGTGAACTGTGGTACGCGTCCTGTGGAACTGCTGGAAGCCCAGTTGTTTGGGATCGAAGGTGGTCAACCGGGCCTGTTCCGAACCGCCGGCACAGGGACCGTTTTCCTTGACGAAATCGCCCAGCTTCCGCTGGGTACGCAGTCGGAGCTCCTGCGTGCCATTGAATATCAGGAAATCACTCCGGCCGGTGCGTCAGAAACGGTGAACGTGACGGCTCGAATCATTGCCGCGACCTCGCGTGACCTGATGCGAGAAGTAACCGACGAGAATTTTCAGGAGGATCTGTTCTACCGTCTCGACGGTGTCAAAATTCGCATTCCGCCGTTGCGGGAAAGACTGGATGATATTCCGGAACTGGTTGAGTACTTCATGACGCGACACTCTGAAGCGATGGGCAAACGTGTCACTGGAGCTTCCAGCGAAACCATTCGGACTCTGATGGCAGCACACTGGAAGGGCAACGTCCGACAACTCGACAATGCGATTGAACGAGCTGTCATGATGTGTGAAGGCGACGAGATTCAACCCTCGGATCTGCCGCCTGATTTGCTGGGACTCGGGACCAGTCTGCCGGACACGGACGACCTTCGTTCGGCCCTGCGACATTACGAGCGGCTGCACATTACGCGAGTCTTGAAACAGTGTCCGGACAAGAAAGAGGCGGCCAAACGTCTGAAGCTGGGGCTTTCCAGCCTGTATCGCAAGATCGAAGAGCTCAAGATCGAACTGTAATATTTTATCGAGTTTTCCCCCCGGTCACGCGCTGGCGGGTTCGCGGCGGCATACTGTGCCGGAGTAGTGTATCCACGCTGGGGGCAGGTGTGGTCTTTCACGTCTTACTATTGTGATGCCGAACAGCAGAATATGAACGTCGACGAAATACAAGCGTGCATTCCTCATCGGCCGCCGTTCCTCTGGCTGGATAAGGTCACGGAGATTTCCGAGGACAAGATTGTGGCGACCAAGCATCTGTCCTCCGATCTGCCCGTTTTTCAGGGGCACTATCCCGACTTTCCGGTCTTCCCGGGGGTGCTGCAGTGCGAAGCCTGTTTTCAGGCTGGTGCTGTGTTGATTGCGAAACAGCTCACGGTTGATGATGCCCAGGTGCCGGTCGTCACTCGCCAGAACAACACCCAGTTTCGGCGTTTGATCCGTCCCGGAGAGACGATTAAGCTGGAAGTTGAGCTGAAGGAGCGGCTGGCGAACGCTTTTTATCTGAAGGGGCGAGTCTGCGTCGGCGGGAAGGTCACCGCTCGACTGGAATTCGTGTGCACGGTCACGGAAGTCGAACGGGCCACACCTTGAATCGTTGATACCGTCCGGCCAATCCAGAGGGATTTCGCGGCAGTGACCTCGCATTATCTGCGGTGGCCCTCGTTTTTGCTGATTTGAAAGTTGCCAACTGTTTTTGTACTGAGACGCGGTCAGAACTTTCGGTCACAGTCCGAACAGCGTGTCGCGAGCAGTGTCCTGACGCAGCAATTCCGCCCGCCGCAGGCGATGTTGTTTTTCGGCGGCCTGCTGCATGCGTTGAAGAGGTTTCGAAAAGTCTCCTTTGGTTTCACGATTGGCACCGGCATCACGGCGTATCGAATCACCCAGCCATTTCCCGAAACGTTTCAGCAGAGTGTCTTCCGCCGACACGAATGTCTGAGCGGAACCGGGCTCTCCCTGTCGACCACATCGCCCGATCAGTTGCCGGTCCATGCGACCGGACAATTGACATTCAGCGACGATTACGTGCAGCCCACCCAGAGCTATCGCGTCCTGCGGAACTTTGATGTCTGTACCACGACCTGCCAGATTCGTGGCGATTGTAATCGCTCCCGGTTGACCGGCGTGAGCTACAACCTCTGCTTCTTCGGCGTTCTGCAGCCCGTTCAGCAACTGAAACGACAGCCCCTGCTCGCTCAGCATTTCACCGATAATGTCGCTGTCTGAAATTGACTGGGTTCCGACCAGCACGGGCTGCCGGGTGGTATGAAGACGGGCAATGTCCTCGACAATCGCCTTGTGTTTGGCCTTTGGAGTTGCAAAGAATCGACGGGGAAGGATCCGTCGGACAGAAGGACGATTCTGCGGGATCTCTGCGACTCTGCAGCGATAGACATGCTGAAACTCAAGTTCACATCCGGTCGTGGTGCCCGTCATCCCGCAAAGGCTCTGGTACTGCCTGAAAAATCGTTGTCGAGTGATTTGTGCAAGCGACTCTTTTTCAGGTGTCACGATCAGACCTTCGAGGGCTTCGATGGCCTGATGCAGTCCATCCTGCCACGACCGGTCTTCCAGGATTCTGCCGGTCGTTTCATCGACGATCCGGACCTCGTCGTCGGCAATGACGTAGTGCACGTTTCGACGAAAAACATGAAGTGCTCGCAGCGCCTGTTCGACATAGGTCGTCCAGGGTCTGAGCAACACCGAAGCCGGAATGGCAATATCATCGTCATAGCATCGATTCCGGCCTTCCTTTGTAAGTCCGATGTGTCCGGTCGATATGTCCCAGCGATAATGAACGTCCTCTGCCAGTATTCTTGCCACCTCCCGAGCCGCCAGATGAGCTTCCAGGTCCGGTGCTTCTCCTTCGGCCGCCAGGCTGAGAACCAGCGGCGAGCCTGCATCGTCCAGCAGAACGCTGTCTGCTTCATCGACGATTCCGTACAGAAGGCCCCGCTGCATCGTCAGTCGTTCCTGCCTGCCACCGGAACTGAGATCACGCAACAGGCGTTCGCCTAACGGTCGACGCGCGTCCGCTCGCAGCGTCATCTGGTCTCGCAGATAGTCAAATCCGAACTCGTGACCGGTTCCGTATGTCACGTCGCAGTCATAGGCGAGACGCTTCTCGCTGGGCTGCCCCTGTTCAGGCGTCAACCCCACCGTCATACCCAGACTGGCCAGGCATGTTTCGGCAGTCGCAGCATCGCGTTTTGCGAGGTAGGAGTTGGGGGTCATTACGTGGACACCGCGTCCAGCCAGTGCCAGGTGTGCGGCCGTCGTGATGGCAACAAATGTCTTGCCTTCTCCAGTCTGCATCTGAGCGATATGGCCACGGGCCAACTGAATCACCGCCAGTAACTGAACATCGTACAGTTCAATGCTGTGACTGCGCCGCAGCGCCTCGGTCGCAAGCGCAATTCCGGCGACAAGCAGTTCGGGGGCGTTATGGTCGGCACCCACTGAATGTTCACGCCGCAGACTCTCAGCTTCGCATTCCAATTCGGAATCACGGCAGGAGCACAGGGTGCGCGACAGATGGCGGATGTGCGGAATCAGGTCACCCGGTTCACAGACACGGTTCCGTAATCTTCCTGGCGTCGCCGCTATTGTGGTGGCATCAGACATCGCAGGATCAGAGGCATGGTTCAAAGTGTGTGTCCGCCGGCACGCCGTGGCACCGTAGGTGATGCCGCTTGTGGACTGTCAGCCTTCGCGTGCGGATTCCAGCCTCTGTTATTCGGCTTCGGGACTTCAAACCTATACGACTGACCGGCGTTGTCAGCTTTCTCCGGCAGCAGGGCCCGTGGCACATTTGTCTCCACCGGCAATTCGTCGGCATTGCCAAGAAAGGGCTTTGACTTCGCGTTCGTCGTACGACCGTCCACGGCCTCATTGAGGCGCCCCGACATCCACTGTTGTTCGGATGAATCCACAATCGGACTGGAATTTCGCGACCGCAGCAGAATACCGATTTCCTTTTTCAGCTTCACGATAGCGATGGCGTGGTCGACCAGTGCCTGAACGAACCCCGCCTCTTCGTCTGCAAGACGTTCAAAAGAATCCAGCAGATCTTCAAGCAACAACGTCGCTGAATCTTCAACCATGGGCAGCACGTCGAATCGATCTTGCAGATAGGCTGTCTCATTTTCGGCGGCAGACATTGCCTGAAAACGACTTTGCATCTCTGAATAGGCCGTTGCGACTTCCCGATTAGCGATTTCCACATCGGTCAGTGATTTTTCCACTGTCGCACGAAAGACGTTGACGGACCGTTTTAACTCCCATTGACGCTGTTCATATTTGGCCTGTGCCGCTCGGTTGCCAAGTGGAATTTCAAACTCAAAACCAACCGTAACTCCAGGTCGATTATCCTGAAACTGATCCCGGTATGATCGTCCCACATTTGATCCGCCGGTGAGGTCTGACACGTAAGACTTGACCAGAAAATCCAGTCGTGGCAGCAGCTCCGTGCGGCTCACACCCAATTGCACTCCGGACGCCCGCATTTTTCGAATCGCTTCTGAGATATCGGTGCGGTTGACCAGAGCCGTGTGCAGTACATCTCGAAGTTCTGAGTTTTCTGTAATCATTCCGGGAGGCTCGACGGGAGTCAGCTCCGTGGGGCCGCCGTTTAGCATTTCCGGAGAGTTGACTAACAGCCGCAGCTGCGCCTCTGCGTCTCGCACGCGGGCTACTGTTCGCTGAATTCCAGTCTGCGACCGTGCCACGGCCGCCTTAGCCCGCAGGATCTGCCGCGGTATCGTGTCCACCTGATTGCGCCCCTTAAGTGTTGTCAGCACTTCACGGGAGGATCGAAACAGTTTTTGTCGCTGCAGGAATTCAGCTCTTGCGCGATACAATGTCCAGTAAGCTTCTGTGACTTTGATCAGGTGATCCTGAAGTGCATCAACAACTTCGTCTTCAGATGAGTTTGCCTGAATCTGCGCCAGAACTATCTCGCTTTCGTTATAGGTACGGCCAGCGCCGTCCAGCAGAGGCTGTCGATAACTGAGTTCGAAACGAGCGGTGCCTTGATTGTTCGGGACAAAGAAACTTGAGTTCTGGTTTTCGTGTCCGATGTTCTGGGCTATCCGTAGTTCTCCGCCGTGCAGATTTTTTTTTCGGAAGCCGCTGGTACCGACTGCCTTTCGGGTCAGCAGACGTGTCGCACCGTTGTTGGTTGTGAGTTCATTGCCGATGGGGTCGTTCAGGTCGTCGTATGTTGCCTCCAGAAACGCGCTCCAGTCGAACTTCGCCGCTTCCTGAGTAACGACTCGGTACTGAACTTCGGGCTTTGTCTGAATGGCGATTACCTGCGGGGAATAAAGCATCGCGTCCTGCAGCAACTTGTTCACATCGACATTCACTGACGTCTTCGCCAGACCGGTTGATTGGCGAACAGTTGCATCCCACCACGGCCTGAATCCAGGAGGTAACTCCGTGAGTGCCGGAATGATGGTGGCTAACGCCGGCGAACCGGCTGCCTGGTCGGCTCGGTCGGCATACGGAGACATCCAGAGATCAGCATCATTCTCGATCGTCGCTCGGTAACCGGAGGTGCCAGGTATCGGCCCGGTATATGAATGACCCCAGTGCGACCCCGTCTGCGGTCGGACCTGTACTCTGGCCGGAAGGTCCACATCCTGAAATGAATGGTGCGGTACAGGACTTCGTTGCTTTTGCTGCTGAGGAACTCCAGGCGATTCCGTGTTGCTGGTATCTGTCGGTTTGTCCACATTGGCAGAATGGCCGGATGGATTGTCAGATGTTGTCGATGGCGATCCGCTTGCGTCCTGATTGCCTGGCAACGTCAGATGAATTGGTTTCGATGGTTCCGCTGCCTGCGAGGTTTGGTCGGCGGGAGCCGCCAGCTTTACAGCCGATTTCGGAGCTTCAGGTTGGGGCGCGGCCAGTGATTCTTTGGCTGGGGCAACAGCCGGTTTGGGAACCTCAATGTCGTCGACTTGTTTCGATTCGTCAGTGTTCGTGGTCGCTATGGCCGGTCCCCCCCCGATTTTATCGGCAGGCATCGGAACCGCGGGCGTCGCCGTCACATTCTGCAGTGTTGCAGGCGTACCTGCCTTCGGCTGTACATTCGCTACTTTGATGGCGGGCAGACTCAGTGTTGGCCGTGGAACGATAATTCTTTCCGCGGAAATCGCTTTTACCGGAATTCCTGTTTGTTGCTGTGCCATCGGAGTGCGAGGCGACGGCTGCTGAATCGTCAGTGACGGTGTCGTAAAGACGGCCCTGGAACGACCAATTCTCTGTTTGCCAGGATAAGTACTGCGTGGCCGAATAATGGGACCGGGAACTGCCCCAATCTTCTGCCTCGCAACTATCTGAAGGCCCGGGTAGGGCTGATCCACCGTCGCCTGATGGCGGGCTCGCCCCAGTTGTGGCGAGCGAAGCTTCACAGAGATGACAGGATTCTTACCTTCAGATGCGGCGATCGCTTCATCACGTCGACTTACAGTGCAGTACAATAGCGACAGTATGACTGTCACCACGGATACTGCGCGTAATTGCGGCCCGGATGACAGGATACGAAGTCCCTGGCGGTAAGCGGTGCTGTCTGAATCGGATCTTCTCGACATCGTGCAACTTCAGGTCGGTAGTGGGAGTGCCCATCAAAACCCTCAATTCGACATTCGTCATAATTGATTCAGGCGGAACAACAATTCCTGACTGTCTCAGCTGTTGAATCCCGGATTAAAATCAAGGTTTCCCCGGTGTCCCCATTTTACCAGTGCGTCCGGTCAGATTTTTCGGGGCCCGCCACAGACCAGACTTCCCGTCTCGAGAGAGACTTCGGCAAGACCTTCATTTACTGTGATCCAGCCGTCACATGAACGGCACGTCCGCGTTTCAGTTGCAAACCACATGGGCATAGCAGATAAAAGATAATACTGGCAATTGTTGCCGCTATTGACGTGGCCCCCTCGATGGTGCTTTCGGCAGAACGCCGGAATTGGTGAATGCGGGCATTTGCTTCGTTCATAATTCTGCAACTGGATGTTTCATGACACCGCACCTTCGCCTACTCGTTCGTCGCCCAACAGACGCCGGTATCTGGTGGCTCGTCCTGATCGGACTTTCGTTACAAAACCGTGTCTTGCTGGCCGAAGTCGAAGTCCCCAACGTTGTTCTGATCATGGCCGACGATTCTGCCGTCGACAACTACAGTTGTTACGGCAGCACGTATTTTTCGACACCGCGAATCGATGAACTCGCTCGTACAGGGGCGAAATTCAATCACTGTTATTCGGAACCGGTTTGTACATCCAGTCGTGTGAAGATCATGACCGGCCGTGACGGTTATCGAAATTATGTCCGATTCGGCACTCTGGATCGCAGCGAAACGACCTTCGGCACTGTGTTGCAGGACGCCGGGTACGCAACGGCTGTTGCCGGGAAGTGGCAGCTGCAGGGAGCCCCCAACGGTTCGCTGGCTCCGGAATGCGGCTTCAGTTCCTATTGTCTCTGGAACTACCCGGGCACAGACCGTTCGCGGTTCTGGCATCCCAGTATTGTGCAGAACGGCCGCTTGCTGCATACGACTGAACGTGACTATGGCCCGGATATCTTTCTGAAATTCGTCACCGAGTTTATTCACCAGAACAAAAACCGACCGTTTTTCGTCTATTACCCGATGGTCCTTGTTCACTCGCCTTTCGTCAGGACACCGGATTCGCTGGACGGCAAAGCGAAGAGTCTTACTCTGTTTCGAGACATGACGGCTTATGCTGACAAGTGCGTTGGCCGACTTGTTGACGTCCTGGAAGAACACGGCGTGCGAGAAAATACCGTTGTTATCTATACCACCGACAATGGTACGGGACGATCTCTGACGTATCCGTTTGCAGACGAACAGCGCAAGGGCGAAAAGGCATACGCAACTGAAGGTGGCACTCATGCACCGTTGATCGTGAATTGTCCGGAACTGGTTCCGGCCGGAACTGTGAGCGACGATCTTGTTGACTTTTCGGACTTCCTGCCGACACTGGCGGATATGACAGGTGCCGTCTTACCGGATGTGGAACTCGACGGCCGCAGCTTCTGGCCACAATGTGCTGGTCGGGAGGGAAATCCTCGACAGTGGATCCGTCAGTACTACTATCCGAAGTTTGGACCGGCGGCAGAGAATCACGGGCAGGGGGTCAACGACCGTGAAATTATCTGGGCTCAGAACCAGCGATATAAGTTATACAACGACAACTCGTTCTTCGCAGTTGCCGACCGACACGAAACAGAACCGATTGAGTCCGGCACCGGCGGAGACGATGCGGAAGCGTGTCGCCAGCTGCTGCGCGCCGCGCTCGACGAACTTCCGTCAAAAGCGGTCAGGCTCGATCCATAGTTTCGTAACGAACCCGATTAATGAAACCTATGGTGTACAGAACCAGAGCGTTACAGCAGGCAGACTGCTCATCCTTTAGATCTGTTCTGTCGTGACCCTCAGCATGCGTGTACCCGATCATTTTTGTATTCAAGACTTTGAAGCTAAAGGATCCCCTATGTCAGAGCAGAATCCATTTGCAGTCAGTCAGCACGCCAGTGGCGGGCATTCGGCGGGCGGCGACCCCAATCTTGACCCCTCGCTGAGTCAGTTGATTCAATTGCTGACGGAAACACGACCCTGGGTAAGACTGGTTGGAATTCTGATGCTTATCGGTGCCTCGCTGATGCTCATCGGTGGTGCCTTTATCCTGCTGGCGGCGGCCATGGGAGGCGGTGCTGCTCAGGTTAGCATAATGGGCGCCATCTATCTGCCGTTTGCGTTTCTGTACATATACCCGGCGATGTGTCTGATGAAATACGCATCCGCAATTTCGGATGCATCGGCCACGGGGCAAATGGTCCATGTCAATGAGGCGATTCTGCAGCAGAAGAAATTCTGGCGTTTTATTGGCATCCTGATTTCGATTGTTCTCGGGATATATGTCCTGATAATCGTCGCCGCTGTTCTTATGTCTGTCTTCTGAACCATTGTGATGGAGTGATCTCGTCGACGACTGATCTGCTGGTCATCATGGCGTCTTACCCTCCGCTCACCGGCGGAAAACATGCGATTTCGTCGTCGCCTTTCAACGGGACGTTGTCATCGGCATACTGGTTGTTCACGGCCACCAGCAGAGAAGCGGCAAGGGGCGCCAATGCGGGTACTGTGCTGGTCAGCCGGGCTCTGAGTTCCGCGACGTCAGCTGTGTTCGACAGGTGCAGTGAGACAACCGCGTTGCCAGCCGCCTCGCGGGCCGCGGCGAAAAGTAGAACGTCAACTTTCATGACATGACTCTTCCACTGGGTTTCGATTTCAGTGCCTTCTCAAGCTGCGGCATCAGACCGTAGGCAAGGGCCAGGATCTTGAGAGGATGGACTGTTGGAATGGTCGCTTCCTGTTCCATCTGCATGCGGCAACTGCTGCAATCGGTGACGCCGGCGTTAACATCGATTGTTTTCATCTCAGATATCAGGTCGCGGCCAATCGAAGTCGACTGAGCGAAGTGTTCGGCCGCCAGGCCAAACGTTCCCGCCATACCACTGCAGCCTTTTTCGATTCGTTGAACTCTGACACCGGGAATGAGTTCCAGTAGATTGCAGAGTCCCGCGTCCGGGCTCAGCGCTTTGACATGACACGGTGTGTGATACGCGACTCTCAGGTCCAGTCCTTCGAAATCCAGTTTCAATCTGCCGTTCAGATGCAGGTCCCACAGAAACGTACCTGCATCTGAAGTTTGGCGAGCCACGATGTCAGCATCGGGATGATCAACGATCAGTGGGTATTCCTGAGTCAGACACAGAGCTGCGGACGGTTCTGTGCAGACGACCGGATACCCTTCTCTCGCGACGTCGCTGAGTTGGTTGATGTTGGCTTCTGCCACCTCGCGAGCCGCTGGCAGGTCGCCCACAGCGATCATGCCCATACCTGACACCAGCTGTTGGGGGGGCACATATACGCGGTAGCCGTTGTGCTGCAGGATGCGCACAAACGCTTCCCCGAGGTCCGGATCGTGATGGTTGACAAAATAATCCACGAAGTAGGCAACGGTCGGAGTGGGTGAGGTGGCGTCAATCGTGTTGTGATCACTGAGCACACGAGTCGACTTCAGAAATGAGCGGTTGGCAAACAGGGGCAGCCGACGATTTTCCGCGATGCCCAGAGTCTTCTGCATGACATTTCGGAAAACGCTCAGACGCAGAATTCGATTCGCCATCATCCTGAATCTTGCAGCGAACCTCGCATGTGTGTGAAAACGAGACAGCAGCCAGTCCGTTTTCGTCAGTCCGTACGTGGAGACATTCTGAGCCCGAGCTTCCAGCATCAGGTGCGGTATGTCGACTTCGGACGGACATTCCAGCTGACACTGCTTGCAGTTGAAACAGCTTTCCGCAACGCGGCGTATCTGTTCGTTTGCCATGATCTCCGCGGGATCAGCACCGCTCAGAAACCGACGGATCAGATTGGCCTTACTGCGAGGACTGTTCTCTTCCACGTTTTCCTGCTGAAAAAACGGACACATTCGCGATGTCGTCGACAACGTTCGGCAGGATCCACATCCGTTACACCGCAGAGCGGCTTCCATCGCGGACTCTTTGGACCAGGTCTGCTGCAGCACAGGCAGGAGCGGCGGGTCCTCCGTTTCCATGGCCGGTTTCGGTTTTACTTCCGTCCTGCGCAGATGCCGCAGCGTAATCTGACCGTCGTCGCTGATGATCTTGTCAGGATTCAGCAAACGCTGCGGGTCGAAGATGTCTTTCACCTGCTGCAATCTGCGATACAGCGGGCCATACTGCGACCGAATGAAAGCGGTCCGTGAAAGGCCATCGCCGTGTTCTCCGCTGATGGTGCCACCGACCGATTTGACATGACGGTACAGATCCCGCGAAATGGCTTCGATCTGCTCAGCCCTGCCGCGATGAGGGGGGGGCATGATGGGTCGCAGGTGCAGCTGTCCGGATGCTGCATGCGCATACAGTGTGGCAGTCACTTCATGCTTTTGAAATGTTCTCTGAGACAGCTTCAGGAACTCTGAAATTCGTTCGGGAGGAACGGCTATGTCCTCGACGAATGGCAACGGCCGGGCTTCTCCCTTAAGTCCGGCAAGCAGCGAGACAACGTTGGCGGGCAGTTTCCACAGATGTTCGACCTCGTGGATGTCTGTCGTTTCACGGCTCACGACGTACTGGAAATCGGTCGACTGCAACAAGGTGTTGGCGTTGCTCACACGGCGTTTCAGGTCTTCTCCGCTGCTGCCGCTGAATTCGATGAACAGTCCCGCTTCCGCATTGGGATGAATCAGGTCCAGAAAACTGTGGTCGGCATCCCGTCCCAGACTCAAAAGACGACGATCCAGCAGATCACACGCGCTGGGTTCCAGAATCAGCAACACCTGCATCGCTCGCAGCGCAGAATCCATTGAACCGAACATCAGCACCATCATGCCCCGGTGCTGGGGCAGCGGCAGAGTATGCAGCGTTGCTTCCGTAACAATGGCCAGCGTGCCTTCAGACCCCGCGATCAGACGAGGCAAATCCAGTGTTCTTCGCTGCTTGACACTCCGCAGCATGTAACCGCTGCAGTTTCGCAGTAACGGTGGTTGATATCGGCGAATGTCATCCGCCGACTCGTCCAGTAATGCTGCCAGTCGTTCGACGATATCCATCTTCCGAGTTGATGGCGTCAGTGAGGTCAGTGCCAGAGTTTCGTTCCGCACCGGTGGAACAATTGTTCCCTGTCTGCGCAGACTTTCGTCCTGAGGCCCCACCGTCGGCTGCCGGATTGCAAATGACCGCTGAAACGGTTCCGATCCCAACTCCACGACCTGACCGCCGATCAGGACACATTGCAGGCTGCGCATGTGATCTCGTGCAGAGCCGACTCGGAATGCGTGTGATCCCGCAGCGTCAACTCCAATCATTCCTCCGATCGTGGTGATTTCAGAATTCGATGGATCCGGAGCAAAATAACGACCGTGAGGTCGCAGTGCCGTATTGAGTGCTTCGCGGGTGATTCCCGGCTGAACGCGCACGTAATCGCCATCCATGCCGATCAGGTCGCTCATGTGCCGCGTGAAATCCATTACTATTCCAGCGCCCAGGCAGCCACCCGCCAGTCCCGTGCCGGCTCCGCGAGGAATCAGTGGGACGTTGTTATCTGAAGCATATCTGGCCAGCGTGGAAACATCCTGTGCCGAGTGGGGAAATACGACGGCTGCCGGCTTGATTTCATAAAGGCTGGCGTCTGACGCATACAGTGCCGTCGTCACATCGTCGACGCAGATTTCGCCGTCGATGGAATCGACCAGGTCTTCGGCAAGTTGTCTGCGAAGCTCCTCCAAACGCGACTACTCCGTCTTCTGAGGCGTGTTGCCAGCCTTCGATTTTCTATCGGCTTCGTCCTGCCGTTTCTTCATCTGGATGTATCGCTCGCTTATTTCCAGATCGAAATTGACATGCCCTTCGTTCACAGTCGTCTGACGATGGCGTGCACGGCAGCGATAACAGACCAGCATGTCGTCCATGAATATGTACAGCAGCAGATCGATCAGGCCAAACGACATCAGAACGCCCAATGCCCAGATGGGTTCGTATCTGGCCCAGAATATAGAACTCAAAACTATGCCCGCTCCGGCGCAAGCCACCCCCAGTGCCGGCGGAAAATCCTTCTGTCGCCAAAGATCGTCGCAGCCACAGACTCGGCACCGACGACAAGAGTCTCTCTCAAAGTCTGCTGGTCCCTGATCACGTGACCAGTCACAATGCTCGCAGTTTATCGGCGCTGTCACCACTTCCGGACATTGCAGATTGCGCTGCTCGCAGACAGGGCATTGAAAGATGATTTGCATGGAATGACGAGGCCGACAGACAGAAAATGTTTTTACAGATCACGTGGGCATTGTAGAACACCGGCGACTGGTTTCCGACCACACACACCGGCAGTATGGTTGAGATGATTTCAATAGGGTATTCGTGAGTCCTGTTCCAGCAGCGCTGCTGCCATTTCACCCATGAATACCACAACCAGTGTTGCAAACAGCACGCCGGTGGCGGATTGAGTGTTTTGATGCTTCAGAATTCGCCAGACCATGACGCACATGAACCCCGGGGCCACTATTCCCCCTGCCCAGCGGATGCCCAGCCACATCTGCTGCGTTGTGTCCGGCAGCGATATACCAGCGCCGGCAACCGCCCAGCCCGAGCCAACCAGCCGACCGAGCACTGCGACCGCGATTGCAATATTGAACCATGTCAGAGGCTTGATACTCATCGTGGGCGTCGTCAGATACCAGTGTCCCAGTAACATCCCCGTGGTCACACCACCAAGAACCGCCGCAGAAGAAAAGTCCGACAGCAATTGCTGAAGAAAGCTGCAGTCCGTGGTTGCATGCCACGAATGCAGTCCGAGCGATAACGCGGTAAGCACCATCAGCAGATGAATACAGAGGTTTCCCGGAAATTTGCGCCCGAGCGCCCAGAACACTGAACCGACATAAGCCGTCACTGCCGCGACGATGGACACAACCTTCGTCTGGCCGGCCACATCCCTGGAAGTCGCCACCATCTTCTGCGCGAGGGACGTGTCAGGCTCCACTGACTGATTCCTTACGTGACTCTCTGAGGCCTGTCTGCCATCGATAGCCGCGTCGGTATTGCCGGACAGCAACAACGCACACAATACCGAAAGCCCCAACAGCACGCGCATCTGGATTCGGAAGAAGCCGTCGGTTACCTCTTGGCGCGGCATCAGCCACCACATCAGCGTGATGCCTGCAGAGAGTTTGAGAATGAACAGAGCGATCATGAATGCGCCGGTTATTTCTTATTGATCAGGGCCATCGCCTCGGCTCGGCTGGAAGGGTCATTCTTCAGCAGGCCGCGCACCGCACTGGTCACCGTCAGAGCTCCCGGCTTCTTCACACCGCGAATTGTCATACACGTATGCTCTGCCTCAAGAACGACAATGACACCCTTGGCGTCCAGCTCTGATTCTACCAGGTCTGCAATCGTGTGTGTCATGCGTTCCTGCACCTGAGGCCGCCGTGATACTTCGTCCACCACACGAGCCAGCTTGCTGAGCCCCGTGACCCTGCCACGCGGAATGTAGCCTACATGAGCCGTGCCAATGAACGGCAACAGGTGGTGCTCGCACATACTGTGAAAGCTGATGTCCCGCACCAGAACCATCTCGTCGTATTCTTCTTCGAAGACCTTGTGCAGGTGGCGACCGGGATCAACGTGCAGTCCGCCGAACATCTCAGCGTACATGCGAGCCACCCGGCCCGGCGTGTCCTGCAGACCGTCGCGTTCCGGTTTCTCGCCGATTGCGCTGAGGATCTCTCGTACTGCCGCTTCAATGCGCGACTGGTCAATGTGTCGCGCTTCCGGCGGTGTGGCTCCTGAGCCCAGTGTTTCGTTTAAGTTTGCCATTGCTTGTCTGTTGGGAACATTAAAACCTGAAACTTAGTAAATGTGAATGGGTTCACTGCGTATGCCAGCTTTTTTTGTACGGCCGCATTTGGAAATTCACTGACTCTGTATGCCGTAAGCCCATGACACCGAAGTCATTCAGCCGCATACTTGATATGACCGCAAACCGGAATCGTTGAATCATTCGTCGCCGCATCCTACGGGCCGCAGCCCCATTTTTCGGCGAGAGTCAGTGTTTTTCCTGTCGAGTCGCCGTTTTTCTCGTTTTTGTGCCAGCTGTCCATGACCAGCCACAATACTTGACACTTGTCCGAACCACACAGACGCGTTTTGGGCTCATTCTCACACTCTGATAATTCCCGACATGATGAGACATTCGTGGTTGATGGCCTCTGGTCTGTGCTTCACCGGGCCAACATTCACGTCTTCGCATCGTGGGCAAATCAATCTATAATCTGCCTCATGAGAGAAGGTGCTGTTGCCGTCGTGTTCGACGACCAAAAAGACAATGTCCTGTTTGTCAAACGCCGCGATGTACCGATTTGGGTTCTGCCGGGGGGGGGCATCGATCCGGGCGAAAGCCCGGACGTTGCGGCTGTACGCGAAGTGTTCGAAGAAAGCGGTTTAGAGGTCCGGGTTGTTCGGAAAGTGGCCGTATACACTCCTACCGGAAAACTCACCAGCGAAACGCATCTGTTTGAATGCTGCGTGGTCGGCGGCCAGACGTGTACCAGCAACGAAACTAAGGATGTGGGTTTTTTTCCCGTCGACAGCTACCCTCCGCCAGTGTTTGAGGTTCATAACGGCTGGCTGAAGGATACGTGTGAAAATCGGCCGGAAATTATCATGAAACCAGTAGAAGGACTCGACTGGGCGTGTCTGCTGAAGATTGTCATGCGACACCCGGTTTTGGCCACACGTTACCTGCTGACGAAAATCGGATTGCGCTGGAACTCTCGATGATCCAGATTGGTACTTCAATGCTGACCGACTACTGTTGAGGCGAACTGGCTGGTTTTCTATCTCAGTGGTGGCGTACTTGAACAGGAGAACTGAACACCTCGTTATGGAACGTGCGGTACCGGTCCTGCGATGCACAGCGGCGTGGGTGAGACACCCGATGGAATCCTCAGCGTCACCAATGAAAATACAGTGTGTCCGGTAGGATTTGAATCTGCGACCTGCGGATTAGGAGTTCACTAAGATCGTCCGACGGTCGGCGAATCCATATTATTTTTGTGCGTTTCCAAAATCGTCAGTCTGTGAGACAATGCGCAGCCAGATCGATTCTTGTTGACACTTGAGCTGACACACAAAGGAAAACATGCATGAGAATCCGATTGCCGGAAATGGCTGTGTCAGAAGAAGATCCGTTTGCAGGGGACTGCCTTGAACGGAAGGATTTCGCGGAAGCATTGACTTCGCTCGTGCACGCCGTTGATGGCGGTGGCGTGTTGACGATCGAGGGTGAATGGGGAAGTGGTAAGACTACGTTTCTTCGAATGTGGCGTGAAACACTCGTTATGGAGGGATTTCGTACGATCTACTTCAGTGCGTGGGAGACCGATCATTCAGATGCCCCATTGGTCTCCCTCTTGGGGGAATTTGAATCCCAAATTATGACTGAGGGTGAAGGCTCCGGATGGAAAACGAGACTGTATTCTGCTGGAGAGCAACTTCTAAAGAGAGGCTTGCCATTAGCGGCGCGTGCAGCAGCCGGGGGCATCATAAGCACAGACACCACAACAGAGAACTCACTGTCTGAATCGACAGTGAGTTTGACCCAAAAATGCGTGAATCAGTATTCCCAGGAAAAGGCGGCAATCGTGTCGTTTCGTGAAGCACTGGAGTCACTTTCGAATCAGTCAGATAAGCCGATAGTTGTTCTGGTCGATGAACTGGACCGGTGTCGTCCGGCATACGCTGTAGAAATGCTTGAGCGGATAAAACATCTATTTGGCGTGAACGGGGTCGTGTTCTTACTCGCAATAGACCGGGAGCAACTGGGGCATTCAATACGTTCAATCTATGGGTCTGGAATGAACCCGGATGGATATCTTCGTCGTTTTATTGATCTGCCGTGCAAACTGCCCGACCCTGATGTGAAAGCATTCACAAGAAATATAATTGTTCGTTTCGACCTGCACTCCGAGATTCTGCTTAAATCAGATTACGAATTCAGAAGTGGGCATGCCGGGGAAACTGAATCTGTGCTGAACATATATTTTTGTGCCTATAAACCCGCGTTGCGAATAATGGAACAGATTGTCGGAGAATTAGCTGTTGTTTTTGCCACGACGAAAGTGAATCAAGGTATTGTCCCAATTGCGACGAGCACCCTTTTATTTCTGAGGTACCTCGATCGAAGCCTGTATCACAGGTTTCTCAGTCGGAAGATCACAGCCGGTACGTTGATAAGCGAACTCAGGCGTGACGAGACGTTTGCGGGGATTCTGGATGGTCGCCACGGTCAGTTGATCGAAATCTGGTTGCGAGCGATTACGTACACAGGTGACTCAACCTCATACGATGATTTGGAAGAAATACTGAAAGGTGATCCCGACAACGAGCGGACCAAGCAAATGGTAGACCGATTGAAAGATATTACGTCTCATCTTGACTACGACACACTCGAATACCTCCGGAAAAAACTCAGTTTTAGTGAGGCCTTGATCGTTCGAGATGATGAAGAGAAGTAGTCCGGAGTTTGCACGTAACTGAGCCCCCACAACTCCAGACCAGGCTGATTTCCGAAGCGTATACATAATCGAAAATTTCGTGCGACAGGATATTTTCTGTTCGGTTTTACGACGCGCTGGAACACACCCGCCGATGACGATCGGCAGGATCATTTCATGGTTGCGGACGGT
>Ga0315332_10000479_pt1 | contig 18363 bp, 12 predicted proteins | sample M110034915metaG_FD_203455 | JGI IMG/M metagenome (GOLD analysis project Ga0315332, IMG submission 203455) | Ammonia-oxidizing marine archaeal communities from Monterey Bay, California, United States - M1 100m 34915 | ecosystem: Environmental > Aquatic > Marine > Intertidal zone | place: USA...
CAGAAACCGGACGCTGTTCGCAACAGCCACGCTATGGCTCAAAATAATCGAATTCGGATCATCACCCTCACGATAGGCTTCATCGTGATCGGAAGTGGCCTGATATTCATGCTGCAGTCCGGCATCAGGTTTCAGGTTTCAAAACCCGTGCCGGATAAACCACCGGTCTCCATCCGAGCGGATGCTGCGTATGTCACATCCGACGCGTGTCGAAACCACTGTGGCTGAACTTGGGATTTCGTGCGATGCATGCCATGGGCCGGGTGAGCGACATGTGACGTTTCATCAAGCGACAAAAAACGAGGATCCGGCAGTCATCGCGGCAGCCCCCATGGTCGATCCTGAAAAAATAAGCCAAGTCGCCGCTTCTCTGATTTGCGGTCAGTGTCACAGCAGTTCACAGGCCCGTGATCCAATCGACTGGTTGAAGAACGGGAGCCGATATCGCCCTGGTGAAGATCACACAGAATCATTTCGTCACGCAGAAATCGGAAGTGCAGAACCTTTGGATGCCCCTTATCTGAAGGACAGTTTCTGGAACGACGGGACCTGTCGTGCGGGAGGTGATGAGCTGCTCGATCTTCATGACTCAGCGTGTTATCAACAGGGCAGGATGTCATGTCTGTCGTACCACTCGATGCATGATTCAGATCCGACGGACCAGCTGCGGTGCTCAAATGACAGCAACGAATCGTGCCTGCAGTGCCACGAACAGTACCGTGATCAGCTCGAACAGCATTCACATCATCCGATCGGCTCCAGCGGCAGTCAGTGTGCCAATTGCCATACGCGTCACACGTCATTTGCACTGCTGAAGGCCATTCGAAGCCATCGAGTCGACAGTCCGCGAACGACTGATACAACATTGGGAGCCCGTCCCAACGCCTGCAATCTGTGTCGTCTGGATCAGTCGCTGCAATGGACCGCCACGCACCTGTCGGACTGGTACGGCGTTCCCCGGATTACGATGAGTGAGACCGATCAGAAAACGTCAGCGTCACTGCTGTGGCTGCTTCGCGGCAATGCAACGGACAATCGCCGCGTGGGGTATGAGCTGGCAACCCGCGCGTGAAGTCTCCGGTTCTGACTGGCAGGCACCCTTCCGTACAGAAACACTTCTTGATTCGTATTCAATTGTGCGATTCGTTGGCTGTCGGTCGTTGAAGAAACTCCTCGGTTTTGATGATTTTGAATATGACTTTCTCGCTGCCGACGCGGAACGTTCCACGTCACGCACACGAGCCATTGATCAGTGGAAGTCGCAGACAGCCAAAATCAGCAGGGAACAGGCCGCGCGCGTTCTTCTCACGCCTGCTGGACAGCCTGATGTCGAGGCCACGCAACAGATTCTGGATCAGCGGGACGATCGGCCCGTCGATATTCTCGAATGACTGTACCGTCGCGGGGTGGCCGCCATTCATCACTGCTCGACGTGCCGGAGCGACGTCGCTCAGCGTCCTGCGTCGGCTGCTATGCGTGCGGCGTCGGATTGCAGGCAGAGGGGGACGGCTGGGCGAAGGACGAAGGGGCCCGCCGGTACTTCGAATCCATCAATCGTTTAGTCGATCAGTCGAACCCGGTGAGCAGCAGTCGCTTCCATCAACTGTTCCCGATCTGCAAACGGAAGATAGGCCGCACGCATTACGAAGCCATAAGCCCTGCCGATCTGCGGCTGGGGAATGAACCATTGGAAATCCCACGCCGGGTTCGTACTACCACCTCCGGTGGGTGACTGAGCCAGCCAGATATTGTCCTGCGGTCGAAACATCTGGACGAAAGCCATGCCATGGCTGATGCCGTAGTACCACGATTCCGTGTGTTCAAAATCTGACGTATGATTCACCAGCGTCAGTGGAAAGTCATCGTCCACTAAGGGCAGCGCGGCGACGTTCTCTGGTCGATGAGTGCTGTCCGTCCCGTGTTTCGGCGTCACGGCCCTGATCCAGTGAGCCGCTTCGTCACCTCCTGCCTTACGTCCGTTAAAAAAGATGGCCCGGTCTTCCGGTTCATGGATGTAGCTGGCCCAGAACAAACCGATGTAATCGTATCGATAATCGTTCGCGCGAGGAATACACTCAAATGTGTACTCAATCGTACCGTCATCCAGCAGTTGATAACGGCCACAACTTTCCAGCATCCAGTTGCCTGTGGGAGGCTGATAAACTTCGACCGTGCTGTCGTCGACGATTCGCAACTGCATGGGGAACTTGCGCGGCTCGAATTTTTCGACCAATCCTTGTGTTGTGCCATCGTGAATGTGTTCGAAGTTGAGTCCGGCGATGGACGGGACGAATAGATTTTCACGATGTTTCGTGTGTGTCAGCGATGCCACCCCGTTGTATCCGGCGCGATGCCCGGGCAATGCTGGAATGTCGATTGCTGCGTTGTCAACAATAATTGCCCGAACATCGCCGCGCTCCAGGACGACATAGTGCTCGGCAGAAACGCGGTACTTGACCTCGGGATTTGTCAGGCTGGTTCGTTTGACGACGTCGTCGGCCTGAACTCCGGCCACAAGAACAGTGAATAGTGCGACGGTCGGCGTCTTCATCAGTAGGCTTTCCTGCAATTCGGGGCAAGTGACGGTCCGGACTGGAAAATTGCAGCGTAGCACTCATCAGCAGGACTTTCGAGCGGTGTGTGAGAATACAGCAAACAGCATTTGCTGAAGCGTCAGGACCGCATCACAATGCGGCTCGGTACAGGAGTTCATGTTTTCGCTTCATGGGGTGTGTAATGCGTTTGTTTGGTCTGGTACTGGTACTGGCGTTGGCTTCCGATGGACATGCTCAGGACGTGCTCGTCGAATCAGAAAGTTTCGTATCTCACGGCGGCTGGAAGCTGGACACTCAGTTCATCACCGAAATGGGATCGCCTTACCTGCTGGCTCACGGACTGGGGCAACCTCTGGACGATGCAACGACCACCGTCGTATTCCCGGAAACAGGCACGTATCGGGTCTTCGTGCGAACCAAAGACTGGGTGGCACGCTGGAACGCGAAAGGACAGCCGGGCCGGTTTCAATTGCTGGTTAACGAAAAACCACTGAAGGAAACGTTCGGCACAAAGGGCGCCAAATGGTTCTGGCACGACGGCGGACAGGTCAGGATTTCCTCAAAATCGGTAAAACTTGCCCTGCACGATCTGACTGGTTTCGATGGTCGCTGCGACGCAGTTTTCTTCACAAAGTCAGGCGACACACCGCCGGACGATTCTGAAATACTCTCGAAATGGCGACGAGATCAACTGGGTCTCGACGACAAGCCAACGCAAAAGGGACCGTACGATCTGGTGGTTGTCGGTGGCGGCTACGCCGGTATGGGTGCTGCACTTTCCGGAGCTCGCATGGGCTGTCGCGTGGCGTTGATTCAGAACCGACCGGTGCTTGGCGGAAACGGCAGCAGTGAAGTTCGTGTCTGGGCGAAGGGGAATATTCGGCGCGGGAAGTTTCCGCGTATCGGTGAAATTATCGAAGAATTTTGTGATCACGCGGCCAAGTCACCAGGCAACAAAGAAGAGTTCGGCGATGAATTGAAAGAGCAGATCGTTCGTGCCGAAGGCAATATCGATCTGTTCCTGAATCATCATGCGTATGCCGCGCAAAGAAAAGGCAGTCGTCTGAAGACGGTAACAGCGTTCGACACCAGAACCGGCCAACATCTGGAATTCACAGGCACTCTGTTCAGTGACTGTACGGGCCACGGGACGATCGGAGAGCTGGTTAACGCGGATCTGGAAATGGAAGACAAGGGCCGCATGGGCATGAGCAACATGTGGGCGTGGGCAGAGCTTGATCAGGAAACAACATACCCCGATACATCATGGGCGCTGGATCTGGAAATGAAGGACTTCCCCTACCCCCGAGATCATCATGGTCAGTGGTTCTGGGAAAGTGGGTTCGATAAGGACCCGTTGAGTGATGCCGAAGGCATTCGTGACCACAACCTGCGAGCCGTCTATGGAGCGTTCAACGCGATGAAGAATCGCGACGGTGCAGACAAACACAGGAATGCCATCCTGACGTGGGTGGCGTACATCGGCGGGCCTCGTGAATCGCGGCGGCTGATGGGAGACGTTGTGCTGAATCAGGAAGACATCGTTTCCAAACGACAGTTTCCTGATGGCTGCGTGCCCAGCACATGGTCAATCGACCTGCACTACCCCAAGAAACAGTACGCCGAAAAGTTTCCCGATAATCCGTTCATTTCAATTGCCGTGCATGGCAAGGGAGTTGACCGCAGCTACGGTTACCCTGTGCCGTATCGGTGTTTCTACAGTCGGAATATCGAAAACCTGTTTATGGCAGGCCGCAACATCAGCGTGACTCACCAGGCACTGGGAACAACGCGAGTGATGAAGACCTGCGGTATGATGGGAGAAGTTGTTGGCCGTGCTGCCAGCATCTGCATACTGCACGAATGTAACCCGCGTCACGTTTACGATCGTTATCTGGAAGAACTGATCGATCTGTTGCATCTGCCCGGCAAGGCTCGGCGTAAGACAGTTTACGACACGATCGACATCCCGGACGATGCCATGACACTGGCCGGCGCGAAGGGCCCGATGTCCGGTCTGGATCCAGGAAAAATGGAAGGACTGGTCATCGACGACACGGCGGCGGAAATGAAGGGTGAGTGGGGGTCCGGTGCCGGACTGAAAGGATATGTGGGCTACGGTTATCTGTATTCCGGCAGGAAGGACGCTTCGATTAAGTTTCGTTTCAATGCGCCGGCCAATGGAAAACACGAAATTCGCGTGGCGTACGCAAATCATGAAAACCGAGGGACAACAGTTCCCGTATCGGTGTCTGTTTCAGGCATACAAAAGACTCAGCAGGTCAACATGCAGCAGCCGGCACCTTTGAAGAACGGCTTCATTTCACTGGGAATCTTTGACCTGAAGTTGGGGGAAGAAGGATATGTGGAAATCAGTGCGAACGGAGCTGGCGGAAATGCTCATGCAGACGCGATTCAGGTTATTGCGGTGAAGTAATTCGCAATCAATCAGGAAACAGGACGGGGCTTTCGGGAACACCGATGTGACGCATGAAGAAAAGAACGGCAGCGTCTTCGTTCGCAGGCTGCGGGAGCTTACAGGATTGACTCCATTCAATTGTCGCGACCCGCAGGAAATCCGAGGTCTGAAACAGGAGCAATTTGCCTGTCGGGTGCCGAAGAAGAGTTACGTGTTGTTTGAGATCATCCGCGAATGCACAGCGAAATCTGCTGCTGAGATGCCCCGGGAGCAGCAACACAAACGACAGAATCGTCTCGAAACAGCATTGGCGTGGATGAATAGTGGCAGTGTCCCGGCCATGATACGAATGTCTGAAAACGCGTTACACTGAGTTTCCTGAATCTTCCGCAAGTTAAACTCAGACGCGAACCCTTCGGTCCATACGGTGTCCCACAGATCATTCATGCCTGGCAGTCCCCCCCTCCCCCCCAAAAAACGTGGAGCCATTCTGAACTGCTGACATGGGTGCTGCGAACGCAAGAACGGCCGCAACATCAGGCACCCCCGTGTTGTACATAACCCCAGAGAGATTGTGTGCGACGTATCCTGGCAGCCTCACTCTTCCATAACCCTCGCCGCCCTGGCAGAGCTGTTGGCACACAGCAGCTCTGTCAACACATTGCAGAAGCTCTCGCCGTGTCAATACGTTAAAGCGGCCGGATTCTCCGAGGGAGCAATTCCGGCAACACACTGCTCCGGCCGATCGTGACACATCCGTTGTTTGTCACACGACTTCACTTTGGGCAACAATGCGGAACCGATATAACAAATGGGAATCTGCGCTGCTCATTATCATTCAAGACGCATTCCGTGCGCACTGCTGCCCATGGCAGCGGTATGAAAAAAAGGAAACACATTGAGCAAGTTAGAAGATCAAATCATCGAGCATCTGTCCGGGCCGAAATACCGGCCGATTGACAGTGGCGCCCTGGCAAAAAAACTTCGAGTCAGCAAGAAGGGGATGCCAAAGTTTCGCGCCGTCGTAGGGACACTGGAATCGGCGGGAAAGATTCGGCAGGGAAAGAAAGGCCGACTGCAACTGAAGGCTGCCGCCGGCTTCGTAACGGGTATTGTTAAGAAGATCAACAGTGGAGCCGCTTTCGTCATACCCAATGAACCATCGACCGCCACTAAGAAGATGGACGTCTATGTATCGTCTCGTGATTTGCGCGACGCACAGACGGGCGACGAAGTCATGGTGCGGTTGATCAGCCGGCGCCGGTCTGGGGGGCAACGCTGCGGCCAGATCGAAAAAGTTCTGGAACGGGCGAGCAACGTTTTTGTCGGAACGTATCTGGAAGCTCAGGGGCAGGCGTTTGTCCGCGTGGACGGGACCGCTTTGCAGGGCGATATCCACGTTGGCGATCCCGGTGCCAAGGGAGCACAGCCGGACGACAAAGTTGTCATTGAAATGCTGCGGTTTCCGACTGCCAATCGAATTGGTGAGGCGGTGCTGACGGAAGTGCTGGGACAGCGCGGCGATCCGGGGGTGGACACGATGGCGGTCGTCTACAGTCTGGGCCTGCCGTTCGAATTCAGCGAAGAGGTGCTGGAAGACGCGCGACTGCAGGCCGAACACTTTGACGAAACAGACTTCGGTGACCGCACCGATCTGACCAAAGAGACGATTGTCACCATTGACCCGGCCACCGCCCGCGATTTCGACGACGCCATTTCACTGCGCAAGGATAAACGCGGCCACTGGCAGCTGGGGGTACACATCGCAGACGTAGCCCACTTTGTACCGCCCGGCGGACCGCTGGATCGATCCGCCAAGGATCGAGGCACCAGCACCTATCTGCCACGACACGTGATTCCGATGCTGCCGGAAGTGATCAGCAACGGACTGGCAAGTCTGCAGGAAGGCAACGTTCGATACACCAAGACTGTCTTTATTGAATTCGATGCACAGGGCAATCCGCAGGGCGCTGAGGTTGCCAACACGGTGATCAAGGTGTCAAAACGGTTCGCCTATGAACAGGTGATGCCGATCATCAGAGCTCCGCAGAGCCAAACAGGAAAAGTGTCTGCGAAAGTGACTAAGTTACTGCTGAAAATGTACGAACTGGCCATGATTCTGCGAAAGAAACGTTTTGCTGACGGTGCTTTACAGATGGGCGTTCCGGAAGTCGAAATTGACTTTGATGATGACGGTAACGTAACAGGTGCGCACGAACGTCATCATGACGAAAGCCATGAGATCATCGAAGAATTCATGCTGGCCGCCAATATTGCGGTCGCTCAGATTCTGACTGCTCGGGACATTCCGTATCTGCGGCGTGTTCACGGAACCCCTGATGAGCTGCGTTTGAAGAACTTTCAGGAGTTTTGTCGCGGCCTCGGTTATGAACTGGAAAAATTTCAGAGCAAAAAAGAGATTCAAAAACTAATCAACAGCGTCGCCGGAGAACCCGCTGAACGAGCCATCAACTTCGCGTTGCTGCGAGCCATGAAACAGGCGGAATACAGTCCCGAAGAATTCGGCCACTACGCTCTCAGCGAAGAAGACTACTGCCACTTCACCAGTCCGATTCGTCGATATCCGGACCTGACGATTCATCGCGTCGTGGGAGAACTCGCAGCGGGTCGAAAGCCGAAGATCGACAGTATGGGTGAGCTGTTACAGCTTGGCAAACACTGTTCGACGACAGAACGTCGGGCGGAAAAAGCGGAACGGGAACTCAAACGCATCAGGTTGCTGCGATATCTGGAAGACAAAGTCGGTACAGAAATGGAAGCGATGATCACCGGCGTCGAGAGTTTCGGAATCTTCTGCCAGGGAACAAAAATCCCAGCAGAAGGTCTGGTTCACATCAGTTCACTAAGTGACGATTTCTACACTTACGACCAGACGTCGCGGTCGCTGACCGGGGATCGGTCCAGGGCGGAATACCGCCTGGGGGACCCCATCACTGTTCTGGTCGCGAACGTTGATGTGGATCGACGCCAACTGGACCTCAGAGTTGTCAAATCTGCCGCGAAGCCGCGAAAGGGCCGTTCAACTGCGTCTGGAAAATCAAAGGGCCCGGGGAAACAGTCACGAAAAGGTGCGAGTCCAAAGGCTCGAAATCCAAAAAAGAAAGGGAAAAACGGCAGAAAGGGCGGCAGAAAGGGTCGTTCATGAGCCTCAATCTTCTCAAAAGATGCCGACTATAACACGTCGATTCTCTCAGCGTTCAGAATTCCGGGATACTTTCAACACAGCTGCAAAGCGAGTTTGCTGGATCTCAAAAGCGTTGGTATCCTTCGCGGTTCGCTGTTTCGGAGTGTTTTCACCACACACAGCTCATGCGGGCACCTGCAGAGACGACCAGCGAGAGCAGATTTGGTCTGCTCTGAGCATCCACTCAGATTTGTTGCGGTCATACCGCACTGCGGAGCAATTATAAGAATGGGAACGAAGAGAACAGGTAAAGGACGTCGAAAAATTGGCCGCAAGAAGCGCCGTATGCGAGCCAAGATTCGCCACCGCAAATAGGCGATCACGCCTGGTTTTCATCCTGAATACACTGCGAAGCCCGGTTCGAGTACAATCGTATCGGGCTTTCTGCATGCGCGGATTTTGGCGATGAGCAGGATTAACCAGTGCCTGGAGAGCTGCGCAAAGTCTATCATGGTTGACACTAACGTTTCCGTAGAGCTTGACAGCTGGCCGTCCGATCTGAATCCTAGAGCGCATTGAGAATACTATCCGCACGTCACCGGAGTCGCAGGACATCGGAATTCGATGGCTGGCTGCATGCAACGCCGCCCGCGGTCGAAAAAAAATGTGACGGTTACGTTCAGCAACATCCCACCAAATTGCGGAGATCCCAGATGACCGCTCCTTCCAGACGTCTGTTCGAGATCACACTTGCCGCCCTGATTGTGACGACTCAGATTGCCAGCACGCCGGCCCAAACTCCGTCAGATGCGTCCAAAGCCGTTCAGGCTCAGCTGGATGCGGCAAAGAAACAGCGGCAGGCTTCTCAGAAACAGATCGCTCTGAAGACCGCGGCCATTGACGTTGCCAGGAAACGCAGTGCCGAACTGGAAAAGCAGCTGAAGGAATCGCAGCAGCGGGCGGCCGCGGAAACCAAAGCTCTGGCCGCCGCCAAAACGGCTGAAGCAGCCAGCACCAAAGCTGTTGCGACGCTCGGTGCAGAGCTGCAGCAGCATCAAGAAGTGGATGGCCTGCTGGCCGTGGCCGCCGGTGTCAGGGCGCAGGTCGATGCCGCCACAGCCAGGCACCAGAGTCTGCTGGACCAGCTGGCAAAGATCAGAAAAGATCAATTTGACCAGCAGCAGCATGGCAACAAGGCCGCCTCAGACTTAAAGGCTGCTCAGGAACAACTACCAAAGACGAAGGAAGAGCTGACAAAGGCGAGAACCGCTTTCGACGCTGTCGGCAAAGAACTTGATGTTGCCAGATTGGCGATGTCCGATGCCCGCAGTACGCTCCGAACACGTGAAGCAGCCGTTCAGCCGGAACGCATTCGGCAACCAAAGGCCCAGGCGGCTCTGGCTCAGGTGAATGCCAGTATTAAGTCACTGCAGGAGTCGTTAAGTGTACTGCAGGCGGCCGCTAAAGCGACGGGCGGCGATCCTGCAGCTGCCGGCTCTGAGTTATCAGCTTCGATTACGGCTCTCAAGCCACTGCAGCAGCGTGCGACAGAACTTGTTGCGGCTGTCAACGCCAGTGTTGCCGAAGCACAGAAGCAGGTTGCTGCCGGAAAAACGGCGCTGGCAGCAGCCGAAACCAAGTTCCGCGAACAACAGACGAAGTACGCAGAGCAAAGTCGCAGTCATTTCAAACTGCAGCTCCAGACTGCGGATCTGCAGAATGCCGACAAACTGCACCAGCAGCAGATTGCAGACGCCAAAGCAGCTCAGGAGCAGATCGCCAAGCAGCAAACGGAACTGGAACCGAAAATCGCAGCGGCTGCCGCGGAAGTTGAAAAGCTGCAAACCGACTACGTCAGCAAACAACGGGTTGCTGAAGCAGCGATGGAGCCACTGGATCGCTTTATCTCGTTTTCAACGCACATCGCCCCAATCTTTGCGAAGCGTTGTGTGGCCTGCCACAACACACGAACAGCCAGCGGTCGTCTGAACATGGACTCCTTTGCCACTCTGGTAAAAGGTGGGGAATCAGGAGCAGCGTTTGAAGCTCACGATGCAGACAGTTCCATGTTGTGGGCCATGATTGACGACGAGTCCATGCCTAAAGACGCGGCCCCACTGACGAAGGAAGAAAACGCGCTGATCAGGAAGTGGATTAATGTTGGAGCACCGCTGGACGCCGGTGTTGTGGCAACTGCTGACCTGTTTCAGGTAATGCCCGAAAGTCCTCAACCGCTGCCGCCAGAGACTTATCGAGTTGCCATTCCTGTAACAGCAACTGCGTTTACACAGGACGGAACGATTCTGGCATCATCCGGCTACCATGAAATTCTCCTGTGGAAGACGGACGACGGTAGCTTGATTCGACGCATCACGAATGTGGCCGAACGCGTTTATGATCTGGAATTCAACCACGATGGTTCACAGCTGGCTGTTGCGGCCGGGACCCCCGGGCAGCTTGGCGAAGTCAAACTGTTCTCTGTCGCTGACGGAAAGCACCAGAAGACTCTCGTACGAACCAAAGACGCAGTCTTTGCCGTCAGCTACAGCCCGGACGGTAAATCTGTCGCCGCTGCGGGAGCTGACCGCAGCGTTTACGCCGTTGACATTGCCACCGGCAAAACGACGTTAAGAATCGAGGACCATGCCGATTGGGTGATGGACGTCAACTGGTCACCGGATGGTAAACAGCTGGTGACAGCCAGTCGTGACAAGACCGCAAAAGTATTTGAAGTGGCTTCCGGGCGGTCTGTGACAACATTCAACGGTCACGGCAATGCGGTATATTCGGTCGCCTTTCTGAGCGATGGCAAGAGCGTCGTCAGTGCCGGCAGCGATAAGCAGGCCCGCGTGTGGAATCCTGCGGATGCCAAAGAGATTCGCAAGATCGGCGGCTTCGGCAGCGACATCTTTCGTATCACCGTAACTCCGGACAATCATCTGCTCAGCGCCAGCGCTGATAAGAACGCCCGCGAGCACAATCTGGCGGATGGCAAGGTCATTCGCACCTTCGCCGGTCATAAAGACTGGGTCTACACGCTGTGCTACAACCCAACGCGAAAGCTGATTGCCACAGGCAGCTACGACGGTGAGATTCGCGTCTGGAATTCCGAGGACGGCAGCGTCGCAACTTCGTTTATCGCCATTCCGAAAGCGACGGGTGAAGCAACAGTCGCAACTGCTCAGGAATAACCAACAACGCGGGGATCAGACCGGATCCGAAACGTGCGGTTTCTTCAGAAATTCACATAGCTCACAGGTCGTACCACCGCAAGCAGAGTCATCCTCTCCGTTCTGCCTTTCTATGCGGGCCTCGTACGTTACGCAGTTTCGTTCAGGTCTGCAGCCGGACATTGAGATAAAATCAGTGTCTGGCGCTGGGGCGATTTTTCACGGCAGGCTTCGTAATTCCTTCGTCGGGGTCTACACTTACGATCGATGCACTGAGGGAGATTCAAATGCAAAGTATCAGGATTCGAGTACTGTGTAGCTGTCTCGGTATAGCCAGTGGTATCATGCTGGTCAGCGACGACAGACTGTGTGCTGAGGACTGGAATCAGTTTCGTGGCCCGAATCGTGACAATCTGTCCAGTGAGACCGGATTACTCGATCGCTGGCCGGACGGAGGTCCGGAGCGGTTGTGGACCGCAACAGGTCTCGGCAAAGGATACGCGTCCGTCGCTGTAGTGGGCGATCTGGTCTACAGCATGGGCAATGTTGACGACGGTGAAGACATCATCGCTCTCGACCGCAACACGGGGGCCATTGTCTGGAAGACACGCAACGGCGACGAGTATCACGATGGAACCGGGGATGGGCCACGCGGTACACCGACGGTCGTAAACGGAAAGGTTTACGCTCTGGGCGGTAACGGAGACCTGACCTGTTGTGACTCCGGCACCGGTGAAGTGGTGTGGCAGAAGAACATTCTGAACGCCTTTGGCGGCTCCAATATTACATGGGGAATCAGCGAATCAGTGCTGGTCGATGACGGCAAGGTCGTTTGTTCTCCGGGTGGCAGTCGAGCGTCCGTCGTGGCGCTTGATGCCGATGACGGTTCGACAAAATGGGTTTCAAGAATTCCGGAGAGTCCTCAGGCTTCCTATGCGTCTCCGGTGATTGCCCGGGTCGGCCGAGTCAAGCAATACGTTGTCTTTACCAGTAAGGGAATAGTGGGAGTTCGTGCCGGCGACGGTCAGCCGATGTGGGGCCAGAACAAGTCCTCCAACGGAACCGCCAACTGCGCTACGCCACTGGTAGTGGGCAACCGCATTTTCAGTTCATCCGGCTACGGCACTGGTGCAGAGCTGGTCGAACTAAGGTCGCAGGGAACAACGACAACAGCGCAGCTCACGTATCACACCAGAGACATGAAGAACCATCACGGCGGAATGGTCCACCTGAAAGGCTTCGTTTATGGATCCAACGAAGATATCCTGGCGTGTGTCAACCTTCGTACCGGCAAACCAACATGGCGGGAACGCGGCAAGAAGGGTTCCGTTGTGTACGCTGACAACAAGATCGTTTTCCGAAACGAAGGCGGTGAAGTGGAGCTGCTGGCAGCAAAATCTCAGTCTTATCAGGAACTCGGCAGTTTTTCTCAGCCGGACCGCAGTAGGCGTCCGGCATGGTCCCACCCCGTGATTGCCGGGGGGCGACTGTACCTTCGTGATCAGGATAAACTGCTGGTTTACAATCTGCAGAAATGAGGCACGCTGTGTGAGTAAGTGCGCAGAAGCAGTTTCAATATCCCTCTCGCCCGACATTCTGAAACCCGAAGCGAGAGCGAGAAACTGAAAATGAAGCTATTCCAGACGTATCCCTGGCCTGCTTGCTGGGCCGGCGGTGTGTTGAACTTTACAGCGTTCAATCAACGCTGCATTTCACGCCGGTAACGTTGACTCCGCTGCCAATCAGTAAATTCCTTTCGTAGGCCCGGGTATAAAATCCACCACTTCTTTCCGGTGGCAGCACCTTCAGATCTTCAAACCCGGCTTCGGCAAACCAGATCGAAAGCTCATTCACTGTGTGATGATACTGGTACTCCGGCGCCCACCAGTCAAAGGTGTCACAGACTCGGTTTTCGTAGCTCGGGTGCGCGCTGAAATTTACGATCTTGTTCAGCGTCCGATTGATGATTGGGATGCCGCCAAGAATCGCCCCCGCATGACAGAACGGTTTCAGCAGCAGTGACGGTAACCGAGTAGTGATGCTGCGTAAACCACTGTTGATGACTTCCTGCCACCACTGATTGCGACGATACAGCCAAACCGAGTAGCGACCGCCCGGCTTGACAAGCTGTGCCACGGCATCGAACACGCTGCGAGTATCTGAGTCGTGGTGCATGACTCCGATGGAAAATACGAAATCGAACGACGCCGGCTCCAGCGGCAGATGCTTCAGATCGGCCTGAACAAATCGCACATCGCGAAGATCTGCGCATAGCAGTTTTGCCTTGTCGACCGCTCGACTGTGATCCGCACCGACCACCGTCGCCCCGGCTTCGCCACAGATTCTGGCATACCGCCCGCCACCACATCCTGCATCCAGGACCCGCAGCCCCTGCAACTGCTCAAGCTGCATTCCTGTCTTGGCGACGAATGTCGCACGGTCCTCGTCGTCGTGAGCAACCTCGTACGTCGTCCACTGATCACCAAAACTCTTCAGGTGCTCGTCGGATACAAATCGAGGAATTCCATCGACGATCTGCCAGGAATCAGCAGCGTTGATCGTTCGCACCTGCGAAGTTTTTTCGTCGAAGACCAGCGGGCTGCCATCGACCGGACTTCGTAACTGAGCAACCAGGCTGAGATCGACAGGGAAGGGGGCTTCTCGCATCAAAGTTCGATTTCCTGTAGATCTTCAGCCAGTCCCGCGTCAGGAAAGATTCTCCGAATTCGCTTCAGATCGATCGGATCATCCTCCGGGTGCTGCGGATCGCTGTGAACAAGGTACAACCGTTTCGCACCGCAATCTCTGGCGATCTTCGCAACCGCTGTGGCAGAACTGTGTCCGGTCTTGTGAGCCCATTCAAGCATGTCGTCCGGAAAATAGCACTCGTGAATCAGTACGTCGACATTCCTGATGAATGCCAGGTAATTCCCGGGCGCCGTGGTATCTGTGATGTAGGCAACAGAACGATGCGGCCAGTCGATCCGGTAGCCAAGAGACCCTCCGGGGTGTTCCAGGTCGAAGCAGTTCAGCCGGCCGCCGGCCGCCACCTGGACCTCTATTTTGGCAGATAGTTCACACCAGTCAAAGGGAGGCACAACCGGAAACAATTCTTCCGCAAACAGGTGCTGGCGGACAGCCGTCAGCGTTCTGGTCGTACCGTGAACGCGCACGCCGGTCACGTCACCACAGAGCACAGGCACAAGAAAAAATGTCAGCCCGCAGATGTGGTCCAGATGGGCGTGTGTGAGAAACACATCAAGCGTGTCCGTCTGCAGCCGTTCCTGCACACGAAAAAACCCGGTCCCGGCATCAAGCGCAAGTCCGATGTCCGGGAACAGCAGACTGGCCGTGTGCCGTCGCTCATTAGGGTGATACCCACCGGTGCCAAGAAAGATGAGTCGCATGAATTACTACACGAAAGGGAGGACGAATGTTCAAGCTCGAAGGGAGAAGCAGCAGACGAAGAACACAGTTGTTGCGGTAGGCCGAGTACTCCGTCCGATGGATCCATTGCCCATGAACAGAACAAACGCGTATGTTTTTGAAAAGGACAGGACCGTGTCGCTGCGTTGTGGGTTTACGATATCGCAATCGACAATTCGCCGCGAAACAATTATGTCCGTCAAGGCGATTCCCTGGCAATTGCAAGTTCAGAAGCAAATTGTTTGGTCATTGTGACAATCCCGCCAAACGGCACTTTATTCGCGGTAGCCTTTAGCCCTACGATCTGAGACAACTTGTTCACGCCTGCCGCCTTGTTGAACTGCGTTTTGTTGGATTTATCCTGTCGGTAACTTAATTCCAGCAATCAATGGAAGCAGCTGATCACTTCCGATCGAAAGCTCGCGTGGTCTGGAGGCGTCGAACTCGCTGAGAACATGCAATGAACCGTTCCTTTATTGCTGCAACTGTTGCGTGTCTGGTTCTGCTGATTGCTGCCAGTTCGATTGCTCAGTTCGGAAACTTCCGGCGCTATGGTCGTGGCCGTGGCGGTGCCGTCATCGGCCCGGATGGACGTCCGGAACGGCGAGGCATCCCGGACTGGAAGGTCGACAACCGGTTCAAAGATGACGTCTTTACGTTCTGCCGTATTCGCTACAGCAGTTACGGAGGCTACGGGGGCAAATGGGCGGTTGACTATCCCGATGCGGATCTCAATTTCTCGTATCGCCTGCAGCAGTTGACGTCACTGCATACTCATCCGGACGGAGTCATTCTGGAACTGACGGATCCGAAACTGTTTGATTACCCGTTTATCTATATCATCGAACCTGGTGATCTTAATTTTACTGATCCAGAAGTGACCGCTCTGCGCAGCTATCTGCTGAACGGCGGCTTCCTGATGGTCGATGATTTCTGGGGACAGACAGAACTGGACAATTTTCTGTACGAAATGAAGCGTGTCTTCCCCGATCGTGACGCAACCGAAATCCCGCTGGAACATCCGATCTTTCACTGCGTCTACGATCTGAAAGAGCGGCCACAGATTCCGGCGATTGGACATGCTCATCCGAATCGCATCGACTCCAGCGGAAAGCTCATCACGTGGGAACGCGGCGCAGATACTCGCGAACCTCACTACCGCGGACTGTACGACGACAACGGTCGTATGATGGCCATCATCTGCCACAACACGGATCTTGGCGACGGCTGGGAACGCGAGGGTGAAGACCCGTGGTACTTCAAAGAGTTCTCAGAAAAGAAGGCGTACCCGCTGGGGATCAATATCGTTTTTTATGCAATGACACACTAAGTCCGTGCCGACCGCCGGCGGATTCGAACTACCGCTCGAATCGGAAACAAAGAATGCAAACAATCACGACGCAGCAAAACGACTGAAGCAGAAAGCTTGAACGGAATGTCCGAACCGGAACTCAAAACTGTAGCCGCTGATCTCACTCCGGAACGCGAACGCGAACTTGTCAGCCAGTTCCGCGGGCTGCGCGAAAGAATCAACACCGAACTGTCGAAAGTCATCATCGGTCAGAAGGATGTTGTCGAGCAGTTACTGATCTCGCTGTTATCCGGCGGCCATTGTCTGATTACAGGGGCGCCTGGTCTGGCAAAGACGCTGCTGGTGGATTCGATCGCTCAGCTGTTCGACCTGAAATTCAACCGGATTCAGTTTACACCGGACCTGATGCCCGCCGACATCACGGGCACGGAAGTCCTGGAAGAAGACGGTGCGGGACATCGAGCAATGCGATTCATTCCGGGACCGATCTTCGCCAACGTGCTGCTGGCCGACGAAATCAATCGCACGCCACCGAAAACTCAGTCTGCATTACTGGAAGCGATGCAGGAACACCAGGTGACCGCCGCCGGCCTCACTCACCAGCTCAAGGAACCGTTTTTCGTCCTGGCGACACAAAACCCCATCGAGATGGAGGGTACGTACCCCCTGCCTGAAGCTCAGCTGGACCGGTTCATGTTCAACGTACTGATCGATTATCTGCCGGAAGATGATGAAGTTGCCGTTGTGCAGCAGACCACTTCGAAACGCCGCCAGAAACTGCAGTCATTATTTGAAGGCAGCGTGATCACCGAACTGAATCAGGTCGTCCAGCGTGTTCCCATCGCCGAAGAAGTTGTGCGTTACGCCGTGCGGCTGGCGGTGGCCTCGCGGCCGCGAGAAAAAAACTCGCCGGAATTCGTGAACGACTTGATTTCATGGGGGGCCGGACTGAGGGCCGGTCAGAACATGGTGCTTGGCGGCAAGGCTCGGGCACTGCTGGACGGACGACCATATGTGTCGACGGCCGACATACAGGCACTGGCAAAGCCCGTAATGCGACACCGCATCCTGCCGAACTACCGTGCTGAAGCGGAAGGGATAACAACAGAGACGATCGTGGACAGACTGCTGCAGCATGTCGAACATCCGAAGCAGGAGGCGGTGGCGTGATTCACGTCATCCGGATCAGACATGTCCAGTTCGTGTTTCCCCGATTTCGCTTGTCAGCGTCAGGTCGCCTGCAGTCAACGGCAGCCTGCGCCAGGAGGCGTTGAATGAATACGCCATCTCAGGCATCAGACGTTCCGGCGATGTCGTTCATGGACCCGAAAGTCGTCATGAGCATTCGATCGCTTGAGCTGCGCGCGAAGGTGGTCGTGGAAGGGTTTCGCACAGGACTGAACAAGAGTCCGCGACATGGATTTTCGGTCGAATTTTCGGAATACCGGCAGTATGCTCAGGGGGACGATCCCCGATTTCTGGACTGGAAGCTGTACGCTCGCACAGATCGCAGCTACATCCGACTGTTTGAAGACGAAACGAATCTGCGTTGCTACATCGTAGCGGATTTCAGCCGATCCATGTCCTTCGGTTCCCTCGATTATACCAAGCATGACTATGGTCGGACCATTGCTGCTTCACTGGCGTGGATGCTGAATCGGCAGGGTGACGCTGTCGGACTCAGCCTATTCGATGAACGAGTGCGCATGGTGGTACCGGCTCGTTATCGTCCCGGGCAGCTGCGCCGCATCATGGTGACCCTGGAATCTCCGACATCGGGCCAGGAAACGAACCCGGAGCATGCACTGGAACATGCCGCTCGGCGACTGAACAAACGGGGCTTCGTCGTCCTGATTTCAGATTTGCTGGCGCCGGTCGACCAGTTTGAAGCAGGGCTGAAGTTACTGCGCGGCTGTGGGCACGACGTCGTGGTGTTTCAGGTGCTGGATCCGGTTGAACTGGATCTGAACATCGACGGGCCAAAACTATTTGAAGATCTGGAGACCGGCCAGAAAATTTATGCCGATCCGAGCGACGCGGGCGAAACATTCAGACAGCGCATCACCGAACACAACAACGCTGTACAGGCCGTCTGCGAAAAACTGGGCGCGGCATTCATCCGGACGGTGACAAATGAGCCGCTGGAGCTGACGCTGTCCGAATTCCTGCATGCACGGAGGTCAAAGCGATGAACCATGCCGCCACCGGAGCAACCTGCTGATGGACTTCCTCGCTCCCATGTTCGCGGCCATTGGTGTCGCCGCGGCCGCGATTCCCGTAATCCTGCACATGCTGCGTCGTGCCCCGACTCAGAACATGCCGTTCAGTGTCGTAAA
>Ga0315332_10000481_pt1 | contig 18344 bp, 16 predicted proteins | sample M110034915metaG_FD_203455 | JGI IMG/M metagenome (GOLD analysis project Ga0315332, IMG submission 203455) | Ammonia-oxidizing marine archaeal communities from Monterey Bay, California, United States - M1 100m 34915 | ecosystem: Environmental > Aquatic > Marine > Intertidal zone | place: USA...
AGAGTGCAATTGCAATAACTATGCAATTTAATGCGATTAAATTAACACTATTTCTTAAATATGCATTGATGATATGGAGCGTTGAGCCAACTATCTGAATTAAGAATATAGTTAAGATAGAAACGGACTCGCCGTACCATGCCATCAATACATAGATTGCAATAAAACAGATTGAACCAATGGATTCACAGAACAGCCTGAATCGGTGATTCATCCAATCGTCTTTTAACCAGTTTAAAAATTTCTTCATACTAACGTACCTCATAATTTACTATATTTTTTGGTAAGAACATTTGCGTAACCCAGAACTTATAAGAATCATTCTTTTTTGCAAACTTTGCAAATCGTTTTCTCAATTGTTCTGAGATGGTAAAAATCACAGTATCTTTTTTACTATCATATCCAACTGCGATTAAACCATTTGCCTCATTAAATGTTTCGGCTATTCTATCGTATTGATTTCGACCTATTTCAAGTTTGTATATTTTATCCATTGGAAACTCCATTTACAAGATTATCAATTTCAGATTGGGGAACCATCTTTATTATATTTGAAAGACCCGCTACCCATTTATTAATATGTTTAGAAGTGGTGCGAGAATATTTTTCTGTTGTTACAAAACAACCATCCCCGTTACGAACACAAACAGCTTGCTCATATGAGAAGAAAATTTGTGATTCATCTAAAAAAGTTATTTCTGTTTGGTTTGCACCAATTAATTTTAATTGCATATTATACTCCTTATAAAAACATCATTAAAAAAGCCATTAAACAAATCAACAACAATACTAATATATCTGTTAACATTTCTTTAATAGTCATATTATTCACAACGCCCCCATCTTGCATTTTTAGAACCCTTTGCTTTTCGTGTTGGACATTTAACAAAGCCCCCATCTTTTTTAAGTTTTTTTATTTCTTTTTCTGTTACCATATCTTTGGTGATTACTGCTCCCCAATTTTGTGCTTTAATTTCCATTGTTATAATCCTCATTAATTATTAATCATTAAATATAAGACTATTATACGCTATATTGCCAGAGAAGTCAAATATTTCGGCGTCTGTAAGTCATTGTTTTATAAGGAGTTACAAACAATCGACCGAACCCTTTAGAAATGGTGCTTTATAGAGGCCTGTAACGCATTGATTTGATGGGTGTTACAAACAATCGACCTGGGCTTTTAGAAATGGTGCTTTACGACTCAAAATACCAATATAAATACTTAAAATGGTATAACGCTTTATTTTACAATGCTTTGCACTTGCGCGCACGACACGATTTGTTTAATCCCTTATTTTACAAGCATTTAGGAGTCAAAATTCGTGGTTTTATCAAAAGAAATCAAAAAATGGCGTGAAAAACCATCTTATAAACAACAAAATCAGATAAATTGGTTTGTATGGTTGCTTGAGAATCCAAAAAGTCCGATCAGTTTGACAGGTGCTATTGATCTTTACAACCATGATATAATCCATTTACTATTAAAACGTGATATGGAAGTGCGTGATGAAGCTATGGTAATTGGTTTTACTATGGGGAATAGTGAAACGACTAGTTCTTGGGTGCGTTGGTTGTTTGAATTTTGTGCCAGATATCTCTATCCAGAGGGGTATCGTTTTAGTGAAGCTGATTTATTGGAATATGAGAAAGGCTTTGCATATGGTTATACTAGACCCAAACGAAATATTCATCTTGCCAAGTTTGATGAGAAAAAAACAATCGCCAAATTGAGAAAAGAATGGGGAATAAAACTTATAAATATTAGATAAAGGAGAATTATGGCAAAAATATATTGTGACATGGATGGCGTATTGGTAGATTTACTTGGTAGTATCAAAAGGCATCTTGGTACGACTAAATTAAATCAAGGAGTGATTGATGACTTCTTTTATAGTGAGGCCGGAACCGGTACAGAGTTCTGGGCTGGATGTGGTTGGGAGTCTGGTGGAAAACAACTCTGGAAATACATCAAATCTCACAAACCTCAAATATTGTCTGCCTGTCCTTCTGTTTGTAATAAGGATAAAAAAGTAATTAAAGGTAAACAGCTCTGGTGTCAAAAGAATTTGAAGATCAATAACGATCAAATAAATATCGTGCAACGTAAAGAGAAGCAGAACTTTGCTGGTAAAGATATTATTCTGATTGATGACCATAAGAAGAACATAAGAGAATGGGAGGGTGCTGGTGGTACTGGTGTTCTTCATGTTAATACAAACAATACCATCAAACTATTAAAAGGATTGGGGATCTAATGGAAACAACTTATAAAGAATTTATGGAAGCAAAAGTAAAGAGTTGGGCTGATATGAAAGATCGTAATGTTCTCAAGGCTGCAGAGAAACATAAAAAACGAATGAAGTCAGGACAAGTTCTTGGATATACTCTTGCACATGATGAGTTTACTATATTTCATAATGAGAAAGAATGGAATGATGCAATAAAATATGCTAAAGACATGAAGTGGATACGGGTGGAGTAAAGGGATATGCCAACATCAATGACGGCTTCAATATTATCTGGTAGAGCTAGTAAAGGACAATATGTAGGTTTGCAAAGAATTAAGATTATTGAAAAAAAGATAAAGGCCGGATTACCATTTACTGTAATTGATGGTGGTAAAGAGAAAAAAATTATAATGCAATCTTATGACAAGAAAACTACAACTTTTCTTGATAAAAAGGGAGATTGGGAATATTCATTAAACAGTCTTATTAAGGATGAAGATTTTGGTGGACAGCCAGGAAAAGGTGGTGGAACAAAAGAAGTCAAATTAGGTGGAACAATAACAGAAGGATTAACAGAAGGTTTCTTTTGTGTTTATTTGGCTTTGCATCTTAAAAATAAATTAAAGAGTTTTTCTCCTTCTGAATTGACAAAAAAAAGTGGTAACTATGCATCAGCAGATTTTCAATCTTGGTGTGGTAAAAAAGGAATATCGACAATATTAAAATACGCATTAAAAGATACACAATTTACGAATGAGGCAAAACATTATTATAATTATTTAGCTGGAATAAATAAATCATTAAGAAAGTCAATGCATGAAGTATTTACTGAACAAGTACTCGTTTTTTATAAAGAGAATACTGTACATCTGAACTCTAATTGTTTTATAATGAGGCAAGGTCAATTAAAAGATACTGGTGCGGACCCGTATGGTGTCTTTGCTGATATGGCAAAAAGTATTAAAAGTAAATATAGTTTATCACAAGCACCAAAAGATGATAAATGGAATCCGGCAGATGTTTGGGTAATTGATAATGTTAGTATAACAGAATTAAAAGATTGTGTTAGATTAGCAAGAGAAAAAAAATCTGCTCCGGCAAATTATCATACAGCTGTGTTAAATCATTTAAATTCCTGCATACAAAATTTGTGGGAGAAAAAACATTTATATCCTGTATCTTTAAAATTGCCAGGTGGTAATGTTAAAGTAACTTTAGAAAATGATAAATCACCAGGTGGATTAGCTAAAGTTGTTAGATATGAAAAATTTGAATTAAAAAATTCAAATCAAGACATACAGCTGTTTTTTTCTATTGATTATGTTGAGAATCACAGCAGAAAACTGGTAAAAAAGGATGCTTTTAAGTTAAGATTAAAAACAAAAACAAAATCTGGTGGTCATAGACTTGAAATTGAATCACAAACTGGTGGTGGTGCAAGATATGGAACAGTAGGTTTATCATCACAAGAATATATTTTAGCTAATACAGTATCTAGTTCAGATATAAATAAACTTCAAAAACATAGAAAGATGTTTCAACCTTTAATTAAAGCTGGTTATTTAGATGCGTCTAGTAATAAGGAATGGATTAATGTTGATGAAATGTCAAAAAAGTTTAAAGAAGATTCTAAAAAATTTAAAGCAAAAATAACACCATATTTTATATCGTTATTTAAAATGGTAGGTGACGGCGATATTCCGAAAAATAAAGATGCAGAGTTTTATTTAAATAAAACTCATTCAGCTGAAATCGGTTATCTTATGAAATCTATAACCAGTAATTTAGTAAAAAGTGAATTAATAAAAAATTGGTATGATATAGCTAACTCACAAAGATTTGCAGTTGGTATAAGTCCACAAGCAGATAAAAAATATAAAAAGATGAAAGGTAATTGTAAAATGGAATCTATTGATCCAGAAAATAAAATGGGTTATAAAATTTTATTTGAATCAAGTTTTCATTATGTTGTTAAATAGGAAGATATAATGGCTCGCGCACCGGCTTCTGAATGGGAAAAAGCTTTTAATACTGGATTTTCAGAAGCCGCCACGGCGTCTATCCCTTGGGGGTCATGGAAAAAAAAGAAACCAAAAAAAGGATTTGTTAGTGAACTAAAAAGTAATACAGGCCGAATTGAGAATAAAGAATGGGAATTTGCTGCTTATGGTTATATACCATTAGCACCCTCTTTGTTAAAAGATATGGAACATGATGTTAAAGGTGTTTATCATGTTACAGATATTGCAAAATATAATAAACTTAAAAGTATTCAAAATAGGCGAATAGATATTCCTTGCTTTACCAAAGGTTCTTGGAGTGTTGTTGGAGGCTTACATACAGATGCAGAAATGTTAGTTACATTAAATGGTAAAGCGTCTGCTGTTTTTGAAGGTGATGTAAATACTTATCTTGATCGAAATGGTTTAAGATGGTTATCTACTGTAGGACAAGGAGCTTTAACAAAGGATATTAATGATATTGTACAGGAATTTTCAATGACAATACTTCCTGAAGTAGTAAAAGAATTTGGTATTCAAACTCACACCGGTCCGGCCGTGGGTAAAAATAAATATAAATCTAAACTAGTTTTAGACGTAGGAAATTTTATATATGATAAAGATGGTAGTACGAAAAGAAAGTTTATGAGGTTCTATTATGACAAAGCAAAAAAACTTGTTAGAAAACCATTAATAGATAAAATAAATAAAGCATTAGGTTGGAGAAAGAATCAAAATCTTACTCATAACGAAATTCTTGTACATAATTTTAAAATCGTTAATACCAAATTAATTGTTTCAGAAGAATCTAGTAAATCAGACCTAATGTGGGAGCGAGCTAGCAAAAAAGATATGCTTCATTGGGATACAATACAAGCAGCTGATGTAGCTGATTTGATAAAAAAATGACTAAAACTATTATAAATACATGAGGAGATCATTATGGCTCAACAAGTAATCAAAAACAAGCGAGAAAAGATTAAAAAAGTGACTTCTATTGGACATTCTACTAGAAGTATGCCAAAGAATAAGAATAAAAGACGAAGCTGGAAAAGATATAAAGGACAAGGGAAAAGAAGATAATATTATGTAAGTAATATCTTGATCCCCGACCGAACCCACAATATAATATAACATAAATAAAAACGTAATACAAGGCAAAACATGGCTGTAATTCACACAAAAGCATTATCTACACATACTAGAGGATGGTTAGATTTAGACTTGGATTTTACTAAGCATCCCGTGACTAAAGACGTTGTAAGAAAGAAAGATGTTGCAGCTATCAAACGATCTTTGAAAAATCTATTACTTACTAATAAGTATGATAAGTTTTTTCATCCTGAAGTTGATGGTGGTATTCAAAAATATCTATTTTCATTGGCAACTGCTCATACAAAACACGATATCAAAATGGCCATTTTTGAATGTATAAGAAATTATGAACCAAGAGTTGTTGTAGATACAGTTAATGTTAGGGGAAGTGGTGAGGCGTTTGGTAAAGAATTTGGTAATGTTGAAGTAACTGGTGATATTGATAGAAATGGTTTTTATGTTGGTATTACTTTTAGAGTTATAAATTCACCAGAACCTATAGACGTTTCATTGTTCTTGGAGAGGATAAGATAAGATGGCAAGTAATAAAATAGCTGTTACTGATTTAGAATTTGATTCTATTAAAACAAATTTAAAAAATTATTTATCAGCACAAAGTCAATTTACTGATTATGATTTTGCAGGTAGTGGTATGGATGTATTATTAGACATCCTTGCATATAATACCCATTACATGGGTTACTATGCAAACATGATTGGTAATGAAATGTTTTTAGATTCATCATCATTAAGAGAGTCTGTTGTATCTCATGCAAAACTTCTTAATATAATGCCAACCTCTGCAACGGCCCCAACCGCAAAATTAAATTTTACATTTACTCCTTCTGGTTCTCCTACTTCTTTGACGATAACAAAGAATACAAAATTTACTTCAACAGTTGATGGAGTAAATTATAATTTTACAACAGTAAAGCCAACCACTCTTTATCCTGTTTCTGGTGTATATAGTGTATCTAATGTGGAAGTTAAAGAAGGAAATCTTTTAACAAAATCATATACTGTAAATTTAGCAGATACAGCACAGAGATTTTTAATACCTAATGCAAATGTAGATACTACAACAATTAATATTACTGTTCAAAATTCTGCAAGTGATTCAACAGTTTTTACATACGCAGATGGCAATGCATTAGATGTTACAACAATTACATCCACACAAAGAGTTTATTTTATACAAGAAGTAGAAGATCAAAAATATGAAATTTTCTTTGGTGATGGTGCTATTGGTAGACAATTAGCAGATGGTAATATTATATTTGTTGAGTATCTTACTACAAGTGGAACTTTAGCAAATAAAGCATCTGCGTTTACAGCTGTTGGTACTGTTGCAGGATTAACTTCTGGTAATTATGCTTTAACTGTTGGAACAACAGCAGTTGGTGGTGCAGCTATAGAATCTATAAATTCTGTAAAACATAATGCACCAAAATTATATCAGGCACAAAAACGAGCAACAACAAAAGATGATTATAAAGCTATTTTATTAGGAGAGCGAGAAGATATAGAATCAATTGCTGTGTATGGTGGTGAGGATGCAGATCCTCCTGTATATGGTAAAGTTTACATAGCAATTAAACCTACTGGTAATGCAGCGTATAGTTCAGCTACTAAAGATGATATTAAAACATCTATTCTTAAAAAGACTAATGTGGTAACTGTAATACCCGAACTTGTAGATCCTATTTATTATTATATTATAGTTGATACTGTAGTTAATTATGATCCTGTTACATTATTGACAACAGAAGATTCGTTAAAAGCAACAATTGATTCAACTATTAATTCTTATTTTCTTAGTGATTTACAGAAGTTCGATCAGAAGTTTCGTTATTCTGTATTAACTAAAAAAATTGATAATACTAGTCAGGCTGTAAGAAATAGTAAGACTACTATTAAATATCAATTAAGAATAACACCAGCAACATTAGCTACAACATCAACATATACATTGGAATATGGTAATGCTATAACAAAGGGTAGTCTTATTAGTACGGCCTTTACTGCTAGTGATGGAAACACATATACGTTAATAGATGATAGTCTAGGAAGTGTAAAATTAGTAAGATCAACATATTCTAATGGAACTGTAACAGTTGATAGTCCAGCAGTATATATGACATTACTAGATGGTTCAACTAATCAGGGTACAATAGATTATGATACTGGTAAAGTTGTTTTAAATAATTTTAATCCTTATACAATCTCAGATAGTTCATCTAATATTAAAGCAACAGTTACACCATCTGTAAATAATGCAGATATTTCACCAATAAGAGAACAAATATTAACAACTGATACAAATGATGCAGCCGGTATTACAGTAACTATGGTGGCAGAAACAATAATCTAATATGGCAAGTAATCCAAACACACCCATACATCCTCCGTTCCATGAACGTATTTCTGTTCGTGTAGAAGGACAGTTACCTGATTTTGTAAAACAAGATCATCCTACTTTTGTAGCTTTCTTAGAAGCATATTATGAGTACATGGAACAAACTGGTAAGCCTTATGAGGTTATTGGTAATTTAAAAAATTATTTTAATATTGATAAAACAGTAGATGATTATTTACAATATTTTAAAGAACAATTTGGTCGTGATGTTCCAGAGGCAGTTTTTGCTAATGTAAATAAACCATTTCTTTTAAAACGTCTTAGAGATTTTTATCGTTCTAAAGGTAGTGAAAAATCTTTTGAATTTTTATTTAGGATATTATATAAGGAGGAGATTGAGTTTTATTATCCATCTGTTGATATGCTTCGTGTATCAGATGGAAGATATACTAAAGATAAAATTATAAGATGTATTGATACAAGTGGATCATCAGCCGTTTTTAATATGAATGGAAAAACTATTACGGGTGGAACTTCTGGTGCTACTGGTATTATTGAATTAATTCTGAAAGAACAAATCGGAACATTTGAAGTATCAACAATTTATCTTTCAAAAGTGGTTGGAGTATTTCAAGCGAACGAAACAATAACTGACGGAACTCTTACATTTAAACTTGATGGAATGGTTACTGGTTATACAATTACGAATCCTGGTAATGGTTATAGTATAGATGATAATATTGCATTAACAGGTGGTGGTGCAGGAGCAGCTGGAGCTCAGTTGCTTGTTGAATCGTTAACATCTGGAAGTATTACAACAGCGACTATTGTTTCTGGTGGAACTGGTTATGTTGTTGGTGATAAACTTACAATTAACAATACAGATAAATTAGAGATAGACGGAAGAACTTGTAGTGTACTTGTTAAGACAGTAAACTCTGGTGTAATTACTGCCGTTGAGTTTGAACATAACGGATCTGGATATAAATCAATTCCAACAATTTCAGGTGGTGGAACTGGAACAGGTGTAAACATTACATTAGGTGGTTCTGGTATTGGTGGAGTTAAAACTATAAAGATAGTAAATAATGGATTCCATTATACTCAAATACCGATTTTAAATTTCCAAGGTAAAGGTGATGGAACAGCAACAGGTACTGCAATAATTGGTGGATATGAAGATGAGCATCAAACCAGATGGATTGGTGATGATAGTTTTGTTTCAGCTGCAAATTATATTCAAGATAGTAGTTATTACCAATCATATTCTTATGTAATTAAATCAGGAAATACTATTGATAAATGGAGAGAATATATTAAGAGATTGTTGCATCCTCCCGGTTTATCATTATTTGGTAGAACAGTAATTACAGGTTTACTACAAACTGGATTAAAACTTACTTTACCACCGACACACAGATACCCATATACGATTATATTCCATGATGGTGATATTAGTCCTGCTGTTCGATTGAATATGCAGCTGCAACAAAATTTAGCTGAGTATCCATCTGGAAGTGCATGGCCACATAATGGTTATCAGAATGGAAATGGTGGTCATTCTGATTGGCATATTTGGGAAATAGATTTACCAATTTTGTTGTTAAGTGTTGCTGAAAGTGAAGATTATCTATATGTTCAATTAGCAACAACTGAATCGGACGATTATGGTTTAGTTTCAGATTTAGGTATATCATTTACGGCTGATTGGGGAGATGTTCAGGGTGGTATTGGTGGTGCATTTCCATTGGCACCTTCAAGAAGAAGTTTGGATAGACAAAAATTTGGTAAAGAGGGTGGAATGTCGAGAACAATGTATTTTCAAGGTGGTTCTGGATATACAACAAACACAGTTGGTGTTACTATTTCTGGTGGTGGAGGGACAGGCGCAACTGCTACAGCAACTATTGGATCAGGACCAACTGTAAATGGAACTGTAAGTGGGAGAGTTACAGGGATAACAATTACAAATGGTGGTTCTGGTTATATTTCAACTCCAAATATAACAATTACTGATAGTGGTAGTGGTTCTGGAGCTTTTGCCCGAGCAGTAACTGCTGGTGTACCTGCGTATCCTGCAAATCATTGGTATTCTGGTTCTCCTGCAACAAATGCTAATCCACAACCTATTACGAGTGCGTATATACTCCATGAGGCACATTCGTCATATGATCGTTCTGGTGTTGCACCATCATATACACCAAATGATAAAACTGTTTTTCAGGCTAATTGTTCACATGCTAATGCTCCAATCGCAACAACGAGAGAAGATTTGGGTGGTGGAACTTATCTTATAGAGTATTTTAAAGATGATATAATATCAAAATATATAACAGATTCGCACGAAAATTCAAGAATTGTTATGGAATCGGACATTAGTTTCGTATAACTATTATAAATAAATAAAAAAGGATTGAGATTATGCCAGCAATTATAACTAACGCATTTAGAACTTATAACGCAGATCAATTTATTAGTTCATTTTCGTCTAATAAAATGTATTTGATGATTGGAAAAGCATCGCCTTGGTCTGGTGCCGATTTAGGACAATATACGTCTGCTTCTCCTTCAGATACAACAATTCCAACTCCAATAGACACAACAATAGCACCATATATTCATCATAATGATATGATCGCTGCTAAATTAATTAGTGCAGCTGATGTATCTCATGTTGTTAAAAGAACAGATTGGACTTCTGGAACAGTTTATACAGAATATAATCATCTTCAAGATGACCAGATTGACCAGACATTCTTTGTAATGACAGATCAATACAATGTGTATAAATGTATCAGTAACTATGGTGGAGCAGGTTCGACAGTTAAACCAACTGGTCAGACTGCAAGTATTATTGAAACAGCAGATAATTATCGTTGGAAATTTATGTATGAAGTCCAACAAGCGGATGTTTTAAAATATGTAACAACAGATTGGATTCCTATTAAATCTCTTGCATCAAATGATGGTACGGCACAATGGACTGTACAACAAGCAGGTATTGATGGAGCATTAGAACATATAGATGTTACAGCTGGTGGAACTGGATACATAAAAGATACTGGCACTGCTCAAGCAGGAGCAAATACTACAATTACTCTTGCTGCTACAGCATCTGCAACAGATGACATATATAATACAATGTCTGTTTATATTTCTGATGGAACTGGAAGTGGTCAAATTAGAACAATTGTAGATTATGTTGGTTCTACAAAAGTTGCAACAGTCGCCGCATGGGCAACTAATCCGGCGGGTGATAGTGTTTATGAAGTAATGCCAACGGTTACTGTCACATCAACAGATGGTTCTAATGCAACAGCTAGAGTTTCAAGTGTTGTTAGTGGTGTAATTAAAAAAGTTTCTATGAATTTAGTTGGTACTCTTTATAGGTCTGCATCAGCATCTGTAACTGGTGGTGCTGGAAGTGGTTGTACTCTTGAACCACGAATAGGACCTAAGGGTGGCCATGGTAAAAATGCAAAGAAAGAATTGGGTGGTGCATATGTAATGATGAATGTTCGATTAACTGGAACTGAAGGTGGGGACTTTACTGTAGGAGATGATTTTAGAAAAGTAATTTTAATTGCAAATCCAAACGCAAGTGGTTCAGCTGCAACTGCAAGTACATATTCTGGTGCAGAGATGGATGATGATAGTGGAGATCAAATTTATGTTGAGTACAGGGCTCCAATCAATCGTGCGTCTGACCAAACTGAAGATGTTAAGTTAGTAGTTGAATTTTAATAAAGGTAATAATATATGACAACCAATATAAATTTAAATCTTAATCAGAGTCCCTACTTTGATGACTATGATGAAACTAAAGATTTTCATCAAGTTCTCTACAAACCTGCTGTTGCTGTTCAAGCAAGAGAACTTACTCAAGATCAAACAATATTACGAAATCAAGTTAAAAGATTTGGCGACCATATATTTGCAAATGGTAGTCGTGTTTCAGGTGGTAATCTTCATATTGATATTCAATATTCTTATGTAAAGTTAAATGCTACTTATAATGGTGTGGCTATTACACCTGCAAATTTACAGGGCAAGACTATTATTGGTACTCAATCGGGTACTACAGCAAGAGTAGTTAATACTGCAGCTATCAATGCAACTACTGGTGATCCAGATACGATATGGGTTAAGTATCTTACTGGTGGTGGTGTTACACAGAAAGTTCAAGGAATCGCAGTAACAAATAATGGCACAGGATATACTTCAGCACCTACAATAACTCTTACTGGTGGTGGTGGAACTGGTGCGGTCGCGGTGGCTGTTGTCGGTGCAGATCAAACACTTGTTGGTATTAATGTAACTGCGGCAGGATCTGGTTATACTTCAGCACCAACTGTTGCAATTACTGGTGGTGGTGGTGCTAATGCTGCTGCTACTGCAACTCTTAATACTTCAGCAATTTTTAATGCAGGAGAAAGACTTGTTGCAACAGATTTATCAGTAGCCGTTCATGTTGCATCAGGTTCTGCAATAGGATATGGATCAGCTGTTCATAATGACGAAGGTTATTATTATTTTAATGGAAATTTTGTACGAGCAGCTGCTGGTTCACTTGTATTAGATCATTATACGGCTAGTCCTTCATATAGAATTGGTTTTCAAGTTACAGCTGCTGTTGTTGATTCTGGTGCAGATAGTACATTATTAGATAATGCACAGGGTGCATATAACTATGCGGCACCAGGTGCAGATCGTTTAAAATATACTTTAACTCTTACTAAAAAAGCTACAACTTCCACAGACGATACAGATTTTATTGAAGTTCTTAGAATAGTAAATGGTGTTAGACATATAGATAATTCATATGCTGTTTATTCAGAACTAGAAGAAACATTTGCTAGACGAACATTTGATGAGTCTGGAAGTTATACTGTAAGACATTTTCCACTTCAATTAAGAAATCATGGATCAGACGCAACAAAATTTATAGCAAGACTAGATCCGGGTAAGGCATATATTCTTGGACATGAATTTACAACTCTTATTTCTACTGATATTACAATAGATCGTGCAAGAGATTCTAGTACAGTAAGTAATTTTGATCGGTTAATGCAATATGGTAATTACACAAATGTTACTACAGTTAAAGGAACTTTTGATACGACAGGTAATGTCACGGTTGATTTACACAATTTACCAGTAGAGGCTATTCTTCCAACAAGTCCAGCAAATTATGCTCTTAGTAAAGTTGGTACAGCTAAAGTTCGTCAATTAAATTATGTATCAGGAACAACACCTGTTTTACAACGTAAGTATAGAATGTATCTTTATGATATTCAATTAACTTCAGGTGATTTTGGTGATGTGGAAAGTGTTATTATTCCTGAAAATCCTTTGTCTGGTACTGTTGTATTTGACTCGCAAGCAAATATTGATATAACTGGTCATGTTAATGGTAGTCCCGGAACAATTGGAAGTGTTAAAGTTTTTGATGGGGGTACTGGTTATACTTCAGTTCCAACTGTTACTTTTTCTGGTGGTGGTGGAACAACACAGGCGACAGCAACAGCAACAGTTGTTTCTAATGTAGTAACAGCAATTACAATGGTAACACCAGGTGCGGGTTATACATCTCCTCCATCTATTTCATTTAGTGGTGGTGGTGGTTCAGGTGCTATTGCGTATCCAATGTACACAGCTGACACAAGATTATTTGATACAAACTTTAATACAATGGTATTTAAATTACCACAGGCTACAATTAAAACTGTTCGTGATGGTGCGGGTGCAATTGATACAAGTTATCAAATTCAACGAGTATTTTCTGGTGTTCAGATAACAGCTGGTTCTTGTGTTTTAACTTCTGGTGGTTCGGGTGAAACATTTTTTGGAACAGGTGTATTAAGTGATACAAATAAATTGGGTCATTATCATGCAACAGTTAAAACGCCTGGCAATAGTGGATTAGCAGTTGGTGATATTATAGATTATAGAGGTGCTGTTAGTGGTATTATTACAGTTGCTGGTAATGGTCAATCAGTTACATTAAATACAGGTCAGAATCATACTTTTACAGCTGACTTTGTTGCAACTATGAATTTAGATGCAAAACAAGAAAAAACAAAAACTCTTGTAAAAAATGGAACAAAAACAATTACATCACCAAATACAACGGCATTAGCATATGATTCTATTGCAATATCTGATGTAAATACAATTAAAGCAATTTATGATTCTGGTTCAACTTCTACAGATGCAACTCCTCCAACATTAACCGTATCAAGTGCATCAGGAACTTTTATTGCTGGTGAAACAATTACAGGTGGAACATCTGGAGCAAAGGGAACAGTTATTGCACATACTCCATTAACAACTATTACATTTGTTGTTACGTCAGGAACTTTTGCAGGAACAGAAATTATTACTGGTGGAACAAATTCTTATACTGCAACAATGGTAAGTCTTGCAGCTGGTGATACAGAGATTAGTTCCCGTTATACTTTGGATGATGGCCAACGGGATAATTTTTACGATCATGCTAGGATGCAATTATCTGGTACAGCACCAACTGGTCGAATTTTAATCGTTACAGATTATTTTTCTCATAATGGTCAAGGATATTTTTCAGTTGATTCATATACATCAAGTGGATTGACTGATCCTTATGTAGACATTCCATCTTTTACAAGTCCTACATCTGGTGCTAAAATAGAATTGCGAGATGCTATTGATTTTAGACCACGCCGTGCAGATGGTGGAACTGCTATGCAAAATTCAGAAATTCCATATCCAAATACAAACTGGCAAGCTGATTATCAATATTATCAACCAAGAATTGATACAGTTTTTTTAAGTAAAGATAAAAAGTTTGGTGTACATAAAGGAGTACCAAATGATAATCCTGTTGCACCATATCGTTTAGACGCAACCATGAATTTATGGGAATTGAAAATTCCATCATATACATTTAAACCAACAGATGTGACAGCAGTATATCTTGAGAATAAAAGATACACTATGAAAGATATTGGTAAGATGGAAAGACGATTAAATAATGTAGAATATTATACTGCATTAAGTTTGTTGGAAAAAGATGCAGAAGCATTGGTTATTAAAGATGCAGCTGGATTAGAAAGATTTAAAAATGGAATCTTGGTTGATGACTATGCAGGACATAGTGTTGGAGATGTATTTAGTCAAGATTATAAATGTGCAATTGATTTTCAAAATCGTTTGTTACGACCTCCATTTTATTCTAATTTATCAGATTTAACTTATGCATCTGGTTCATCAACGGGTGTACAAAAAACTGGTGATTTAATTACATTACCATATTCTTCAACAGCATTTATTACACAAACACAAGCAACTACTTTTGTTAGTGTCAATCCTTTTGATGTTCAACATTGGCAGGGTGTTGTTGATCTTAGTCCACCTAGTGATATTTGGGTTGCAAAAAATAATAGACCAGATGTTATTGTTAATGCAACTGGAGAACATGATGCATGGGAAGCATTAGCTGGTCTTGGTTGGGGTAGTCAATGGAATGATTGGCAAGATATTGGAACAGGAAGAAATGAAAGAGTTGTTTCACGAGGTGAAGCACAATGGAGAGGTAGAGCATTAGTACAAAGACAAACTTTTGCTGTAGATCAATTACAATCACGACAAGGTATACGAACTGAAATTGTTGGTTCTGATACAGTTAATCAAAGTCTTGGTGAACGAATGGTTGATCTTTCTATTATGCCTTACATTCGAGCTCAGAATATTACTGTTACTGCTACTGGATTAAAACCAAATACAAGAGTTTATCCTTTCTTTGATAAAACATCTATAGCAGCTTACTGTACTCCTAGTGGTGGTTCGGCGGGTGATGCAATTTATACTGATGATGGTGGTTCTATTAGTGGATTGGTATTTAATTTACCTTGTCCAGATTTAGCATTAGAACAGGATCCACAATTATTGGTATTCAGAACAGGAGAAAGACAATTCTTATTAACAGATGATGTTGGTGGTGAGTTGCAGACGGCACATACATTTGCAGATTCCATGTTTCAAGCACAAGGATTATTACAAACAAATGAAAATGTAATTCTTTCTTCAAGAATACCACGGCTCCATGTTGGAGATATGGGTACTGCTCAAGAAGCAATTGTAACTACTAGACGATTTGATAGAGATGTTACGATTGGATGGGCTGCACCTCCACGAGGTGATCCATTGGCTCAGACATTTGTTGTTGATTCTGGATTATATCCTGATGGTGTTTTTATTTCAGATGTCGATCTATATTTTAAAGCAAAAGATGCAGGTAATGTTCCTGTTAATATTTGTATTAGATCAACAGAAGCTGGGTTTCCAACCCTTCTAGTTGCACCATTTTCTGATATAAGTAAATCACCATCTCAAATTAACATAAGTGATGATGGATCAGCAGCAACTAATTGGGTATTTCCATCACCTGTTTATTTAGCTCCGGGTGAATATGCACTTGTTATATTATCTAATAGTAGTGCATATGAATGTTTTCTTGCTCAGCTTGGTCAGAATATAATTGGTTCTACAAGAAAGGTTTCTAAACAACCTCATTCTGGTGTATTGTTTAAATCACAAAATGCAAGTACTTGGCAACAAGATCAGAATCAAGATTTGACATTTAAAATAAATAGATGTGATTTTACAATTGGTGGTACAGCTGAAGCTGTATTTCAAAATTCGACTTCAACAACAATGAAGATGGATGTTATGCAGTTGAGTACTCAAGAGATTATTCCTGATTCGACAAATATAACATGGGCAGTTAAAACGACAGATCAAAGTCAAAATGTTTTGAGTAGTGCTTATGCAAATCTTGTGCAGAATAAAAATCAGGCATTTGAAGATCAACAGCATATTACAACAACAGTAGGATCTTTTCTTGGAAAAGCATCATTAACTTCTACTAATACACATATAACACCTCTTATTGATACACAACGAATGGGTGTTATTGCAATAGAAAACTTAGTTAATAATTTAACTACTGATGAAGGAGATAAATCTTCTGGTGGAAGTGCTATAGCAAAGTATGTTTCAAGACGAGTCACATTAACAGATGGTTTTGATGCTTCTGATTTAACAGTATTCTTAACAATGAATAAACCAGCTGGTACAAATGTGTATGTTTATTATAAATTATTATCAGCATATGATCCAGAGGCATTTGATGATAAACTTTGGAAATTAATGACTCAATCAACAGAAGTTAATACTGTTGCATTAACAGAAGATGAATTTCTTGAATATCAATTTGATCCATCAACAACTACTGTTGAATATGTTAGTGGTAGTGCTACTTATAAAACATTTAAAAACTTTGCAATTAAGATTGTAATGACAAGCACGAACACAACAAAAGTACCGAGGATTCAAGATATGCGTGCAATAGCAATGGCATGAGTGAACATAAATTTGTTAGAGATAATGTTTCTAGTGCAGTATTAAATACTGATCTAAATGCATTAGAACAATATAAACTTGCAAGAGATAAGAAGCTACAAGAACAATCAACTTTACAAAGTTGTGTGAATGATATAAATACTTTAAAAAATGATATGCAAGAAATAAAGAATCTTTTACTAAAGATAAGCGAGAAATAATATGGCAAAGAGAGTTCAAAGAAGAAGAGGTACAACAAATGAACATAGTACTTTTACTGGGGCTGATGGTGAAGTAACGGTTGACACAACAAAAGATACTGCTGTTGTACATGACGGTTCGCAAGTTGGAGGACATCCATTAGCAAGAGAAGATTTAAGTAATGTTACAAATAAAGTTGGCATTCAACAGTTAAATCTTTCAGATGGTTCGGCTGGTCAAGTAATCAAAACTGATGGCTCTGGTACGATTAGTTTTACAACTGTTGTTACTGATCCCAATATGGGTGGTGATCTTAGTGGTACAACTTCTAATGCTCAAATAGCTGCCAATAAAGTTGGTATTACAGAATTGAATGTTAGTGATGGAAGTGCTGGTCAAGTATTAAAGACTGATGGTTCTGGTACACTTTCTTTTAGTAGTATTTCTTCTGATCCCACTATGGGTGGGGATCTTAGTGGTACAGCATCAAATGCACAAATAGCAGCTAATGCGGTAACAGCAACAGAGATTGCGACAGGTGCAGTTACATCAACTAAAATATTAGATGGAACTATTGCAACAGGAGATATAGCTGATCTTGCAATATCAACTGCCAAGCTTGCAGCTAACGCAATCACAACAGCAAAAATTACTGATGCAAATGTTACTACTGCAAAAATAGCTGATGATGCAATAACAGAAGCTAAGATAAATGCACAAACAATTACCAATGCATCAATTTATCCAGGAACAATTCGTTCACAGGAAATAGAAAATTTAACGATTACAGGAACAGATATAGCAGATAATTCAATTAGTGGTTCAAAGATAGCTTTGGGTGGTGATGCTCAAGGTGATATTATGCATTTTGATGGTGGGAATTGGGCAAGACTAGGACCTGCAACATCAGGTTGGTTATTGAAAACCAATGGCCCCAATGCAAATCCAAGTTGGATAGCACCGACTTCCGCTGGATTGCCTAGTGCTGGTGTAGATGGAAATGTATTAACATCTGATGGAACAAATTGGAATAGTGAAACTCCTCTCGGTGGAGTTGGTGGTGAGTTGGTATCAATGCAA
>Ga0315332_10000482_pt1 | contig 18337 bp, 14 predicted proteins | sample M110034915metaG_FD_203455 | JGI IMG/M metagenome (GOLD analysis project Ga0315332, IMG submission 203455) | Ammonia-oxidizing marine archaeal communities from Monterey Bay, California, United States - M1 100m 34915 | ecosystem: Environmental > Aquatic > Marine > Intertidal zone | place: USA...
ATTTTCAAAACCGAAAAAATTCCCAGTAAAACAAAGCTTTACGTTTTATTCAAAATACATCATTCCAGTGCTGGGTAAGCGCATATCAAAAGACGAAAAAGCATATGCTTATTTGCCGGAAAGCGTTGAGGCCTTTCCTGAAGGGAAAGACTTTGAAGATATATTGAAAAAGCTGAATTATAAAGATGTTAAATCAACCATTGTTTCTGGTGGTATTGCAACAATATATACAGGAATCAAATAATCATACAACATAGAAGAGTACTTCACGTTATTGAATCAATGAGATCATTCCTTTCATTTCTTTTCATAGTATCAGCATTCATTTCTTTTTCACAGAAAATGAAACAGCCAAGAATGAAAAACTTTGATAAAAAGGCATTTTCTTTTGGATTTACATTAGGTATAAATTCTTCTGATTTCACGGTATTCCAACTTGAAAATGCTTATGAAAGCTACGGACTAGTTTCAATAACAAATAAATCACAACCCGGCGGACAGCTGGGTATTTTAACTTCTTTAAAGCTCGGCACCCCCGTTCTTCGTCTTCGATTAATGCCTTGCCTCTCCTTTCAAGAACGAGTGCTCGAATACAGAAGTCTAGACAGCACAAATTTTAAAAATGGAATGAGTGAAGAACGAATCAATTCAACATGCCTTGACATACCTTTAACCTTTATTTTTAAAACAAAAAGATTCAACAATTTTACGGCCTATGCCCTATTTGGAGGACAATACTCTATTGATTTACAGTCTCAACAAGATGCATCTCAAAATTATATCGATCCATTTATTAAATTAAATAGGTACGACATTCAGGGGCAGCTTGGAGCAGGCGTAGAATTTTTTGCTCCTTTTTTCAAATTTGCAATTGAATTAAAATATTCACACGGTGTGCAAAACAGCTTTATACAAGATTTTTCACCAGTAGCTAAGCCGGTTGACCAACTGTATAATAAAGGTTGGTGGTTTTCCATTATTTTTGAATCCTAATGCAAGAAATAAGCTTTCAATGCTCCCCTGAACAGGCAAAAGACAATGCCTTTATTACTCATAAAATAAGATCCGTTTTAAATCTCAATACAGAGGACAAGGTTTATTTTGAATGGCACAAACGCAGTATTGATGCAAGAAAGAAAAAAGTAAAGATCAATTGTATCTTTAAAGTTTCAACGGAGCACCCTATTGAACATGCCTTACCTGCTGAATTTAATCCCCCGAAAACAAACAAAAGCATACATATTATAGGAATGGGTCCTGCTGGCATGTTTGCAGCTCTTTATGCCTTAAAATGTGGATTTAAACCGATTATTTACGAGAGAGGAAAGAACGTAAGAGACAGAAGAAGGGATCTGGCCCAATTGAATAAGGAAGGCATTGTCAACCCTGAAAGCAATTACTGCTTTGGTGAAGGAGGTGCGGGCACGTATTCAGATGGTAAATTATATACTCGGTCAAAAAAAAGAGGAGATGTACGAGAAATATTAAATCTACTGGTAGAGTTTGGTGCTGATCGCGACATTCTAGTTGATGCGCATCCTCACATTGGAACGAATAAATTGCCTCAAATCATAAGCTCAATCAATGAAAAAATAATTTCATGTGGAGGTGAAATTCACTTTAACAGTAAATTGACAAACCTAAATATGAGTAATGGTTTGATCAAGGAAATTATAATTAACGATAGCATCACAATTCCTGTTTCGAATCTCATTTTAGCCACAGGACATTCTGCAAGAGACATCTACCATTTATTAGATGCTAAAGGCGTTCGACTAGCGGCAAAATCATTTGCTTTGGGGGTAAGAGTTGAGCATACTCAAGAATTTATAGATAAAGCCCAATATGGAAAATTAAATGATGAGTTCCTTCCTCCTGCTTCATATAAACTTGCTACCCAAGTTGACGAGAAAGGAGTTTATTCATTTTGCATGTGTCCAGGAGGCATTATAGCTCCTTGTGCAACGGATAATAATGAGGTTGTTACGAACGGATGGTCTCCAAGCAAGAGAAATAATCCATACTCAAACTCAGGTATCGTTGTATCAGTTAATCCTGATGATATTGATCATTCCGGTTCTCCATTTACATGCTTGAATTTTCAAAAAGAGATAGAGCAAAAAGCGTGGGAGCTTGCGGGAAAAAATCAAAAAGTACCTGCTCAACGTTTACTAGATTTTATCCATGATAAAAAAAGCACAGAATTCCCCCGTTCCTCATATCAACCGGGTATAAAAAGTATTAAAATGGACGACCTCTTTCCAGCATTCGTGTGTGACCGTCTAAGAAAAGGTTTTATTGAGTTTGATAAAAAAATCCCGGGATTTATAACAAATGATGCAGTACTACACGCACCAGAATCCAGAACCTCCTCGCCTATTCTAATACCTAGAGATAAAGAAAAACTCCACCATATTGATGTTGCAAATCTTTATCCCTGTGCAGAAGGAGCTGGTTACGCTGGAGGAATTGTATCAGCAGCAATAGATGGGATGAATTGCATGCTAAAAATCTCAGAACCGTAAACTATTTTCTTCTAATTTGAAAGAACTGATAAAAGTCATTTTTTTTTGATTTCACAGAAAATATTTTTGCGCCATGAAAAATTGGCTTCTAATATTATTTTATTTTCCAGTTGTAACATTTGGGCAAAGCTACCTCACTGTAGGCAATGGTTCGTCCAGCTATAATTGGCATCCATTCTATGGTTTGTATGACTATTCCCACAACATGTTTATCTATAATCAAAGCGATTTAGGATCATCTGGAAAAGAAATGTTCGAAATATCTTTTGAATTATTCGGCTATGCTGATAACTATAAATTCAACGGAGTAACTGTAAAGCTTGCTCATACAAGTGATGAAATATTTGCAAGTAATGCTAAAGTGGATTTAACGAATATCAATTATACCGAATTAACAACTTGTGTCGAACTATACGACCTAACGATTACTTCAAATGGTTGGGTACGAATCCCGTTCTCTTCCACATTCTATTACAACGGAGTCGATAACTTATTAGTTATCATTGAGAACCATGATGGCGAATGGAATTCTGGATTTGGTGCCGCTTATTGCGAATATGAGAACAAATATGTAAGCTGGTACAAGTACTCCGATAATTCATACCCTACTGGATCCGGCACAAGAGATAAATTTATTCCAAACATAAAGTTTGGTCATTTTGACTTTAATCCACTCCCTATTACATTAAATCATTTTTCAGCCGAATTAATAGAAAGCACGTCGTCTCCAGAAGTTGAATTAAGTTGGTCAACAACATCGGAAAGAAATAATTCACATTTCACAATATGGAGATCAGAAGATGGTATTATTTGGTCACCTATCACAGAAATACCTGGAGCCATAAATTCTACGGAGCTCATAAACTACAATTTTGTCGATAAAACGATACCAAAAGCCATTATAAATAAAGGAACTGGATACTACAAGTTATCGCAAACAGATTACGATGGAACAATAGAATATTTCAATATAACATCTATTCAGTTCTCAAACCGAGATGAATTTATTGTAAAAAAAACAAACCTAATCGGTCAAAAAATCGATTCTAATTATAAGGGGATAATTATTGAGCTTTGGAGCAATGGCAATAGCACCAAGTCCTATCAAGAATAGTAATTTAAAAACAAAAAGTCACTTCAATGGATTTATTTGAATCAAACTAAATAGCACTGAAGCAAATCCTCTTAATACGTAAATTACTCCTATTTTTGTACCATGAAACGAGTTGTAGTTGGTCTGTCTGGAGGTGTTGATTCAAGCGTTGCTGCTCATCTGCTTCTAAAAGATGGTTACGAGGTGATCGGAATGTTTATGAAAAATTGGCATGACGAATCGGTAACAATATCTGATGAATGTCCTTGGATTGATGATTCGAATGACGCCCTACTCGTTGCCGATAAACTTGGTATCCCATTTCAAGTCATTGATTTAAGCAAAGATTACAAGGAACGTATTGTAAACTACATGTTTAATGAGTATGAAAATGGAAGAACGCCTAACCCAGATGTACTCTGCAACAGAGAAATTAAATTCGATGTATTCATGAGGGCAGCTATGGAACTTGGAGCAGATTATGTTGCAACAGGGCATTACTGTCAAAAAAGAGAAGGTGAGCGTGGTGGTTTTGATCTTATTTCAGGCACAGACAATTCAAAAGATCAATCCTATTTCTTATGTCAAATCACGCAGAAACAACTATCAAAAGTTCTTTTTCCAATAGGACACCTTGAGAAAAAAGAAGTTCGAAACATTGCTAGAAAAGAGGGCTTAGTCACTGCCGATAAAAAGGATTCTCAAGGTTTATGTTTTGTTGGTAAAATAAAGTTACCGGAATTTCTTCAACAACAGCTTAAAACCAAAGAAGGTGAAATCATTGAAATTCCCGATAACCACATTCAATTTAAGAAATATCAAGATGTTGAAATTGATACTGAAAACATAGAGGAACTAGCCCTTCCTTTTATTTATATCCCTTCTGATGGAAATAAAGTAGCCATGCATAACGGAGCCCATTTTTACACTATCGGACAAAGAAAAGGACTACATGTTGGCGGAAGACCCGAGCCAAGCTTTGTCATAGGTATCGATACCAATAAGAATGTTGTATACACCGGTCAAACCAAAATGCACCCCGGCTTGAATAGGTATGCATTAAAGCTAAGTAAAAGCTCTATCAACTGGATAAACAAAGAATATAATGTAAATGAAGAATCCTACATGATTCGAATACGATACCGACAAATCCTTCAAAAAGGGAAACTAATCAAGAAAAATGAGGAATGGTATATTTTGTTTGAGAATATGCAATCTGCAATAAGTCCAGGACAATTTGCCGCATGGTACAAGGAAGATGTCCTGATAGGCTCAGGGGTTATTGACCACTAATTCATATGAATCGAGAACATCAACGATTCGTTCTCCACATTGCTTCTGTTTTTCACCATATCCATTAATGAAGCTACTTCATGAATATCAATGGGGCTATCCGTACCTAGTTCTCTATGCTTTGACAACTTAAGCTGTGCTTTTCTTACCTTATTTGTTCGTAATGTTTGAATATTTGTTTTCATAACAAAAGTTTTATTGATAAGTCTAACGCAAGAATCATTCCAAGGTTTCAAAATGACGAATATTGCATGTCGCTTTTACTCAATACTATAAGTGTACCAATCATTAATCGTTACGCATAACATCACCATAAACATCACCGACAACAACGAATAGTGAGTATATTTGACTTATGAAATCAATGTACTACTTAATTATTACTATCACTTTTGTGGGATGTCAAATTGAAACAAAGGAGAATTCTGTAGACACAAAAACGGATATATTCGGAAATAAAATAGAACAAAACTCCTCAAAGAATAAAAACGTATTAGATAGCTCTAACAATGAAGTAGACAAAATATTACACAATCATTTTAAAAAGACTTTGTTCATTGGGGATAAAGAAAAGTATTCATTTGAGATTTTTAAAGAGCACTTAAATGGAGACACAGTCATAGATGCAATAATTACCCTAAACCGTTTAGAATATGCAAAACTTAAAGCGGAACAGATGGGAAATCCATTAAAAGCCAAAGAAATTGGATACATGGGGCCCTTTAACGCTTTCTTTTTATTTGATGGGAAAACCAATAAATTATCATCTCCTTTGGTTGTTCCCTCCTCGCCTCTTCAGCCGCTCAAGGTTTCTTTTGAAAACATTACCTCTATTGATTTCAAAGATATTTTAATTGACTTCCGAATAAGAAATTCGAGTTTCAAAGAAGTCTATTTCATCCTAAACAAATTTCCCAAACTTGTTTTTGAATGGACCAATTTTGATGGCTTAGGAACATCTAATGAGGAAGCATATGTTTTTGACTTTCAAGCTGGCGAAAATGCTATAAAAGACATTAGCATCTACGAGGGAAAAATAGATAACCTACCTCCCAATGCGAATCCTTTCAGCTATGAACCCAAAATTATAAATCAAAAAAAGAAGATTAAAACGTTCTTCTATATTGCATCCGAAGGCAAGTACTTCACATCTAAAACACCTTAAAACGTTCCCCGAAGAGTCAATATAAAATTTCGACCAGGAGAAGAGATGTTTGAAGCAAATTTTCTGTAATTCTGATCCAATATATTTTCACAAGCCACTTGAAAAGAGATGTTTTTAGAGAAAGCAAAACGAATTCTAAAGTTTAAAGTATACCAACTGGGCATGCCTTCCGGTAAAGCGAAAGAATAATTGTCTTCACCTACAAGATTATAGTCTTTTAATCGTTTCCAACCAGAATAATTCACGAAAAGTTCAGGTGCTATTTTTTTCCATTGGTATTTCACACTGAATTTCCCAAACAAAGGTGGAATATGGTCCAATGGATATGGAATACTATCTGTTAAAATTCTTCCGTACGTATAATTAATAGTAGAATAGACACTCAAAGACTTTCCTATTGTTCCACTCAGGACTCCTTCAACACCACATACAAAAGCTCTATTTGCATTGGTAGTGGTAATTACTTGGCTGTACGTCCCATCATATAATATAGAATCCAAACCTTCCAAGTTTTGAACAGTCAATGCATTGGTTAAAAATGTACCAAATACATTTGTAGAAAACATCATCTTTTCAAATAGCTTAAATTCAGATCCCACTTCTAGATTATAAGAATATTCTGGCTTCAAATCTGGATTTGGAACGATCACCTTGCCAGGAACAGATTCAAAAACTTTTGAAACATCGTCTACATTAGGTGCTCTAAACCCTGTAGCTGCAGAAATCGTGTATCGAGAATAATCATTAGGCATGTATATCAGACCGAGGTTTCCATTTACAGATGAATTCCTTTGTCGAATAGAATTAAATGGGAATGGAAAAAAAGTTTTATCTATAAACTCAGCATTCAATCTGACCTGTGAAGAACGAACACCCAAATTAAGAATGGTCTTGTTATTGAATTCAATATTATCTGTGATATACACGGCAAAAGAAAACATCTCTGAACCTCCGTCCGGGTATCGCGTATCTAAGCTTGTTTCTTGAAGATTATTGATGTTTCTTGAGAATGCATTGGACTGAACGTCATTATAAAACATATCAGCACCATACCTGACCTCATGCTTCAAGATTTTACCATTTCGACGCTTGTAGACAAGCTGCTTCGAAAAGTCACAATTTAGCGTTATGATGTTCAATGACTCATTCCTACTTTTTAGCTCAACATCATTAAATTTTCTGACCATTCTACTTTCTTCTATTGACTGATACGCCAACACTAATTTTGAAAAATCAAAGAACTTATTCGACTTTGATAACTCAAGAGAATAGGAAGATAAAAATCTAAACTGCGGTCCGTAGTACCATTGGGCATATTTGGCCTCACCATTTTCTAATTGTGTGAGACGATCATAACGATCTACATTACCAGAGTTTGATAACTGAAAATTAAGCTTATGTAAAATGTACTTGTTTGGTTTGAATATGAATTTTTGCAGTACATCATATTGCTCATAACCTGAACCAATTTGCAAGTTAGGATCGGGGTTATTGAGCATCGTATCCACCCCGTTCAACCGAGAAACATACCAATTCCGTTCTCCGAATCCTGTAGTCCCCTCGGACCTATTAGCACCCTGTTTCAGATCTCCAAATGTTGAATAAGTAAACGAAGTCAATGAACCCAGCCTTTTACTTCCAATAGATACATGCGCATTGCTTGAAAAACCGTTAGCTGCGGAGAAATACCTAGTATAAGCATCGCCAATAACCAGTAGCTTATCCTTGCGGCTCAAAATGGGATCCTTTGTTTTAAACGTCATTACTCCTCCTATGGCATCCGAACCATAAATTACTGACCCTGGACCAAAAACGACCTCAACCCTGTCCATAATTGCATTGTCTAATGTGATGATGTTTTGAAGGTGCCCACCACGATATATTGCATTATTCATACGCACACCATCGACTACCATCAAAACCTTATTTGTTTCAAAACCACGAATTATTGGACTTCCGCCTCCCAACTGACTTTTTTGAACAAAAACATTGCCAGAATTATCAATCAAATCTGCCATAGATGACTGATTTTGATTCTGAATTTCATGACTTTGAATGACTCTGATTTTTTGAATCACATCTTTCTTCTTTTCAGCAACTCGACTCGCTGAAACCACAGTCTCCTCTAATGAATTGGCATTTGAAAATAAGGATACCGTAAAATCAAGATTAACTAATGAGTCATAAGAAATGGTTTTAGAAAAATAATTCTCATGATAAAAAGAAATTCTCCATGAATTATCAGCAAATTCAAGCAAACTGGTTTGAAGCTTCCCTTTCTTATTTGTAAAATATTGTTCGATTTCAAATAAGCCTTCATTAGTCTCTGCTTCCTTCCATTGTTCACCATCCTTGACCACATTCATCCCATAAACAACAACATTGACATCGTGTATTGGAAAAGATGAAAGATCATCTTGTACATAAATTTTCCTTTGACTGTGAAGTATAGAAAAATGGACAATAAATCCAAAAAAGATAAAAGTGATGTAAAAAATCCTATTCACTCTGCAAATTTATTATTTTTATTAGGCTTAGTACAAAATATGGACCACAGTTTCTCTCATTCTAAAACATACAGGTATTTCACTCAAGGTGATAAAAAAAAATCAAAACGATTATTAATTGCACTTCACGGTTATGGTCAATTGGGCAAGTTCTTTTTAAAGAAATTTAGCACATGTCCTGAATCCTTTTTTATCGTTACTCCTGAAGGGCCCCATCGTTTTTACCGCAACGGTTATTCAGGTAGAGTCGGTGCGTCTTGGATGACTAAAGAAGCCCGAGAAGATGATATTAAGGATAATATCAATTGGCTTAATGCTTTGCTTCTCAAAGTAAAAGAGGATGCGTCGTTTGAAGAAATTTATCTTCTCGGTTTCTCTCAGGGAGGAGCTACTGCCGCAAGATGGTTTTATGATCAGCCTAATAGATTTAATCAACTGATTTTATGGTCCTCTGTATTTCCCCCAGATATAAATACATCAATGCTCACAAATGGACATAACAATTCATATGTTGTTGGAACAAATGATGAATTTATTAACGAACATCAACGAAATGAAGAGGTATCATTTTATGAGGGAATTGGATTTTCAACTCACATCTATGATGGAAATCACGACATTGATGCAATTACATTAAATAAATTGCTGCAATAATTATCTTCCTTTCTCTGATTTTGCCACTATTGAAGCAACAGTAGCATCACTTGTCACATTAATGACCGTCCTACACATATCTAAAATTCGATCGATAGGATAAATTATAATAATCCACATTGGATTCAATCCTACCGACGACAAGACAAACATTAACATAATTAGTCCTGCGCTAGGAACGGCTGCCGAGCCAATAGAAGCCAATGTTGTTGTTGCCACAATACCTATTTGTTGCGATAAAGATAAATCTACACCATGGAATTGAGCCAAAAAGATGACCGCAACTGCCTGATATAAAGATGTCCCATCCATGTTTACAGTAGCGCCTATGGGTAAAACAAAATCACTTACTTTTTTCGGAACCTTCAGATTGTTTTCTACACATCGAATGGTCACAGGTAAAGTTGCTGCACTCGAGCTTGTCGAAAATGCAAGAAATTGAGCAGGACTCATTTTCTTAAAAAAATCAAGGTAGCCATAGTTTACACCAAAAATTCTCTGTAAGAGTGGATAAAATCCAAACAATAACAAACTCAACCCCAAAAGAACAACCAATGAATACAAACCTAAGGTGCTAAATAAAGAAAATAGCTCCGATGGGGAGTTGGCTATTTTTGCTAATACTCCTGCCATGAGGCAGAAAACAAAGAATGGCGAAATCGCCATAATCATATTCACCATTTTGATAAAGACTTCTCCCATACCATCAAAAAACTCATGTACTCTTTTCGATTTCTCATTTTGGAGCATCGAAAGGGCAACACCAAAGAATAAAGCAAAAAAGATAACCTGAAGCATCAACTTACTACTCGAAAATGATTTAACTAGGTTTTCTGGTACCATGTCCACAAATGGCTGAAGTGGACCTGGATCTCTTTCCTTCGCTTCTTTATTTTTTGACATCATTTTTTGATAGTCTGATGATCCTTTTTCTTCTGCCAAAGATTTCTCAATTTTATTTACCATGGCAGGATCAGCATTTTTTAGCGCATTTTTCCCATCCTTTATTTCCAAACCTTCAGAATGTGCCCATATTTCATAACGCAATCGGTTGGTATTCTCCATTGAATTATTACCGGGTTTGATCAGGTTTACAAGAGTTAATCCTAAAGTAACGGAAGCTACTGTAGTCAGAAGATATAAACCAAGTGTTTTAGCACCTATTCTTCCCAATTGTCGGACATTCCCAAGACTAGCAACACCACCAACAATTGAAAACAAGACCAATGGGATAGCAATGAATTTTAGACAATTAATGAAGATTACGCCAAAAGGATCAATCCAATCAATCGTAAATTCATTCCAGCCAGCATAACCCGATATCAACGCCCAAACGACGCCTAAAACCATACCTATCATGATTTTCCAATGCAATGCTAAATTCTTCATAAATCAAAAGTTTAGACAAATGTACAATTAAAGGTACAAATCATTACGAGTGAAAAACTTGAGTTTCGTATATTTGAATTCAAAATATTCTTATGGCCGTATCATCTTCAGATATTGATTTTAATTACAACGAGGACCAAATGCGTCTCAAAATAAGGTCAATGGAAAGAGCCCTTGACGAAATTTACCTAGGTGGAGGGAAAGCAAAAATTGATAAGCTTCATAAAAAAGGAAAGCTCACTGCTCGAGAAAGAATTAAACTTCTTTTGGATTCCAATACGAAAAGCCAGGAAATTGGAGCTTTTGCTGGGGATGGAATGTATCAGGAATATGGAGGGTGCCCATCGGGAGGTGTCGTTGTTGTTATAGGATACGTCAGTCAAAAACAATGTGTGATCGTTGCAAATGATGCGACCGTAAAAGCGGGAGCTTGGTTTCCAATAACAGGTAAAAAGAATTTAAGAGCACAGGAGATCGCAATGGAAAATAATTTACCTATTATTTACCTTGTTGATTCTGCGGGTGTTTTTCTTCCAATGCAAGATGAAATATTCCCAGACAAAGAACATTTTGGTAGAATTTTCAGGAACAATGCAATAATGAGCTCAAAAGGAATTGTTCAAATTGCCGCGGTAATGGGAAGCTGTGTTGCAGGAGGGGCATATCTTCCGATAATGTCAGATGAATCCCTAATTGTAAATAAAACAGGAACTATTTTTCTTGCTGGATCATACTTGGTAAAAGCTGCAATTGGAGAATCTATTGAAAACGAAAAGCTAGGTGGCGCGTATACGCAAACGGAAATTTCTGGGGTTTGTGATTACAAAGTAGAAAACGATAAAGAGTGTCTTAACACCATTAGGGATATGATGGGTCGAATCGGTCAATCTGATAAAGCAGGGTTTAATCGTGAAGAGACCATCGAACCCAAGCAAGAGCTCAAAAAAGTTTATGGATTGTTGCCCGCTGAAAGATCAAAACCTTATGCTAGTAAAAAATTATTGGAGTGTCTTGTTGATGATTCAAAATATACTGAATACAAAGCAGGGTACGGAAAAACATTGATTACAGCCTATGCAAGAATTGACGGCTGGAGTGTTGGTATTGTTATGAATAATAGAGAAATCGTAAAAAATGCCAAAGGCGAAATGCAATTTGGAGGTGTCATCTATTCCGACTCAGCTGACAAAGCCTCAAGATTCATAATGAATTGTAATCAAAAGAAAATTCCGTTGGTTTTTATTCATGATGTTACTGGTTTTATGGTTGGATCTAAAAGTGAACATGGAGGTATAATTAAAGATGGAGCAAAAATGGTGAATGCGATGGCAAACTCTGTTGTACCAAAATTTTCAATTGTAATAGGTAATTCTTACGGTGCCGGAAATTATGCCATGTGTGGAAAAGCGTATGATCCGAGAATTATTGTAGGATGGCCCACTGCTGAAATTGCTGTAATGAGTGGAGCTGCCGCAGCTAAAACGTTACTTCAAATTGAGGTCTCCTCATTAAAGTCAAAAGGAGAAAAAATTACAAAGGAGAAGGAACAAGAATTACTTGATAAAATAAAAAGTAAATACGACAAACAAATTTCTCCCTATTATGCAGCAAGCAGATTGTGGATCGATGCCATCATTGACCCCATAGACACCCGAAAGGTTATCTCATTAGGCATTGAAATGGCTAATCATAATAAATTAGATGATAAATACAACGTAGGAGTCATTCAAACCTAACTAATCGTCGTTGGTACTTTTGCCATTAAAATAATGAGTATAACCAAATCCAACGGTTAAGAATGAAGCCAATCGGTTGAATTCGCTTGCCTCATATCCAAGCGCACTGTCCACTCCTATTGCCCATGGTTTGAATGCGAAACCATAAAATGGATAGCCAATGGTTAACCTGTACGAATTTGCTTCATCTGATGATAATATCAATCCCACTATTGGCTCAATGTAACTTGACTGTATAACATTTAATAATGTACCTTGGGTCGTTAATGCATCCGTTTTTATCATTGAATAGGCATAACCAAACTTGATACCGATATCAGTACCAAAACGTTCACCCCAAAATTTTTCATGGGAAAATTTCAAGAATCCTGCTAAAGTGTGCATTCCGCCATAAACCGCGGAAGGAAGACTAAATTCATTCACCGCGAAGTAAGAGTAGTGTGTCCCCGCTCCTATTGCTATCCCATTTTTAAAAGCATATTGGTAGTAAGGACTAACACATACCAAACCTTGCATAATTTCTTTAAAAGGCTGGTTTGAAAATGAATTTGGAAGACCTAATTCTATAGTAAATGAATCGTCAGGATCAATTGACTGTGCCATTCCATTATGGATGGTTAACAAAAATGTCAAAATAAAGAATAACTGAACTTTCATTTACAAGAGCAATATAGTACTAAAAACGCGAACCAATTTTATTTATTGTTGAGAAATTTACACAATGAGAAAATTGAAACACTACTCAAAATCAATCTCATCTAATTCATACAAACTAGCCCAACTTCTTGTCGTGAAATTGATGGGTTAAATTTATATAATCACGGGTGTATGTATTGTCCTTATTTCGAAGAACCATTTCGTGAATTATTTTTTTTGTTTGCCTAAATGAAAACTGAATAACCACGCGAGAATTTAATTTATCAATCTTCGAATGAATTATTTTTAAATAGTTTATTTTCAACGGACTAAATATTTCATTATCATCTATAAGTTTAAATAAACTATACGGAACAATTATCCAGAATTTACCATTTTCAGAAAGATTATTTACAACCAAAGCTGCAAACATTTTAAACTCCACTAAGCTCATATGTTTAGACAATTGATTGGCGTTTTTTGTATTCTTTTCTTCTTCTAGATAAAATGGAGGATTTGAAAAAATAACATCATATTTCTTATCAAACGGGAAGCTAAAATAGCTTGCAGCAATTGGCGTCAATCGATCAGACCAAATAGAATGGGTGAAATTATATCGACAATCCTCAAAGCTCGGCAAATCCTTTTCAATGGAATCAATAAGGATCTCATCGTTTTGTTGTGCGACCATTAATGAAAGAACTCCTGTTCCTGCACCTAAATCAAGTCCTTTTTTAGCATTTTTAGATTCTATAATGGATCCGAGAAGCATACTATCCGTACCCACTTTCATGACCGCATTCTTTTGAAGAATGTCAAATTTCTTGAATTTAAATTTCGAAGACACTAATACGCCTTGGCAAAAAGTACTCTTCCTTCAGACGGCTTACCCGAGTAAACACAAATCCCCTCTTCCTTTTTTTGATTTAAAGGAATACATCTAATCGTCGCTTGAGTAAGCTCCTTTATTTTATCTTCAGTTTCAGAGGTTCCATCCCAATGAGCTGAGATAAACCCACCGTTCTTAAGCGCCTTTTTAAAAGATTCAAAATCTTCTACTTCAACGGTTGAATTGTTTCTGAAATCTAATGCATTCTTAAAAATACCAGCTTGCATTTCATTCAATAGATTTTCAACATGTGCCACTATTCCTTCAAAATCTAGAATTTGTTTCTCTTTCGTATCACGTCTAGCCACTTCAATTTTGCCATTAGACAAATCTCTGGGGCCCATTGCCAATCTAACAGGCACACCTTTTGTTTCATATTCAGAAAACTTCCAACCCGGTCTTCTGTTGTCGTCATCATCATATTTAAACGAAATTCCTTTGTCTTTAAATTCTTTTTTAAGCTTTTCAAAACATTCAGATATGGCACTAAACTCTTCCTCACTTCTATAAATGGGAATGGCTACAACTTGAATAGGCGCCAATCGTGGAGGCAACACAAGCCCTTCATCATCAGAATGACACATGATCAATGCACCCATTAATCGCGTTGAAACCCCCCAAGAGGTAGCCCATACGTGTTCAAGTTTCCCTTCTTTATCAGCAAACTTTACATCAAATGCTTTTGCGAAATTTTGTCCTAAAAAATGTGAAGTGCCAGCTTGAAGCGCCTTACCATCTTGCATCAGGGACTCAATACACAAGGTATCTTCGGCACCAGCAAACCTTTCTGACTCGGTCTTTCTTCCCTTAACTACAGGCATAGCCATATACTCTTCTGCAAATTTTGCGTAAACATCTAGCATTTGACTTGTTTCATCCTTGGCTTCTTTAGCTGTTGCATGTGCAGTATGCCCTTCTTGCCATAAGAATTCAGCAGTTCTCAAAAACAACCGAGTTCTCATTTCCCATCTCACAACATTTGCCCATTGATTGATGAGAATCGGCAAATCACGATAAGATTGAATCCAATTTCTATATGAATTCCAAATAATGGTTTCTGAAGTTGGCCTAACAATTAATTCTTCCTCTAATTTAGCATTTGGATCTACCACCACACCGCTACCGTCTTCAGCATTTTTAAGTCTATAGTGAGTAACCACAGCGCATTCCTTTGCAAATCCTTCGACATGACTGGCCTCTTTACTCAAGTAGGATTTGGGAATAAAAAGAGGGAAATACGCGTTAGAATGTCCAGTTTCCTTAAACATTTCATCGAGTACATCTTTCATCTTTTCCCAAATGGCAAAACCATAAGGTTTAATCACCATGCATCCACGAACATCGGAATGCTCGGCAAGATCAGCTCTTTGAACAAGCTCATTATACCATTTTGAATAATCTTCTGTTCTTTTGGTGTGTTTTACTGCCATAGGGTTCAAATATAGTGTGCAAATTTAGATAAACGATTCAATATTTCCATCTCATTTTCAATACATGTGAATTCACATGTCCATTTTTATCAAGAGTAAGCGATTAAGGCAGCATCTTATTATCAATCAGAGCATGGGTATAATGCTGATATATTGCTTTTAATTTCCTGATGGTTGCTTTCTCTGAATCTTTCCATTCCTTCTGCATTCTATCATTCCATATTAGAGATTTTTTTCCAGGACTCAAGACAATGAAATTTTGCTGATTATAAACTATTTTTGGTAAGCTGTACTTACTAAAATAGGAGGTCCCCATAGAAAAGTAAGAGGTTTTAATATTTAATAAATCAAGTACTGTCGGCATAATATCGATCTGCTGAGAGCTTTCATCTTTATTGATTTGGGGTAGCTTCCCACTCGCATGGTAATATGCAATTGGAATTTTAAAAGACCATTCAATACTCGCTCTATCGCTTCTACTCGTCGGACCAACATGATCAGCACAAAAAACAAATAACGTGTTCTCAAACCAATCTTGCTTTTTGGCCTTTTCCCAAAACTCATGAAAAGCATAATCAGCATAATTGATTGCCTTACATATTGGGTCAGGTCCATTTTTTACTAACGACTTGTATTTATTAGGGATTTTATACGGATGATGCGAAGAAATGGTGAATATCATAGAGAAAAATGGCTTTTTTAATTTATTGATCTCATCTATGGACCAAGGCAGAAAATAATGATCCGGAATACCCCAGTTGCCATCATAGTGTTTTGCATAAGGGTATTCACTTCGACCATAATAGCGATCGAATCCGGCTGCAGCGGAAAATGCATCAAAACGCATAGAACCATTTGTAGAACTGTGAAAAAATGATGTTGAATAACCATTGTCTTTTAATACTGATGGTAAACTTTGGAATTGATTCATACTGTAGGATGAAAGAATAAAAGATTCATTCATCCACGTAGGGATAGATGCAACAGCAGCAGGTAAGCCATCCATAGAAGTTCTCGAATTTGCGACTCCATGTTCGAAATACATACTCTCACTTAAAACACTATCCAAGTACGGTGTGTAGCTTTCTTTATTTCCAGGCCCTACATACATCGACCCATAACTCTCAAATAAAATGAAAACAACATTTGTGTTATTTGGTAATAAATCCCTTGGTTGGGTAACCTGAACGGGGTTAAAAATACTATTCAGTTCTATTTTGTTAAAATACGTCTTCCTTTCAACTCCCTCATTTGTTAATGTTTTTAATATGGTGAAAGCTGAGTTAAGAACAGCAGGGGCATTTTGAAGAGAACAATAATTTGTAGCTTCAATAACACCAACAGGTTTCAGCTGAAACCCTCCTCTTCCTACAACAATAAAAACAGCAATTGCACCAATAAAATTGAGCCATGGACGCCAATCTTTATAGGTATCATAATTTCTTTTCAGAATAAAAAAGAGATAGAAAATAACAGCAAGCGTCAAAATAAAAATCAGCAACAACCACCAAAATTCAGCTAAAAAATCACCGGCTAATATTGATGCCTCATTTTCAGAAATGATAAATTTAAAATAGTCAAAACTGATCCTTTTTCTTGTAAACGAAAAGTAAGCGATATCCCATGCGTTGAAGAAAAACACAATGATTACCGTAGGAATAAAAAAGATTGAATCAATAATCCTCCTGTACTTATTCACAAGAAATGGCAAGGGTACAATCCGAACAAGCATGTAGGGGAAGAAAAACAGACTTATTGTAATCAAATCAAACCATGAGCCGACTAGGTATTCATAGAAACCAAAATCAGGAAAAAAAGCATGATTTTGATTCAAAAACAGCAACCTGTAAACAAATAAAAAGAACCAAACCGCTCCCAATTCTATTAGCAACTGATAAAATGGTTTTGTAGGAAGACTAAATCGCATTGAAAATTAATAAGTCAAAAGTCGATCTACCGCCTTTTGAAGTCTTGTTTTTGGAAGGAATATCTTCTCTATATTTTGAGCAAAAGGTACGGGAGAGTTGAGTGAAGCAACTCGCATTACTGGTGCATCAAGAGACTCAAAACAATGCTCATTAATTAGTGCTGAAATCTCACCACCAATACCCCCAACAAGGCAGTCTTCATGTAATACAATTACCTTTCCCGTTTTCTTTACCGCCGCATAAATCGCATCTACATCCATTGGTGCCAATGTTCTTAAATCAATAATTTCAGCAGAAACGTCTTTTCTTGTGCTCATTTCCTCAATGGCCCAATGAACGCCTAATCCATAGGTAATAATTGTGATATCGCTGCCTGAATGAACAGATACAGCTTTCCCTATTTCTGTTGTGTAATAAGCTTCAGGCACTTCGGATTTCATACTTCTGTACAAATACTTATGCTCAAAAAACAAAACAGGATTGGGATCCTCTATTGAGGCATTTAAAAGCCCTTTGGCATCAACTGGATTAGAAGGATAAACAATTTTTAACCCTGGTGTATGAAAAAACCAGGCCTCATTACTTTGTGAATGAAATGGACCAGCTCCTGTTCCAGCACCTGTTGGCATACGAACTACCACATCTGCATTTTGGCCCCATCGCCAATATATCTTAGCTAAATTATTAACAATTTGATTAAAACCACAGGTTACAAAATCAGCAAATTGCATCTCAACCATTGCCTTCATACCATTTATACTCAAACCCAAACCTGCGCCTACAATGGCAGATTCACATAACGGAGTATTCCTGACTCTCTCCTTCCCGTATACATCAACCAAGCCCTCGGTAACCTTAAATGCACCTCCGTACTCAGCAATATCTTGTCCCATCAATACAAGGTTTGGATATTTCTCCATAGACTGGTTTAGACTTTCACTTATTGCATCAATAAACCTCAACTCTTTCGTCTCACTTTGTGGTGAAATTATATTTTGCTGGAAAGCCTGAAACACATCTGACTCTTCCTTTTCTTCTGAAGAATCAATGGCATCCTCATTTTGAGCAATATCAAATGCCTGCTGTATATTC
>Ga0315332_10000484_pt1 | contig 18308 bp, 16 predicted proteins | sample M110034915metaG_FD_203455 | JGI IMG/M metagenome (GOLD analysis project Ga0315332, IMG submission 203455) | Ammonia-oxidizing marine archaeal communities from Monterey Bay, California, United States - M1 100m 34915 | ecosystem: Environmental > Aquatic > Marine > Intertidal zone | place: USA...
AGCGTGAACATTGAAGCGGGAAAAGACTTCATCCGTGGACTGAAGGCTGGTGGTGGGACCCAGCTATTGCCTGCCTTGCAACTGGCACTGGGCAACGGTTGTGATGAGTCGACACCACCTCGCTATCTGATGCTGATGTCGGACGCCCTTGTCGGGAATGATCACTCCATCCTCCGCCACATCCAAGATGCCAAATTTCAAGATGCCCGAGTATTCCCGGTTGCTTTTGGAGCAGCTCCAAATGACTATTTAATCAACCGTGCCGCCGAACTGGGACGTGGGTTCTCGCTGCAGGTAACCAACCAGGATAACGCCCCCGCACTTGCGACTCGTTTTAACGAATTGACCAGCCTGCCGTACATGACAGATTTGCAAATCGACTGGGGTGGATTATCGGTGCGAGATCAGGTGCCAGCACGTTTGCCGGATCTGTATGCCGGAAAGCCGTTGATTGTCCTTGGACGCTACGACCAATCAGGAACTGAAACAATCACTCTCAAAGGTAATGTCCTTGGCCAGCCCGTTCAAATGGAGCTCGAATTGGTTTTACCGCCTCAGGAGCCATCGCATGACGCCATTCCTTCGGTCTGGGCGCGTCAACGCATTCGCCAGATATGGAATCACAACGTCGGAAACGAAACAACGCAAAGCCGAACAGAAATCACAGAACTGGGACTTAGGCATCAATTGGTAACGCAATACACATCATTTGTTGCCGTTGAAAAAGAATTGTCTGAGATCCCACAAGGTAACCTCATCAGCGAAACCATCCCAGGCATGATGCCAGATGGGATGACAGAGAAGCCCAGCGCTGGTCCACGCACGACTACAAGTACAGCAGCGGCAACGACTCAGCCTGCGGGCAATGGGCAATCCAAAGCCAACCAACCCGCAGCAAGCAACTCGACTTCTCATACGGTAACATCTCGGGCCACGCCCCCCGCCACATCGTCGACAGCGTCAACATCGTCAACATCGTCGACAGCGTCAACGTCATCGCCAACGTCAACGGGCAGGCCACCCAACAATTTCCAAAGTGGGTCGAGTGGTAGTTCCGGTGGCTCCCCAGGTGGCGGCCCGATCGGTCCCTTCACTGCCCTCTTCTCAATCGCTGGTGCCGGCGCAGCGGCAATGCTCCGGAAGAAAAAGACGGAACAGAATCCGGAGCGAACATCGTGAACAGGGCCGAATCGATTACCCCATCGCAATGCAATCGCACGGACATCTGGTTTCAGCAATTGCAATACTGGGTCAGCGAAGCGTGGAAACACAGCGGATGCACCATGGTGATCGCTATGGTGACGATTGTAATCTTCGCGTTTCCCGCGTTCACTTCCAGCCTGCAACTGGATTTCGCTTCTGTGAGGAGTGGCCAATGGTGGCTTGTACTTTCAGGACACCTGACACATTACGACGGTCAACATCTATTTTGGGACCTGCTGATGTTCGTGGTGCTGGGAGCAGTCTGCGAGCGTCAAAACAGAAAATTATTCGGTGTGTTTCTCGTCATCATGGCCACCATCGTGTCACTCACGGTCATGTTTGCCTGCAACGGCATTTCTGAGTACCGAGGCTTGAGCGGAATCGACACGGGCTTGTTTGCTTGGCTGACTCTAACCCAGCTTCGAAGCAGCCTTGCTGGACGAGATCGATACTTTGCAGCCTTCTGGGCAACGAGCGGCCTTTTGCTCATCGGCAAATTGGGCTTCGAAATGATCACCGGAGATATTTTGTTCGTTCAAGCCGACGGATTCAAACCAATGCTGGAATCACATTTGTCTGGAGCTGCAGTAGGTGCATTGGTTGCGTTGGCTATACCTACTCGTGGTGATGACTCGTAGCCAGTTTCAGGCGAACGCACGAGCGTTGGGATGTTTCGCACCCAACGCACACTGACTTGAAGCCTGCCAAACGTGGCCTGACCGAACGACGGGGCCTGACCGAACGACGTGCGTTTCGTCGTCGAAACGTGGCCTTTTCGGTTGCACGAATCTCAACAAAGCGGACCATCCTCTGGTAATTCAGGCAAGCAGAATATCTGAGAATTTGACAGAGTCCAAACCACACAAGATCATGATGCGTTGATCCTAGCGTGCCCTGACGGGCGGTTCCGAGACACCAGCAGACTCATCATGCGAAACCACCCGATAGCCATTGCAGCATTTTTCTTCACGATGCTGGCGATACCAGAACGTTTGAGCAGCGCCACCGAAAGAACCAATATTGTTTTCATCCTTACCGACAACCACGGTGCTTGGACCCTCGGCTGCTACGGCAATAAGGACATTCGCACTCCCAACATTGACCGCCTCGCTGAAAATGGAATGTTATTTGAACGGGCAATGAGCAGTAACCCCGTGTGTTCACCCACCAGGGCTACTTACCTGACAGGTCTGATGCCCTCTCAACACGGAGTGCACTCGTTTCTTGACAATAAATACATGATGGGCCCCGAAGCCTACTACTGCCTTGAGGAATTTGAAACGTTACCTGAGATCCTGCACTCCGAAGGCTACGTTTGCGGTCTGAGTGGCAAATGGCATCTCGGTGACAACCTGACACCTCAGGACGGATTTTCTTATTGGGCAACGATGGTCCGCGGAAGCACGTCCAACATGTATGAAGATCCCGTCATCATTGATGGCAAGGTAAAAAAGACCCCCAAGTACATGACTGACCTATGGACTGAACATGCAGTGCATTTCATCGAACAAAACAAGGATGGTGAGCAGCCGTTTTTTCTGTATCTCGCCTACAACGGCCCATATTGCCTAGGCCCAATGTTACTCAGGGAATCAAAAAACCGACATGCAGAATATTACGCCGATAAGTTTCTGCCATCGTTCCCGCGTGACACTGCGCATCCGTGGCAGTACAGCAACCGCAAATACCACAACAACCCTGTCAGCATTCGCCGTGTTGCAGCTGAAGTGAGCGGAGTCGACGATGGCGTGGGCACCGTCATCGACACACTTGAAAAGCACGGTCTTTCCGAAAACACCATTGTTGTGTTCGCCGGAGATCAGGGTTGGATGGGAGGACAAAATGGATTCTTCGGCATGGGCGACCACACACGCCCCATGGGTGCTCATGACCTGATGATGCAGGTCCCGCTAATTGTCTCGCACCCCAGCAAGATCACATCTGGCAGAACCAATGTGATGGTAAGCAACACCGACTTTCTTCCCAGCTTACTTGACTATGTGGGCCTCAAACACCGAACTCCAAACACCAAGAGGCAAAAGCTTTCGGGCCGTTCCTATGCAAATATTTTGCGTGGCCAATCGATCGATTGGGCAACGGCCATGTATTACGAAATGGAAAGCTGCCGGTGCATTCGAACTGAGAAATGGAAGTATGTTGCCCGCCGCTCGCCTAACGGTCCGGGTGAACTGTACGACATGCAAGCCGACCCGCACGAGCGTTTCAATCTGTTCGGTCAACCTGCTCTCGCAGCAATCCAAGGCGAGCTTGCCGAAAAACTGAACCTGTGGTTCAACACCTATGCCAGCCCTGAATACGACATTTGGAATGGTGGAAGCTCAAAAGCCAGGCGACATCATGCACCCCTGGGACATCCAGACTATCGTCCGCGCTGATCGTCTCGCCGCGCAAGGCCCGCTGTCTTCAGCGACAAAACCATTCCACCAAGCGACAAATTGAATGGTCCCGAGAAAACGCCCCTTCAATCCAAGTCGCCTTTCTTTCCGAAACGGGAACATCGTGACGATCCTCATCGAAATCCTCATCAGCACCACTGGCGGTGTAGAATTCAGCCCCGATGCAACCCACCTAGTGGTTACAATGACGCTCGCATGAATCTGCAAGCCGTTTCGCTTTGCTCAAAAGATGTGCCAGGATCGGTTCAAAGCTCACTTTCCAGGCTTGGGAAATTAAACGCAGCAAGAAATAAAAATGAGCAACCAAACACTCAAAGAATCCCTCGCTCAGCTGGAGTCAATTTCAACCAGAAACTTGACCTTGGAGGACACGGAGCGTTTGTTGAGCCGCACCCGCGATGCAATGAGCGTTCTTTCCAAGAAGATTGACGATACGTACAAGCAAGTATCTGCTGACTTGACCAACTCAGACCCCTTTTCAATCGGGAAAGCACGGCGGCTCCTGTCACGCTTTCAAACTCAAGCGGACTATTTGACGAACTTGGAGGAGAGTCTTGAGACGCATTTCCACCAAAAGCAAATCGAAAACCGCATGGCCGAGCGACTGGGCGGGTCACGAAATCTGAGAGTTCTTGAGTACGGCATCCTGTTTCTGATCGTCGCGTTGCTGGGCCTACTGATTTACGACATGACGGGCGGTCCAGACGACCTACGACCTTGGTTGCTCACTTCCCAGAGCATCTTTTACATTGATGCATTTTGTTGTGTCATCTTCATGAGTGAGTTTGTACTCCGCCTAAACTGTGCTGAATCAAAACGTTTTGTTTGGAAACATCACTGGGTTGATTTCGCCACCTCCATCCCCATTCCCGGTGAGGCCCAGCTTTCACGTTTTGGGAGGCTTGGCAAACTGGCAAGATTCGCAAGAGTCTTGAGATTACTTCGCTTTGCACGACTCTTTTTCTTCTTATGGCGAGGCATGGACAAACTACAGGATGTGATGGACGTCAAAATGATGAAGAAAACGATCCGCTGGTCCGTGATGGCGACGCTTGCCGGTGCGTTCTTCATTTATCAACTTGAGGGGCATGGAGCTGAAGACAACCTAGCCGCAAATCCCGTCTCAACGTTTGGCAAAGCGATCTGGTGGAGCTTCACAACCGTCCTTACCGGTGGATTTGGTGACATCCACAATCCCAGCTCAACCTCCGGTCAAGTTTTGACAGGACTATTGGTGGTTGTGGGGATGGTGCTTGTTGGAGTTTTCACTGCTACGCTGACGACTATTTTTGTCGGTCAACAAAGTGAAACAGAAAACGAAAACATTGACTCAATCCTGGCTCGCCTTGACGAATTTTCTGCCTTGCTGCACCAATCCGATGACGGTGATGGCGACAGCCAATAGCCGCCCCTTAGAACAACTTGGCAACAACTGCCATCGTCCATGAAAAAGCCCTCTGATTCTGCCGCTTCCTCACTTCTGATCGGAATCGCGGGTGGCAGCGCGGGTGGCAAGACAACCCTTGCCAAAGAACTCATTGCTGCGGCAGGGAACGACATTGCCATTCTGGAATTGGATCGCTTTTATCACTCCTTGGGAAACACAAAAGACTGCCACCAGGCGAATTTCGACGAACCCGCCGCACTTGATTTTGAACTATTGCAAACAGTGCTTGAGCAGCTGCGTACGCATGGCACAGCGTCCGTTCCAAAATATGATTTCGCCACCCACAATCGAATCGGATATGAACCCCTCAAGACTGCTCCTCTGATCATTGTTGAAGGCATCCTCGTTTTATGGAATAGCAACGTCCGCGACTTGCTCGATTTCAGAATCTACGTCGACGCACCAGCAGAACTGAGGTATCAACGACGGATGCAACGAGATATGAAAGAGCGAGGACGGGATGCTGAATCGATTGAACGGCAATGGAACGAAACTGTGAGCCCGATGCATGACAAATACGTTGAACCATCAAGAGAATATGCCGACCAACTCATTGATGGCACCGCCGACCTGAAAAACACCGCCCACGAGCTACTGATCGTTTGGACGAATGCTTTGCACGCCAACGACAACGCAACAAGCTCCAACGAATCCTGACAGTCATTGCCGCAAGTATTGCCCAGCAACGTGCTGTAATAAACACACGCATTCGACACCTAAGCGATCAACTCCTTCACAACTCTTGCAGGCTCCACCCCAATCAAACCCAGATCAAGTCCCTTGAAAGGGTATTTGAAGCGATGAAGATCAATGCCCATCAAACGCAGGATGTTGGTATGCAGATCCCGCACGTGCACTCCTTCATTTGCGACGTGATACCCAAAATCATCCGTCGCACCATGAGTCAGACCTGCCTTTGCTCCACCTCCTGCCATCCACATGGTAAAGCCATGCGGGTGATGATTGCGTCCCATGTTTTTCCGGAAACCTGTGCAACCGGTGTCCGGCCAAGTTCGCCCCCAGATCACAAGCGTATTATTAAGCAAACCTCGTTGCTTCAGGTCCCTCCACAGCGCGGCAACGGGACGGTCTGCAGCGGCGCACTGGCGTTTGTACTGATTCTCAATATGCGTAAGGGAATCCCAACCTCGATCATAAAGCTGCACAAACCGAATACCGCGTTCCACTAATCGCCGCGCAAGCAGACAATTGTTTGCCAACGAGGACTTGCCGGGTTCAGCACCATAGGCGGCAAGCGTCTGCTCTGATCCCTGCCTCAGATCCATCAACTCCGGCACGCTGACCTGCATCCGGTATGCCATTTCGTAAGATGCAACACGAGAGAGAATTTCCACGTCGTTGATCCAGCCTTAACCCGGATTCTCGCGAATGATCATCGGGGCCATGACATGCGTAACAACGGTCTCCCGAGATCGGCGGCACATCGCGATTGAACTGACGCTTGCCAATTCCATCGCCAGCGTGACAACAGGTAACCATCACACACAACAGCACGAGTTCGAGCATCAAGGTTCAAGCAGACTTGCAAATCTTGAACACTCCTAAAAACAGATCCCGTGAGCACGCCGCTGCTGTCGCCATCCTACCCAACACATTCACCATCCAGCAGCACTCAACGTCCCGTGACCATTGCATCAACGATCTCCTTCATTTTGTGATCAGGAATGTGGCTCAACCCCCAATCCCTCACCCAGTTTCTGAATTTTGATCGGCAAGTGGACATATCCAACCCATGACGGGAATCTTCGATCACTGCATCTGCAGCAGGCTTTCGTTGCTTTTGGAATTCCATGAACACGGTTTCAACCCCCTTGCCCTCATCAAGCATCTCAGCCAACAAGCAGGCGTCGGCAATGGCAGTGCAAGCCCCCATCCCTGCGTACGGACTAGTGGCATGTGCTGCATCCCCAATCAACAACAACCGACCTTGGTACCAAGGTTCCAACGCCAGTAGGTCCCCTGCTTTCGTTGAGACCATCTGTACTTCATCAGTCATTTCCATGCACTGCTGAATCGCCGGTGGAACATTCACCATCCCCTGTTTGATCTGCTGTTTTTTTGAAAGGGAAGCATCAGGCAAGCCGTGATTGAAAGCGACGTACCAACGCGCCTCACCGTTACCAATATCCGCCACGCCTGCCTTGCACCCAGGTTGCCAAAAATCCATGTGCCGATTGTTTTTCAACAACGGGGGATGCTGATCTATTACAGCGATCCATCCACCTGCATCGATCATATTCAGCTCTGCATCCGGATGAATAGCTGCCCTAACAACACTGTGCGCGCCATCACAACCAATCACGACATCACCTTCATCTGAGGTTCCGTCAGCAAAACACGCCACCGCAGAGTCCTTTCTGTTTTCAACCGATACACATTCGTGGCCGAATTCCAGATCATCAGCCACCAACTCTGACATACACTCAATCAAACGCCGGCGATTTATTTCAAAGCTGTCAGCACCATGGGACCGCGAAATTTCGCCAATCGGCATTTCACTGATCTTCTGGCCGCTCCGCCCGTGCACTTCAAACACTTCAAGCGGGGCCCCCACCCGATGCACCGGAACATCGAGTTTCTGAAGCAACCTGATCGCATAACTCCAAATCAGGAACCCTGTCTGGTGATGCTGTTGGTGGTCATATTTTTCATGGACGGTAACCCCAACCCCACGCTGCTTCAACGCTAGGGCCAACGTTAAGCCACCGATACCACCACCTACGATTACAACTTTTTTCACTGCAAGTACCCCAGAAGTAACAAACGCCAACCGAGGTCATTCGATGACTGACCTGAAGGCATCCGATTGAAACAGCCAAACCTTAACCCAGTTGCCCATCATAGCACGCGGGTTTGGTCATCCATCTCAACGCAAGCGACCAGGCCCCAACTTTTGAGAGAACCAACAAACCCAGAAAGAATCAGATCGACTGAACAAACCTCTGCAGCAACTTGTGCAGGTCAGTAACCCCACACTTCTCAACAAAAACATCAAGGGGTTCGCCCGTGATTGCCTCAACATATTGTGGATAAGCCTTCACTCTTTCTATCAACGAGAAGCGGTTCAACTCGGGATGAAATTGAGTACCGTAGATTGGTTTGTCTGCAATCTTGAAGGCCTGATTCATCACTTTGTGTGATGATGCCATGCGAATCGCGGTGGGTGGCAACTCAATCACACAATCCTGGTGCCCCACGGGAGCAAGAAAACACTGTTCCAGACAGCCGAACAGTGGATCCGATTTCCCCTGATCAGTGAGGAACACTTCCACTGTCCCCAACTCTGCCCGCGACATGTCGGTAACAACCTCACCGCCTAAAGCCGCCGCCATCGCCTGAAAACCCCAACACGACGCGAACGTTGGGATCCCCAAGTCGTAAAGTTCCCGCATCGCCTGCAACGCTGGTGGCAACCAATCACCGCCCTCGGCAACCGAGTAATCTCCGCTACCGCCAAGCAAGACGGCATCAAATCGCGAAAGATAATCCGCGGTGGGGCAACCCGACAGCAAGTCAAACACAGTTATCTGTGCAGGATCAGACTTGAGCGAATCGGAAAAGCAGTCGACTTCCTGCCCCAACATAGGATCATCCTGATCTCGCACCTGCACCAAAAGAAACTTATGCATTTGACTCGCCGCATCGAATTCCGGACGGTTGAAACCGCCATTATGTGCCGCCTACTTGACCTAGTCGATGCCTGGCCCATGCTGCAAAAGATTCAAAGAGACTTAAGATCGTATTAGCGATAGAACGGGGACCGCGACTGAAGCTGACATCACCTGCGGACACAGTGTTCAGTTTTGACGGATTTGAGTCGCCAAATGCAGCCTGGAAGATTGGGACTTCTGACTTGGTTGGGCGTGGGCACCGCCGAATTCTATCGGAGGTGTGCCGCTGCAGAAGGCATCCGAAGCAGCAACCTCATCGGTTGAGCACAATCCCGATGACGCCCAACATTCCGAGTCATCGGGCATGAGGGAAAAATCTGTGGGCCCATAGTACGTGTTGCGATCAAAGGCGTTCGAAACGCTCCAATCCGGCTCGCCATGCTCAGATCGTGCGACTGGCACATTGTGCCTTGAATCGGCAACCATTTGCCGTCCTGCATCCGTCGCGAATCGCTCAGACGCTAACGGAGCCGTCGAAAAGGAAGTACTGCCATGAGCAACTGATTTAGCCTGCTCACCTGCGGAAGTATTTACCTTCTTCTCTTCATCACGGCGTTGAAACGTCGGAGTCAGGATTGGCAATCGCTTCAAGGGTTGAGCACTGTCTGCGCCTCGGAGAACCCGGCGTGCATCATCTTCATTGGGAAGATTATCAATGCAATCATTTACATTATCTGCAATCGCTTGCAGACGATTTCTTGTTCGCTGCAAAAAACCCTGCAGGTCAGCACGACACTCCTGAATTGCAATGATTTTATTTTCAACACGATCATTAGCTTGCGGGACGCCACCAGTACCGGAAGTCCCCAAGAGCAGGCCATTGATTTCAGATATGTCGCCACGCGTTCGAGGTGCATGCATCAAACTGTCGCCTCCAACCCACCAGCGGGGAGATTCCCCGAACACGTGTGATGCTTTTCCTGACGTGCATCACTGACCTCTCCCTTGGAGCGACATTTCGACAATCGAACGCCCCCAAGCGTACTGAAGGCCGAGTGATCACCCGGAACATTTATAATGCAGTGAACGATTGACGGGCGCGGCGAAGGCATCCTGGGGGCTGAAGCTAACCGCAGAAAAGTTGCACTGATGGCAGAGCCAAGGCCGCTGCGTCTATCATGCAAACCACGGTGCGTTGCAACACGATTGTCTGCCCGTAATTCACGAGGACGTTTCATTTTGGTCTCCGCGATCGGATAGTCCCCCACACATGAGTATGAGAGTCGATCGCTGTGGAATAGATTCAATTTCGGTAACCCAGCCATCTCAGAGAGACCTGTGGCTTTTCGTCCCGACCTCGCGGTCGGTTTGCCGTTTCGGAGAACCTTTTCAGAGACCCACATCGGTGAGACTGAAACGGTGCAACCGCCCCCGTGCAGGAGGAGTGTTCACACGCTTCCACTACAAACTTGCGTCAAAAAACGCACAAGTCAAGAAATCGCGGAATTGTTTGCGAAACAAGCCTGAGCGACCGCCGAACATGCGATGCAACAACCAGAAGCTCAGTCATTCAAAAGCTTCCCACCGGCGATAACCCTCATGCAATGGCAGTGACTGCAGAATAGGGATTGCAAGACGGGGATTGACGGACATTGGCGCCAACTCACTGCTCAACAGGAGAGTCAAGCCATCCCCTGGCGAGCCTTCCGTTTCCAAATGAAACCGTCGAGAACATAGTGGGTGATCTGTGGGACTGCGAGCAGCGGCACCAGAACAAGTTCATAATTCTGGAGACTCCACGCAGGTCCAAAGAACCAACTGCGTTCATGCCAGACTCCGGCATCCCATAGAAACTCTTCCAGATAGGCCAGCATCCATACAATCCCAAGGAAGGTGGCAATCTTTGGGAAGTGCCGCTTGGGCTGCTGCTGATTCCCCATGCAGCGGTACCAGTACACCAAGACCATGTACGGAATCCCGTGAATGATCACGTTTGTCACGGTGAACGCGTAATCCGAGTTGAAGGTAACAATCCCAACGTACCAACAGATGGCCGTGGTGATGACGACGATATCCTTGCCGGGAGACCATTGCTGACGAACCATCCCCCGATAGCCCAAACGCACCAAATAAGCGAACAAACTTGCCCAGTAAATCGGCGCGGCAATCGTTTCAAATACGGCAGGCAATTGTTGAAAATCCCCTTCTAGAAACCACCAAAAGTTGCGGGGAAGATTCGAATGCCAGTGAATGAGCGGATAGAGTGTCGCCATATAAATTGCGACGGCATCGATCCAGAACCCGCAGCGCCCCGTTTCACCGGCACGCGATCGGTACAGCGCCACCCAACCATACTGTTGTCGCACAAAATGAAAGACGGCAAGGTAAGCGAGCAGTCTCCAAAAGACACCCTCACCTTCTGAGTAAATGGCCATCCCCACAAGAAGAGCCAACAACGGAGTCAGACCATACAACCACGGTCGACGCTTTAACTCTGGCAAATCAAAGTAGACACGAAAACCAGTCGAATAGACGTGGGCGACGTCGATCATCAAGATCGCACCAATCCACATCCAATCAGGAGTATCGTTTTCGAGAAGCCCGAACGGTGCACCAGCCGCGAGCAAAGCGAGTGCCAACACCGCACTGCCAAGGAAGGTCCACAAATCAACAGCCGGCGAAAACAGCCACCGAGTTGTTGGACGTTGTTCGGCAGAAAGAGATGAAGTTGCCACTGCCATGTTCAGCCAGTTCGAATTTCGACGAGGGGCTGATCAAGAATCCCACGCACTGCCAAGATTTCCTCGGCTGCACGAACGCCATGAAAAAAAGCTTCTTCCAAAAGCGCCACGCCGCTGAGATCAGTACCGGCAAAATGAATCGGACCTAACGGTTTAGAAGCCTGCTCCCGCCCTGGGGACCACACAAAACCTGGCAGCGGCTGGATCATCGCATGCCCCCAGCACATGACATCGACCCGCGTTACCAAGGCATCAATATCAGGGTGAGCGCGACGCAAGTCCGTCAAGACAACATCCACCCAATCTGCCCACTTCAAATTCATCATCCGCTTACGCGTGATCACTGCATCAACATCGGCGAACGGGTAGTACCAAGTCAGGACCGTCGGACCATGATCAACACCCGACTGGTGAGTCGCGGTTACATAACCAAGCGACCTTGAATCACGAATGACGTTGTCCCATGCCATGGGGAAACCTGCATTCTCAGGCCGATCCTTCACATGAACATTCGCGACCAACCATGACCCATAACGGAACCCAGTGCTGTCGCGTCCGGACGCTGAAAACCCATCGATGACGTACTTGGCCATCATTTGGGGTGCAGCGAACACGACCTGCTCGGATCTGAATCCGATCGGTTTCATCGTTCTCGTGTCGATTGCTGCAACCTGCGATGGCTCTGTTTTGGCTCCGGCTGTTACGCCAAACACCCCTAGACCCGTTCGAATCTGATCGTCAGCGACACCCCTCAGATAATCAACCACTCGCCCATTCCCCTCGGGCCAAGTGATAACCTCCTGTGACTCCTGTCCCACACCAGCGATCCGAGCTGCGAAGTAAAACACGCCTGCCCAGGCACTAACCCGATCTGGCGGCAAACCGTAATCATCACGGCATGAATAATCAACAAGCCAGCGCAAACGAGGTGAATCCCACCCACGTTCATCCAGCCACTGCTGCATCGACATTTGGTCCAATTGCCGCACAGATTCATCGTCTGAACCGCAGGCCATCGGGATTGCAAACATGCGTCGCCCATTGCCGTCACGCATCTCGGCCCAGCGATCCATCTCTGCCCGAAAAGCTGCCAGCTGCAGCAAGTCTTCCTCACTCGCCCCATGCCCGGGATAAAGTCCTTCGTACCACTGACCTTCGTTGAATACCCGTTCGCCGGGTTCACGGCAAAGAAATTGTTCGGCTACGACCGGTCGCCCATCCTCGGTCAATGCCTCAATGACCTGCATCTCGGACAGCAATGTGACCAAGCATTGATTTTCCGGCATGGGAACAGGGATGTAATGAGCTCCCAATGGAAACTTGAACCCATCGCGACTGCCACCGCGGGCAGTTCCCCCTGGATTCGTTTCAAGCTCGGCTAGCACAAAGTCATTGAATCCAGCCCGTTTCAAACGCCACGCAGCGGCAAGCCCCGCAATACCGCCCCCCACAATCGTGACGCCTACATCCTCATATGCATCGGCAGCGATCGTCTTTTCAACACCATCACGCAACAGGTGCCCGATATCGAACCTTGTATGTGTAAGCTCACCAACGGGCGGCAACTTGGACGCACCACACCCAACACTGTGGGCAAACTGACACCCCAGCAAGGCGGTCAAGAGTTGGCGACGACTCAGCTTTTCAGTCTCTGCCACGCCACTCCTCATCGTAGTATCGAACCAGTACCTGATTATTGAGCTGATTGATCTCTGTCTCAATTGGCTGTATATCTTGAGGAAGCTCAAACAGATTTGCCAACATCGAATCGTTTAAGAAAGACAAATCCTGTTCAAGTTTGCCCAACTGCTTTGGCACGACGAGATCACCTTGCGGGGAAGCCAAGGCAAATCCCCAAACTCCAAAGGTGGGCACAGCCGTGCAATAAGGCCGCACATTGAAGCCAGCCTCCTCCATCGTACGCAGAATGCACCAGTACGATTGCCCGGCAACCAGCGGCGAAGTGCATTGAATGCTGACGACCGCATCAGGCGTGATAATCCGCCTCAAACTTCGATAAAAGAATGTGGTGTACAGCTTACCCACCGAATAGGATCCCGGGTCTGGAAAGTCAATGACCACCGCATCAAACGGTTCATGTTCCTGCCCAACCCAGACAAAGGCATCGGTGTTGATCACCGTCACCTTTTCGTCCATCAGGGAGTCATCATTGAGGTCTCGAACCAAGGGCAACTGTGTTGCAATTTCAGTCATACCGGGATCAATATCGACCAAGGTCACGGTTTCAACACCGTCATGCTTGAGAATTTCCCTGACCGCCAATCCATCTCCTCCCCCCAGCACGAGGACACGTTTGGGCGTCCCTGCTGCCATCATGGCGGGATGCACGAGTGCTTCGTGATACCGGTACTCATCTACTGAATTGAACTGTAGATGACCGTTGAGGTACAGCTGAAACCCTTGTCGATTGTTGGTCACAACGATTCGCTGAAAACGCGTCTGTTTGGCATGAACTACCGCCTTGCCAAGGATAATTTCTTCGGTCCAAGTCGTAAGCGTATCCGCCTTGATGATTCCAACGACCAGCAATCCCACCACAAGGAACGCCCGCCCACGCAATCCTGCCAGTCCACGCTTCGTTAGCAAAGGGCGCAGCAGATAGGTCCCCCACAACCCTACCAAAGCGTTCAGGACCCCAAAGACAAGTGAAGTCCGCATCAAACCCAGATAGGGAACCAACAGAACCGGAAACAGCAGCGAGGCCAGCAGAGCTCCGATGTAGTCGAAGGTCAGGACCCGAGAGACAAGATCGCTGAAATCGAGGTGTTCCTTGAGGATCCGCATCAACAGCGGCAACTCCAATCCCACCAGCGTTCCAATCACAAACACCGTTCCGAATAGAACCAGCTGAAACCATTGGACGAAGGCGAACGAGACGAACAGCAAGGGCGCTGACAGCCCTCCCACTAACGCAAGCGCAAGCTCAACCTCAATGAAAGTTCGTGCCAAGCCTTTGTGCAAGTATTGCGAAAACCATGCCCCCACCCCGAGCGCCGACAAATAAACACCGATCACCAGCGAAAACTGTGTGACCGAGTCTCCGAGCAGGTAGCTTGCCAAGGTTCCTGCAATCAGCTCATAGATCAGACCGCACGTGGCAACCGCCAGCACGTTCAGGTAGAGCAAAAAGAGAGGCGCACGGTTTAGCAAGGCAATGAGCCGATCGCAAAGAACTAGCCAAGGATCGCCGAAGCAATGATGACGGCGATGCCAACAACCACCGCAGCGACAATCGTCGCTAACGCCTGATTGTGCTCCTCAATCACCTCTTTGACGATTGAAAAGGGCGTCACCTTATCCATCAACAGGATTGCAAGGAACAGCACCACGATCCCCAACACGGCAAAGATCGTCGCAGCCAAGAGATGCGATAACAGCAGGGCAAAAGCCCCTGCTGGCAAGACCTCTGATGCTGGCTGCCCCCCCTGCACTAGCAAAGATACCGAACCCACCATTCCAGAAATAATATTGAGCATTACTTACCTCCTCCCCAAGAACCACCGTATGAACGTCCGTAAACACCGCCGCCTCCAGAATTCATGCCGTCAAGAATTCCAAAATTGGGTGCACGCCAGCTATAAGCGGCAGCAACCCCAAACCAAAGGCAAACGCTGAGACCAAAAACCAAATAACCAATGAACAGCTTCGACCTTCCATCCATTTACACTCACTCCGTTGCATAGGGGTTGTAGTCGCTATCTTCCCAACGTTTTCTTTCAAAGGAAAACTGATAGGTAAGAATCCCAATCGGCAAAGCTGAAATAGCGATCAAACCATAAAAACAGAGCCATGGATCGGCCCCTTGTCTGTAGCCGGCGCGTGCAAAGGCGAGGTAAAGAATCGCCATTAGAATTGCCAATACTGGCCACGTGATGAATAGCCCCTTGCCGAATGACGGCGCGGGCTGAATTGGACCAACCCCGAAGCTTCGAGGCAAATTCTTGACACCGAACGCGGCTTCAATCTCATCAGTCTGCACATAAACAGATTCCGAGATGGTCACCTCGCTTGACTTGCCAGTCTCTGACCACTCGTAGGACAGCATTCTGGGCGGCGCGATGTAATCAGCGGTCTTGACCTTTTCGCCAGCCTCAACCTTCCAATAAAACTCGCCCAGCACATGAGAGACCGTTGCAACACCACGATCATAAATCCGGAAACTCGATCCATCGTAACTGATTCTACTTGCAGCCCCGGTATTCTTAGCCGCTGCGCCAGCCGCAGGTGAGGCAAACGACCAGTGCCGGTCATTATAAATCAACCAGCGAAACCCAACTTTCTCGCCATAAAGCAGGTACTCTTGCCATGGGTAAGTGACCCCACCATACATTGCAAATCGAGCTAGAAACCCGATCACCATGTAATCATCCCCAAACAACTTACCCTCGGTGCCAAGCGGAAACTGAAGTTTCAGTTTCTTGGGTTTTGCCAGTGTCTTGAGGTAGGACAACTTGCCGTTGTCAGCATCCAACAGCGAATTACAATTTGGACATGTCACACGTAGCGATGCGTCGGGAACATGCAGCGTCAGTGTTCCACCGCACTTGGGGCAATTCAGAGAAGCAGCTGGTGTGACGATACTGGCATCGACCACATCCCAGCCATCCCCTTCGAGCGCAAGTGAATCAAGGCTGACCTCTTTTCCAACGTAGGCACTGACCGACTTGCCATACTCAAAGGTCGCGAAGACGTCTTGCCCGCCCTGCAGGTCGACAAATTTATGCTCGGCGCCGCCCCGAAATGCCCAAGGAATATCTCCCTCGGCGGCCAAAGCGGTCGCGACTCCACGTTCAGTCACGTTGAATTCCGAAGTACCAAGTTTGACGGCACTACCAACTTCGAGACGATCAAAATCGGGAACTTTGACCTTACTGGACAGCTTTCGCTGAAACATCAAGTAAGTCTTCCCCTGTGCCTCGGCAAGCCACCCCCAGCGTCCACCGGGAAAGGCTAGATACCACTCGTCCCAAACGCCGCCTGCAGGATGTTGGTACTGCACACGGCCCACGACCGTGAACTGTTTCCGATTGAATGTTCCCGATAGACCACAACGTAGGCGAGATGGCGTTTCAACTAATTCCGCAACTTTGCCGATGTCCTCGACTTTTCTGTCCGTACGCGCGACCGCTGACTGACAAAACTCACAAACCGATACCACGGAACCGACCGTAAACTCGATTGGTGCCCCGCATGACGGACAAGCAGTCTTTCGACGTTTCATCAATACTGCCCCTGCTCAGAAGATCCTTCAAAACCAATCGCAGTAGAGCCTACCGTCTTCACTGCTTCTTGTGAGAGCCCTCGTGACAACTGCCGGACCTGTACGATTTTAGCGTCAAGCATTTTCGAGAGCATCCCCTGCCAGTCCCAAGCTGCCCGCTCGCGACAACAGTAAAGATTGAACGTCGCTAAACCGAATTCAGGGTATGTATGACACGCCAAATGTGATTCGCTCAACATGTAGAGAGCGGTGACGCCTCCCGGACCACCAAAGCGGTGACATTGGGGTTCGCCCACTACCTTGACTCCAATATCAGCAACGACCTGCTGACATAAACGCTGAATTAGCACGCTGTCGCGCAAAGAGCCCGGCGCGCACCCCGAGGCATCAACAACCCACTCCGTTCCCGTGCCCACGGTCGGTTCCATCACATCGCGAGTCGGTCGAACAGTGCTCATGAACTAAACGGGGTCCGCAACTATGGGAAAACACAGGATCGCACCGACACGAGAGACATCGTAACACAGATCAACTTGCTGGTGGCGGAGGAGGCGGCGGTGTCGCAGCTTGAAAGTACCCTGCCAGTTGCGGAACCTGCCCAGCTGCAGTCCAGCCACCGATCGCAGCAGTCCAAACCATCGTTCCCTGCCCAACGTCGCCAGCACCGATCGCGGCAACGATCTGTTCGACACTATAGGGTCCCCGAGTCTGCCCATCGACCGCGACATGCCACTGAGCGACAGGCGGTGGTGGCGGGCCTCCTCCAGCCATGGGCGTTCCCGGAGCAACGCCTCCCTGGCCTGGCATCATGCGACTCGCCATGGCAAAACCCATCCCGAGTCCCATTCCATCAGATGCCCCACCACCGGAAGGATTCTCGGCCGCGGCGGTCATCGCTTGCCCCATCTGATACTGCTGAAAAGTATCCATATTGCCGATCACGCCCATACTGGTGCGTGTGTCCAAAGCCTTTTCGACAGCTTCGGGCAACGAGATGTTGACCACATACAACTGTGGGCAATCCAGCCCATACTCATCATCAATCCTCTCCACGACTTCACTACGCAATGCCTCGGAGAGCTCGCTGTATTTGGCCGCCAGATCGAGGGCAGGCACCTGAAGCTTTCCGAGGATATCAGCAAACGATGAGCCGATGATGTTACGCAAAAGCTCGGTAATATCATCCGCAGAGAAGTCTCCGTCAGTCCCAACCAATTCTTTAAGCAGAGCTTTCGCATCCACAGCTCGAAGCGTGTAACTTCCGAATGCACGAATACGAATTGGCCCGAACTCAGGGTCACGCAGCATGATTGGATTGGGTGTTCCCCACTTGAGATCAGTCACCTGTTTCGTGCTTACGAAGTAGACCTCTGCCTTAAAGGGACTCTCAAAACCATATTTCCAACCTTGAAGTGTCGACAAGATCGGCATGTTTTGTGTCGTGAGCTCATAATGCCCCGGCTCATACACGTCAGCAAGCTCACCGCCCTTTACAAGCACTGCCACCTGCCCTGGCCGGACGATCAGCTGAGCCCCATTTTTGATCTCGTTCTGATGACGTGGAAAACGCCAAACCAGCGTACGATTCGAATCATCGATCCACTCGATGATATCGATCAATTCACC
>Ga0315332_10000485_pt1 | contig 18303 bp, 11 predicted proteins | sample M110034915metaG_FD_203455 | JGI IMG/M metagenome (GOLD analysis project Ga0315332, IMG submission 203455) | Ammonia-oxidizing marine archaeal communities from Monterey Bay, California, United States - M1 100m 34915 | ecosystem: Environmental > Aquatic > Marine > Intertidal zone | place: USA...
TTTGATTCGAGTTCTTGATCCTGCCTCAGTTGAAGCAGGTACGCAGCTCCCTCCATCACTTTGTAGAGGTCGGAATCGATGAAGCGATGTGCTCGGTGACCTTCAGGTTTTTTTCCTGCCAGAAAATCGCGAGCAGCTTGCAGATGCTCGACCCCGGGTTGGGTGCGTTCAAACGCAAAAGGCACGAGGGTCCTGCGCTGTGTTTGCAGACGAGGACGCCAGAAATCACTGTTGATTTCAACTGCATTGAACGGAACAGGACGCAAGGGGTAGTCAGCAAACGCCAAGCTGATGAAACAGCTGAGTACCACGACGAGGCTCAGAGTTGTTGTGGAACGAGGGAACAAAGCAATTCTCCAAAGTGAAATTTGTTCGAGTGCGACTTGCGTTGGTAGCTGTCGAATCAACCTTAAGTTTAGCAGGTGTGTATCGGCTTGCAGCACGAAGCAGACAATTGCACCGTGGCTGAGCTGGTTTCAAAAAAATCAGGCTGCCGTCACCCAGAAATCGTAGATGAGTATGAAGTCGCGGTGCGCGGTGGCTTCGACTCGCTTGCAGGTTGCAGATTGAAAGCACAGCCGAAAACAGTGGGGGCGGCGACCGTCGGCTAAACCTGTGTAAATACCGATCAAGATTCAGTGTTCATCTGAATGCGAGTGGGGTCGAGCAAGCATTGGATGTTCATATCGTGAATTGCAGTCGGAAGCTGTCCTGATTTACCTTGTCTGCAAGGTCGATTGGTTTTGATCAGCTGTGGGTCCCCAAAAGAGGGGATTGGCTTGCGTCCAAGAAAAGTTGGTCAAGCGGAGTTGATGGGTTGATCATCCACTAAACTTGTGGCTTCGATTGGAGGTGGTTATTCTCTTGCTGACCGCTCAGCTTCATGCGTTAAGCAACGGCGATCCATAACCGTCCCCCCAAATGCCCACCATGTCTGAAGAAACTCCACAATTCGATGAAACGATGGAAGTCGTCGATCTCGAATCTCGCTGGAAGTTGGGGAAGGTGCTTGGCAAAGGAGCCATGGGCGAGGTGCTTCTGGCGACGGACACCCGCTTGGAACGCAAGGTTGCCGTCAAGCGGATGTTGGGTTCGGAGGTTACTAATGCAACCTCGGTGCAGCGTTTTTTGACGGAAGCAAAGTCGATCGCGGCGCTCAATCATCCAAGCATTGTCCAGATTTATGATTATGGTCAGACTAAGGATGGGCCGTATCTGATCATGGAGTATGTCGAGGGTGGTTCGCTGGCGGACCGTTGTGAGTCAGGGCGTTTGGCAAAGGCTGACGCGATCTCGCTGACCAGTCAGCTCTGTTCGGCTCTTGTCGCAGCACACACTGCCAGCATCATTCACCGTGACATCAAGCCAGCCAATGTCCTGTTGACCAGAGATGGCATTCCCAAGCTGACGGATTTTGGTCTCGCAAAACCGATTGCTGCTGACACGTCGATGACAGCGGCTGGTTCGGTCTTGGGTACGCCCAAGTACATGAGTCCTGAGCAGGTTCGCGGCAGACCGGTTGATCATCGGTCTGATCTGTTCAGTTTGGGAATTGTGCTTTACGAAATGCTGACCGGGACGACGCCATTTTCAGGTGCTTCTCTGGGAGATGTTTTTGACAGGATTTTGAATCAGCAAGTGCCCCTGCTGGCCGAACAAGGTGTCAAGGACGCGTCTGACATTGACACCTTGTTGCAAAAATGTCTCGCCAAGAATCCCGATGATCGTTACTCCGATCCGACAGGATTTCTTCAGGACTTGCAGCAACTCCAGTCTGGCGTTCTGCCCGGCTCAGGAGTGGCTCTGACTGTTCCCGCTGCACCTGCGGCGGTTGCCGGGTTGGATCAGACGATGGAAGTCGCCGGCGATGGTACTTCCATCTCTTCGTCGGCTGATGTGATTCGCGACAGCGACGTTGTGATTCTGGCAGCGGCAGTGGATGACCATCCGATCACGCCGGGAACTGACGGCTGGGTGACGAAGCTGACTGAGCACGTGCAAGTGCGCTTGCAGCAACTTTCTGGGCAGGATTTGCGGGTCACAAAACTCACGAACATTCCGAACAGTGACGAGGGCTGGGATGCCATCGAGCCTGCCTTGGAAAAATTGGATGCAGTCATCTGTGTGTTGTCACCGGCATTTCTGCAAACGATTCCCGCTCATCAGTTCATGGAGCATTTTGCTGCCAAGTCGATCAGTTCGGGTGGGCCGGTGGTCGATTCCCGGAGCCGATTTCTGAAGGTCGTCAAGACGCCGGTCGCAGAATCTGAGATGCCGTCGACACTGCGATCACGGGTCAGTGGATTGATGGATTACTCGTTCTTTGAAGAGGATCCGGATTCCAGTCGCGTCAGCGAGTTTGATGAACGCTTTGGTGCGGAAGCCAATCAGAAGTATTATTCCCGGGTTTATGACGTCTGTCAGGAATTGTGGCCCGTCATCAAGACACTCAAGCAGCGGTCCGGTGCTCTTGTGCAGTCTGCGGTCACTGACGGGGACACCAAGACCATCTATTTGGCACAGACAACATCAGATCTGGCAGGCGAGGCAGAGAAGATTCGACGTGAACTGATCGGACGAGGCCACAAGGTGGTGCCATCGCAACCGCTTTCGATGGTCGGTGATGAACTGTTGCCCCAGGTAACCGACTATCTCAGTGAGAGTTCGCTTTCGATTCACCCCGTGGGTAAGTCGTATGGAATCGTACCAGAGGGTGAGAGCGAGTCGTTGGTGGCAATTCAAAATCGGCTTGCGGCGGAAACGACACAAGCTGGAGATCTGGATCGTGTCGTGTGGATTCCGCGTGATATGGAGATCGTGGATGAGCGGCAGCAGGATTTTCTGCAAGGGCTCAAAACCGCTCCTGATCTGTATGCCGGTGCGGAGATCATTCAGGGGCAACTGTCAGGCTTGAAAGAATATGTTCTCGATCGCTTGAAACCAAACACTCCCAAAGCTGGCAATGAAACATCAGGTGATGCTGGTGACCAACCGTTGCGTGTCTATTTGATTTGTGACGAGCGGGACGAGGAAGCGGTTGAGGTTGTCGAGGATTTTCTGTTCGATCAAGGATTGGAAATCTCGTTGCCAGCGTTTGGGGCTGAGGAAGAGGAAGCTGCTGAAACACATCGCGAGAATCTGGTCGACGCTGATGCCGTGTTGATTTATTACGGCGCAGCGCGACATTCGTGGGTGGACATCAAAGTACGCAATCTGATGAAGGCACGTGGTTATGGTCGCACCAGCGATATTTCGCTGCAGGCTGTCTATGTAGCCCCGCCAATTGATCGTCGAAAAGAACGGTTCCGCAGTCACACTGCGCAGGTAATTCAGGGATCTGAACCGTTTGATGGAGCCGTGTTGGAAAAATTTGTGGATGCAATCAAGGCCAGTCGGCAATCGTAAACAGCAAGCACAGTGGACGTTGGTCAAGCAGCCAACGCATATGAATTCATGCCTGATCCGAAGTCGAACATTTTTAATCCGTTTCCAGGTCTGAGGCCCTTCAATCAAGAAGAGGACTACCTGTTTTTCGGGCGTGAACAGCAGGTTGCTGAACTTGTGACCCTGCTGCGCAAGCAGCGTTTCCTCGCGGTCACCGGAACCTCGGGAAGTGGTAAGTCGTCGCTTGTGCGGGCAGGGCTGCTGCCCGAGTTGCAGGGCGGCATGATGAAGGAAGTGGGCTCTGACTGGGAAACCCTTGTGTTGCGACCCGGAGGGGCCCCGCTGCAGCATTTGGCTGAGGCCGTTGCGGAGGCCTCGCTTGAAGATCCCGAAGACCCCAAAGTCATCGGAGAGTTGTTGGCCACGCTCAATCACAGTGGGCTTGGGCTTGTTGAGGCCATTCGGCAGTCGGAGATTGAGCCGGGAACCAATGTGCTGATTCTGGTGGATCAGTTTGAGGAAATCTTCCGATTTCAACGCAGTGGGGCGACCAATGAAGAACAGGCCGTTAGCTTCGTAAATCTGCTGCTGGAAGCTGGCGCGCAGCGAGATGTCCCGATTTTTGTGATCATCACGATGCGATCCGACTATTTGGGAGATTGCACCGAGTTCCGTGGACTTACCGAGGCGGTGAATGAGGGAGAGTACCTGATACCACGTCTGACACGTGATCAGATTCGCTCCTGCATTGAGGGGCCGATCAAGGTCGGGGGCGGACAAATTTCGTTCTCGCTGGTGCAGGAATTGCTGAACAGTCTTGGCACTGAGCAAGATCAACTGCCAGTTCTGCAGCACGCGTTGATGCGGACATTTGATCATTGGCGTTCCGATGAGGCTGCTGGGGAAGCTCTCGAATTACAGCACTATCTCGACGTCGGCGGGATGGAAGAAGCTTTGTCCAGGCATGCCGATGAAGTCTTTGCGGGCCTGGATGAAACGCATCAGCACGTGGCAGAAGCTGTTTTCAAAGCAATCACCGAACGTGGTGTTGATAACCGGGGGATTCGCAGACCAACCCGGTTGGATCTTCTCACACAGATTGCAGACGCTGAGCTGGATCAGGTAGTGACTGTTGTTGAAGCGTTTCGGAATCCCGGGGTCACGTTTCTGATGCCACCCAGTGAGGTAATGCTGACGCCGGAGACGGTGGTTGATATTTCTCATGAAAGCTTGATGCGTGTTTGGCGACGTTTGGAAGATTGGGTTGATGCTGAGGCACAGTCAGCACGCATTTATCGCAGATTATCTGAAACGGCTGAATTGCATCGGCAGGGCAAAGCAGGACTGTATCGTGACCCTGATCTACAAATTGCACTGGCGTGGCGAGATGCTACCGGTCCCACTTCAAACTGGGCTGTGCGTTACGCACCCGGTTTTGATCAGGCAATGTCATTTCTTGAGCAAAGCGAGGAATCGGCACACGAAGCGGAACGTGAACTGGAAGCCGCCCGTCAACGCGAGCTTGAGCAGGCGCAGGCTTTGGCAGCTGCCGAAGCACAGCGAGCTGAGAGTCAGCAGAGAGCTGCACGGCGTTTACGCATTCTGTCGACTGGTGTAGCGGCAGTTGCAGTCGTTGCTTTGATTGCGTTTGTTTTTGCAGTGAATGCTCAGCGAGAGTCCATCCGCCAGAGAGGTCTCGCCGAGGAGAACGCTGCGGAGGCTGAAAAGGCAAAGATCAATGCTGAGGTGAACGCCGCAAATGCGTTGAAATCACAAAACCTCGCTGAAACCGCACAGCGTCAAGCCGAGGATGCGGCTGTCCAATTGAATCAGACGCTGACACGTTCGCAGTTCGTGACGGCACATGAACAACTTGCCAGCGAAAAAAATGATCTTGCGCTGGCTTATTTTGCACGATCCTTGAGAACGAAGTCTACGTACTGGCAGTCTGCTGCTCAGATCGTTTCATTACTGTCGAGCAACAATTTTCCCATCGAAGATGACAAAATTCTGAAGCAGGATGAGCCCTTCCGTTACTGGGGTGCGGATGAGAGTAAACGCTTGCTTTGGTCACTCAGTGATGATTTGGTTGGCGTCATCTGGGATGCCAGCTCAGGCTCGAGGATTGCTCCCATCAATGGTGGCCAGCGCGCTGATTGGCCGAGTTTCACTGAGTCTGGAGATCTTCTTTTCATCTCGCTGCCCGATCAAGAGGGAAGTATTGTTGGTCTTAGCACGGAAACTGGTGAAGCGGTGACCCCTGTCATGGAGGTCCGAAACCGCTTCAATCGACCTTATGGAGTGCTTTCCCGTGTTCCCAATCAGGTCCGTGTTTTGTTGGACGATGTGCCCACCCGACAATTGCTTTTTTGGAATGGGAAAACCGGAGAGTCAATTCCCTTGGAGCGAGGCTCGCAGGCGCCCCTGGTCGATGGGATTGCAGGCCCCAGTCCAGATCATCGGCATGTTTTCGCCGCCTACGCGGATCAGACCATCAGCGTGTGGCGAGCGTCCGATGGCAAATCAGTAGTTCGTGATTTCAAACACGGGATGGGGATCGACGACTGTGGTATGAGTCCTGATTCTCGATGGCTATTTGTCTCTTCTGGAATCGAACAGACCTTGGCATGGGCAGACTTGGGGGAACAGTCCAACGACTCCGAAACGCAGCCAACTTTCAACCGTAAGACGTTTGAATTTCCGATTCGTAGAGTTGCATTTCATCCCACAAAGCCGCTCTTGATGATTGCTGGTCGTACAATTGAGCAGGGAATGATCCGTGTTCTTGATCTTGAGTCTGGAGAATTCGTCAGCGAAATCACGGAAGATGATTTCGGACTTCAATCGCAAGAATCGCTCGCAGGGATTCGCTTTCTGGGTTACAAGGATCAAGAGAAACTGCTCGAACGTTGGATTGTGGGTATCGCCAGCCAGAAGGGACGGCAACTTCGAGTCTGTGATCTGGAAAGCGGAAAAGAGATTCATCGTTTCGACTTCGATGATTCGCTTGTGAAGGCGGCCGAATTTACGCCCGACGGTAGTCGTCTGATCACAACGCACGAGGATCGGACGCTTCGTATCTGGGATGTGTTTTCTGGACTGCAGGTGACTCGGCCAATTGAACATCCGTTTGAACCCTCTTTCTCAATTACGGCTGATGGCCAAAAAGTAGTCACCTTCAATGTGGGCGATATGTCCATACGCGTGTTCAGCACACGCACTGGGCAGCAGTTGCTGCTGCCTCTTCCTACAGTCTCTGGCGGTTTTGCAACGAAATTCACCCAGTTGCAGGATCGAACACAGTTTGTCTCGGCTGAACGGACCGAGTTGACCGCGCAGGGTGTCACCAAGCTGGAATTTGGAATGCTCAGCCGTTGGTCGGCACGACCTCGTCGGGCGCGTCGGTTGCCGCAACAGTTTGATGGAGCTGTCTATGCTGCAAGTTTTAGCCCCGATGGCACACAGGTGTTTGCTGGCGGTGATGCCAGTGATACAAAAGCAAAGATTTGGACGGTGGCTGATGGTAAGACGGTGAGAACGTTTCGGCACGGTCAAGGTATCAATAATGCAATCTTCAATCCTGACGGAGACCGATTAGTGACAGGGTCGTCTGACGGTGTCGTTCGTGTCTGGGATCTGGACTCCGAAGATGCCATGGAATTTGAGATTGTTCCTGGCGGTCGCCCCGAATTTATGGAATTCGACCGTTCAGGTAATCGTCTACTGATCGATACAGCTGAAGGGAGTGTTGGTGTTTGGGATGCGGAGTCTGGATTTCCTGTGTTTGACCCGATTGCCTTGAATGGAGACGCGCGGTTCTCTGTCAATGGTGACAAGGTCATCTTTGGAGGTGGCGATGGCATCCTGCGGCTGATCGACAGTGATACCGGTGAGATCACTGAAGTTGGAGAGAGGCTCGATACAGGAATCGCTTTTGGTGTGAGCCCCGATGGTGTGCATGTGGTCACTTCTGGGTTTGGTGATTTCTTGCGAGTTTGGGATGTTGAGAACGGGGAAGTGAAATGGACTGCTCCGAGCCGTGAGAGCAATCTTGCGACCGTTTTTCACCCAGGTGGCGATATCGTGGCCGTATGCAACGCCAAGAACGCTGAATGGGAGATCGGACAGATTGACCTCTGGAACTGGCGTACAGGTGAAAGGCCAGTTGAGGCACTCGAGTGCGAGGGGCAGGTTTATCCTGGCGCGATGGAATTTAGCCCCGATGGGCGTTTCATCGCAGCTGGTACCGTCAATGGCATGATGATTGTTTGGGAGGTCTCAACGGGGAAACGGCTTTACCGTGCCCGCCAACATTCCGAGCGAATTTGGATGTTGACTTTCAGTTCGGATAGCCAGAGGCTGCTAACTTGCGGTGAAGATGGAGCGGTGCAGGTCTACGAATTACCACCGGTTAAAGATCCCATTCCGGATTGGTTGCCGGAACTCGCAGAGCGTGTCGCGAAAAAACGTATCAACGAAAGTGGCGCCGTCGAAGCGGTTTCTGGAGGTTTGGCGGACCTGAAATCATCCATTGAATCCTCCGATTCGCAGGATGGATACACTCAGTGGGCCAAGTGGTTTTTCAGCGATCCACTGAAGCGTCAGGCCGATCTCTCGGTCGATCTTTCCGCCCGAGACTATGCTGATGTCAGGTCTCGAGACTCATCCTTGGGTGGTCAGTACGAGGCATTCTTGTTGGACCCTAATAATGGGTTGGTCTCATGCCGCATTGGTTATCTGCTCGCTGTCTCGCCCGTTCGTGCGAGGTTGGAACCACATGCTCAAACGCAATGGGACGAGACTGCAATCTGGTACTGTGAGCAGGGTGCAGAGCTTTCTCCTGAAGTCGGCGAAGCCTGGGCACTGAAAGGGGCGGTAGAACAGGTTCTAGGTCAACCTGCGAGCGATTCCGTCACCAAGGCTCTGGAGTTGGATCCCCAGAGTCCCATCGCCTGGTACGTGCATGCTTTCGGATTGCAGGAGCAAGGGCAGGCGGAAGAAGCCTACAAGGCCTTCACGAAGTCCATCAGCCTACTACCTGATAATCGTCATGTGTTGGATTGGGAGAATCAGGCACCCTTCCTCGTGGGAACACTACGGCAGATTCTATCGCGAAAAAAATTCAAACCCTTCATCCTGGCTCAGGCGGGAGCTGCGCGATTATTTCAGACCGGAGACACGCTTGAACGCCGCCGGCTTGAAGCAGATTGGTTGACCAGGTACGCCTGTGAGTTGGGGCCGCAGGATGCGGTGGTTTGGCGTTTGCGGTCGCAGGTGCTTGCATCTGCTGAGCGTGAGGAAGAACTTGGAGAGGCCATCGCCAAGTCTTTACAGCATCTTGAAGACGGGTCTGTTGATTGGCATCAATACGGTCGCTTGCTCAATGAGCGATGCGACGAGTTAGTGCAGCAGAAGCAATTCGATGAAGCGCACGCTTACATGCTTCGTCTTGGCATACCACCCAGGTCCAAGGACGCGACATCAGATCAGATCGATCTCGGCTCCAACTACAACCAGACACTTGTGCAGATGCCATATCGGCCCCGGACGGAACGGAACAATAGCTCCTACACATGGAAGCGTTTGCCCATTGGCTTGGTCTCGATTGATGATGTTCTATTTGATGTCCGTGGTCTCGTGCGACTTGGTGGTGGTTTTGTTGCCAACAAGGAGTTCGCAGTGCCGGTTCCGACGAAGGTTTCTGACATCCCTGTGAATCAATCGGCAGACTATGTGCACTTCCTGCACAACATTGTCGCCAATACCCAACTGCGTCTTCCGAAAGGGCAAATCGTTGGTTACTACACGCTGCATTACGCCGATGACGAGCAGGTTCGGTTCCCAATTCGATTTGGACAGGATGTCGTTCCGTGGGTGTTCAATCGTTATGTGAAACCAACCCGGGCACGGGTTGGATGGTCCGAGGGACATTACAGTCAATGTAAAACTCTCTCGCACAGCGTATGGGAGAACCCGCGTCCAAATGCTGAAATTCGATCGGTCTCGTTTGAGTCAACCAACACACATTCGGCTCCCTTTCTGGTGGCGATCTCTCTCGAATCCAACGCTCCCGAATCCAGCGTTCTCAAATCCAACGTTCTCAAATCCAACGCTCTCAAATCCAACGCTCCCGAATTGTCAGTGGATGATGTGGATCGTTTGTCATTGGAAGCCTTCCGAAGCTCTTTTCTCATCGAAGGTCAGACAGACAAAACAAAAAATGCATTGGATGCGTTATCGAAACAGACGCTTGAGTTCGATCCCGAAAATCCTCAAGTCATTTATAGGCGAGCAGAAGTCCTTTTCCAGATAGGAAAACTTGATCAAGCTTTGAAGCTGATTGAAAAACTCTGCAAGGATCATCCAGGAAATGTGGCCTATCGGGTGCAGCAAGGCCGTGTTTTATGGAAACTCGGGCGTGTTGAGGAAGCTGCCAACACGCTGCAGCGACGCGCGGGAGATCAGCCTCTGGCTGTTGTTTTAAATAAAGACGAGCAATTGCTATGGGATCAATTTACCGAAGACGTTCACGCGAAAATGGGCGAGTTTGAGGGGCGGAATTGGCTCTACAGACTGCTGATCCCATTTCGGGAGCCGGGGCTGTCAAAGTATCTGGTCGATCTTTCTGAACATTACAACGCAAGTCTCGAAGAGTCTTGGTACACACCTCGAGGGTATCCCAATTATTCCGGTCCGTTCTTCAATGATTTAAGAACGGGAATTCATGTGCTTCATGGTACGCCCTATGACATCCGTGGACTGATTCAGCTGAATGACCGCGATAAGCTTGATATGCACAATCTTTACTCCAAGCAGGTCGATGCTATTGAGGTGGGAGTCAAAGGGAACCAATTGCATTTTCTGCATGCGACGTTCAGTAATGACCGGCCCGGCACACCAGTGGTGAATTACCGAATTCACTTATCAAACGGCGATGTTCATGATCACATCGTTCGGTATGGTGTGGATATTGGTGATGTGACTCAAGATCATGATGCTCCGTCACCTCAGAGCACGGTATGGAGGGCAGCGAATGTGACGCCTTTTGCAGTCGAAAGCGATGCGCTTTTGCACCAGTCAATCTGGAATAATCCGACTCCAGAACATTCCATCGATCATGTGGATTTGCAAATCGCTGGCAGTCGAGCACAGCCATTTTTAGTTGGGATGACAGTCGAATCCTTTGATCAGCAGTTAGAACGTGAGCCAGACGATATATTGCTGGTTGCACAGATTGCCATGCGAAAGCTCAGTCAAGGCTTGCCCCTCAATCAGTCCGTTGTCAGTCAGATTGAGAAAGTTGTCGAGAAGATTGAGGCGGAAGGATCAAACAATGCAGACGCTTTGTATGTCCTTGGAAAAATTTATTATCGCTTTGAGGAATTTGAACGTGCCCTCGAAAAGGTCAACGCAGCAGTTGAGTTGGGAAGTGACAAACTTGCTGAATGCCTGCTATTGAAATCAGAGATTCTAGGTGCGTTGAATCAGTTTTCACTCGCGCGGGAAACTCAGAGACAGGTGCGTCGAGCTGTTCTGGATGAATCCATTCCCAAGCGGAGCGAAGATATCAGTGCGAAATTTGTTGACCTGACTACGCACTACAACGTGTCACTTAGTGAATTTCCTTATCAGACTGAGCAGTCGACACGCACTTTGACGGAGGCATTTGAGCAGATTCCTCCTGGTGTCGGAAGTTTTGCTGGAACGTCGTTTGATGTTCGAGGAGTTCTCGCGCTGGCTGGTACAGAAACCGTACTGTCAGCGGGGCTCTACGATTTGAAACCGGAGGTCACCGGGATCCCTGTTGAGCGGAAAGCATCTTCAATGCATCTCCTGCATGGAGCTGGGTGGGGTAGCTCGGAACCACACGGAACCTGCATTGGCGAGGTCGTTGTCCATTACGAAGATGGGGAAACACGGACTGTTGAAATCTGCGCTGGAACGCATGTTCGTGACTGGTTCCTCACTCAGTCGTACACTCGGCAGGTAAGTGATGGAACGCTCGCGTGGGTTCACCCAAGCTCGCAAGTGTCAGGCCGGGACATTGGGCTGTACACCATGAGGTGGGAAAATCCAAAGCCTGAAACCAAGATTGAAACGATCGACTTTCGCAGCACAATGACGGCAGGAGCACCGTTCCTGCTGGGAGTAACACTTGATGATTGATCGCATTTCTTGAAAAAGCGGTCGACAGGCATCGGAATTGAATCGAGAGGAAGTTTCTGATACTCCGGTCGTTTTGATCACGGCACATGGAATGAGTAACAAGGAACGTGGCCGTTTGGAATTGAGTGGCAAACAGTTGATTGACACCACCTGTCCGCCGAGCACACGATGCTGCCATGCGACTGGCCGCAGAGGGCCGCCATGTGTTGCTGATCGGCAACCGGGGCATGTTGAAGTGCAGGGAATCGTTGAAGATCTGAATAGCTATAACGTGTTTCCGGATGTCCATGCCGTGAAAAAATACGATAGTCGACGTATCGGTATCGTCTGTCAAACAACGATGCCATCGCATTTGTTAGATCAGGTTCGGAAGGAAATCAAAGTCCAGAATGATGAGGCTGATATTTGTTTTGTGGATACTGTCTGTCATCCGACAAAGCGGCGGCAATCAGCAATGCAGGAATTCATGCAGCAAGTCGATGCAGTCATCGTTGTCGGTGGGCGTAATTCGAATAACACCCGTCGCCTTGCCGAGTTGTGTCAGAAGCATGATGTGCCGGCTTTCCACGTTACCTGTGCTGAAGAACTTGATGCAATGTGGTTTGACGGCTTTGAAATCATCGGACTGACGGCAGGTACGTCAACTCTCGATTCCACGATCAACGCAGTGCACGGGAGACTTGAACAGTTGACTGGCGTAAGTAAGCCGAGTGTCATCAACGCTCAGGCTACAGTCCCCGTGGTAAAGCAGCAGCATCTCAATGCAAACTACAGTGAAAGGTAACGCATTGGATTGCCTCGTTATCCCTTTCACTGTCTCGGCTTTGCACCGAGGGTTTTTTGGGGATTGGCAATCAGTATCTGGAGTTCGGTGACGTATTTTTTGGGGTTACCCTTGAATATCATGCCGGGACCTTTCAGGTAGACTTCCCGCGTAGGCCGTGTGATCTGATGTTCCTGCTGGCGTGCAAACTCAATGATCTTGTTGTAGCTTCGTCCAATTTGGTCATAGGGACCCAGGTGGATTAACGAGATGCATTGTCCTCCGGAAAGTTCTCGGACTTCAATGTTTTCCGTGCTGTTGCCCCCCCGAACAGGCATGCACACTTCGTAGTTCGCATCGTTCTCCTTGTACTCAGAATCATGATGCAGCATGAATGCTTTGCCACAGATGTAACGACCGAATTTTCTGCCGAGCTGGGAAAACCCCTTTCCTGCGTCACTGTATTTTCCAGTCATTCGAATTGCAGCCACTAAGACTGGTTCAACGGATTTGTATTCCACGTTGGGTGTATTTGAGGCCAATGATCGATCTCACTTTGGAATGGGGCGTGTATGGATTCTGAACTGCTGTCGGTGTCACGATTCAATGAGACTCGTGTCTTGTAGTGTTGGATAGTGTAGCCTTGATTCGCTCGTTGATGCGGTCTTTGTCAGTCGGTCCTCTAGAAACCTGCTGTTAAATGGATGCCGGTAAGATCTCTCTTAATGAGTTACCTTCCCAAAACCGGTTGCTTCATGGTGACTAGATTTTCCGCACCTCATGCGACCAGTTCTAGCGTGGTGGATTGTCAAACAGACCAGTGCTTTTCTTCTTCTTCTTCTTCTTCTTCTTCTTCTTCGGCATCCAAAGCTGCCAAGTGTTCGCGTTGAAGAATTTCGCAGCCAGCATTCGGATTGGCACGAACGTTTACCTGAATACAATCCCACGGTATTCAATTTGCGAAGTCAACGAAACTTTGCTGTGACCGTCGGCAACATTGCGTTGCACGAACAAGGACATGAATTTGGTTTGGGTCACAAGTCTGAGTCAGGCACACGACTGTTGGCGACTGGCGAGTCCGTGAATTTTCTGAATGAGTACAGTGCTGGTGATCGTGACTAGAATCCCATGGTGGGGGAATGCCTGAATTCCCAACGCACGATCTGGTCTCAGCGAAGTATTCAACTTGATGATCGACCAGGACTGCTTTCTCCAGAAACGCAGATTCGTACTAACGGTAACAACGAAGTCGCTATTCTGAATCGTTTTCTCGGCTTGCAACCTAATGATCATAATGGGCTTGGGGGAGCATACACGATCCTTTGATTTTCGCCGATTACAAAAATGCTTCACATCAAGATTGCAATGATGCTGAAGGATGGATTGACGAAATAAGAAGCAAAAGCGGGCGGTTTGAACAGCATTGCGTGCGAGGAGATCAACTTGGCCCGTCTGTATCAGTGTGTCGCAAATTTTACATCTGCGGACCGTAGGGTTTAGAATCCGCACCGCTGACATCTGCCGTCAGTGGCCCTCTCCCTTCAGTCTGATTACTTTGTTTTTCAAAAGTTTTATAAACATGTCCTCTCTCTGTGTACTCACTATTTTCCTAGGTAGCGGTATGGGTGATGTGTCCATTGGTTGGGCGAAAATCGGTGGAACATTGTTGGCTCAACAGGCACCCCCAGTCTTTGATAACGCAGCGGAATCGAGTCAGGCGTTGCAGCCATCGGCAGAAACGGAGTCTGGAATTCCAAAGCCTGCCGTCTCCGAATTCGGGAATGGAAAAGACAAGGCTGAGGGCGGTCGTGCAAATTCTGAGAAGCCCAAAGATTTGGAGGCTTACCGTCAAGAATTGAAAACAGCAGTGGATTCCGGAGAAATGACAGAAGAAGCTGCACGTGAAGCCTGGGACGACGCGATGTCCAAACTCGATAAGCAAGACGGTGAGGAAGCGGAACGTCGAGGCAGAGATTGGATAGGAGAGAACCTCGTGTTCGTTCTCGCGACGGTCTATGGCAGCGTTATTCTGCTTTTCGTAGCTATCCTGGTGATTTCACACACGGTGGTAAAGCGAAGAGGAAAAGCACGTACCGGAAACCTACAAAAGACAATGGCCGAATTGGGCCTGGATTTTGAACCCGTTGGGGATGAATCTTTGCTGCTGGAGTTGAGTTCCCTTCCACTGTTCAACAAGGGACGCGGAAAAAAAATTACCAATTTGATTGAGGCTGACACTGCTGATTTGCAAATGCAGGTATTTGACTACCAGTTCATTACCGGTCACGGAAAAAGTAGAAAAGTGCATCGTACTTCTGTCGTACTTGTGCGATCCGGGACGCTGGTGTTGCCCGGTATGCAGGTCCGTCCCCGAAAAGCTTTCGCTGACGGAATCAAGGCCATGTTTGGTGGTGGCGGGATTGCAATGGATCAGTATCCTGAGTTCGCGAAAAATTACGTGGTCGAATCTGCTCAGCCAGACCAAACTCGTGATTTTCTTGATACGAAGATGGTGGCCGCCTGTGAGCGTAATCCAGGTTGCTCGTTTGAGTGTCAGTCGGGTGTGCTGTTGCATTTTCGGGCTGGCAAACGTATCGACACTGATGCCGAGTCGATTCGTCGTTGTATCGGTGAAGGTTTTCAGCTCTTCCAGGATGTGAGTGAACGTTTGCAACGAAACGCGTGAATGATGTTTCGGCGTGAATGTTCACGTGTTTCTGGCAGAACCATGCGGGTATCCAGTGCCCATGCTCTATTCCCCTTTGGGCGATAAAGTCCAGATCCCGAGTCGAATCTGGACTTTCAATTCAGATGAATCGAGTAGCACCTCTTTTCCCAGCATCGTGTCATAGAGGATGACTGCCCCGCGTTGGAGTTCTCTTACACGGAATACGCGTGGGGGTTCGAATCCACACGCGAAATAGAACCTGTTTTTTTCAAGTCGTGGGACGAGTCGGGAAACTTTATCCGCTCCCTTTTTGACGACCAGCTTTGCACCAAAACGGTAGTTGGTCATGTAGCTGCCCAGCAAATTCGCATCCGGTTCTGACGCTTCAGCGGGTGGGGGACCGTGCGTTGCGGTTGCTTCCGAGTTCATTGATGCATCGCCGCAAGACTCTGGTGCCGCCGGATTGTCATGCGTCTTGGAACTGGGGAGGTTCTCAGTGTTCGGTGCAGCAGAATCCAGCCGATCCGTTTCACTTGCCTCGTCAGTGCTCTCTCTCCCTTCGCTTGAGACAGCGTGTTCCAAGGCGCAGACGAGGTCCTGGAATGATTTGCTGGCCGGGCCAACCAGTTGCTGCATTTTCGTCTGGGCATTCTTGACTTCGTTTAGTTTTTGAATGGGCAGTTGCTGTCTGCCCTGACGCGCTGAAGACACCACCTGATTCACTTGGGCAGTCCAGCGTCCAGCGATACCATTGAATTGAGTTTCGATTTGGCGGATGCGATCGAGTGCGGACCGAATTCGCCCTAGCTCAAATTCCTTTTGCGCTTCGGCAATATCAGAACCGAATGAACTGACCCCTTTCAAGCCTTCAATGACGATGCCATTGGGCAGTCCACTGACAGAACCTCCTGCCAAGCTGTTGGTGCGTTGGACAGTGATGATGATGTTCGAAAATAGAGCCGGTTCTACAGAAATCATTGATTCACAGAAAGAAAGATGAAGAGTTTGGCTTAGTCATTGACTAAAACTTTGACCGTCAATTTCCGATTCGTAACGGTCAATCCTGATTCTAACGCACCCCGCAGGGGATAATGCAGTTCAAGGGAATGTCCCAATTTATCAAAAATCGCATTCGATACCACGATAGGAATATCCGCCATCGACTCGCAGGACGCTGCCAGTCATGTAGCTGGACGCACGGGACGCGAGCAGCAGTAAGGGGCCAGTCAGTTCGTGAGGGTCAGCAGCCCGCCCCATGGGAATAGTCTTTCGCCAGTGATCGCCTTCGGGGCCATCAAGGATCTCTTTTACCATGGGTGTGGAAAGCCAGCCTGGGGCAAGGCAGTTCACGCGGATGTTTTTCTTGACCAGTTCCATCGCCATATTGCGTGTCAGGTGCTCGACACCTGCTTTGGATGTTGCATAGTGAATGCGTTTTAGCTGAGCTCTTCCGCCCAACGAGGAGGATATGTTTACGATTCGACCGTGGATGTTTTTGTCGAGCATGTAGCTAGCGATGATCGTTGACATATGCCATGTGGCTTTCAGATTAATTGTCATGACAGCATCCCACTCCTCGGGCATGATCTTGAACATGGGCTCATTGGATCCAAGGATGCCGGCGCAATTCACGAGAACGTCAATGCGGTGGTGTTGCAAGTCGATGTCTTTCACGAGCGCTTCAACTGATTGTGCGCTGGTAATGTCACACACCTTGGGAACGGCTGATAACCCTTGACTGTTTAATTCATCTGAGAGCTCTACGATTGCTTGCTCGTTGATGTCTACGAGTACCACGGTAGCGTTCGCGGCAGCCAGAATACGGGCAAGTTCGCAGCCGAGGCCACCTGCTGCTCCAGTTACGAGCGCAACTTCCTGGTTCATCGAGAATTGTTCAAAGGCTGCCATAGTAGAGAGGGCCTCGCAAAAAGAAGTGTGGCGTGCATCGGCATGATGACCGTGATGCAGGCAGATGCTGTTCTTTGACTCTGCCACGTTTTAAGTCATCTCGCACTATTTTGCAGCAGTCAAAACAATGCTTTTGGAAGCTATGATTTACCTGGGGTGTTGGTGTGACCAGCTTCATGTTGGAAGACGCAAATATTGAGCGTCGATGACGTGAAAGTAGCCAGAATGTGCTGATTAAGGAAACGATCAACGGCTTTTCTTTGGAATTGAATTCGGGAGTCTGGTTTGGTGCTGATGTGGGGACGGTAAGCGGTGCTGGTGCTAATCTGCTCACGTTTGATGCGTCCTCGGGGACTCCACTGATCGAACTTGCAACCAAATCGTCAAATTCAATCTCGTTTGATCAGAAGAGTAGTTGGAGAATGGGAGAGGTGTTGAACGACTCGGTGAGGTTCTTGCCGTCCGTGCAAACAGTGAGTGATCCCTCGCAGCGTATTTATTTGAATGCTGCGCATCCTTGGCAAAATGTCGTGTAACCCTCAGGTATCACCAATGACGGTGCGATATCAGTCTTAGCTGCATTGGTGGCGATCAACGAACTTGGGGTTGGCACTGTCACAAACCTGCTGACAGGGCAGTTTGATAGCCCATTGGATTTGGGCAATTGGCCGGGCTACTACTACGACCAGAATAGAGATGGGAGGCTGTCTACGCTTGATGCTTTGCGAGTGCTCAACGGACTGGCATTGATTGCAGGTGCAGGTGAAGCGGTGTTGATGCGTAGTTGGCAGCCAAACCCAAAAGCGTCAAACAGTTTTCGGGACACCGTGACCCAAGTTCGGAACGGTGATGTGGCTTCTGAGCAAGTCACAGCGATTGAAGTCACAACGATTGAAGTCACAGCGATTAATGTCACAGCATTCAAAGCTGTGGATGAAGCGTTTGAGACGTGCCTCCTTACGAGTGAATCAAACAACGCAACAGGTTCGGATCGACAGCAAGCGATTGATGCGGCGATGGTAAACCTGCTCCATGAAACAACTGGGTTGCAGTAGAGCTGAGTAATTTGGTCGCAAGAAACGCTGAAGCTTGTGCCCACCTTGATGATGCTACTGTTGTTGTTCGCATCCGCTATGGTCTTCTTTCAATCACCGAATGTTTTTTTCGGCCAGCGTTGCGAAGTAAACGGGTAGAAATTCTGCGATGGGATCGTTGTCGCTCACATCCTCAAACATGTCTGCGATGGTGAATCCCGCTTTAATTTGGCCGGCGATAAGATCTTCGAGTGAGTGGCTACACATGAATGGCTCGTTCTCGCTACGCAGTTTCTCCAGTTCGGCAGCAGTCAGGTGAGTGGTGTCTCTGTAGGGTAGTTTGTGCCGAACCTCAAATTGGTTTTGAGTCAATTTGTCCT
>Ga0315332_10000486_pt1 | contig 18300 bp, 16 predicted proteins | sample M110034915metaG_FD_203455 | JGI IMG/M metagenome (GOLD analysis project Ga0315332, IMG submission 203455) | Ammonia-oxidizing marine archaeal communities from Monterey Bay, California, United States - M1 100m 34915 | ecosystem: Environmental > Aquatic > Marine > Intertidal zone | place: USA...
ATAGAAAAAGCTACCAAATGGACTTCCGAAACAGAAGAGAAGCGATGAAAGAAGCAGATCTTGACGAAACCGAAGGTGCTGATATATTGCTGGTAAAACCAGCTTTGGCTTACTTAGATATTATTACAGAAGTAAGGGAACAAACTAATTTACCCTTAGCTTGCTACAACGTTTCTGGTGAGTACTCTATGGTGAAAGCTGCTGCCAAGCAAGGCTTAGTTGACGAACACGGCATAGTAATGGAAAACATGTATGCTTTTGCTCGTGCAGGCGCAGATATTATTATTACCTACCACGCTAGAGATATCGTTGAGAATGGCTGGTTGTAAACTATTCTGTAGCTTTGGGATAATGAAGCGTTGCATATTTTGTCTATTTACATTATTAATTTACGGAAATTGCGTTGCGCAAACAAGCTCTTCATTTCACGAGAAAAATCATCTTGCGCTTTTATTTGAACCATCTGCAGGAATTAGTTCTGCTTTTTCCAAAAGTCACCCCCAGTACGAATTCAACCCTTATTACCGCTATGGGTATTCACTAAAAATAGGGTTAGTATCAAAGAAAAAGATTGGTGTATTTACTGGAATAAATGTTGAGAACAGGGGAGTAAGTGGAATCTATAGTTACACTTTCAGCCTTAATAGTTGGGGACCAAGTGAAGAAGAAATTGCCTATTCAGGGCATGTAAATTCCATTGGAATTCCAGTTTTCATACTATTTCCTGTAAAGGGCAACCTATATTTAATTACCTCAATCAATCCATCATTATTGAGGTCTATTCGCTACAGTAAATATGAGAATAGTAAATCGATTAATGAGGGCGCAAGCCTTCTCGGTAGAAAAATATCTTATGAAAATGCATCTCTTCAAGAGCGGTTTCAATTAAATTGGACCATAGGTGTATCCCAAGTTTTCTATTTAGGTGATAATTTTATGCTTCAATACGGGGGTCAATTTAGCCTTTACGACATTTCATCCTTCGAATATCGGACGAATAAAATATTCACTTATAGCGCTGAAATAACCCTAGCGATTGGTTTGATTAAATAGTTTTCTTCTTAATCGGAAAAATCAATAGCAAAGCTGGTAACAAAACAAGGTCAGAAAGCACCGCAAAAAGAAGTGTAAGCGAGATTAGAATACCAATGTTGGCTGTGCCTAAAAAGTCGGAGAGAGCAAGGGTTAAAAACCCACCACATAGAATTAAAGAAGTAACCACAATTGCTTTCCCTGTAGAAAGGTAAGAGCGTTTTATGGCGTATAACATCGACTTACCTTGTCGTAATTCATGCCGTAGCTTACTTAAAAAGTGAATGGTATCATCCACTGCAATGCCAAAGGCTATAGTAAATATTATCGCTGTCGACATTTTAAGGTCAATGCCCAAAAAACCCATAATTCCGCCAATCATGACGAGCGGTAAAATGTTTACAATTAATGAGAATATAACTAGTTTAAAAGACCTAAACATTAAGAAAACGATTATTGCAATTACCCCAAAGGCTATCATCAGACCTTGTAATACATTCTTTGAGATGTAGCTATTATTGATGTCAATAAGGTGTGCGGTACCTGTAATGTTAAACCCGATTACTCCTGCATGCTCTTTCATGTACTCGGTAAGTTTGGCGTCTTGCTCTGCTAATCTGTAACTGCCAACATCTGCCGTACGGCCCGCAATTCTAGATGTTCGTAAATCGTCAGAAACTACAGAAGAGATGATATCCAGCTTCTGCAGCTTCTGCAGCTCTTTTACAATTTTATTGAGCTGCTTTTCTTTCTCTGGTAGTTTGTAGAACTTCTGCTTCCCGCCATGTTGGGCTTTATTTGCTGCTTTAATAATCGCAACAGGGCTTAATACAAATCCTAATTCATGTTCCGTTTGCAAATACGTTTCAATTGATTCCAGTCTTTGCAATACGTCAGCATCGTATATTGTTTTACTGCTATCTTCCAACCATATCGATAGTTCATAGGGTCGGCAGCCATCGAAGTTTTTCTCAATAAACCGGAAGCCTTGTTGTAGGTAATTATCCTCCTTAAGGTCTTCCAGTAAATGATTGTTTAAAATGATCTTTGAGCATCCAAATATGCTCAATCCCATAATAACCACAAATCCAGCGATACTCAGGCCTTTATTTCGTATAAGCCACCTAAACATCCCGTGAAGTATTCTATACCAAAACGTTTCTTTGTTTTCTACCTCGGCAACCTTCAAAGGCTTCGTTAAAAGGATGATAGCGGGCATTAAAGAGTAGGTTAAAACTAAGGCGATAACAACTCCACAAGCCACGTAAATTCCCAAATCAATAATTGGCGTTATGCTAGACGTAAGTAGGGTTAAAAATCCGATTGACGTAGTTAACGAAGTGAAAAAGGTAGCCAAACCAACCTCTTTATATGCTATGGTTATTGCTTCATCTTGTGGCTTTCCTTTTCGGAGCTCTTCTAAGTACTTTGAGATAAGATGAATCGCATCTGATAAGCCTATCACTAACATTATGGTTGGCAAAATGCTTAAAATCATGTCAATCTTTTTACCGGTAAGCTCCATTAAGCCCATAGTCCAAATTACAGCTGTAATAATTACCACGGCAGGAACCCATACCCCCCAAATAGATCGGTAAGACAGCGACAAAAAGAGTACAATCAATAAAATAGAAGCGCCAACAAAAATGACTAACTCTGTTTGCAATAGGTTGATATAATATTCTTGGGCATCGCATCTTCCTGCAACATGGTGTTCGGAAAAGTTGAATTCAGCAAGAATTTCATTAGTATTTTCGGCCAACCCCCTGCAACCTTCTTCAGGTAGTTTTGAAGTGTGTCTTACGTATATTAATATTGATTTTCCATCTGCAGAAAAGTAGCTACCGGCCAGCTCTGGTGAGTTAAATATTCTAGCCGAATCGGATTCGTATTTTCGCGGTTTATCGAAATGGAGATATGGGATGTCGTTTAACACCCCAAAAAGTGGGTCCCTTATGGGAAAGGTAATGTTGGTGGGAGAAATTACATATTCAGTCCATGTCTGTTCTTCAAGCCTTTTGGTTAAGCCGTCAAGCTGGGTCAGAAAATCTTCCTTGAAAACTCCTTTTTCGTTTCTAATTGCAATTAAAACATAATCGTTATCGGTAATAAATTGGTCGCGATGTTCTAAGAACTTTCTAGTTGCTGGATCATCCTTGGGGAAAAACATTTCGAAGTTATAATCGAACTCCATTTGTAATGCGCGCCAGCCCATAAATACCGTTATTGCGGTTATTACGACTATTGTTATTATACTGGCTTTCCTATACACTTATTGACTGTTTTTGATAAGCATAAGACCCCCAATTATAGTCATGGCTCAAAGATAGTAGGTAGTGTTGATTCTTTAGCTTCAAAGTGGGCACATTATTTTCATCTTTACTTATTTCCACTTGGTCAACACCGCAGTTCTGGTAAGATGCAATTTTTGTTTTTACTTCCTGATGGAAATTTTCTTTGAATTGAAATACCCTGTATTCAATCTCATTTACTCCGTTTTCTCTAATGGAACATGCTGCATGAATATACTCTTCAGTAAACTCAACTTTACTATGCATCAGTCCTGCTGGAGTTTTTACAGTTGCCCCTTTTCCGTCAAAAGTTAATACTTCAAATTGTTTTGGAGACATAATTACTTTAGGAATAACTCTAAAATAAGCTTTATAGGCACTTTCTTTCAAGGCCCAAAAAAAACCCTCAACATGCTGTATGCTAAGGGTTTTGATTATCCGAATTTCGTTTTCAGTATATGTTTTATTGAAGTAACGTTGTTTTCTATCTTCTGTTCGTTCAACTAAATGAACAATAGATATTACATCGTTACCAAGGCTCACTTATACTGCTGCAGTGACACAAGCTAAAATCGTATCAACCGAATCTTTTACAGTAATCATTTTTTCTACAGACTCATCATCAATCTCAATATCGAACGCTTCTTCAACATCTAAAACGATATCAATAAGGTGAGCAGAATTAATTTTAAGGTCTTGTAATAAATCTGTAGTTTCAGAAATGTTACCGAAAGCCTCCATGTCTTGAACATATGGCTTAATAATTTCCTCTAATTTATTTTTTACTTCTTCTCTCTCCATAATCTTAATTATTATTCCATTTTTTAAATATAATGCAGCAATTTACGTCCCCAAATCCAAAGCTTGATTTTGCAATCACTTCAAAATTAGTTGCTTCCATAAGGGTATGAGGAATTTTATTTTTACTAATTACTTTTTCTATTTCAGGGTGTATATTCTCACTGTTTATTGATGAATGAAAAAACCCACCCTCTAATTGAAGTAATGCGGCAACGCATTCTATTGATCCTGCGCCTGCCAAGCAGTGACCAATCATCGACTTCAATGAATTAATATGTGGAAAATCATCTCCTTCTCTTCCTAATGCTTTGCTCCAGTTATCTACTTCAATCACATCGCCCATAGTAGATGTTAAGTGGCCGCAAATAGCATCAATATCGTTAGGCGAAATGCCCGCAGAATCAATTGCTTGCAAAATGCATCTTTTTACTCCATCAGGATTTGGCGCCGTCATAGAGCCTTCTCCTCTTTGCCCGCCCGAGTTAACCGCAGCTCCTATTATTTCACCGTAAATTTTGGCACCTCTGGTAAGGGCCGAATCTAAATCTTCTAAAACCAGCGCTCCGCCTCCTGCGCCAGGAACAAAGCCACTAGCTTCTTCACTCATTGGGCTCGACCCTTGTTCAGGTGTTTCGTTGCTTTTTCGGTTTAAAACACGCATGGAGTCGAAGCCTCCCCAAATATATGGGCCTTCGCTATCACAACTTCCTGCAAGCATTCTGTTTGCTTGTCCTGATTTTATTCTATCATAACACATTGTAATTGCCTCAGAGCCAGTACTACATGCAGATGAATTGGTCGTTACTTGATTTCCAAGGCCAAGAATTCCGCCCATGTAGGCGCTAATTCCACTCGCCATGGTTTGCTCAACAACCCTGCTTCCAAGTCTTCTTACCTTGAGTGCATCAACTCCATAAATAGCATCTCGTAAAGCATCAACTCCTGTTAATCCGGATCCAAATACACAACCCGTATCCCAATCAATGTCACTGTCAGAACTTACATTAAATCCTGCGTCTTTCCATGCATCAATTCCAGCAATACATCCGTAAATAATACCAGTACTTTTTAATACTTTAACTGTTAATTCATCAAAATATTGATGTTTTAATTCTTCTGAAACATCTGGTATTCCTGCTATTTGACAAGCAAATTTAAGGTCCCCTAATAATGGGATTTTCTCAATTCCAGATTTCCCTGCTCTAATTGCCGACCTAAACTTTTCTAATCCTGTAGCATTTGGCGCTACAACTCCAAGACCGGTAACTACAACTCGCCTATTCATTACTCTTTAACAAACATTCCAGACAGAGTGCCCGAACAAATTAACTCTCCCGCTGGCGTTTCCATTTTCACGTCACAACAAAGTTTCTTCATTCTAAAGTATTTCTTTTTTGAAGAAACAATCACCTTGTCTCCTGGTTTAACGATTCTTCTGAAATTAACTTCTGAAGAGGTAAATAATGTTTTACAGTTTTCATCTCCTTCTCCTGTTTGGTTTAGAATGAAAATGGCCATTGCCACCAATCCAATTTGAGCCATGCATTCTGTTAAAATAACACCCGGTGTAACAGGAAACCCGGGGAAATGACCTTCATAGAAAAATTCATCTTCACGAAAAGTATAACATCCTGAAATAAAGTCTTCGTTTACTTCAAAAATCTCGTCAATAAATCGAAAAGGTTTTTGTTGGGGTATAAGGCTAAGAATTTTCCCCTCTATGGATGAATCGATAACTTTTTGCATACTGTTGGTTTGAAAAGTCGTAAAGCTAAGCAATTTGTTCGCCACCATCAACATTTATTATCGTGCCGTTAATCCATGTGGCTTCATCAGTAGATAATAAATAAACAACATTGGCAACATCTTCTGGCTGTGTAAGTCTGTGAAATGGATTTCTTATTACTGAATGCTTGATTATCTCACTACTTCCTGGTATCATTCTTAGTGATGGAGTATCCGTTACGCCTGCCTGAATAATGTTGGTTCTAATACCGAATGGTGCTAATTCTAACGCCATTGAACGTGCCATTGCTTCTAATACTGCCTTAGCTGCCGATACTGCCCCGTACGCTTTCCATGCTTTCTTGTTTCCTTCGCTTGTTAAGCCAATAATTCTAGCATCATCCGCGAACAACCCTCTCTCTCTAACTTCGTTTGCCCAATCTAAAAGACTAGACCCCATAGCATAAATAGTCATTTGGTAGTCTTCTTGATTCAACAGACGACTATCGTTCATTGCCTCTGGCAACTCTAACGATGATGTGTCAACATCTAAATCTTCTAAAGATTTTTTGATGATTGATGATTGATCAATATTTGGTGCAAGCAATTTAAGATTCCCTCTTGCTATTGAATGCAGCATTACACGGATTTTTCCTCCGGATTTTTCTAGCTCTGAAGCTAAATCGTCAAGGATTTTTTTTCTGCCAGCATCGCTTAACGCGTCCATATTAAAAGAAATAATATTTGCGCCTCCTGCTCGAAGTTGGTCAAATGTTGCTTCTGCTGCTTTTGCGCCTGCCCGTCTTTCTCGATAAGCAACACAAATACTCAGCCCTTTGTTGGCTAATTTTTTTACTGAGGCCAAGCCTATACCACTTGATCCCCCTAGGATGAGTGCCCAATTATTATTTGATGTGCTCATAATGTATTCTGCTTCTTTACTTAAAATTACAAAGAGATCCTAATATAGAGAATAAGCTTAATTCCTACCTATTCCCATCTTAACAATGCCGTTTGAGCGGAAAATCCCGGTCCAAAACTTAACATTAATCCATAGTCGCCTTTTTTGATGTCTTTCTTCAGGAAGCGTTCCATCACAAAAAGAACGGTTGCACTAGACATATTACCAAACTGATCTAAAACAGCTTTAGTGTCGTCAATGTTTTTACCAATCTTCCCGATTAAATCCTCCACCATTACAACAATTTTTTTACCTCCTGGATGGAAAATAAAATGCCCTAAATCAGCAACATCGATGTTGTTTTTCTCTAAGAAAGGAAAAATGATTTTTGGAAAATGTTCTTCGATTTTATTAGGAACAGCTGGGTCTAAGATAATGTGAAGGCCTGAGTTCTTTAACGCAAAACCCATCATATGTAGTTCATCTCTAAAGTGATACATCTGCGTGTCAATCACCGCTGGAAGAACCTCTTGAGAGTCCCCCATAATCATGCAAGAGGCTCCATCTCCAAAGATTGCAGAACTAACCGCATTGGTCATCGAATAGTCTTCCGTTTGAAATGTTGATGTAGGAGATTCAAAGGCAACAATCGCTACTTTTTTACCAGGGTTCGCCTTTAAAATATCATTAGCATATATTGTAGCTGAAACTCCTGCGGCACAGCCCATTTCAGTAATTGGCATGCGGACAACATCGGTTCTCATGTCTAACCTATTGATTAAGTACGCATCAACAGAAGGAATCATAATTCCTGTGCAGCTTGTTGTAATAATGTAATCGATATCGGTAGCCTGTAAATCTGCTTTTTTCAGCGCATTAACCAACACCTCTTCGCATAAATCAATACCTCGTTCCATATAGATATTATTGCGCTCTTCGAAAGTCATGGTAGTAAACACCTCATCGATATTCATAATTGAATATCTCCTAGACACTCTAGCGTTTTTAAAAACCTTGATGAATCTTTTCTGTGTTCTCTCGTCTTGGTCGGCAATCCAACGCTCGACATATTTGATAATATCTTCGGTGTTTTCGGAGTGTTCTGGGGTCGCAGATGCTACTGCTAGTACTTTAGGATTCATGCACTGAAATTTCGGCAAAAGTGCCATTTATTATCGGCAATACACAATAATTTGATGGCGAAATGCCCACATCCATTTTATTTCGTAATTCTTAGCTCCAGCTTTTTCCAAAATGGCCCGCCACTCTTTCTTTTTAAACCCTTTTAGAATGGAAATTTTACCGTCATTAATTGTTATATGGTTAGCTCGAAAAAGTATCGCAATAGCAATGAATGCATAGTAAGAAATTGTATTTCGGTGGAGGTCGCAGATGATTATTGCTTGGTTTGTTTTAGACATCGCATGCTTAATAAAGCTAACGATTTCGTCTTCAGAAAAGTGATGAAGAAAGATATTGGCAGAAACAAAGTCGTAAGATTCGGAGAAAAAATTATTATCAAATACATCGCCTATATCTATCTTTATGTTAGCATTATTTTTTGTTCTGCTTTGGGCATAATCTACGATAAAAGGATTCGCGTCAACGCCTTTCATTTTTAGCGAATAGCCTTTTTTTGTAGCCACTTCAGCAGCTCTTATCATTGTGTCTCCTCCTCCACAGCCCGTATCTAACAGGGTATATTCTTTCTTTTTCGAAAACGTAAAAATAGTTTTGTTAAGTGCGTTTAGCAAAGCATTATGGCCGCCAAGCATTTTGTTGTATCCTTCAATTTCCTTAAGGTTTTTTATCAGTTCAGCACCTTTAAGGTTGAAATCGTCAATTTTTTCTTCTACACCAGATAATCGTTGTTTAAATTTTTCGAACATAATTTTATGGGTACAAAGGAAGAACTAAAACGGTATAAACAAGAAACTTCCTTCACCAAAAAGAATTGACTACTTTTGTTAAGATGGCTAACAAGCAAGTGGCAGTTTTAGGGGGTGGCAGCTGGGCTACTGCGATTGTTAAAATGCTACTTAATAATTCGGAAAAAGTCCATTGGTGGATGCGTAATGCAGATGCTGTTAGTCACATTCAAAAATTTCATCACAACCCTAACTACCTTAGCTCTGTTGAGTTCCCTGATGGCAAGCTAGACGTTAGTGCCGATTTGCGTTCAATAGTAGAAAAATGTGACGTAATCGTGTTAGCGATTCCTTCTGCTTTTATTGAAGACGCTTTTGTCGCTATTGAAGGGATTGACATCTCTAAAAAATTGTTCTTTTCTGCGGTTAAAGGAATTATACCTAACCAACACTCAATTGTGGCAAGATACCTACACAAACAGTACGACTTGTCTTATGATAATATTGGAATAATTTGTGGGCCCTGTCACGCAGAAGAGGTTGCAATGGAGAAATTATCTTATCTCACTATTGCCTGTATGGATGAGGATAAAGCACAAATGATGGCTAATCTTTTAAATTGTAGATACATTAAGACGTCTATTACAGAAGATGTTTTTGGAACAGAAATCTCCGCCGTTTATAAAAATGTTGTTGCAATTGCATCAGGAATATACCATGGTTTGGGTTATGGAGATAATTTTCAAGCGGTGCTAATATCTAACGCTATTCGAGAAATAAAACGATTTGTCGATGCTGTAAGCCCTGTTCACAGAGATGTAAATTCTTCTGCTTATTTGGGGGATTTATTAGTAACAGGGTATTCACAGTTTTCGAGAAATAGGACTTTTGGAACAATGTTAGGAAAAGGCTACACAGTAAAATTTGCTCAGCTTGAAATGAACATGATTGCAGAAGGTTATTATGCCGCGAAGAGTCTTGTTGAAATCAATAAAAAATTCGAAGTAAGTATTCCTATTGCTGATGCCGTAAACCGGGTTTTATACGAAAAAATGTCGCCGCAGATTGAGATGAGACTTCTTGCCGATAAGCTTAATTAGACTTCATGAAATAGGCTTGTATTTGTTTAGCTCGTGCCGCTCCTACTGCTTTTGTTAATTCTGCTATTTTGGCTTCCCTCACTCTCTTTACCGACTTAAATTCGCGCAAAAGGGCTTTCACTGTTTTTTCACCTACCCCAGGTATATCATTTAACTCGGTTTTCAAAGCGCCTTTCGAGCGCTTGTTTCTATGGTGGGTAATTCCAAATCGGTGCGCTTCGTTTCGCAAATGCTGAATTACCTTAAGTGATTCTGACCGTTTGTCGATATAAATCGGAACTGAATCTCCAGGAAAAAAGATTTCTTCCAGTTTTTTAGCGATGCCAACAATACCAATTTGACCGCGCAATCCAAGTTTTTCTAAAGCAGTTACAGCTGAGCTCAATTGCCCTTTGCCTCCATCAATAATGATGAGTTGAGGTAGTGATTTCTTTTCAACTTGTAGTCTCTTATATCTTCTGTAAACTACCTCCTCCATTGATGCAAAATCATCAGGGCCTTCAACGGTTGTAATATTGAAATGACGATACTCTCGTTTAGCGGGCTTAGCCTTTCGAAACACTACACATGCAGCTACAGCGTTGGTGCCTTGAAAATTCGAATTGTCAAAACACTCAATATGAACGGGGAGTTCTGTTAAGCGCATATCCTTTTTTATGAGTTCAAGAATCCGATCTGTTCTACGAGTTGGATTTCGTTTATCAAGCTGTTTTTCTTTTTCGAAACGAAATTGTTTGGCGTTTTTCGTTGACAAATCCAGCAGGGCTTTCTTGTCCCCTCTTTTAGGAATGATAAATTGAACACTTTCATCGAATTGCAATATTTTAAACGGAACAATTACCTCTTTTGCCGTTAGCGAAAATCTGGTTCTTAAATCCATAATGGCGAAAGCCAATAAATCTTCATCGATTTCTTGCAATCGCTTCTTCAGCTCAATAGTATGCCCCTGAATGATTGCGCCATTGTTCACTTTCATAAAGTTGATAAATGCGCTTTTGTCATCCGTAACAATCGAGTATACCTCAACATTTTTCATAGACGGTGTAACAACAACTGACCGGCTTTGAAACTTCTCTATTAGTTCGATTTTCTGTTTTAACAATTCCGCTTTTTCAAACTCTAGACCTTTGGCGTGCGCCATCATTTTGTTTTTGAGGTTATTGGTTATTCTTGGTAAATTACCCTTAATAACGTCTCGCACAGAATCTACAAACTCGTTGTAGTCGGCTTCCGATTGCAAACCCTCGCATGGTGCTTGGCAATTGCCTAAATGAAACTCCAAACACTTTTTAAACTTGCCTTTTTCGATGTTCTCTTGCGATAAATTGAAATTGCAATTACGTATTTGACTTACTGCTACGGTTAAGTCCATTACCGCTCTTAGCATACGAACCGAAGCGTATGGCCCGTAATATTCAGACCCATCTTTAATTACATTTCTGGTTTTGAATATTCTTGGAAAGCGCTCTTTTTTTATGCAAATCCAAGGATAGGTTTTATCGTCTTTTAGTTGGATGTTGTATTTGGGTTGGTGCTTTTTAATCAGTGAATTTTCAAGCAACAAGGCTTCCGTTTCTGAGCCAACCACCATATACTTAATATCTGCAATTTTACGAACCAGAAATAGTGTTTTCGTACTGTCGTGCCGGCCTTTTACAAAATAAGAGGACACCCTTTTTTTTAGCGCTTTGGCTTTACCAACATATATAAGAGCTCCTTCTGTATCGTAATATTGGTAAACCCCCGGGTTGTTGGGTAATGCTTCTATTTTAGACTTTAGCTCGTGGTTCACTTTTTCAAAGAAACAACTATAAATTAATTCTTTCGTGTTTTAGCTGAATCAACTCATGAAAACACTTGATTATATTTCCCTAATACTACTTGTGACTCTTATTTCTTGTAATAAGAAATATACATTAGACGGCTCAATAGATAACCCAGGTTTTATTGGCGAATGGGTTCTGCCTAGAAGTACTGCGAACATTATTTATGTAATAACGGAAAAAGGAAAATTAGTCCACATGACTTCCCGTTATGATGAACATCCATCAGAACCGGGAGCTGAAAGTAAGAAAAAAGGTAGGATTCAAATTGAGGGCCATCGAATGTTCATGGAATACCGATACTTGATGCAGGAGAACTCTCTAGTCGAATTGCAAATTATTCAAGAACCAACTAATGTTGATACTACTTTTACTCTTGGAAACAATGGAGAGAGGTCGTTTGTACTTCATTTATGGAACTTCATTTCGTAAATGAAAGTAACCCCAGGGGTTTTACTGAGGGCGATATATACTATAGAGTCAAAGATTAAAAATTACTTCTTCCTTATCAATTGTATGCCATCTCTAATTGGGAACAATACATTTTGTACGCTATCGTCTTCTTGTACTTTTTTATTGAAGTCGATTAGAGTTTTGGTATCGACATCGCATTTCTCGTAATCTTCCAGAATTTTACCGCTCCACAACACGTTATCGGCAATAATATAGCCCCCAGTTTTAAGCATTGGTAAAACCATGTCGTAATAGTTGGCGTAGTTGGCTTTGTCAGCATCGATAAAAACTAAATCTAGCTCCTCGTTTATCTCAGGAATAATTTTAGTGGCATCTCCTATTCGCTGCTCAATTGCGTTTTCAAGCCCCGCTTTTACAAAGTACTTTTTAGCAAAGTTTTCTAACTCCTCGTTAATATCAATCGTAATTAACTTACCGTTTTCCGCCAACCCTTCCGCTAAACAAATAGCAGAATAGCCCGTAAACGTTCCTATTTCTAATACCACTTTAGGTTGAATCATGCGGCAAAGCATACTCAACGTTCTTCCTTGTAAATGGCCTGCCAACATTCTTGGGTTAATGGCCTTTAACCAAGTTTCTCTTGTTAATTCTTTCAGCACTAGCGGTTCATCCTCCGAATGAGCCAAAACATACTCGTCTATTTTAGGTTCTATAAACTCCATGTCATTTCGACAAATACGTAAGGTGAGTTAGCTGATCCTCAGCAAAAATCTCATTAGCAATTTCCTGAATTTCTTCCGCGGTTATTGCATCTATTTTCTCAAATACTTTTTCAATCGGATCAACAACATCATAAAGCATTATGCTTTTTCCGATTGTTAACATCAAGGAAGCTTTATTCTCTTGAGACAACCCAATTTGCCCAATCAATTGTTGTTTAGCTTGGTGGAGTTGATTTATGCCTAATTTTTTATTTCTAAGTAATCGTAACTCTTTCAAAACTAAACTTCTTGTTTTTTCCAAGTGTTTTTTATCTGTGCCGAAATAAATATTGAAAAGCCCTGTGTCGCTGTATGCCGTATAGTTAGATTCTAGATAGTAGGTAAAGCCGTGCTTTTCACGAATATTTAGATTTAACCTGCTGTTAAGTCCTGGACCACCCAACAAATTTGATAGCAATATTAATCCTCTACGTTTGCTTGATTGCGAAGAATAGGCCACATTACCTAAAATGGCGTGTTCTTGAAAATTCGATCTCTTTCTTACAATACTTTTTTGTGCATAATTAGAAAATGCGATTCTTTTTTTAGTAGTAGATTTTGGCGCTATCTTGCTAAGGTGCTTTTCGACCTGTTTCCTCAGTTTCGCTACTGAAATCGGACCCACTGAGGCAAAAACCATTTCATCTGTTGAATAATTTTTCTCAATAAATTTTTGAATATCTGAAATCGTAAAATTCTTAATCAACTGCTCCTCCCCTAGGATATTACTTCCTATTTGGTGTCCTTCGTAGATCTGCTCCTCAAAATCATCAAAAATAGTTTCCGAAGGGTCATCTAAGTAAGAATTTATCTCGTCAATAATTACATCTTTTTCTTTGTCAATTTCCTTTTTAGGAAAAATGGAATTAAATGTAATGTCGGTAATTAACTCAATAGAGCGGTCGTAATGATGAGCTAAGAAAGAAGCGTAAATACACGTTTCTTCCTTTGTTGTGTAAGCGTTAATTTCTCCGCCTACAGCATCTAGTCTACTCAGTATATGAAATGCTTTTCTTTTCTTAGTCCCTTTAAATATAGTGTGCTCAATAAAATGAGCCATACCACTTTCTTTAGGATGCTCGTCTCGAGAACCAACATTAATAATGAGTCCACAATGTGCGACATTTCCATAAGGCAATTCGTGGTGAATTACCCTAATACCATTTTCTAATGTAAACGTTTCAAAACTCATTTTCTAAGTTGGCAAAAGTAGAAAATCAACCATGGTATACAACATGTTAGCATCAACTTGGTGATAATAAGAATATAATAGGGCCTTAGACTGCCTCTTTTTCGAAACACCTGCAAAGGATAAACATAACTACGTCTGAAGTATTGAAGTGTTTTAATGAAGCTCTTGCTTTTTCTTATTTCAGCATTTTCTCTTACCGCATTATTTTGATTTACCTTTGCTTCTCAATTAAGCATTAGTATGGAAGCAATGGAAGAAACAAGGTCACTTAATTTTATTGAAGAAAAGATAAAAGCAGACTTGGCTGATGGGAAGTTTGATAATACTGTTCATACTCGTTTTCCTCCTGAGCCAAATGGGTATTTGCATATTGGTCATGCTAAAGCTATCTGCTTAAATTTTGGTATTGCCAAGGCAAACGGAGGGGTTTGTAACCTTCGGTTTGATGATACCAATCCGACCAAAGAAGAAACCGAATACGTTGAAGCTATTAAAGAAGATGTCAAATGGTTGGGGTTTAACTGGGGAGATAAAGAATACTATACTTCTGATTACTTCGAAACACTTTATGGTTATGCGGTTAGGTTAATTGAAAAAGGACTTGCTTATGTAGACCACCAAACACCTGAACAAATAGCAGAACAAAAAGGAACACCGACAAAGCCTGGGAAAAATAGCCCGTTTAGAAATAGAACTATTGAGGAAAACCTGGAGTTGTTCACTAAAATGAGAAATGGTGATTTCGAAGAGGGTGTTTGTATTCTTCGCGCTAAGATTGACATGGAAAACGACAACATGCTTTTGCGTGATCCGTTGATTTATAGAATTAAAAAAATAACCCACCACAGAACGGGAGATGATTGGTGTATTTACCCCATTTACGATTTTGCTCATGGTCAATCAGATTCAATTGAAGGCATAACTCACTCGCTTTGTTCTTTAGAGTTTGAAGTTCATAGGCCTCTTTATAATTGGTTTATCGAAAATTTAGAGATATTTCCTTCGGAACAAACAGAGTTTGCTAGGCTCAATCTTTCCTATACTATTCTTAGTAAAAGAAAGCTTTTAGAACTAGTAGAAGGTAAGCATGTAACGGGTTGGGACGACCCAAGAATGCCAACCCTTTCTGGGCTTCGCAGAAGAGGTTATTCTCCTGAGGCAATTGTGGCGCTTTGCGATGAAATTGGTGTGCTTAAGCGAAATGGGTTAACAGATATTTCTTTGCTTGAGCACCACCTAAAAACTCACCTCAACAAAGTTGCTGAACGCAGAATGGCAGTATTGAACCCGCTAAAGGTGACCATAACGAATTACCCAGAAGGAGAATCGGAATTGCTGGATGCAGTAAACAATCCAGAAGATGAATTGGCAGGAAAAAGACAGGTGCCTTTTTCCAGAGAAATTTATATCGAACAAAACGACTTTATGGAAGATGCTCCACGTAAATTTTATAGACTTTCGCAAGGTCGAGAAGTGCGTTTGCGTTATGCATATTACATTACTTGCAATGAGCTTATTAAAGATACTGAAGGAAATATTACCGAACTACTTTGCACCTACGACCCAGAAACAAAAGGAGGAAAATCTCCTGATGGAAGAAAAGTAAAAGCTACAATGCACTGGGTTTCAAAAGAACACGCGGTTGATGCGGAGGTTCGATTATACGACCGACTATTTTCTACAGAAAGGCCGGACAAAACCGAAGAAGGAGGTCATTTTGCTGACAACCTTAACCCTAAGTCTGTTGAAATTATTTCGGCTAAACTTGAGCCTGAATTAAAAACAGCGCTAATTGGTGCCACATATCAATTCGAAAGACTTGGTTATTTCTGTAAAGACCAAGACTCGACAGGCTCTAGCCCTGTCTTTAACAGAACAGTAGCGCTTAGAGATTCTTGGGCAAAAAAGAAATAATATGGGTTTAGTTTTAGTAGAAGATTTAGAAGTTTTTGCTTATCATGGGCACTTTAAAGAAGAGCAACTTGTAGGGCGTAATTTTGTAGTTAACCTAATGGTTGATACCGATTTTTCAAAAGCAGTTGCAACTGACGAGCTAGATGGAACTGTTGACTATTCAGCTTTGTGCAGAATTATACACGAACAAATGGCGATTCCATCAAAACTTCTAGAACACGTTGGCGGCAGAATACTTGCCAAAATTAAAGAAGAGTTTAGCGGTTCCGTTCTTTTTGCTGAGCTTAAAATAGCCAAAATCAATACACCGCTACCTGGAAAAATTGGCGCTGTTTCCATCGTAATGCGGGAAGAGTTTTAGTTAGTTAATTTTAAGCTTGCAGATATAATTGCCGAGGTTGTTTGAAATAAAAAAAGCATCCAGCACTGCTGTTATATAAATTCTCTATTCGCCCACTGTTCCATTAATTTCAACAAAGTGCTCTTTTTTTGAAACATTTGTAGGGCCTTGTTTCTTTAAAAAGGAATTAGCTAAGTGCATAAAGATTGTTCATTATCCACTCAATTTCACTTCATTTGCATCGAATGACAAAGAAAAAAAAGAAAAAAAAGCCCGCTTCGAAGGGTAAACTAATTAACTCAGTACTAGTTGTTTTTGAAAAAAACCAAGGGAGACCCCTTAATTACAAGCAGATAGCAAGAGAATTAAACATTACCTCAGCTAATAGCCGAAAAGTAATCATCGATATTTTACAAGACTTAGTTAATTCAGAAAAACTTAAAGAAATAGAGCGAGGTAAATACGAACTAAAAGCAAACAGCCGGGTTTTATTGGGGGAAATTCTGTTCACGAGGTCTGGCAGTGGTTTTGTTGCCCTTGAAGGCCAAAACCGTGACATTTACATTCATGCAAGAAATGCAAGAAACGCACTCAATGGAGATAAAGTAGAAATCAGAATTACAAAAGCAGGCATGGGCGGTAAGCGCTCCGAAGGCAAGGTTGTTTCTGTTGCTGAAAGAGCTAAAACAGATTTTGTCGGGATACTTGAGGTAAGCGAAAAATATGCATTCGTTGTGCCAAATGATGACAAAACACCGGTAGACTTCTTCATTCCTTTAGATAAGCTAAATGGCGCCAAGCATGGTGAAGTCGTTTTGGTTAAAATGACAAGCTGGTCTGCTGATCAAAAGAGCCCATACGGAAAAATAGTTGAAGTATTCGGAAACCCCGAAGACAACAATGTTGAGATGCGATCTATTTTGGCAAACAAAGGTTTTACTGCCGGTTTTCAGCGAGTAGTTGAGCGGGAAGCGGAGCAAATTCCTCTCGAAATTTCTAAAGAAGAAATTGCCAAAAGAAAAGATTTTAGAGATGTGTTAACATTTACCATCGACCCCGCCGATGCTAAAGACTTTGACGATGCACTTTCCTTTAGAAAACTAGAAAGCGGGAACATCGAGGTTGGTGTCCATATTGCAGATGTAACTCATTATATTAAGCCGGGAAGCGCGTTAGATGAAGAGGCTATTAACCGAGCAACGTCAGTATATCTTGTTGATCGAGTTATTCCGATGCTTCCTGAAAGGTTGTCAAATGGTGTTTGTTCTCTTAGGCCCAATGAAGAAAAATTATGTTTTGCTGCTGTTTTCGAAATAAATAATGATGCCAAAGTACTAAATACTTGGATTGGGCGGACTGTAATTTATTCTGATAAACGATTTACATACGAAGATGTTCAAGAAACTATTGAGGCTAAAGACGGGCTTTACGTTGATGAAATACTTCAATTAAATGCACTCGCAAAAAAGCTTCGCGACAATAGAATGAATGAGGGTTCGATTAGTTTCGATCGTGTAGAAGTTCGTTTTAAACTAGACGAACATGGCGAACCTGATGGCGTTTATTTCAAGGAGCAGAAAGATGCCCACAAGCTTATTGAGGATTTTATGCTTTTAGCAAACAGGTCTGTCGCTTTGTATGTTTCTAAATTGGAACGTAAAGACAAAACATTCGTTTACCGAATACATGATAATCCGGATCCAGATAAAATCTCGGCTTTCAGCCAGTTTATCTCTCGGTTTGGTTATAAAGTAGACGAAAACAGAGTGCAATCGTCTCTTAACCAGATATTGGGCGCTGTTAAAGGCAAGCCTGAAGCTAATGTTGTAGAAACGCTTGCTATTCGAACAATGGCTAAGGCGGTATACACAACTAAAAATATTGGACATTACGGTTTAGGTTTTAGTCATTATTCGCACTTTACATCACCTATTAGAAGGTATCCTGATGTAATGACGCATCGATTATTATGGTATTATCTAACTGGCGAAGGAGTTAAGATCGATCCCGAAGAAATCGAGGACCTTTGCAAACACTGTTCTCAACAAGAAAGGTCTGCCGTTGAAGCCGAACGAGAATCAACTAAATATTTTCAAGCGTTGATGCTTAATGATAAAGTTGGTGAAACATTCACTGGA
>Ga0315332_10000488_pt1 | contig 18277 bp, 12 predicted proteins | sample M110034915metaG_FD_203455 | JGI IMG/M metagenome (GOLD analysis project Ga0315332, IMG submission 203455) | Ammonia-oxidizing marine archaeal communities from Monterey Bay, California, United States - M1 100m 34915 | ecosystem: Environmental > Aquatic > Marine > Intertidal zone | place: USA...
TAGCATATTCACCCATTGAAATAGTAGTGTTTGTAGTGGTTTCTAACAACCTTCCTTGTAAATCATACACCTCAACATTAACTGAACCATTATATCCTTCTATGTATAATGTGATGAGGTTGTTTGTAGGGTTGGGGTAAAGATTGATGTTGTTGGTTTGCTCTGTAATGGTTACTGTAGAAAAACAATTAGCTGGGTAATTACAGTTGGTGCTGAATGATGTTTGAGGGTCTATATTTGACCAATTAGCAGTTGACCACACAGGGTCATCTACTTCAACACAAGATAAATTTGGATTTCCACTACATTCAAATTCAAAAATATTAGTATTGTTTCCATTTTCTATATTTAAACATTCAAGTTGATTGTCGTAAACTTCAACAGACTCAATATTAGGGTGATTACTTAAATTTATAGATGTTAAATTATTAGTCCAAGCATCGATGTGCCTTAAATTAACATTGGTACTTAAATCAATCGAGGTTAAAAAATTGTTATCGAATTCAAAATCTTCAAGATTTATACATCCAACAACATTAATGCTTTGTAATTGATTATCATAACACCATAAAGTTTGTAGTTGTAAGTTTTGGCTTAAATCTAAATTGGTAATATAATTTGACTCACAATCAAGCCAAACAAGGTTTGAACAATTGCTGACATCTAAACTGGTGAGATAATTATCATAACAGTCAAGATAATTTAAATTTGTGAAATCTTCAATTCCAGTTAAATCTGAAACACCTTCTCCTGATACGTCTAAAGAAGTAACCCCACTAATATTAGCAGTAGTCACATAGTCATCATTGGGAATGCCATTGCCCATTCCATTATTTTCTAAATAGCTTTCAAAGACATTATCAGGCACATATGTTTGTTGAGCAATAGTAAATAAAGGCAGTAGTGTAAATAGTAGTATTAATCTTTTCATATTTTCATCTATTTGGGTGTGTGAAAATGTACGGAATAGCATTGACTTTAAAGATTTAATCTCTAAGATTAGAATGAAGGGTTAGGGGGTTATTTAACTGGCTCATCATCCTTCCATAAGCCACAAGGGAATATAACTCCATCAGCCCTAGTCAAAGTTCCTTTTCCATTTCTTTTACCATACTTAAATTCTCCTACAAACTTATTTCCATTAGTGTCAGTCCAAGTTCCTTGTCCGTTCTTCCTGTCATCTTTCCATTCGCCTACATACTTATCTCCATTAGCATAAGTATAAGTTCCTTGTCCGTGCATTAAATCATCTTTCCATTCGCCTACATACTTATCTCCATGACTTATCCCTTCCCCCCAAGTATAAGTTCCTTGTCCATTACATTTATCATCCTTAAATTCTCCTACATACCTACTTCCAGAACGATAGGAATAAGTTCCTTGTCCATTCACACAATCACCCTCAACACAACCAGTATCAGGTTTACACCCTACAAGTGCAACAGAACAAACAAACATTACTATAAATATCTTTTTCATAATCTAATATACTAAAAGCTGAGAGTTGAGTTATTTAACTGGTTCATCATTCTTCCACAATCCACTATAGTTTTGTAATTAAATTAGAATAGTTGTTAGCTTGTAGCAGTCCAATTTAGGAAGCTAATTGTTTTTTCTTATTTCTTTTTTCTATAAACTTTTTCCCAATGGTAAATATTAAAAGTAAAAATATAGCTAGAAAGAAAAGGGCTATAATTGGGGCTATAATAGCCAATATAGAAAGAATTAATGCTGTACCATTTTCTATGGTAGCTACAATAAAGTTTCCAAACCCAGCAGTGACTGAAGTAGAAACAGCTCTTATGGATTCGATAGTTAGTTGAAGGCCTGTGGCACCGCCACCACCAAGAATGGCTAACCCCCATTGGATGGCTGGAGGCAAGTCTGAAAGGACAATTGCACCTAGTGCAACACCCGAAACCCCAGCAATGGGTACAGTAATTGCCCCAAGAATATTGTCGAGCCATGGTATATAAAAGGCAAGCACTTCTAGGCAGGCCGCTATTCCTAATAAAATTACAGCAGGTAACGAACTCATGAAAGCCACATCCTCACTTAAGTGGATGGCTTCAGGAAAAAAGTAAGTTATCAAGCTTAAGATAAAAAATGGGGTAAAAACTCTTAATCCACATCCGGTACTTAGACACAAACTTGAGATGATGGATAAGGCAACGGTAAATGAGTCTCCAAATACATTTGTATCTACAACACCATTAACATTACTTAGCGTGTTAACTAAGCTGTCAGATACTGTATAAAATATTTGCATTTTGATTTTTATTCATTGATTTTAAACTTACAATGTCTCTAATATACTAAACTCTGAATATTGAATTAGATAAGGATTATTAAATGGATTACCATTCATTTTTCTATTTTCCTTATTCTCTTACAAAAGATTCTGAATAGCCGCCCTAATAGTAGATGCTGAATGTCCTCCACCTTCAAATCTTTCAACTTCAACACCATCATCATAAATAATAATAGTAGGAAACCCTAAAACATTATGACTATCGATAATATCTGGATAGTCTTCATATTCCACCTCTCCAAAAAATACACTAGAGAAAACAGGATCAACAGCAACTTCGCTTACTGATGGACGTTGACTTTGACAAATATTACACCAGCTAGCATGGAAAAAGATCAATGACACTCCCGATTCAAGCACAGAAGTCATTTGAGTTAACGAATTAATAATTTGCAGACTTCCATTAGGGCCGCTCTGATCTTCGTTCTTTTTACAAGAAAAAAGTGTGAAAAATATTAAAATCAAGATTGAATATTTCATATTGTTATGATAATTAAATACTAGTTAACGTTCATTTACATTAAAAATTATATATAATTAACTAAACTCTAAGAGCTGGGGAATTTACTCCTTAACCACTTTTAGCTCTTGAGTTCCATCTCCATAAGCTACTTTAAACACATATATTCCTTTAGCAAATTCCTCCATAGAAATAATAGTGGTTGTGGTGGTTTTTAAGCGCTTTCCTTGTATGTCATAAACCTCAACATTGATTGGTCCATTATAACCTTCAATGTCTAATGTGATGAGGTTGTTTGTAGGATTGGGAAAAACATTTAGTTTAGAATTGATCTCTATTTCTTTTGTCCATAACAGATTACCGCTTCCATCTGTTTTAATGAAATAAACATTTACATTAGTTGAAGACACCCTTTTAGAACCTGTAATTACATAACCCCCATCTGTGGTTTGTTGGACTGAATAACCAACAGCACCAGAATTTGCCCCAAAAGTTTTAGTCCATAAGGTGTCACCATTGGAATCTGTTTTGAGCAAATAAACATCCGGAATACCAGCAAAGAAATCTGTAGCACCTGTAATTATATACCCTCCATCTGTTGTTTGTTGAACCGAACAACCCCAAGCTCCATTACTATATGATTTTGTCCACAAGGTATCTCCGTTGGAATCTGTTTTATGTAAATAAACCTCTGATGGTGTGGTGCCTGTAACTATATAACCCCCGTCAGTGGTTTGTTGTAAAGAATAACCTCCAGCTCCGTCTCTGTATGATTTAGACCATAAAAAATTACCATTGGAATCTGTTTTAATTAAAGAACTGTCTGCAATTATATAACCTCCATCTGTGGTTTGTTGGACTGAATAACCACCATAATTTTTAATCCATAAGGTGTCACCATTGGAATCTGTTTTTGAAAAAACAAAAAGAGCATTACTACCAGCACCTGAAATTATATATCCTCCATCTGTGGTTTGTTTGACTGAAAGTAAAGATTCAAACTCACTATATATTTTAGTCCATAAGGTATCACCATTTAAATCTGTTTTTATTAAATACCCAATTGGGGTGTTAACAAGAGAATCATATGATATGGAACCTGAAATTACATATCCTCCATCTGTTGTTTGTTGCACACAAAAGCCTTGAGAATTTCCTTCTTCATAAGTTTTAGCCCACAAGGTTTCACCATTTGAATCTGTTTTTATTAAAAAAACACTTTGGGTGTTTAAAAGCGAATCAGTTATTAAAGAACCAGTAATTACATAACCCCCGTCATTGTCTTGTAAAACAGAATAGCCAATATCATATCCTGGTCCACCAAAAGTTTTCTCCCAAGTTTGTCCATAGTTGTGTAAGGGAATAATTAAAAATAGTAGTATTAACTTTTTCATGTCTCTCATATAATAAACTCTGAGAGTTGGGGGGGTTACTCTTTAACCACCTTCAACTTTTCAACTATATCGCCATAAGCTACTTTAAACACATATATTCCTTTAGCAAATTCCTCCATAGAAATAGTAGTGTTTGTAGTGGTTTTTAAGCGCCTTCCTTGTAAGTCATAAACCTCAACATTGATTGGTCCGTTATAACCATCAATGCCTAATGTGATGAGGTTGTTTGTAGGGTTGGGAAAAACATTAACTGAACTTAAAAATGAAGGTTCTATGGCTGCAAAAATAGTGTCTATTGCAACAGGAAAAGTACATTTCAGCGAATCGTAAAACCAGGAATGCAGTTCTAAATATCCATTAAAAGGCAAATTAATTGAATTTAGAAGGGTTAAGTCGTGAGTTTGATAATTTGTTCCAATACCAAAATAATTAACACTTTCCATTGCCAATGTGTCTGAATTTGTGTTAAATAATATAAACCCTGGATATGAAATGATGTCTGCATTAGAATTTTTAACAACCACTTCAACTGTAGGATTAATTGTAGATAGTTGCACAGAAAAGATTTCAACTGAATCACAGCTAAATTGCTGAGCATTCAACAAGTTAATCATAAATGAAACCAACACAGCTCCAATTGTCTTTTTCATATCACTAAAATACTAAGTATATTAGAGTTATGAAACAACTAATTTTAATTTTAATACTATCAATCTCTTTCTGTAGTTGCAGCATGGGAGTTAATCAACTGACTAACGAAGTAGAAGAAGATATTCAGCAAACTTACAACCAAGAAAATCTGGGGATAATTGTAAACTCACTTATACTTACCCACGAAGAAGGTAATTATTATATAGGAATTTTAGAGACTTCAGAGCCGGATGGAAATTTCTCCTATAATGTTGATGTAGTTTATGACGGAAATTCCTTTGTTTGGGAAGTTTACTAAAAACACAAACTTATTTACTGAAATTATTTAGGGAACTATGAAGTTAGTTGTTCCACTATAACCATTAACTGTTCTTGTTTCCTCCAAATTACCATTGACAAAAAATTTAATTTCAAGCTGATTATTTGAACTTGCTCCATTTATTCCTATAGACATTGCCATTGCTAAAATATTCACATCCTTTTCTAATAAATATTCAGCTGTTGTTAATGTAAACCCCACTGGAAGAGGTGTTAAATTTGGTTCAGTGATTAATCCTTTACCACTTTCAGCTCTTGAGTTCTATCACCATAAGCTACTTTAAACACATATATTCCTTTAGCATATTCACCCATTGAAATAGTAGCTCTTGTTGTAGCTTCTAATAACCTTCCTTGCAAATCATAAACCTCAACATTAACTAAGCCATTATAGCCTTCTATGTTTATTGTAATGCTGGATTTGGTGGGATTAGGATATAAAGAAATGTTATTACTGTTTTTAACATTTGAAATAGAAGTAAAAGAAGCACAATTTAAAACACTGTTTACATAACTGTTTTTATCGTCAATAAAAGATTTAATCCCATACATTACACCTCCTCCAGGCCCACCGCCAACAGAAATGTTATTTTCAACAATACTATTAAAATTAGCATCTGAATACATTTTATTTAAATCTGCATAAACCGATGGTTGTATTAAATCCTTAATGGCGTCAATTTTTGGGTTCATATAGCTAGAGTTAAAATAATTTTCTAACAAATAACACAGCTCACTTTTATATTGATCGTAAAGCAGTTGACTGTTAAAAAGGTTTTCTAAAAGAGGACGGTTATTTCCGACAAAATTTATTGGCAACGTAGTCATATCAGAAACTGCTTGTCCACCATATGTCCCAAAAGTTTCATTACCATCCCATTTTATCCATTCCCATTTATCTGTTGTTAAATTATGGTAGATGTAATAATTTCTAGCAGACTCTGTGTAGCTGTCTAAATTGCTAAACAAATTATCAAGGGCAGCTGAGCTAATGTATTCGTTAATTTCAATATAATTACCTAAATCGCTTTCAAATACAGCAGCAGAAGAATTCTCTATAAAATCTGTAAATGCAATTATGTCTGACCAATCATTGGCAGTTTCATTAGTTTTTAATTCATAGCGATCTTCATAATCAACTTGGTTGGTACCGTAGTGTTTTAAATCGGCTTCATTTCCACCACCACCCGGACCACCTCCAAAATTATCACCCGCTTTAAAAAGATTTCCATCATCATCAAGAATTCTCCAATCTAAAAATTGATCATCAATTTGTTCAACAACAGAATAGAAACCCCAAAGAGTTCCGTTAAAATATACGTTAGCAAAATTTGACCTAGGAGCTGGAACACCAACCTCTCTGCAAAGGTCAAAAAACAATTTTTCTCTCATAAAAGAAGGATCTTTAAATCCGTTGCCAAAATTTAATTTTTTTAATCCATCGTAATTTTGACCAGAAACATATTCATTGAAATCTATTTTAAAAGATTTTTTATCTCCAGGATGACCGTAGCTTGAGTTTCCCTTTAACCTAACACCAATATCTGCAAATGAATAAACTCCTGTAGAGTCTGTTAATACTAAATCTGCTTTCATGTATGAAGCTGTATTATAATTGTTCTCAAGACTGTCCCAAAAATTTGTTTGAGAAAAATTTAACTCTATAGTTATTATTTGGTTTTCTGCAAAAACATTATCCCCTTCAATCTGAGCATTTGTGTTGCTAATAATTGCAAAAAAGAAAAGTAGAAGAAAGAAATTAAACTTATTCATTTTATGTATATATACGTTTTATAAATGGTAAGACGATATTTAAATAATCATCCTTTGTCAAATTAAATAAATGTCTTCAAATTAAAAAAGAAATTTATCTATAGTGGCCACAAGTCTTTATTTAACAATAACAACATGTCCGCTTTTCTGAATTATTTTTTTCCCTAAGCAAGGACTACTATAGGACATAACATAAGCATATACATCAATTGGCAATAAACTTCCTTTGTAAGTTCCGTCCCATTGGTCGTCTATATTTGATGAAGACCATACCAATTCCCCCCAACGGCCGTAAACATAGAGCTCATAATTTTCGACACCTTCACCAACCACACTCCAAGTGTCGTTTATACCATCAGCAAAAGGAGAAAACGCGTTAGGAACAAAGAGTGTTACAGATGCTTCGTTTTCAACAACTGTAATTGTATCTTCATAAGAACAGCCATTAAAATCCATGTATTGCACCCAATAGTCTCCACCATTTTCAACATAAACAAGTTGTGATGTTTCGTTGTTAGACCACAAATAACTTTGAGCTTCACCAGCATCTAGAATTACCATTTCTCCAATACATATTTCAGTACTATAAGCTCTTGATACGTAGTTAGTAAAAGAAAGTGAAACTGTGTCTGCTGTTTCACAAACACCATCAAATACTGTTACACTATAATCTCCAGCTGTTAAAGGCGAAATTGTTTGAGTAGTATCTCCAGTATTCCATAAATATGTAAACCCAGGGCCAGCATCAAAAATTGGCTGGTCATAAGGGCAAATTACTTGATCGGCTCCAATATCAACATTAATAGATGCTTGCATTGTTATTAATGCGGTTGCTGTATCGGAATTATTACATAAAGAGTCTTGAGCAATAAGAGTTACTAAATATGTGCCCATGCTAGAATATTGATGTACCACATTTGAGTCTGAATAAAGAGACGCGTCTCCCATATCCCACTGAAAGGTTAAATTATCACCTGAAGATAAATTGGTAGTATTAACCTCAAACAAATCACAATTTGCATTTTGTAAATGACTGAAATCCGCAATTACAGGGTTTCCTGTTCCTACAGTAATGTTAATATATGTTGTATCAGAAATATTGCATGTACTTGAATCTGTAGCAATTAATGAAACATTGAAACTTCCCGTACTTGTGTATGTGTGAGATGGCGATGTGACATTACTTATAGCGGATCCATCATCAAAATCCCAAACATAAGATACCCCATTACTATTATTTATAAATGTCAAATCGAATGGAATACACCCTACAGAATCTGGAGATGAAGCAATATCTGCACTAACTAAAGGTGGTATATTAATTATAGTAGATACCGAATCTATTGTACCACAAACAGTATCGGTAACAATTAACTGAACAGTGTATTGACCAGAACTTGTGTAGGAGTGGCCAACAGTAGAATCTGAGTAAACACTTAAATCACCCATGTCCCATAAATAAACCAATCCAGAAGTTCCTGTGTTTTGAGTTTCTATGGACATAGTTGAGCAATCAACTGTGTGGTTAAAACTAGCCGTTACAGGTATTCCGCTACCAACAGTAATCGTAAGATAAGTTGTATCAGAAGTAATACAAGCACTAGAGTCAATGGCTACTAATTGAACATCATAAACACCAGGATTGTTAAAAGTATGTGTAGGTTGAAATGCGGTGTCAATTGGGGTTCCATCATTAAAATCCCATTTATAATCTACTCCTTGACTAGTATTAACAAAATTTACGGTAAAAGGAGCACAACCGGCAGAAGAAGGTTGAACAGATGCTGCGGCATCAATAGAAATAACTTGAAAGTCAATCTTAAAAATTCCAATGTCATATCCTGTCCCCCCCCAACTGGAAGTAGGATATGTAGATGACCAAGCACTGGGTGAAGTATTGAATCCTGTATTACTACAAACGGCCTGATACACAATTCCTTGAGGGTCAAAACGAGAGGTTCCTCCATCTACATGATCTCCAAACCCACCGTAGTGAGTAGCATACTCTAACCCTATTCCATCAGGTTGCAAAGCTCCCAAATAAAACCCACCACTAGTTTGCAAGGCATTGGCGGTTACGGGAAGTTGATTCGTAGTGGAATGTCCAGACCAGTATACGTATTCACACTTATCAACCATAAATGCTATAGGAACAAAGTCGTATCCAAACCCTAAAGCAGCACTTCCTATAACAGTGGAATAAATATTAGTGGTTAATGTAGGGTCAAGCTTTGCAATAAATTGTGGAGCATTGGCATTGTTATATACTCCAGTCGTTACTGGAGATGTACCTCCCTGACTATGACCATAAATATAAACGTCACCATCTAAATCTATATCTAGAAAAAATGCTTGATCTTCATCTGAAGTCCCCCAATAGCTGCTTGCTGCCAGCGTAGAACCACCACTAGAAAATTTAACAACATATCCATCTCTATTTCCCTGGTAAGTTCCCATAAAACCTTGAGAGGGTAAAAACCCATCTTCAGTAGACCCACAAACATATACATCTCCAGCAGCATCTAATCGGATTCCATAACCACAATTGTTGCCAGAACCACCAAGATAGGTACTCCAAAGTAACGATGATAAATCGGTATTCATTTTAAAAACAACTCCGTCCTGCATTCCTCCAAAAGAAGATTGAAAGGGACCGCCCGCTACTGGAAAATCAGAAGAGCTAGTTACGCTTGCAACATAGGGGTTTCCCAAATCATCGACTATAATCTCTCCCCTGTACTGATCACCATAATTCCAAGAAAATTGATTTTGACCATCATCACTAGAGCCTCCTACGTAGCTTGATCCAAGTAATACTGTTCCTGTTGGGTTAAGTTTTGATATAACTATATCAATAGAACCATTTAAGCTAGTAGAAAAACCAGTTGAACTAGTTGGGTAATTAGCTGATGAAGATGAGCCTAAAACAAACAATTCATTATTATTTGAAACTACCATACTATGGGGGTAATCATCGCCACTGCCTCCTAAATATGTTGCATAAATCAAGGTTGTTCCATCAGAGCTTATTTTACTAACTGAAATGTCATTCCACCCTCCTCCATAGTTTTGCTGAATAGAGCCAACAGCCGTAGGGTAGCCTGTGCCAAAACAGATTCCAGCGGTATACATGTTACCAGCAACATCATAAGTTGCTGAGTGCCCATAATTTTCAGTTCCATTAGTTCCTGAAAGCGTAGCAGCTACCAAAACAGGATCAATAATTAACTCATAGTTGTGATTCCATCCCTCAGGGAAAGAAAAAGAAATTACATTGTCTGCCAATTTATATTTACACGACACCTCAACAAGCTTATTGTTAATTTTTTGATATGAATATGGAGCGAGTTCTCTAATTTCACCAACAGATGTTTCTAAAATTAAATATCCTTTTTTTAAATACATGTTGTCAATCCCTTCATATTTCAATGAGATTATAGAAGGATCTTTACCGGGAGAAACAATAAAATCATATTTAAAATTTTCTTTAGAAGAATGGACCATTGCATCTATTCCTGGATACAATTGATTGTATCTAATTTTCTTATATAAAGGAACCTTTGAGCTCCATTTGGAAGCATCATTACCAATAAAGTAATTGTAATATTCTGAACATTTTTCTAACCCAGAAAACACAGGATTTATGTTAGCACCAACAAAGTTTACTTTGAAGACATGAGACCTAAGATTTAATTGACTAAAGTCAGGAATTGAATCGTGCGAAATACTGTGCCTTTTTTGTAAATCCTTTTTATTCCTTATTAAAAAAGTAAATCCTTTTTCTTCTAGAAAAACAGCTCCTCGATTAAAATCTGTTTTGTACTTAACAGCTGCGTTCCACTGCCCCCTATTTTCTATGTATTTTAATTTCTTATCTGAAATATCATTTGCTGAAACCCTAATGAAAAGAAAAGAAAATATAGCTAGAGTAAAGTATTTTAATGCTCTTAATTGTTTAGTAATTAACATCGCTTGTTGATTTACAAGTGCAGAAATTAAGGGTGAAATTTAATGCGCTTTTTTTAGTTTTTTATTATTCGTAATTCATTCTGCTCAAAAGACGCAGAACAAAATACATAGTTGCTTAGTTGTTTATCGAGCAATAATAAAACATAATGGGGAAATAACATGCTATATAAATAAAGTTAAATTCCTAGGCGTTTAACATAGAAGGCATTCTTTTTCAATTATAAAATTAACTGGCAATGGAGTTTGAATATGAGTGAGGTAACCTTGGGTGAAATGTATAAACGCTAACAAACTGAAAATAAATAATTTATTTTTATAAGGCATCTTTTTATATTACCTTACGTTGTGTAATTAAACCCTACTAAAATCTTTTACATGAAAAAAACACTACTCTTTTTTGGCTTTATTTATTGTTTCGTATTCACTGGTCATTCAACGCATTTAATGGGTGGGGAGATCGTTGCCCAACACGATGGTGGTAATGATTACACCATACTTCTTACATTATACAGAGATACTCTAGGAATACCAATGAGCCCTACTCAGGATTTTACTGTTTATGATGCCTCTGGAAGCCCTATAATAACAATTGTTTCAGCTTTGGATCCAACTGCTTTCCATCCAGTTTTCGGCATGCCGCAGGGAGGATTACTACCGTTTTATCCTTATGGAGTTGAGGTTTATTTTTTCATGAGTACCATAACCTTACCTGGTCCGGGAGAATATACTATATCTTGGAATCAGTGTTGTAGAAATGCAGCTATACAAAATTTACCTAATGCTAGTTCTAATGAAATGCAGCTATATACAACTGTAACAATAGATGCTGCTCAACCTAATTCAACTCCTTATTTTATGGTAAAACCAGTCGTGTTTTTACCTATAAACACACCTTGGCAATACAATCCATTGCCATTCGATCCAGACGGAGATTCATTAAGTTGGTCTTTTGGTTTGCCTAATGATTATGATGGTAGTATGTATGGACTCCCTATTGCTGGTTATTATGATCCTCTTTCGGATCCTTCTAATGTGCTTTCTATTGACCCTATTACGGGAACTATTTCCTGGACTGCTTCTGTTATTGGAAATTGGGTATATACTGTATTATGTGAAGAATACAGAAATGGCGTAAAGATAGGAGAGATCCGTAGGGATATGCAATTTATTGTTTTGCCTTCTGGATCCTTACCAGGCTATAGTAATATAGGCACTATTCCTTCAGTAAATGGTTATCCACAGTGGTCAATCAATTCAGGTCAATCATCAGAATTAAGATTGATGGCAAGTGATCCGGACACCAATGAAACTGTTACTTTTGAGGCCTATGGAGAACCATTTATATTGTCTAATCCTCCATCCTTCTATCAAGAACCAACGATTCATAACAATGAAATAGAAACTGTAATAGTATGGACACCAACATTAGCCGAAGTTCGAACAGATCCATATCTTGTAGTCATGCGTTTGATGGATGGAACGTATATGTTCGATGAAGCCATATTCATTCAGGTGAATGGCCCTGTTGCTGTTGAAGAGCATGATTCGAATAATCTTGGTTCAGTATACCCTAATCCTTCAAATAATATTATTCATGTGCCTGTTAATTTGAATAGTTCTGGTGATGTTACAGTGAAGATTTATGATCTGTATGGTAAGCTGGTATTCGATAAAGAAGATTATTTTTCAAAAGGCAATCATATGATTCTTATTCCAGCAGAGCTCTCTAACGGACAATATATTCTTTCTATTGATCAGCTCAACAAAAGAATTGGAACTCAAAATTTTACAGTAGTTAAGTGATTTTTATTTAACCTGCTATTTTATTTTGAAGATTACATTTATGTGTTAAAATAAAGCCTTGTTCTGCACAAAAGACGCGACTAATGTTTTATAATTGTCAGAAAGTTTAAACTGTAATATTCCCTATAATAAGAGATTATTGATTGTCTAAATATTTAGTCAAAACTACTAATTGACTCATAAGGTTGTATTTCATCACTATTATTAAGTATTTCATCCCATAACCTAACCTTGTTTAGGTTTATTAACCCCAAACACACATTTTTGATGAAAAAATTAAAATAATGAAAACAATTCAATTATTAGCTTTTATCATGAGCTTTACAAGCGCCTTTGCGCAATCACATGCCACAACTTTAGATTTCTCTTCAATGCCTCAAAACTCTATGGCGATAGTCATTGATGGAAATGAAAAATTACAGCTTTTAAAAACAGAAAACGCTTGGTTTTCAGCTGGTGAAAACCTGTCAAAAATTAGCATTAAAGGAAGTGAAACAACCCTTAAGATTGCAAAAGAAAAACCATTTACAATTTATACCAAAGGAATTTCAAAATCAGAGGGAATGCCTTTTTCAATTGTAAAATTGACTAATAACGGAAAGAAAAGATTCGCAAGCTACAATGTTGTGAGTGGGAAAAAATTATCAGCTTTTGCATTTACAGCAAAACAAATTAACGCTAAAGAAATGATTTATAAGATTACTCCAAATAATGCGCTTGATGCAGGTGAATATTGTCTTGTATTTAAAAGGGTATTTAAAGGGAATTTTTATTTGAAAACAATCCCCGGAGCAGGCAGACTAAAGAATAACCCTTGCTTTATTGAGATAGTCGAATGAAAAAATAAAGCAATAAAAAAAAGGACCTGCTTTTAGCAGGTCCTTTATAAAATGATTGTGTTAAATTATTATTTATTTTTAACTATTCTCATTTGAGAATGACTGTCTCCAAGCTGAACTTTTAAAACATAGGTTCCATTAGCTTTATCTGAAATATCAACACTAAAAGTATGTGCATTATCTAACTCTTTTCTATACACTAACTTTCCAGCAATATCGAATACACTAACGGTTACATTGTCTGCTTTTCCAGCATTTAATTTAACATTTAAGATGCCGTTAGACGGATTCGGATAAAGACTAAAGTTAATTACACCATTGGCTTCCAATCCTACGAAAGAATCAACTAAAATACCTGTTACTGTTGTTGTACAACCATTAACATCAGTAATAGTTACGGAATACAAACCGCTTTCTAAACCAGAAATATCTTCTGAATTTGAAGTAAACCCTGAAGGTCCTGTCCAAGAATAGCTAAATCCAGGAGTTCCGCCTGAAACAGTAATGTCAATTGCACCATCTAAACCTATCGTTTCATCAGTAACCGATGAAGTTGCATTTAAAGCTGCCGGTTCAGAAATTGTTCCCGATACAGAGCCAATACATCCATTAGCATCTTCAATAGTTACATTTTGGGTCCCTGCTCCAAGTCCAGTTAATGTAGCGTTAGCGCTAAACCCACTGCCGAAATCGAAAGAATAAGGAGCTGAACCACCGCTTGCTACTACAGTAATTGAACCATCGCTTAATCCATTACAAGTAATGTTTATTGTAGTAACTGTTCCTGATACAGCAGATGGGCATGCTATTGAAACTGTTATAGATGAAGAACAAGTTCCATCATCAACAACAACAGTATAGCTTCCCTGAGTTAAACCAGTAAATGTTCCTGAATTTTGAGGGCCATTGCCAATATCATAAGTATAAGTACCTGTGCCACCAATTACAGTAATATCAATTAAACCATCACCTGATCCGCAACATGTTTCATCAATTGCATTAGCACTTAAAGACCATGAGCACGGTGAGGTAACACAGAAGTTGTTTATTTCTTGGTTGCCAAAATCTGAATTAGCTGCCTGAATAGAGGCTAAAACAGTACCGGATGCAACATCAGTAATTGTGTAATCTCCATCTACACTACAAGTACTCCACTGGCTGCCATACATGCCATCACCATAGGTGTCATTAATTATAAAATCATAACAATCAACGGCTAAACAAAAATTCACTGTAATTAACTCTCCGCCAGTAACGTCTGAATAAGGTCCACCGCTTGCCATAACATTAGAGCTTGCATCTTCAATGGTCCAAGTTGTCTCAGATCCCCAACAATCGGTATTTAAATCTAATGTAACATCTTGTCCTCCAATTGTAGCGGTATAGCTTGAGGATTGACCATCATTATTAGGATTACTATCTGCATTTCCATTTGGCAATGTAGTGTATGCATTAAATGTATGCGCACCACCCGTAGTAATCATATTAGGCAAATTAATTGTAGCAGTTGCTCCAGCAGCCAAGTTCCCGGTCCAGTTAAAAGTATTGTTTGCTCCACCATCAATATCATAATTAATTGTAACAGCTATTAATGCATTTGCTCCAAAGTTTTTTAATGTCAATTCTGGGTCAAAATTATCTACACAATAAGCTCCATCAGGTGATGAAATGCCCGAAATTCCTGCATCGTCTGGTGCTGTTGGTGTATTAGGATCCCATCCGTCATTTGTAGTAGAAGAACCACAAGAATTTGGAGCTAAATATGCATCTATTCCATTCCCCCAAGAAACACCAAGTCTTCCGTAATAATCGTATTGTCCGTTATTATTTGTTCCTGAACATGCAGCTGCCCCACCATATAGTTGACCAATTATTCTATGATTTTGATCAAACAAAGGAGAACCTGAAGATCCTGGCTCGGTAACTCCTTCTTCCCACTGGTTGATGTACCATACCGCTGCACCAGCAGCGCTAGAATGAAACGGAGAATCATCTTCTCTACAAATCTTCATTACATCTCCAGAAGGATGGTGAATCCCTGTTGCTTCAGTTACAGTAGTAGCATCAGTTGCATCCCAACCTGCATAGTAACAATTCCATGTTTGAGCATCTGAAAGAGTCATGTTATCTATTTGTAATAAAGCATGATCTGCAGCAGTTCCACTAACCAATGTTGTTGCACCATTTGCAGTTTGATCATATGGTGGGCCTGGGTCAACAGAGTTTGCAGTTGTAGCACAAGACTCTGTTCCAGCAGGGCTTTTCCAATTAAATCTAAAAGCCCAATTCCCTGTTCCACCGCCTAAACAATGGTTGGCAGTTAGAAAATAAGTTGTGCCATTATCACAAGTGTTATTTATTAATGCCCCTGTACAAATACCGCTTCCACCAACAACAATCATTGCAACTGATCTAATCTCATTATCCCAACCATTTCCCAGAGGGCAATTAACATCAATGTTGCAATCTCCAGACGAGTTTAAGGCTTTTGCTAAATCTTTTTGAATAGGGTCTAAGCTTCTATATCCATGAATAACATTGGTAATGCTGAAATCGCCTTGACCAATAACATTAGAAGGCTCAAAATATTCAACAATAATCTTGTCACCATGAACGAGTTCAGTGCCTAATTCTCCATCTTGTCTGTTGTTTCTAGCGGTATATGCGCCTACCCTATTGGTTTGTTTTGTGTCGTATAAATAAAGAGATGCTCCCGTTGGTAAATTATAATTACCTAAAAGTAAATTAATGGTAATGGCATCTTTACATTCTATAGCCAGTTGCCATACTTTATCTCCGTTAGGTAGCGTAGTCCAATTACCAGAATTTTGAGGTGTATAATTTACATTGTACTTATAGCCGAAACGCCATGGACTATCTTTTCTAATATCATTTACAGCATCTTCAGCATCAACAACCGACTGGTCGTATGGAGACATTGTTTTAACCGGAATGTTTTTTACGTCAAACTTTCCATTCCAACCTATAGGGTTTCCTAGGTTTGTTGTTTGTGCGTTTAGACTAAATATTAGAGCAAGGCTAGCTATTAAAGTAAGTGTTTTTTTCATGTTTTAAATTGTTTTTAAAAAGAATACCATCACTAATTACAAAATGTTGATTTCTTAAAATTCATTCCTAATATATTAAAAACTGAGTTTTTATGAAAGGTTGCTTATTAATTAAAAATTAAATTACTCCTGAACCTTAATTTGTGCCCCCTCATCTGTTTTAATGAAGAGCTTAGCATCGTTTTCTAATTTCAAACTTTTAGCAAACGCTTCTCCTTCATTACGATCATCATGATTCACAACGCCATCACCATTCATGTCTAAGAATAAAACAGAATAGTTTAGAAATATGTTTTGAGTGAAATTTATTACTGGATTTGTATTAGAACTTTGTTGAGGAATTACAACATCTATATTATAATCTGGCACAAATGACGCTGTCCAATTACAAGGATTAAACCAGCTACCACATGAGTAGGTAGTTACATTATCAATAGGGTCTGTAACTGTTTCAACTGGTAATGAAACATCGCCTTGCCATTCATTTATGTTATCAGAAAGTGTAGTTGGGGTTCTTCCAGACCAAAAACTTGAGTTAACATACTCAAAAGATTGCAGATTAGAAAAACCACCTGTTCCAGCAGTAAAGCCCCAATAAACTAATCCATTATTTGAAGAAGTAAAATCACTTTTAAGATCTCTATCTAATGTAGCTATTAATACATTATCAAAATAGACGTTAATTGTACCTTCAACGGTGGTTGAACTATTATCTGGATTTGGATCCCAATAAATTGTTAGCTCATGATCATTCCCGTCTTCAATGTTACCTAAATCAAAGGTGGGTATTAGCGCGTTAGACGTAGAATGATTTAAATCTCCATTTAACTGAATGGCCAAATGATCTTCTGATGTTGAGTTATTTGCTGGAGGATCTGTTAAAGGATTAAAATGAGTATCAAATTCTATCCCAAAAGAAGGGGAAACCCCTCCATACCCAATAACACCAAAAGGAGCTAAGGTGTTTGATGACTCCTGTAGGACAAATGCTATTCCATCTGCACCAGATGCATCATTAGAACCAAAATTTAGCAAAGCAGAAATATGAAAAGGATAATTTAAATTTAAAGGACTATTGCACCAAACAGCTCCGTTAATGCCGCCTTGATCAAGTGTTATATCATATTTATCTCCTGAATTTAACTGCGCATTTCCAGCTGTGTTAAATTGTAAAACATTACAATTGTTTTCATTCATTATTAACACATTCTGAGAACTAGTTACAGGACATGCATTAGAACTAGAAGTTGCATAGGTGACTTCATAATTACCTGGAGCAGAATCATCTAAATCAATTTCTCCAGTACTGGGCACAATCGTTAAATTTGTTGAGGAGCTATATGTACCTCCAGAAGTACCTGTAAAGATAGGCGTTGGATCGTTGTCTGTTGTAAAATAGCAACAAGAAGAATAAGAAAAAGTAGCAACATCGTTAGGTAATACCGTTAATAATTGTTGTGCTGTCCCTGTACATCCTGTAGCATCTGAAGCGGTAACGGTGTATGTATAATTACCTGCAGGTGGTGTTGCAACAGGTGTTGCACTTGTTGGGTCATCTAACCCAGTAGTTGGAGACCAAGAATAAGTAAGTCCACCACTTGCGCTAAGCGTAAAACTTTCGCCTTCACACATTGAAAAATCATTACCTGCTGTAACAGGTAATGTAGTAATGGTTACACTTAGCGGTTTTG
>Ga0315332_10000489_pt1 | contig 18245 bp, 13 predicted proteins | sample M110034915metaG_FD_203455 | JGI IMG/M metagenome (GOLD analysis project Ga0315332, IMG submission 203455) | Ammonia-oxidizing marine archaeal communities from Monterey Bay, California, United States - M1 100m 34915 | ecosystem: Environmental > Aquatic > Marine > Intertidal zone | place: USA...
TCAGGATGGTCCCTCAAGCACCGCGACAACATTGAGCACGGCCCCTTCGAGCTGGAAGATCTAATCGCGGCTGCTCGAACGGGCAACATCGCAACCGACACGATGCTGCGTCATACTAAACACACCCACAACCAGTGGATCATTGCCACACGTGTAGCGAACATTTCACAGGCACTATCTCAACCGGGTACCACGCCCGAAACAAAGCGAGCGGCTACATCACAAAACACCTCCACCGCAGCCACCTCAAACAACGCAACCAGAGAGAAGGCAGCTTCGCACCAACCAACGCCCCCCGGAGCGGCCCCACAAACGTCGTCCCCAACGCCAACCGCCAAAAGCATCTTCCGTCGAAGTCGCCCCAGCAGTGAACCCCACTCGGGAACACCAGCCACGAAACAGTCCGAAAACACAAGGGAAACCCAAGGGACTGACAACCAGACTCCCGCGAAGAATCGTTCCAAACAGCGAGACCTTTCCATCAGAAACTGGCAGGAAGATAGTCTGCTTGTCCCACGCACGCTTCCTGATGCATTCTTTGCCTTCTTTGACCTGAAATTCCAATGCTTCATTACACCCTGGATCATTAAAATATTCTGGGTGATTGGTGTTACAGCGGCGATCATAATGGTAGTACGCCTCGGCTATGACAACTTACTTAGCCCGGAACTGAATGCTGAGATGGCAGCAAAAAAAGCCACCAACGGTTGGCAGTTCGAACCACTAGGAAAAAGAGCATTGCTAAGTTTTCCTGCTGCACGTTACTGCCTTTATGTACTTGGAATTTTTTGCGGCACGCTGTTGCTACGCGTTGCCTGCGAAGCCTCCATCGTCATGTTCCGCATCGCTGGAAGCCTTGCAGAAATCAAAGTGATTCTGAAAGAAAAGAAGATGTGACAGGATTTGCTGCTCCGAACAAGCTCTGAAGCAGTTCAATGGGAACGGATGCTTTTGCTATGAAAGTAATTAACATAGTGGTGGAGGTTGTTCATAACTGACGAATTCAATGGCGGCTTACTTGTCAAAACATTGTTTTCAACAAGATTCAAGTGGTGTTTAAGTGAGTGACAAGTTTGCAGTGTTGCGAGAGTGCGGGGACCAGTTCGAAGCACAAACCATTCGCATTCGACTCGCTGCTGCGAAAATCCCTGTACTGATAACGGGAACGGATCCGAATTTCGCATTGAGTCTTGGTGGCGCCCCTACGTCTCGACCGGTACGAGTTGAGGTTGAACATTCTGATTTGGAGCGTGCTGACACTCTGCTTAAACAGGATCACCTTCGTGCAGCCCAGGCTGAACCATGGGTCTGCTGCCGGTGCCATGAACAAAACGAGCCAACATTTGATGTCTGTTGGTCCTGCAACAAAATGCATGATGAAGCAATTGCCAACGGTCAAAAAGATCTTATCCCCATCGCAAGTAAAAGCGTGGGCAACTCGCTACCTGAGATGGCACACCGACTAGATCAAACGCAGGTGAAGACGGTTACCAGACGCACGAATGGACAGCAATTGCTCACCGAAAAAAAGCTAAAGCAGGCTCCACCAAACCCGACCCCAGGTGATGACGATCGAGAAAATCTAGCAGAATCGGTCTCACGCTGTGCGCGGTCTGCCGTAGTGGGGCTCCTGCTTTTTCCACCGCTTCTCAATTTCTATTCGATCTACCTGCTACTGAACCTCGACCGGGCTGCATACCACAACTCCGATACGCAACTCCGCGTGTGGAGCATTTGGATTTTTAATGCAGCAGTGGTCAGTCTAGGCAGCACACTTTGGTGGTTATTGTTCTTTCGTCAGTAGCTGCAGGAATATGCTTCACCCAGTACATCCGAACCACCTTCATTTCTACTTCTGCAGTCCAGATTCATTGCGGCGAAAATACTCGCTTGGAAAATCTGCTTTCCCTGACTCCTGAGGATGTCGCCACGGAAACCGCGGTCCTCGATCCTCCAGTAGCGGCACTTCTCGTCCGTCGCTTTCGAACAGCAGTTCCCAAAGCCTCTTATTCAAGGCGACGACACGCTCCGCGTGCTCAGGTCGGTCGATCAGATTATTCATCTCTGCGGGATCTTGTTCGAGGTCATATAGTTCGTCCCGATCCCAAAGACCGTGGCAGCGAATGTACTTCCATCGCCCACCAATGATGGCGTGTAACGTGGGCGTGTGAGGGTAATTGCGTTCCCAATAATACTCGTACAGCAAATCAGGCCTTTTCAATTGTGAAGGATCCGCTGAACACAATGCGGACCAGAAACTTTGCCCATCGACATTTTCAATCGGTCGCGACGAGGTTGCATCAAGAATAGTGGGCGCCAAGTCAATATTGCCAACAAGCCCCTCGAACCGCAGCCCTGCAGGGATCTTGCCTTCTGCCATCATGAGCAACGGCACCTTTGCGCTAGCCTCGTAAGCAGTGCGTTTGTCGATCAGCCCATGATCTCCGAACTGAAATCCATTATCCCCCATGTAAATGAAGAGTGTATTGTCCAAGAGTTCTCGATCAGTGAGGTACTTAGTCAAACGTCCAACGCTATCGTCAACCGCGAGCAAAGATTCGCAATAGCGACGGTAATAAACCTCAGGAGAAAAATTCTCGATGTTGTAGCCAAAATCTGCACCGTGCCTGCTATTGCGCTGATTACGAACCCACATCGGCAGATTGCCCTTTTCCATTTCCGCGACGGTCGGCGTTCGGATGGGCAACACGGCATCGTCATATCGCCCCCGGTGACGATCCGCTGGGACAAAGTCTGCATGAACTGCTTTGTGACTCACATACATGAAGAACGGTTTATCTGATTTGCGTTCATCTAACCAATCGATGGCATAGTCCGTCAATTCATCCGTGATGTAACCTTTTTGAGGTACACGCTGCCCATTGACATTGAAACCGTCGTAGGTGGTCTGAGGGACTTCCCGTGTTGTCCCATGCCCATCAGGCCAATAAGTCCCTTGACCCTTGAACGCGACCCAGTGGTCAAACCCGCGTTGACGATCGTCGACATCGCCTCCCATATGCCACTTGCCAATGAAAGCTGTTTCGTATCCAGATTTCTGCATCTGTTGCGGAAAGAAAACCAGGCCGGGGTCTACCGGATGGTAATTATCAACAACTCGATGATTGTGAGCGTATTGACCGGTCAGGATCGATGCCCGACTGGGTGAACACAGAGATGTAGTGACGTATGTGTGCGTCAGCATGGCCCCCTTCGATGCCAATGCATCGATATGAGGCGTTTCCAGAAACGGATGCCCCGCAGCACCAAGGCAGTCAAACCGATGGTCGTCACAAAGAACAAAGACAACATTCATCTTTTCGTCCTGAGCGACCACATTCGTGCAGGACAACATCCCCACCCAAGTCAGCAGGATGACAAAAACATCAAAACGAAGTGGTTGAACAAGCATGCGTTTTCTTCAAACTAAAAATAAGATGGTGACTTACAAAAAGAACAGATCTCGCTTCCACGATGCGGAAAACCGCTGAACCAGTCGTCCCACACATTTCAGGACAGACGTCAAACCTAGAGCAATCCTCCACCTGAGGCTGCTAAAGTTGAGCATGCATTTTACTGACGAACAGTTTTCGACCACTCAACCCAATTCACTCAGAAACGAGACTCGCCAACTCACAATACTTTCTGACTAAAAATCAAGCGAGGATACCATGCACGCGACTGTACTCCCGATCATCGGGGCCGAGACGCTGCTCGGTTTGGTAGGCCTCAAGCATTGTATTGTAGACATCGATACCCTCTTTCCCGACATCTAAGATTTCACCGGTTTTGAACCGACCGTTGGCTCCCGAAATCGCGTGAAAAACACCCGACAATTCCCGTTTCACATCGGCGTGCCGACCATCACCAGACTCGGTCGAAATTGTAATACACGAATTCTCAAGAATCGACTTTCCGTTTGGTTCCTGAACGCCGTCAAGTTGGCTCAGAAAGTAGGCGACTTCTCGCATTTTCAGGTGAGCGTGGGCTCGCAGTTGCTTATTTTCTTTCTTGGGATTGAATTTGTGCCACCACTCGTGACTGCATCCCCCTGACCCACTCTTGTTCAATTCCTTTGCGTCATCAAAGGAATGGACAAGTTTACCGTCATACTGATAGTCCCCAGTAACTCGCAATCGCTCCCCGGCGGCCAAAAAGGTAACAGACCCGAACCTAGTACGATCTAATTCGACCGCGAGTGCATAGAGGTCGGCCATTAAACGCCACTCCTTCACAAGGTCATCGAGCTTCATATCGATTCCTTCACCGCCCGGATCGGCGTGCCCACCGTGTGCAAGTGCAGACCTCGGTGGCATTGGCGGTGAATTTGGACCAGCATCCTCCATTTCAAAGGCTCGCTGCTCGAACTCTCGAATCCGCTCCAAGTGATCTGCCACCCGTCCCCGGGAAACGCTTCCCAACGGCGATTCATTCCCCGCGTAATAACGATACTGTTCTACAACCGAGTCGAGCACACTTCGCCTCAATCGCTGTTTCCGTGCATCGCCCGAGTCGCCTGTTCGCTCGATCACGCCGAAGACACGATTAAAAAGATCGCGTGGTCTTTCTTGAATCGTCGCCGCAACGGTGCCATCCTCGTTGTAGCTATGCACATACCGACTTACGCGACTACGACGAAAAAAAGTACCGCCAACTAACGTCGGAACCATTCCTGGCGGCATTCCTTCTGGATGGCAACTTTTACGAATCACCTGATCCAGCGACGCTCCGCCTGCTTTTGCTTCGCCATCGGGCGGTGTAGCGGTAAATGCACCACTGGCACCATCAAAATGTGCATTGATTCCGGATTCATCACAACGCACCTGATCAACATTCCGCATGATCAGCAGCTTCTCACGCAGAGGTTTCAGTGGCTCCAAAACCCCGTCAAACCCCTCCGTTTGAAGAGGCGCAGGAATCCCAAGTCCAAAAAACACGTTGAAGGCGCGGACCGGTACTTGAGATTCATCCGCTGCCGTTGCGGGAAGAAGCATTTCCTCAAGCAGCGGCAAACCAATCAGAACACCACTCGCTCCACGGAGCATCGTTCGACGGTGCATTTGCGTCTGTTTCATGACAGTATAAAAATCAGGGTAAGTAGGACTTAGCACCAAAGCTGACACAGCCTCGACAGCTCACAAGATTAGCAGAATCGATTCAACCACTGGATTTTAGCAGAAACCCTTTCGACAGCCTGCAACGGCAAGATTGTTGGAACGACGTCACTGGTCGGGTTCTGGTTCGGTTTGCGTCGTACGAACGAGGTCACTGAGCACGATCGCCGTGACCAAACTCTGGTAAGTGCCATCACTTTTTTGTGAAGCTTCATGGATTCTCCGCAAGCTGGCAGCATCAGTGAAGTCCAACGGCCGCCCTAACAAAAATTGGCTTACCTTCCGCGTCAGACATTCCTTGACACGATCACTGCCTGCAAGCAGATCCATCATTTCAGCCGATGTTTGATAGGTTGTCGGTTTCGAATCACCGGGAAAAAGGATTTCGCCATCCTGCCGCAATTGATTGCCATGCTGGTCCACGGTCTGAAAAGCACCGATCCCGTTGTACCGTTCGAGCCCAAACGCCAATGGCTCAAAACGTGAATGACAACCACCACAAGCTTCACTTTTCACGCGTCCTGTCGCGATCACCCGATGCGTTTTCCCAGGACTTGTCGGAACAGGAGTTAAATCGAGTCCAGGTGGTGGATCACCAACTTCACTGAAAAGCAAATTACTTAGCACAAACAACCCACGAGTCACCATCGAGGCATCATCCCCACCCATGGTCAAGACACTCGCCTGTGTCAGCAAGCCACCGCGAGAGGGAATCCCCGAAAGATCGTAGCGTTGTGTCCCTGGTCCTACTTCCTTGATCCCATAATGTTTCGCGAGCGGTGGTGTCAGGTGTGTAAACTGAGCATTCAACAGATCAGATAAAGGTCTCTTCTGGTCCCACACTAGCTCCATAAAAAACTCGATCGTTTCCTGACGCATGTCATCGGCAAGTGAATCGTGCCAATCGGGGAAACGCTTTCGATCAGGCCGCATACTGCCAAGTCGATCGAGATTCAGCCATTGAATAACGAACTGTTCAGACTGAGCACGAGCTTTACGACTTGCAAGAAGGCGTTCAACCTGCTGACGCAATTCTTCAGGGTCACTTAGCTGCCCTGATTCTGCTGCTTTCAACAAAAGGTCGTCAGGAGCCGATCCACAAACAATGAAGCTGATCCGGGATGCAAGTTCATAATCATTCACGGGCCAACGTGTTCCGTCTCCGAGTTGATTTTCAATGCGATAAAGAAATCTCGGTGACTGCAGCATCGCCTCAAGGATCATTTCCACCGCCTCAGCAAAGTCCCCCCCGGCACTAACGACTGTCGTGGAGATTCCGCGATACAAAGCAACTTCCTGCTCTGTCAGCGGTCCACGCAAGACCCACTTACCAAGATCAGAGATCAATCGACGCATGTTGTCATCCGTCAACTTCTTACTCTTCCCGAAACGACGTGCAAACTGCACAGCGTCAACTTGCTGGACAATCACAGCAGCCATTTGGGCATAGGCTTCTACATGTTTCAAATCGACATTCAGATTGTATGCCGTGTTGCGAAAACCATCCGCCCGCTGATCTTTTGGCAAGCTTTTCGCTGCTTCTTTCGATACATCAACATCAAAGACCGCCTTCACCGAAGCTACATACTCAGGGATGGTTAGACGTTGGACCCAATTACCTGCCTTTCGCACATGCCGATAAATCGCAGGATCTACAAAGTCGACGCTCCAAACAGCACCTTCATCAATCCACTTTTTGACTGCCTCTTTCTGGCTGAGGCTAAGAGCAGGGCGATCATGAGGCATCTCATCTGACTGGATCGACACCCAGAGCGGGCTTTTGGCAGCTTGCCCCGCGATGATTGACTTACCGGAATCCCCACCTCGAAGAGCCATCTTCTTATGCGACAAATCGAGCCCGCCTTCATGCGAAGCAGAATCATGACATTCGAGACAGTGGTTCGAAAGGATCGGAGCTATTTTGGTTTCAAAAAATTTCGAACGAGCATCAACCGCGACTGTCAACGAACCTCGACCCCCAGTGGCGGGCCCGTCTGCGTACCGAATCATGACGTCATTGGGCCGCCAAACACGGTTGTAAACAGCAACCCGGTGCAATTCCCCTAACCACGGACGATCGCCTGACAACTCATTGCCAAGGGCCAACCGATACTGATCGTTCCAACCACTGAAATCACCGACAACGATTCCCTGCTGATTAAGCCTACCATTGACGTAGATACTTACCTTGCCGGCTCGGTCCCGCGCATACACAACGTGCATCAGCTCTTCTTTGAGGCTGCGATCTTTGGACGTCACAGCGGGAATTCCATTCGTCGAAGTTTTCGAGGTTCGCAACCTAACCTGAACGCTGCCATTTTCCTGGCCAAGAGTAAAATTCCGTGCCCCTGAATCCCTTGAAAGCGTCACTATCCGAGCCGGCCCATCCTGCCTCAGCGTTCTCGGTTGCATCCACACTTCAATCGTGATTGCCCCAGTTCGTTGAATTGCATTAACCAGTCGTTTCGCCGGAGCTTTACTCGCGATCTTGGTCGCCCCACGAATCGCTAGCACACCATCACCCAGTTCCACCTGACTCATCTTTTCGATTTGCAGATCCAATGCAGGAAGCTTGCCTGAACGATCAGGGATCATATTCCCGCGGGTACCGCGAAAATCGTAAAGAACCTGCAGGCTTTTTTGCCAATCGTCATTTTGCAATGTGACCGAATCCTCGGCACACAAGCGACTTCGCGCTGCAACAACCAAAACAACAAGAACGAAGGCAGCAACGAGCCGAAGAGTCACAAAGGCGTTTTTCAAAACTTGATTCCAAATTCGATGCAATCAACCGTACGGGTCTTAACACAAAACAGCTCCCGCCGGCACTATTACACAAAGCCGCGAGCAGGACCGTGTCCCTCGGTGGGACATTCTAACCGACGAGCGTTAGCACCGCAGGCCACTGCTGGCAACCGCTCGAGACAGCAAGGGTTCAGCCAACGCAGTGCAGCTCAGGTGATGGCCCGCCTCACTCTGCAGGAAACGGAATTTCTGTACATCATTTTGTGATATACACTTGCCGTTTTCTGATAGTTTGACGCTTCGGTTAGATCGCTTAGTCTACGCTGCCATTCCCGTGAATGGAATTTGGCTGAAGACCTAGAAGTTCTCCTGCGTTGCAGGACAACGCCAAACGCAAGCTGCGAACAAGAATCACAACCATCACACCAACCACCCTCAATCTCGCTGAACACTGCTTGGTGTTTACGTAACAACAAGGAAAACCATGCCCTTCATCGACATCAAATCCATGCCAGCCACTGAGGTATGCCCCGGATGCCGACTTCGGACACCACACGGAAAAAACCTCATGCTGTCCTACCTGGAAATGGACGCGGGTGCTGTGATCCCGCTTCATGACCACCCGCATGAGCAGGCAGGTATCTTGCTTGAGGGCAAACTGAAACTCACGATTGGTGATGAATCACGAACCCTTGAATCCGGAGCGATGTTCTTCGTCCCAGCCAATGTGCCGCATCAGGCAATTGCCCACGATGGTCCCGCAGTTGTACTTGATGCATTTAGCCCAATTCGCGAGGACTATGCCAAGTTGATGAAGGGCAACGACTTCAGCGTATAAGCTGATACGTCCCTGCTGAGACTGCTGTTTCTAATGACTTCAGCGGCAAGCGATCTGCCACCGCTGTCAGCTACCAACAAATGATGAACTCCCGATTGCTAAAACCTCTGCGGCTAGACCCTAGAAAAATCCTCCACGAGTTTCATTTACCCTGAGGGCGGGCCAGAAAACGTGGCTAACTGGATGAGGCACGTCAGCAAGAAACGCAGCCGACAAAAGACGAGATAGAGTATACTGCGAGTTCTCGCCTCCCTTGGTCGTCACCCACGCTATCTTGCTAGATCCCCACGTGAACCGTACCACCATCATCTCGACCTGCCTCACAGCAATGCTCCATTGCTACTGGGTAGTAAGCGTTCATTCACATCAACCTGCTGAGCCTAACTCTCAGCCGACCCAGATCAACTATCTAACGCAGATCAAACCGCTGCTAGCAGAGAAGTGCTATTCGTGTCACGGCACATTGAAACAAGAGTCCGAACTTCGGCTTGAGACAGTCGAGTTAATGCGAACCGGGGGTGACAGCGGTCCCGCGATCAAACCGGGTAATCCCGCCGATAGTCTATTGCTGCAGCGCATCAGCAGTAGAGACGACGACCAAATGCCACCGCACGGTGAAGGATCGCCTCTCAAACCAGACCAGGTCAAATTGCTTGAAAAGTGGATCGCCGAGGGTTGCAACGCTCCAGCCGAAGTTGTGCCCGTGGAACCCGCGGCCCACTGGGCGTTTCAAAAGCTCGTGCTTTCGAAACGTCAAACAGAGAAACCGGGTAACCCCATTGATTTGCTGTTGAAACAAAAACGATCTGAAGCAGGTATCCAAACCGCTCCACCTGCGTCGAGACAAACGCTGATTCGCCGCTTGTATCTTGACTTGATAGGCCTTCCACCCACGCAATCCCAACTCAATGACAACCGTGTGATCGCAGAGATCATCGACGAACTGTTGAACAGCCCACAGCACGGTGAACGCTGGGCGCGCCACTGGATGGACATTTGGAGATACAGCGACTGGTACGGACTGGGAGAGCAATTGCGAAATAGCCAAAAGCATCTTTGGCACTGGCGAAACTGGATCATCGCCTCCCTGAACAAAGACAAAGGTTATGACCAGATGATCGTTGAGATGCTGGCTGGAGACGAGGCAGATCCAGAAAGCATCGAGTCAATTACAGGAACTGGTTTTTTGGCCCGCAATTACTATCTGTTCAATCGCACCACATGGCTCGACAGCACAATCGAGCACACGAGCAAAGCCTTTCTCGGACTCACGATGAATTGTGCGAAATGCCATGACCACAAATACGACCCCATTACCCAGCGAGATTACTACCGTCTCAGAGCGATCTTTGAACCGCACCAAGTCCGGCTCGATCCACTACCCGACGAAACCGACTTTGACAAAGCAGGACTACCTCGCGTTTTTGATGACGACATCAACCGCGTCACGTACCTTCATCAAAGAGGCGACCCCGAGTCGCCTGACAAAACACAGCCAATGACACCAGGTGTACCGGCAATATTGGCCAGTTTTGAACAGGAAATACGCCCGATTAAACTGCCCCCATCAGCGCACTCACCAGGCACAAGGCCTTATGTGCTCGCAAGCCATTTGGCCAAAGCGAGAGAACAGATCAAGGCCAGTGAAAAAAAACGGATTGAGGCCGAGACTCGTCGCAACGAACTATCGAGCAAAGCTGTTGCGAACTCGTCACAAGACATCGAGAACTTTGAATTCCAAGACGACTTTACAACCCTCGACACAACCAAATGGCAACTGACCGGAGATGGCTGGAAGCATCGCACTGGCACCCTCAGTCAAACAAAATCGACGCGTGAGCCCCAAACAGCGAAATTGCTCATCGAACCACCTCAAGATTTTGATTTGCGTTGCAACTACACCACCACTGGTGGCAACACTTACAAATCAGTCACCATCCGCTTTGATCAAACTGAAAATTCTGGGTACGCGAACTACGTCTACACCAGCGCCCATGCCCCCGCTCCAAAAGTACAAGCGGCCTTTGAGCGTGACAATCAATCCGTGTATCCACCGGAAGGACGAAAATCCTTCGCAGTCACTGTTGGCCAGCCCCACGAACTTCGTTTCGCAATCCGCGGCACCTTGGTGAACATCTGGATCGATGGAGCATTCATCATTGCTTATCAGTACCCGAACAGACGCAACGGTTTCCTTAGCCTGTCAGGATTCGATGCAACCGTTGATTTCGACTCGATCCAGATCGAAAGTCTAAGCAAGGACACTCAGCTAAGACAGGCAAACGAAAAAACGGCCACAACCGTTAATGAAGCTGAACAGGCGGTAAAGATTGCAGACTCTCATCACAAAGCAACAATCGCCCACGAAAGAATGCTTAGATCAATGCTTCATTCGGTCGAGGCAGATCAACTGCAGCAGTTATCCGTTGCCGACCGTCAAGAACTTGCAGAGATCGCAGGGCAACGGCAAGCAGAGTGGAAACTCGCTTTATTAAAATACGAAGCGACAGTGAATGCATCGGATCAAAAGAAACTCACGCTGATCACTGAGAAACTGAAACAAACTGAAAAGCACATCGCTCAGATCAAAGAATCACCCATCCGCTTCACTCCAATCAAAGGTTCGTTCAAAGCACTTGAATCACCTGCTGACAAAGAAGACCAGTACCCTGCCACTTACTCCCACATCAGCACTGGGCGGCGACTCGCATTTGCTAACTGGGTCACTTCAGATCAAAATCCACTGACTGCGAGAGTTGCGGTCAACCATGTGTGGATGCGACATTTTGGGCAACCGCTCGTCGACTCCACCTTTGACTTTGGGCTCCGATCACCCGAACCAGTCCACAAGGATCTGCTCGATCTGCTGGCTGCTGAATTCATCAATTCAGGCTGGAGCTTCCGACACCTACACCGGCTGATCGTGTCGTCGCAAACTTACGGATTAGGTGCGTCTACGGCAACGGCTTCACCAGACAACCTAACCAAAGACCCGAACAACGAGTTTCTCTGGAGAATGAACTCACGTCGAATGGAATCGCAGGTCATCCGAGATAGTGTTTTATTCTTGGCTGGCGAGCTTGACACCACGATGGGAGGACCATCCATCAATCCGGGGCCCGAAGCCCGCCGTCGTAGCATTTACTTCAAACACTCCCGCGATCAGAAGAACAGTTTCTTGGAGATGTTTGACAACGCAGACATTCTGCAATGCTACCGTCGATCTGAAAGCATCGTTCCACAGCAAGCATTGGCACTTTCTAACAGTCGTTTATCAATCGAGATGTCAAATCAGATTGCAAAAAAACTGCACCAACAGGTCAAGTCACCCAAAGCACAAGACTTCATTCACGCCACGTTTGCGCCGATTCTAGCGCGTCCACCCTCCGACTTGGAAACAGAAGTTTGTGAACAGTACTTTGCACAAATGAAAGAGCTAGAGCAGGTATCGAGCGATGATCAAATACGGTCCCGATTTGTGCAAGCAATCCTAAACCACAACGATTTCATTACCATTCGCTAGCCACCCACTCTGATCATGTACATTCCTGTCCGACAAACATGGACACCCCACACATGAGTTCAACCCACCAGCAAACACAGCCGCTTAGTGCGCTGCAGGCTCGTCGAACATTTCTTCGATCTGCAACTGGCTTAGGTGGAATAGCCTTGCAGGCACTCCTTGCCAAGGACAATGCTGCCAGTGCGACCTCAAGCGAGTTACCTCCCGATGGTCGACCGCACTTTAAACCGCGCGCAAAAAATGTAATTTGGCTATTCATGCGTGGCGGTGTAAGCCACATGGAAAGTTTTGATCCTAAACCAGCATTGACGCAGTATGCAGGCAAGAGCATTGCAGAAACACCTTTCGCGGATGTACAGTCGCCAGAGAAGCTGAAGAAAGTACGTGTGGTCGTGGTGAACGATGCGAACGGCCAACAGCGGAATAAAATCTATCCTTTGCAAGTCGGTTTCAAGAAATACGGTCAAAGCGGAATCGAGGTTAGCGACTGGTTCCCCCATATCGGCTCACGTATAGATGACATTGCAGTGATCCGGTCGATGTGGACCACCGATGACAACCATGGTGCGCAGGTGCAATTTCACTCTGGCCGCCACATGCTGGATCCGAGGGTTCCAACGATTGGTGCTTGGGTCAACTACGGACTGGGAACCCTGAATGAAAACCTGCCACAATTCATCAGTATGGGACCTCGTTTTTTTGATCGAAGCGATGGTCATTACCTTGGTCCAGCCTACGACGCCATCAAGCTGAAAGTCGATCCAAAAAACCCTCTCGCATTCGCGAAGCCGGAAGGAAACGTCAGCCGTGCCGAACAGAAACTTGGTTTTGGACTAGTCAACCAACTAAATAAAATCAGCGGTCATGAGTACCCCAGCGATCCGGCACTGGACGCTCGAATCAAATCCTATGAATTGGCATTTCGAATGCAAACAGCGGTGCCAGATGTGATTCGTTTTGATCAGGAGACAGCTTCAACCCGCAAGCTATACGGCTTGGACCAGAAACAGACCCGGGCCTTCGGGGAACAACTGCTGGCTGCGCGACGTTTCGCAGAAAACGGCGTTCGCTTTATCCAAATCATGCACGGTGACGGAGCTGCTGGCGCATGGGACCAACATTCCAACCTGAAAGCAAAACACTCTGAACTTGCAATGCAAGTAGATCGCCCCATCGCCGGTCTGTTACAAGACCTAAAACAACGTGGAATGCTTGATGAAACATTAGTCGTGTTCGCTACTGAGTTTGGAAGGACTCCTGGTTCCCAGAGCTCCAATGGTCGCGATCACCACCCCCATGGATTCAGCATCTGGATGGCGGGAGGTGGTATTCAAGGTGGAATTGCTCACGGCAGTACCGATGAAATTGGCTTTCATGCCGTGGAAACACCTCATTATGTCACCGATGTTCACGCGACGCTGCTGCATCAATTGGGATTGCATGCCCACCGACTTCACGCAACGGGACACCAACGACTTGAACAAGACATTGGGCACGTAATTCACGACATCCTTGGCTGATTTCGAAGCATTTAGGACGTGATGCGAATCGCACCGGAACCTATGGTCACGCGAGTGGTTGGTAACGAGTAGACTACGAGTACCAGTTCAGTTCCACTCTCACCAGAAATAATTCACTTGGCTGTCAGTGAATCGACCGCATTGCGTTACCAGCAGTCCGATCCGGACGTGCGTCTGATGCTGCGCGTGCGTGATGATGACGCGAGTGCCTTTGCTGAGCTAATGCAGCGTTATGAGGGCAGGTTAGTCAGACTGATGCACACCATTGGCCCCAGACATGACCTGGCTGAGGACCTTGCACAGGAAACATTCATGAGAGTTTTCAGGGCAAGAAAAACTTATGAACCGGGTGCAAAATTCTCAACATGGCTATTCACAATAGCTGGCAATGTGGCTCGCAATGCCGCCAGATCTCTTGGACGAAGAAAAGAAGTCAGTGAAGTAGACGCACCCAGGTCCGAAGACTCACCAAGCGGGCCCCAATTACTGGCAGCTACCGCTCTGGAAGCAAGTGGAATGATGCCGACCAGAATGGTTGAAGGTGATGAAAGAGCCAGTGTCGTTCGCGCTGCGGTTTCGGCACTCAGTGAGCGTCAGCGGATGGCACTCATGCTTTCCCGTTTTGAAAACATGAGCTACTTGGAAATCGCCGAAACCATGGACCTGACAACGAAGGCAGTCAAGTCTTTATTAAGTCGCGCACGGGTCAATCTGAAAGACCTATTGCAACCGTATATCGATGCCGGATTAATCAATAGCGAGATTGAAAAAGTAGACTTTGAACGCGCACAGGAGGAAAAGTGATGAGCGCATCAACTATTTCAGACAATGCTCCTCTTGATCCTGATGATGAATTGCTGGTCGCCTATCTCGATGGTGAGCTTCAACGGCAGGAACAATCTGATCTCGAAAATCGGCTACTGACAAACGAGAAGCTAAGATCGCGACTTCAACAACTGCAAACGGGCTGGGACCTGCTTGAAGACCTGCCTGGCTCTTCGCCGAGCATGAGACTGGTTGAGTCCACGCTTGAACTCGTTGTTGCTGACATTCTCAAAGATCAGCCAACCGCTAAGAAAAGCCGAAAACAGTGGCAACTACCCGTCGGCCTGTTTGTGCTCTGCCTTGTCACCGGACTTGCCGTCTACTTCACAGAGAGCGTATTAAGATCCAACGCGTACCAGAAAGAACTGGAAGAATTGGCCATCGCCGGCAACTTGAGTGCCTACAACTACGGTGGGGATCTCAAGCTGATGAGAGAACTATCTGCCGATAAAGAGTGGGCACAAATGATCTCCGCCTCCAAGGAGATCGGAGACATCAGCGTTGACAACGCGGTCGATCAACTGACGGAAGCACCCGCTGCCGAGCGAGAAGTCGCCCTGCGAACAATGACTCTTGAGCAGATGGACCAGCTCAATTCACGCTGGGATCAATTCAACCGACTCAATGCTGCTGCTCAAAGCCGCATACGCACGACAGCCGCAAGCATCGCCGCTCAACCTGATTCACAACTCCTGCTCGAAACAATGCAGGTCTACGCAATCTGGCGACAAACTTTGCCGACAGAATTACGCGACCAGATCGAATCAAATGATCCTGCACAACGCCGAGCGGGAATCAAGCAGGCCATCGATCGCACGTATTTCACCATCTCAAGACGCTCGAGCATGCGTTTGGATGACGAAACCACCGACTGGATCAATTTTTCTCTGGGAGTCATTCTTCAAGAAAGACTCGACGAGGGTGATGCTGTCACAAAAGCTTTTTATGACGACCTACGTTCGCTTACCAATGTTTTCCGTACCGCCGAGGATGCCAAACAGGCAACCATTGCAACCATGGTGATTGGCGGATCGCGTTCTCAAAGTCCGACCATCACTGAACAGAGCAAAACAGAGAGGCCCCGGAGCGCCACACCCGGTGACCCGAATCGTCGCTTGACCTCATCACAATTCTTCTCACGGTTAGAACGCCCTGCTCCTCTCAGCCGAGAAGAACTCGACACCATCAAACTTCCGTTGCCAGACAACGCTCTTGAAATGCTTGGTGTCGTGTCCATGGGCAACCCGCTGACTGAACTCGTAACGCTGCGTGTCTGGTGTGAAGAAGCACTGAGACGCAAATTCATGCAACGCTTTGAGGATAACCTGAGTCTGGAAGAGCGTTACAACAACCTTCCGTCGGAACGCAGAAACCGAATTGATCTTTTGTCGCCCGAGGATTTCCTCCGTGAAATGTCAAAGCCCAGTCGGTCACGTCGTCAATAACAGCATTTCACCGGGAAACAGACTGCTTGCATTTACCTACACAGCAGCTCTTCTTTCAGCCTTTACAAAAATGCTGCTTGCCCGAGAAACATAGATCGATTTCAACCATTGCAGTGTTATAAGAAGGTCAAAGAAGCGTCTTCATCATGAAAGCAGCCTACATAGAAGTTACGGGCGATCCAGATGTAATCCGGATTGCTGAAATCCCGCCAGTAGCAGCGAGAGCGGGGGAAGTTCGGATTCGCGTGCAAGCGGTTTCCGTAAATCCAATCGATACCTACATCCGCAGTGGAGCCGTTGCATCCGAGATCAAGGACCGCTACATCATTGGCTGTGATGCAGCAGGGATCATTGAGTCCGTCGGAGAAGGCGTTCATAACTTCAAGACTGGAGATCGCGTCTGGTGCACAAACCAAGGATTACAGGGCCGCCAAGGAACCTCTGCTGAACTCATCTGCGTTGATCAAAACTGGTGCTACCATCTACCTGAAGAAGTGAGTTTCGAAACTGCGGCAGCTTGCGCCTTGGTCGGCATGACTGCTCACCTTGGTCTATTCCGTGAAGCAAGACTGCAAGCTGGTGAAACGGTGCTCTGCATTGGCGGAACTGGAGGCGTGGGATCCATGGTTGTCCAGATGGCCAAGGCGTGCGGTGCAAGAGTACTTGCAACGGCAGGCACAGAGGAAAAATATCGCCGCCTAGTGGACTTAGGAGCTGACGTAGCGATCAATTACAACCAGAACACGATCGAAGATTCGGTTCTTCAGGCGGCCCCCAAAGGGGTCAACGTATTTTGGGAAACGCGTCGAGAACCCAACTTTGATCAAGCCATACAATTACTTGCAACCCGAGGTCGCATGGTTTTAATGGCGGGTCGGGACGCGAGGCCTGTGTTCCCCGTTGGGCCTTTTTACGTCAAGGAATGCTCTTTGCACGGTTTTGTAATGTTCAAGGCCACAGCACTTGAAATGAGGACTGCCGCCGAAGAAATCAATCGATGGATGGCAAGCGGTAAATTGCAACCCAACATCTCGCTTCAACTACCACTGAGCCAGGCTGCCGAAGCACACCGCCAACAGGAAGCCGCCACCCTTCGCAACGAAGGCAACTTGAGCGGGAAGATTGTCCTGACACTCACAAACGAGAACTAGCGGTCGCGGTAATGCGAAAGCAGCGTGAATCGCGGCACTGGCAAAGCCCACGACACAAATTCCAGTCACGACTCCTTCGTTCTCGCTTTGGCTCGGCACGAACGTGTCATTCGTGTTTATGTCCCGGGGGGCGGGGATGTCACGGCCAGAAGATGTGGACGAGATTGTTCAGGATTTTCCCCTGATCGGCTGGCAGAACTTTTCAGCAACTTGAAGAGTTTCCTCGATGCCCCTGTGCCATTGTGAAACACCGTATTTTGGGGTTTCGCCACCCTCGGTTTCGTAACCGCGTGGTACTCAACGAAAAGGTGTTCAATCTGCTTCAGAAAGAAGCCTTGGTCGAAACTGAACCGCATGGTGCCCGACTTCGGAAACTGGAGCACCGTCTCGACGAATTACCGCCCGCCAGTCGAGAGCTGGTCAATGCCGCGTACCAGCCGGGAGCGTTCATTGATGTACTGGCTCGCTCCGCTGGAAAGAGGACCAACGCACTGTGTCAGCAGCTTTGGTGATTGCGGCAGATTCTCAGAAAATGCATCGAGGCAGTCATGCACGACACTACCAACAACTCAGGGCATCGTTGTCGTCATGCATGAACGTGACCTAGAACTGATACGCGATTATCTGGACGACCGCATCGCTTGCTATCGCCTGCCAGTGTGTCTACCCAGTGATCACGATCCCGGGCATCACCCTAAGCCCGCACACGCTCAGTCACGACGGATCTTCACCCTCTGCCGGCGCGGCTTCCGAAATCCGGGACAGAAATCTGATGGAGCTATTTGCCTGGTTCCTTAATCGAGGAAAGGAAACAAAAGCCAACGACGGACGAATTCTCTACGAAAGTTGTATCGTGAGCTACGGAAACAACATTAGAGCACGACATGGATTACAAAGCCTGCCTGCCCTGCTGTCCGGTAGAGGCGCGGAACGCATCACGCATGGAAACCATGTCGATCTACCGAAAAGAGAAACATCCCTGCCAAATTACTGGCTCACCCTACTCCAGCAAACCGGGATGGAACCGCCGAAGATTCAACTACAGCACTGACACCGTCTCAGGGTTGTTGGCGTAGCCTGGCGA
>Ga0315332_10000490_pt1 | contig 18242 bp, 15 predicted proteins | sample M110034915metaG_FD_203455 | JGI IMG/M metagenome (GOLD analysis project Ga0315332, IMG submission 203455) | Ammonia-oxidizing marine archaeal communities from Monterey Bay, California, United States - M1 100m 34915 | ecosystem: Environmental > Aquatic > Marine > Intertidal zone | place: USA...
TTATCATGCAGCTGTCAATCGAACTCACATACGGGATTTACATGCAACTATGTTGCATTTATTAGGAATAAATTCTCAATCGTTTACACATCGATTTCAAGGGTTGGATGCGCGATTAACTGGTGTCGAGGAGGATGCGCAAGTAATTGAACCGATTCTTACTTAATATTTCTAGTAATTGAATCGAAAGGAGATATTTTGTAATTCAGTTGTACGGAAAAACTGATTTGACTAAGTATGAAATTGGCGTAACGGTCCTTTGTTAAGGCAATCTACCGGTTTATGAGTTTATCACCTGACAAGAGTACTGTGACTAAACGCGATTTAGCAACAAGAGTACGCTTAGCTATTAAGCCTAAAATAAAGTTACATCAAGCTGAAGTTACAGAGTTAATTACTCAGACACTTGATGCCATTCGTGATTCCTTATCCAAAGGGCAAACTGTAGAACTCAGGAACTTTGGTGTATTTAAAATAGAAACTCGAAAAGAGAGGATTGGGAGGAATCCTAAAAACCCTGAGGTTGATATTCAGATTCCAGAGAGATCAGTAGTTAAGTTTCGTGCGGGGAAGGAAATGAAAGCATTACTATCGAAAAATTCAGCATCCAAGTTGGATGTTTCAAGTGAGTCCTTCAGTTAATACTAGATTATTTTATTCGGAAGCTTGTCTTAAGCTTTCCAGTTCCTCCCATCTGCCATAGAGAGTAATGGTTTTTTGTTTTGCTGCTGCTAAATTCTTAGTGAGCTCACTAGTTTTGTCTCTGTGTTTAGAGTGGAATTCTGGATCGGCGAATATTGCTTCAATCTCTATGACTTCTTTCTCCGTTTTAAGAATCGTATCTTCTATTCCTTCAAGCTCTTTTTTTTCTTTCCATGTGAGCTTGTTTGGTTTGGCTCTGTTAGTCTTATTCTTTTCAGGCTTGGGCTTGGTGTGTGTATTTCGACTAATTGAAAGAGACCTTCGTTCGGCTAATTTCTCACGATAATACTCATAGTCCCCTTCATTGTAGGCGACTTGTCCGTCTCCTTCAAAAGCAATAATACCAGTGCAAACTCTATTTAGAAAATAACGATCATGACTTACGACAAGTACACATCCAGAGAATGCCAAGAGAGCCTCTTCAAGTAACCGCAATGTGGGTAAATCAAGATCGTTGGTTGGTTCATCTAAGATCAAGAAATTCCCGCCGTGTTTTAGAATGCGGGCCAGAAGTAATCGGCTTTTCTCGCCGCCGGACAAACTCTTAACCTTCATGTTAATACGTTTTGGATTGAATCCAAAACGTTGTAGATAGGCTCTAATTGCGAGTTGCCCATTACCAAAATTAATCGAGTCAGAGCCTTCGGCAACTTCTTCAAGTAGTGTTTTTTCTGGATCTAACTGTATTCGCTCTTGATCTACATAATTAAACTCTGTTAGCACGCCTATTTTTCGGTTGCCACCGGTTGGTTGTAATTGCCCCAGTGCTATTTTTAGAAGGCTTGTCTTGCCTAGGCCATTTCGGCCACAAATGCCGATGCGCATTCCAGCTTCAAATTTAAAATGAAATTTTTCTATAAGAGGTTTGCCTCCCAATTCCAAATCAATATTAATCAAATCTAAAACTCGATTAGCTAATTGACCTGGAGGTGGAATAATCATTTCCATTGAAAGTTCCGCATCGGACCCCTGTGTGTTTCTTATACTGTGAAACTTATCGACCCGGAATTTGGCTTTTGTAGTTCGTGCTTTTGGTCCGCGTCGAATCCAATCTAGTTCTCTTCGTAAAAACTTTTTGCGCTTTAACTCCAGCGCTTGTTCGCTATCCATTCGTGCTAAGTTAGATTCTAGATAATTCGAGTAGTTCCCTTTGTGTAGATAGAAGCGCCCGTTTTGCAATTCAACGATATTATTGCAAATTTCATCGAGAAAATAGCGATCGTGAGTAGATACTAAAAATGCACCTCGAAACTTTTTTAAGTAATTTGCCATCCATTCAATTGATTCCGTATCAAGATGGTTAGTAGGTTCGTCTAGTATTAAGAGATCAGGATTGGAGATAATAGCGCGGCAAAGTGCGACACGTCGTTTTTCTCCACCAGAAAGTGTTTTAATTATGCGTTCTGAATCAGGCGCATTTAGATGCATCATTGCTGCCTTGATCCTTGTATCAATGTTCCATGCATCATTAGCGGTAATCTGTTGTTCTAATTCAGATTGTATATTTGAATTAGGGGGCAAGCTTTCGTATTTCGCTAGCAAATTAATTATATGTTTTGCTCCTTCTCTGATTGTATTTTCGACTGTTGCGTCTTCTGACATCACAAGGTCTTGTGACAAATATCCAATTACCAAGTCTTGACGACGTGATATGTTCCCTGAGTCCGGTTGGATTACTTCAGTGAGGATTTTTAGGAATGTTGATTTGCCGGAACCGTTACGCCCTACCATTCCTAGGTGATCGCCGGTTCGAATTGTCAATGAAGCCTCCTTTAAGACTTCGTTATCGTTGAATCTTACTTTGATATCGGCGGCATCAAGGAGAGTGATGTTAGGGTTTTGAGGCATTGGTCTAACCAAAATCGCTTAGGATTAAACGTTTTATTGGAGTTCTTTTTGATTTGGTGGAACCATTGATAAGGCCAAATCAGAGCTGTTTTGTTCGAAGTAACTTGCTGCCCAATCGCTTTGAAAAAGTAGTACGGGATTTTTATCCGAATCCCAGCCGAATCGAGATCCGGTTGGCGGAGAAAGCTTATCCATTTGCTCTTCGTTAAACGTTTCAGGAAGCCAACGTATTACTTTCCAGGGGGCCGGCTCTAATCGTGTCGATGCATTATATTCAGTTTCAAGTCGGAATTGTACTACGTCAAATTGTAACGGGCCAACCGCTGCAAGTACGGGAACTGCGACTGTACTTCCCTTTAAGCTTAAGCATTGGATAGCGCCTTCCTGAAGTAATTGTTCTAGGCCTTGACGAAATTGTTTGAATTTTCCGGTATCAGTGTTGTGTAGGTATGAAAAACTCTCCGGAGTGAATCTGGGGATCTCCTGAAATTCTAGGTCTTTTTGTGATGTTAGTGTATCTCCGATACCGAAATCAGAGTGCCCTACCAAACCGATAATGTCGCCGGCATAGGCTTCATTTACTGTTTCTCTTTCCTTTCCAAATAGTCTGTGAGAGCTAGCCAAGCGAACTTTCTTTTTGGTTCGAGAATGAAACACCGTCATGTCGCGTTCGAATTTGCCAGAACAAATTCGTATATATGCTATACGATCTCGATGTTTTGGGTCCATATTAGCCTGAATTTTAAAAATAAATCCGGAAAAAACTTCACTATCGGGGGCGATCAAATTGCCTTTGAACTCGCGTCCTGATGGAGGTGGAGCATGCTCAAGAAATCCTTGTAGAATCAACTCGACTCCGAAGTTGTTCATAGCACTACCAAAGAAAACGGGAGTTGTGCGACCAGCCAAAATTTCATTGCTGTCAAATTCTGCGCCAGCCATTTCTAGCATTTCCAATTCCTCCGTTACTTTTGATAGAATTATTTCTGGTACCCGCTCTTTCACAAAGTCATCCGATATATTGCCGACTTCTACTGGGGCTATGTAGGCCCCGCCTGTGGTTCTTTCAAAAAGGTGTACTTTTTTTGATAGTCGATCATATACGCCCTTAAAATCTTGCCCATCACCTATTGGCCAGTTTACTGGGAAGGGTTTTAAGTTAAGAACACTCTCTACTTCATCCAGCAACTCGATTGCACCTTTACTTGGCCTGTCGCACTTATTGATAAATGTAAAGATGGGCACTTCTCGCTGACGGCAGACCTCAAATAACTTTTTTGTCTGTGCTTCAATGCCCTTTGCGGCGTCGAGAACCATGACGACAGCATCTACAGCAGTGAGTACTCGGTAAGTGTCCTCTGAAAAATCCTTATGCCCTGGTGTGTCCAGCAGGTTGATTTGGTAACCTCGATAATCGAATTGTAATACAGTTGAGCTGACTGAGATCCCTCGTTTACGCTCAAGCTCCATCCAATCCGAAGTAGTAGCACGCTGGGTTTTCCTTGAGCGTACAGAGCCAGCTAACTGAATTGCTCCTCCATACATGAGCATTTTTTCAGTTAGTGTTGTTTTCCCGGCGTCCGGATGCGAAATAATTGCAAAAGTACGCCGTCGATTGATTTCTTTCTCCATGGCCCAACCTAAAAAAGGTGGCGGACTGTATCAAAAGTGTAAAAAGCCTCAAGAAACAATCTTATATAGTGATAATAATATATGGTGATCATAAAAAAGAATTACAATGTATTATAGTGTATTATGTTGACTAATTATTGCTTAATATGTTCTTTATATGGCGATTTAACATGATTCACGTGGATGATTTTAAGGCTTTTGACGCAAATGAGGTAGCTAAAATGCTAGATATGAAGTACCGAACAGTGACCCGCTATATTCAAGCGGGAAAAATTCGAGCACGGAAAATCGGTAAGAAATATTTTGTGACCGAACAGGATATTAAAGCATTCATTCTCGCACAGAGCACTAATGTCGAAAATACCCAAATTAAGGAAGATTTAGCTGAAAAAAATGCTTTCGATGGTCAAATTAGAGAAGATTAACGTTAAAGTTAGTTTGTGTTTTCTGATAGCCAATTCAGATATTTTTGGTTTCCAGAAGTGATTGGGATGGCGATGAACTCTGGGGTATCATATGTGTGTAGATTACAAATGGTTTGTTCAAGTTCTGGAATATTTTCTTCTATTGTCTTAAATAAAATTAGCACTTCTCTTTCATTTTCTAGTTTTTCGTTCCACCAATAGTGGGATTCTATTGAAGGGATGATATTAGCGCAGGCAGCTAGTTTGGGTTTGAGTGCCGCCTTGGCGAGGCTTCTAGCCAAGTTAATGTCGGGCGCGGTAACAAGTATAAGGATAAATTTACTCATATTTTATATAGAAAGGAACAGCTAAACCGGCATCACTATCATGGTCAATTTTCTTGACCGACATTACACGCCGTAAAATGCTAGCTGTGATATGTTTGGCTTCCACCAATACAAACGGGTTTTTACTATTTTACTAAAGACTTTTGTCTTATTTTTTACTCAAGCAGAGGCATCAGATAATTGGCCTATGTTTCGAGGTGGTTCTGCACGAGGCACTTCGGATAATTCTAATTTACCGCTTGAGTGGGACGCAAAGAAGAAAAAGAATATTGAGTGGAAAGTAACTGTGCCTGGACTTGGTTGGTCTAACCCAGTGGTGCATAGCGGGCGCATTTATTTGACCTCGGCTGTGAGTGAAGGTGAGATAGAACCGCGAAAGCCCGGATTGTACTTTGGTGGAGACAGAAAGGAACCAATCAAGCACATCCATCATTTTATAGTACTTTGTCTTGATATCGAAAGTGGAGGTTATCTTTGGCAAAAGGAGGTGTTAGCGACTCGGCCCGTGACCCCGATTCATATTAAGAATAGTTATGCTGCTGAGACTCCAGTTACAGATGGGGAACGGGTTTATGCGTATTTTGGAAGCCACGGTCTTTACTGCCTAGACAATACGGGCAAAAAGTTATGGGAAAAAATGTTTAAGCCTTATGAGATGCGGAATGGTTGGGGTACTGGTGCTTCTCCGATACTTGAAGGCGATCAGTTAATTATCGTTAATGATAATATGGAGGATAGCTGGCTGGCAGCATTTGATAAGAAAAACGGTAAACAGCTATGGAAGACAAAACGTGAAGAGCCAAGCAACTGGTCAACACCATTCGTTTGGAAACATGACGGCATTAGTGAATTGATTTTGACTGGCCGTAATCAAACGCGCTCGTATGACCTTGCTGGGAATGAGCGTTGGAGTTTGAAGTGGAAGACCCGTACTTCGATTGTAATTCCAACTCCATTTGAGGCTCATGGTTTGTTATACATTGCCTCTGGTTATGTCGGGGATCGGGAAAAACACGTATATGCTATTAAGCCTGGTGCCAAGAATGATATTTCCCTTAAGTCGGGTGAAACAAAAAACAATTTTATTGCTTGGTATGACAAAAGAGCCGCGCCTTACAATCCATCACCTTTGGTTTATGGAGATGAATTTTATACTCTATTCGACTTCGGGTTTTTAGCTTGTCGCGATGCTAGATCGGGAAGTGTGCATTTCGATAAGGAGCGTATCAACCCAGACAAACCGACTGGATTTACTGCATCACCATGGGCATACCGAGGGCATGTATTTGCATTGAGCGAAGCTGGAGAAACATATGTGTTTTTAGCTGGTAAGGAATATAAGCTTGTGCGGGTTAATTATACAGGAGGCATGAGTATGGCCAATCCTGCTCTTGCTGCAGATCGCCTAATACTACGCAATCAGAATCATTTATTCAGTATTAGGGAAAAGCGCTAGATAGATGTCCTACAGATCTATTTCATAAACCCGCCAACGCTTGGTGGTCTGCGCTCCGATGCTATCGAGTACGCGGTGCACTCGATAGTTGGACTCTAGCATCCAAGAGAACTCAATACGCTTATATCGGCTTCCTATTAGTGTGTTCAGCACTCTTGAGCTGAACGCTGACTCAATCCCTTTCCTTCGATATGGTTTCAATACACCGCCCACAACTCCCCTAATGATATCTGTTCGGCGCCTTGCCATCATGAAGCGAATTAAGCCAAGTGGGCCAAGTTTTCCATTGCATGCTTTGATGGCGACATTGATATCTGGTATTGCGACGCATATCCCAACTGGTATGCCATCGTATTCAGCAATTAAAGTACAGTCTGGTAGTAGAAACGGTTTAAGATCAATCACGAGCTTTATGAATTCATTGCGACTTATTGGAACTGCCCCCCAGTTTTCATTCCATGCTTCGCCGTATACTTTGACGAGTATATCGATTTCGTTTTCTATGTTATTTATTTCTGCTTTTCTGATGGATATTTTATTGTTACGTGAACCAATTCTATTTATTCGGCTCAGATATTGTGGATCAACATCGGACAGCACAACTTCACGTGCCAGTAGGTCTTCTGCTTTGACTAGGCCTGCTGTCTCTAAAAGTTTTTGGTAGTATGGTGGGTTCCAAGTGGTCAGTAAGGTTGGAGGTTCGTCAAAGTTTTCGATTAATAGGCCAATTTGCTCGTTGATAGTGAAGCTGGTTGGTCCGCGCATTTTAATTAAGCCGTTTTCGTTCAGCCATTTTTTTGCTGTTTTGAGAAGTTGATCTGCTACGTCCTGATCATTTATGCATTCGAAAAAACCAAAGAAACCCAATCTGTCTTTGTAAATTTCTAGATGGATCTTGAATTTTATAGCTGCAATGCGGCCTAGTGGATTGCCATTGGCGTCACGAGCGAGGAAAAATTGGGCATCCGAGTGGTTAAAAAATGGTCCCTGTTTAGGGTCCAGTCGTTTCATTTCATCACTCCACATTGGAGGAACCCAAGGAGAATCATTAGCGTAAATACGCAATGGAAATCGAACGAACTCGCTAAATTGTTTAGGTGAATTGACTGTTTCAATGCGTATCATCTATGCTTAAGTAGGAAAATGATGCCATTTTGTAACTTAAAAACAATCTAATCGTGAAAAACCTCGGGTTGAAAAAACCTCAGTTTAATTTAAAACGGACCGCGAAATGTTAGGCCTATTCTCTATTGGAGTTAGAGCTCCTTTGGCTATCATATTGTTTGCTGGTTGTGTAAAAGAAACCTTAGCAAATAATCAGGATATTCTTCTCTCTCGTGTTAGGCAGTTAACATTTGAAGGCCGAAGAAGTGGAGAAGGATATTATAGTTCTGATGGATCAAAGTTGATTTTTCAAAGCGAACGAGAGGCAGGGAATCCATTCTATCAGATCTATACAATCGATTTTAAAACAGGCCGTACAGTTCGTGTATCGCCCGGGGACGGTAAGACAACCTGCGCTTTTTTTCATCCAAATAGTCAGAGTGTGCTATTTGCATCAACACATCATGACTTAAGTGCTAAGGCCAAGCAAAAGGCCGAACTTGACTTCCGCTCCACCGGGAAGCAGCGCCGTTACTCTTGGGATTATGATGAGACAATGGATATCTTCACTTCCAACACTGATGGTAGCAATCTACGTCGGCTAACAATAGCTAAAGGTTATGATGCCGAAGCTGGGTTTTCTCCAGATGGGCGAAAAATTGTATTTAGCTCTACAAGAAGTGCTTATGTAAATAATCTTACGGAGGAAGAGAAAAAACTTCGAAATGTTGATCTTTCCTATTTTGGAGAAATATACATTATGAATGCTGACGGCTCTGAGCAGAAGCGCCTGACGAAGTCTGCTGGCTACGATGGTGGTCCGTTTTTCTCGCCTAACGGACAGCGAATTGTCTGGCGACGTTTTAACAAGTCCGGTTCGGTTGCCGAGATTCATACTATGAAATTAGATGGTTCTGATGTCAGGAAAATAACCAGTTTTAAATCGATGTCATGGGCTCCGTATTTTCATCCCTCGGGTGATTATATTATTTTTGCAAGCAATAAGCTTGGTTTCTCAAATTTCGAGCTATATTTGGTGGATGCACGCGGTCTATGTGAACCAATCCGAGTGACCGAGCGGATTGGTTTCGATGGTTTGCCAGTGTTTTCACCCAATGGCTTGCAGCTTTGTTGGACGTCGAATGCTACTGCGGAAAAACAGTCTCAATTGTTTCTGGCTAAATGGAATCATGAGGCTGCATTGTCGATATTAGGCCGTGCTCCAAAGAGAAAAATAGAACAAGTAAGAAGTTCTTCAATTGTTTCAGAGGGTGACATTAAGAGGCACGTTAGTTTTTTGGCTTCTGACGAATTAGAGGGTCGTCGTACTGGGAGTGAGGGTATTCGTAAGGCAGCAGAATATATTCGTGAACAGTTAGTTTCATCAGGTCTCAAACCGCTCGGAACTAAAGATGGCAGTTATGATCACAATTTCGAATTTACTGGCGGAGTCGAGTTGGTTAAGCCTGACAATCAAATGATACTGCGGGGTCATACGGGTGAAGATCATGCTTTTGATTTAGACAAGGATTTTCGCCCGCTTGCATTTTCTGCCAATGGCCAAATTGAAGGCGAGGTAATATTTGCCGGTTACGGCCTTACAAAACCAGGCAAGCTTGGAGTCGGATATAATTCTTATGGTGATTTACAGGTGAAGGATAAAATTGTGATGGTGCTTCGCTATGTTCCGGAAGAAATATCAGTAGAGCGTCGCCAGGAACTGAATCGTTATGCCGGCTTAAGATATAAGGCTCTAATAGCCCGGAACAATGGTGCTAAGGCATTACTTGTTGTGACTGGTCCGAACTCACCTAACGCCGGCAAATTAGCTAATCTAAATTTTGATATGAGCATGGCGGGGGCTGGGATCCCTGTTATCTCGATTAGCGGTGAAATTGGTAATTCGCTAGTGCAGTTTTATGGTAAGTCTCTAAAGGAATTGCAGGCATCTCTAGACAAGGAGAATCCGCATGCAGTGCATGGCTTGTCACTGCCTGGGATAGTTTTGAGTATAAAGACAAATATTAAAAGAATTCGAAAGAAAGGTAGTAACATTGTCGCAATGTTGCCTCCAAAAGGTAAAGCGGCATCGGTGGAAAACTCCGAGTATGTAATGCTTGGAGCGCACTATGATCATCTGGGCCGTGGTGAGACTGGAGGTTTTGGTATTAAAGGGGAGGAGGGATTAATACATAACGGTGCAGACGATAATGCTTCCGGAGTTGCGGCTTTACTTGAGATGGCTGATTACTTAGCAAGTCGTCGGAAGGCAAATCCAGAGGAATTTAAACGCGGTGTAATTTTCAGTTTTTGGTCTGGGGAAGAATTAGGTCTTATCGGTTCTGCTCGTTATGCTGCGAAGCCGACAGTCGACCTAAAGCAGGTTGTTGCATACCTTAACTTTGATATGGTTGGTCGACTGAGAAACAATAAGTTGACTTTGCAAGGGGTCGGATCGTCGACCAATTGGAAGAAATTAATTGAGAGACGTAATGTCCTCGCCGGCTTTGATCTCACCCTTCAGCAGGACCCTTATTTGCCGACCGATACGACGTCGTTTTATCCCAAAGGCATCCCGGTGCTTGCTTGGTTTACCGGTAGCCATAAGGAATACCATCGACCTGCAGACGATCCCGATACATTGAACTACGAAGGGATTGAGAGGATTTCCCGATTTGCTAGTAATATGGTTCAAGATCTTGTTACGGAAAGTGCCCGTCCGGATTATGTTAAGGTCGAAAAATCCGATCAAGGCGGAAGTCGTGATGCTATTAGAGTATATCTAGGAACGATTCCTGATTATGCTTCAGAGGACGTAAAGGGTGTTTTGTTGTCCGGCGTTCGAGGAGGAGGTCCTGCTGATAAAGCAGGTATCAAGGCTGGTGATATAATTGTACATTTTGCAGGAAAAGAAATTACTAATATTTATGACTATACCTATGCTCTTGATGCTGTGAAGGTTGGTAAGTCGGTAGGGATGGAAGTATTACGGAAAGGGAAAAGAATCAAGATCAGCGTAATACCTGGTACGCGATAGATTTTTTTAAAAAGTAGTAATTTTATCTACTCAATCTTCTCAAACAGGATTTGTCCCCCATTCATTTTCGAGTTCTGAAATATAGTCTTTAGGCAGATTAAAAAACTTCGCACCATTCAATATATTTTTCATGTAGATTGTATCCGGTAGGCCTTTTTCGCAAACAGGGTCAATATATACCAATGCTTCGGTTGGCTTTCCTCCCCTAAAAACTTTCAGTTTCTTTTTATAGTACATTTCCTCTTCGACTGCCTCATATTTGTCAAGGTTGGCTATATGCTTTTTTGTTAGTGTCCAGAGCACTCCGTGTGTAGTAGATTGGAGCTTTGCTTCAATTGTTGCGTAGGTGCGAATGTTGATTAGGAATCGCCAGTTATGCAGCGCTGCCGGTCCAATAGCTTGTCCGCCGGGACACCTTTCTGCCATTTGTTTTGGGCACATATTTGATCCGTAGGCAAAATAAATCATGTTGCCATCGGGCATTTTTGTTTTTCAGGCTAGTTAGGATTCCACCACCACGAGGTCGTTGCCGGTATTTCCAATAACTTTCACCGAAGTTCCGGATTCGACCATTTCACCTTGGGTAATCACATTGCATAATTCATCACCAAAAAGTGCTTTCCCTCCAGGGTTTAGCGGTGTTGTAGTTGTGCCTATTTGATTCTGTCGCGATTCAAGTTTTTCTGCAAGTGCTGCAATTGATTCTGCACCGCTTACTGAGATAGTGCCCAGTTGAGCAAGATATTTTGAGTGGGGCAGCCATTTCGATGAAGCCCATATCAATGGGATAGAAAGCAAAATGGCAATTGAGATATCACGTAATGGCTTGTCGAAGTTTGGCATGCTGAAGTCAATGCCTTCCACTGGGGTGGATCTTCCTTCTGTAGGAGAGATGGGGAACCAAGGCAGGTTGGGGTATAAGTCGGTCATGCCCATGATTATAGAAATAAAAATACATACTGCACCACATAGCCCAACAAAAAGTGTTCCGGGAATAATAAAAATTTCAATCGCCACAAGTACGATTCCTAGCAAAAAGATACCGACCCATTCGATGCCAGCTAGTCCCGATACGTAACCGCCAAAAAAATAAATTACGAGTGCTGCGATTCCAATTGCTCCGAATACTCCAAACCCCGGTGTCTTAAATTCGATATAAAGTCCGCCAATGCCTATTAATAAAAGGAGTGGGCTTATCGTTGAAATCCAAGAGCCAAGCTCCTCTGCTCCTAGGGGTTTGATGTCGACACGTTTGGCACCGGAGTACCCGAGTTCTTTGATCAGAGTGTCGATATTCTCGACTGTGCCAGAGGAGAGCAGCGGTATTTGTTCCTCGCCGTATTTTGTTGCCGCTTCGATGTCCGTCAGTGTTAGAATTTCGTCCTTAGCACAAATAGTTTTGCCATCGCGCTCAAGTATTTTTGATTTATCTACCATGGCTTCGATTACGTCGATCGCATAGCCGTTTTTTTCCGCCTGAGTCCGAATTTTGGCGCGAATGGCCGAGTTCATCTTTGCCTCCATCGTAGACGGCAATTCGGCTGCACCGCCGCCTGGCCCCATCATGATTGGTGCCGCCGCCCCGATGACGCTCTGAGGGGCCATGTAGACTTGATCGGTTGAGACAGCGATGAACGCACCTGCTGAGTACGCATCCTTATTTACATATGTAACAGTTTTGCCCTTGAATTTGTTGATAATCCCAAAAATTTCCTCGGTGATATCAACCCTGCCTCCGTTAGTGTTCATGTCGATAATAATGCATTCGGCTTCAGCTTCCATTGCTTCTTTTACGCCACGTCGAATAACGTAAAGGATTGGTGGCATGATATCGTTGCGCACTGGTATTACATAAATTTTTTTATTTAAATTCGCTTGGCTTGGCGATGTTTCATTTGCATTCTCTGCTGCCGAGAGGTTCTGAAGCTTTTCAACTGTCTCAATTCCATTATCGGTTGCCAATTCCTGTGTTTGGCCATATGGGCTAATGGTAATGCACAACAGGAAAGTGGCGAAAATCTTCCACCCATTTTTCATGGGCTTGAAAATACCCGCCGAGATCGGTGACGGCAAGCCTGCCTAGTGAGAGGATCGTTGCCAAAACATGCGATAGTCAATTAAGGTTTGGCAACTGCGCATATATTGTTTGAATGTCTGATTTTAAAATCCAATTTGAGGTTTTTGAGGGCCCTATGGACCTTCTTCTGTTTCTTGTCAAGAAGCAGGAAGTCGATATTTATGACGTAAATATGACCGAATTAGCTATCCAGTTTCTTGAGTATGTCGAGGTTATGAAGACTCTGGATTTGGATTTAGCTGGAGAGTTTATAGTAATGGCTTCGACACTCATGTATATCAAGAGTCGTGAATTGCTGCCTGTAGATCAGCAGGTAGAATATGATAATGAGGAAGATATTGAGGATCCAAGATGGGAATTAATTCGCAAATTGGTTGAATATAAGAGATTCAAGGATGTTGCCGGTGATCTGCAAAAGCTGGAATTTGAGCAGGAGAAAGTTTACACACGTCTTCCCGGGAGTATCCCGTTAGATCCGTTGCCAATGGATAATCGCCTTGAGGCGAGTATTTTCGATTTGATTGGAGCGGTTGACAGAGTGCTCCAGCAGTATTTTTATCGTGAAGCAGCAAAGCGAGAAATTGTTGATGATCAATGGAGTATCAGTGAGAAGATAGTAGTGATTCGCCGTCGTCTTGGCGTAGCTGGACAACTACGGTTTTCGGAGCTATTTGATGAAGCCGGTAGTCGGGGCGAAATTGTTGCTACTTTTTTAGCTCTGTTGGAGTTGGTTCGTCTTAAACAGTTGCTAGCTATGCAGAGTGAAGTTTTTGGCGATATCGATATAGTTGTTGCGCCGGTTGAGATGCAGAGAATTGTGCCAGGTGAACATAACACAGATCTAGTAGAATCACTTTAAAGTGGAGCTTAAAGAAATACTTGAATCGATCGTCTTTTCGGCTCAAAAGCCGATGAGTATCGGTGAATTGCGCACTATTCTGCGTGATACTCCTGAGAAGCTTCCAGATGAGAAACATACTCGAGAGTTTGCTAAGCCAACCGCTCGTGCGGTAGAGAAGGCTCTTGAAGAATTAGTGGTCGAGCATGACAACGCCAATCGAAGCTATAGATTAGCTTGCGTTGGAGGCAATTGGCAGTTTGTAACCAAGCCTGATTATGCGCCTTGGTTACAGGTTCTTGTGGGGGCTAAACCGCGACCGCCTAAATTGTCACAACCCGCTCTAGAGACTTTGGCCATTATTGCCTATCGCCAGCCAATTACCCGAGCCGAGATAGAACAAATTCGAGGCGTAGCTGTGGATGGGGTTGTTGCAACTCTGACTGAACGAGAGCTAATTGAGATCAAAGGTGAGGCTGATGCACCCGGTCGTCCAAAGATATATGGCACTACCCAGTTTTTCCTTGAAAATTTTGGTTTGAAAAACCTCGATGAACTGCCTGCTTCAGATGAATTACGTCGTATAGAGGTAGAACTTACTACTGCATCGAATACAGAAGACGAAGATCAAAGCCAACTCAACTTCGATAGTGAGTCTCAAGACGAAGAGGCTGACGAAGAGGCTGACGAAGAGGCTGACGAAGAGGCTGACGAAGAGGCTGACGAAGAGGCTGACGAAGAGGCTGACGAAGAGGATGACGAAGAGGATGACGAAGAGGATGACGAAGAGGATGACGAAGAGGAATAAATTATGAGCCTTGAGAAACATCGTAAAGGCATTGATGCTATCGACAAAAAACTAGTGGAATTGCTCAATGAGCGTACCGAACATGCTTTAGCTATTGGCGCGATCAAACTTAAGGCCGGTGAGGAAATTTATGCGCCTCATCGTGAACGTTTGATTTTTGAACGCTTGGCCAAGCTTAATCAAGGGCCAGTTCCAGATGAAGCAATGCAGGCAATTTATCGTGAGATTATGTCGTGTTCTTTGTCCCTAGAGAAATCGCTTAATATTGCCTATCTCGGCCCTGAGGCTACTTATACCCATCAGGCAGCTATCCGAAAATTTGGACAAAGCCTTTTATATTCTCCGCAAAAAACTATTAAAGATGTTTTCTCTGAGGTGGAAAAAGATCGTGCTGACTACGGTGTTGTTCCAATTGAGAATTCAACTGAAGGGGTTGTGACTCATACACTAGATTTATTTGTTGAAAGTTCGCTGAAAATTGTCGCGCAAATTGTTATGCCTATTCAGCACTGCCTAGTTCGTAATAATCGTCGTACTAAGATTCGTAAGTTATATTCTCATCCGCAGGCATTGGCGCAATGCCGAGTTTGGTTGCAGCAGAATATGCCATCAGTGGAAATCATTGAAGCGTCGTCTACTACCCGTGCAGCCGAGATGGCTGCTTCCGAAAAGTCTTCGGCTGCCATTGCTGGATCGCTTGCTGCACATCGTTATGATCTGCAGATTGTAGATCATAATATTCAGGACAATGCATCCAATGCTACGCGTTTTTTCGTGTTAGGCCGCAAATGTAGCCCTTCCACCGGAAACGATCGGACCAGTCTTGTTATTGGAATAGAGGATAAAGTTGGTGCATTACATCAGGTCATGGAGCCGTTTCGAAAGTATAAGTTAAACATGACTAAGATAGAGTCCCGGCCCAGTAAGCGGAAAGCTTGGGAATATTTATTCTTTATCGATTGTGATGGTCATTTTGAGGATAAGAAAGTGGCTAATGCAATCGCAGAACTCGATCATATGTCTCGGTTTGTTAAGATCCTAGGATCTTATCCCAACGCAGATTAATACATGTCTTATCTTAAGCGCGCTAGAGAAGTCTTTGACGTTGAACTTGCTGCCGTAAAATCGGTAAGAGGTCGACTAAATCGTTCTTTTGATCAAGCGGTTGATTTAGTCGTTGGTGCGTTGCGTAAGCGACGAAAGCTGGTTGTTTTGGGAGTGGGGAAGTCTGGTAGCATTGGCAGAAAAATTGCAGCCACTTTTACGAGCACAGGCGCTCCAGCTGTTTTATTGGATAGTGTTGATGCTTTACACGGTGATCTTGGTATTCTCAATGATGGCGATGTAGTGCTAGCTTTGAGTTATTCTGGAGAGACCGATGAGCTAGTTAATTTGCTGCCGGCGATAAAGCGTTTTACCGTGAAGATCGTCGCGATTACTAGCAGTGCTAAATCGACTCTTGGCAAGTCTTCTGAAGTTGTTCTTAATGTTAAAGTATCCAAGGAAGCTTGTCCGTTTAATATGGCGCCCACAGCTAGCGCCACGGCATCTTTAGTAATGGGAGATGCATTAGCCATGGCGGTTTTAGATGCTCGAGGTTTCAAAAAATCAGATTTTGCAAAACTCCATCCAAGTGGGGCGATCGGTCGAGCGTTATTGCTTAAGGTTGCCGATATTATGCGAAGCGGTTCTCGTAATCCGGTTGCACTGCAGACTCAGTCAGTACGCGAAGCTTTGTTGGTTATGGGCAAAGCTAAGTCCGGTAGTATAAGCATTGTCAATAAAAGCGGAAAACTTACTGGAGTTTTCACAGATGGAGATCTTCGTCGCCATCTAGCCAAGGACAACTCAGTCTTGGAGCAGGTTTTGTCCAAGGTAATGACTCGTAAGCCTACCAGCATTCGTGAGGAAGCGTTAGCTGCAGAGGTTATCCAGATTTTTAATCAACGTAATATTGATGATATTGTGGTGGTTAATGCCAAGCGTGAACCAGTTGGACTTGTTGATTCTCAGGATCTTCCAAAATTGAAAGCGGTCTAATTAAGACTAAGTTGTTCCTTGGTGAAAGCTTATGTGAGAGCATTTTGTATAACTTTTCCGTGAACGTCGGTAAGGCGAAAGTCGCGGCCTTGGAAACGGAAGGTAAGTTGTTTGTGATCCAGTCCCAGTAGATGTAAGATCGTGGCGTGAAGATCATGAACATGACATTCTTGATCAATTGCCCCGAAGCCAAATTCATCTGTTGTGCCAACAATGTTACCGGGTTTTATACCGCCTCCGGCCATCCACATTGAGAATGCATCGATGTGGTGATTGCGTCCTTTAGTTTGGCGAGCTTCACTCATCGGGGTTCGGCCGAACTCTCCACCCCAAATAACTAATGTGTCCTGAAGCATGCCATGAGCTTTCAGGTCTTTGATCAATGCGGCGCTGGCTTGATCGACATCGTGAGCGACTTTATCGAAGTCTTTCGTCAGTGTTTCTCCTGGGCCGCCATGGCTATCCCAGTTGGTGTGGTACAGTTGCACAAAACGTGTGCCTCGCTGGACTAATCGCCTAGCCAATAAACAGTTATTAGCGAAACTTGGTTTCCCTGGTTTTACGCCATAGAGATCAAGTGTTGCTTTCGACTCTCCTGATATATCCATTAATTCCGGTGCGCTTGATTGCATTCGGTAGGCCATTTCATAAGACGCAATTCGAGTATTTATTTCTGGATCTCCGGTAGCTAAAAGACGTTTGAGATTTAATTGGTTAATGACATCAATTGAGTCACGTTGTCGCTTTCGATTAACTCCAACAGGGTTTGCGAGGTTCAGGATAGGATCGCCCGATCCACGTAATGGAACACCTTGATATGTAGTTGGCAAAAATCCACTTGCCCAGTTGGCAGCGCCTCCACGAGGGCCGCGAGGGCCTGAGTGTAATACAACAAACCCTGGTAGGCTTTGTGATTCGCTGCCGATTCCATATGTTATCCATGATCCCATACTCGGCCTGCCAAAAATACCAGTTCCGGTGTTCATGAATAGCTTTGCGGGAGCATGATTAAATAGATTTGTTTTGCAGGTTCGAAACATAGTGATTTCGTCTGCGATTTTAGCAATATTCGGGATATTCTCACTGAACCACATGCCGCTTTGGCCGTGTTGATTGAATTTTTTTATAGGCCCGAGTAGTTTGTTGTTTTGTTTAAAAGTACTATTCATGAAGGCAAATCGTTTGCCTTTAACAAACTCGTCTGGAATGTCTTCGCCGTGTCGTTTAGCCAGTTCAGGCTTCCAGTCGTACAACTCAAACTGTGATGGGCCGCCGCCCATAAACATATAGATAACGTTTTTGGCTTTAGGCAAAAAGTGAGAGGTGCTGGGTAAGAATGGATTAGCCTCTTGGGCTTTTGCAGTATCCTTGTTAATCAGAGTGCTCAAAGCTATTGAGCCTAAACCGATTGAGCATCTGCTGAAAAAATGACGTCTTGTGGATTGTTGTAAATTCATTATTCCCTAGTGATCGCTTCATCAAGGTTAAGTAAAATCCGTGCTGCCATTGTCCACGCCGAAAACTCTGCTTTATTCTGAATACTCTTCTGTATTTGGCCAATAGCAGCGGCTTGGTCGACTAAAGCTTCAGAATAATTGGCATGTTCAGTAAATTCCTTTGATTGCTGCTCTACTAATTTTGTAAGTAAATGCAATTCTTCAGGGCTTGGGTCGCGGTTAAGGCAAAGTTGAAATCCGAGACGTATACGTTCTGAGGTGGAGTAGGCTTCAGTAATTAGGCGTTTAGATAAGCTCATAGCTATTTCGATGAATGCAGGGTCATTCATCATTGTTAGTGCCTGAAGTGGAGTGTTGGACCGAATACGTTGAGTGCATGCTGATAAACCATCAGGAGCATCAAATACTTTTAATGCTGGGTGGGGTGTATTACGCCATCGGTAAGTGTAAACTGCTCGCCGATAGCGGTCTTCTCCGTTGCTGGCAGACCAT
>Ga0315332_10000495_pt1 | contig 18211 bp, 16 predicted proteins | sample M110034915metaG_FD_203455 | JGI IMG/M metagenome (GOLD analysis project Ga0315332, IMG submission 203455) | Ammonia-oxidizing marine archaeal communities from Monterey Bay, California, United States - M1 100m 34915 | ecosystem: Environmental > Aquatic > Marine > Intertidal zone | place: USA...
AAAGGAAGTACCAGCATGGAAATACAGGTCAACCGCCAGTTGAACAGCATCGCAGCCAGGATACAGCATATTGCCTTCAGCGGTTCCCGTACCAGTAGCGACCCACTCAAACGCAGGCCCTCACTGAGGATGTTGACATCGTTTGTCAGGCGTGAGGTCAGTTGAGCGCTACCCAGTGCCTGAACGGATTGATAATCCAGATCCATGACGTGTTCGAAACTGTCACGCCGTATGTCATTCGAAGACGCGTAGACCACGCTGCCGACAAGCAGCTCTTGCGCGTATTGAAACGCACCTTTCATGACCGTGGCCATGATTACCAGCGAAAGTATTGCCAGAATTGTGTTGAACTTGCTCGATGGGATCCATGGCAGAACCGCAGTTCTGAGCCACTGTTTGAAGACCAATTGCTGTGAGGCGTCGTTCAGTTTACGCTGTATGTTGGCTCGGTGCGACGTGTCGGACTCGTCGGCTTCTCTTAGTATGTCGGAGAATTTTTCTATTTCTGCTTCAATGCCGACAATCTCTGTGTCCACGTAGGTGTGCAGGCTGTCGTTTTCGAACAGGACGCGGACGATGGGGTACGTGATGGACAGATTCAGAGACCACAGTGCAGAGACGAGCACCGCACAGATGACTGACAGAAAGATCCGCTTGCGATACGGCCAGAGCGTGCCGCCAATACGTAGGAGAGTGCCCATAATGAACTTGTGTTGCAGGAACCACGGTGGAAACGAAGCGGCAAATCACCTCAGTGAACCAGGAAACTCATTTTTCCAGTGATAACACGAGCATTTTCTGCCGCAGAAGCAATGTTTGAAGATCAAGGAATCTGACAGAAACGGCGAAACCGCACAATATCGATAATTCCACGGTCGGGTCTGCCTTATGACCACCGCTTCAATGGATGTTGCGGGCGAATTGTCAGACGATTTCTTGCGCATGCGCGACCGTCGTTTTGTGTAACGGTCTTCCACGAATTGCCCAGCGTAGCAAGTGGAATGTAGACGCGAAGAACAGCCACGGGTCAATCATACAGTCCCACAGATTCGCAGATTCACACAGTCGCCATTGTTGGGCGAGTACCGCCGTCACAAGGCACACTGCCAGCAGCCAGTGTCGTAGCAGGGCTGCAATCCCGGAGACGGCCAGAACTATCCATGACATCTGAGTCTGATAACCCAGGGCGTAGAAATCCTGCTCGACGATCCCGAATGTCGACGCGTATATCACGCCGCCAATCAGGAACCAGACCCCCATTAACACCCGGTTTTCTGCCTGGCTCAGTCGTTTTGCCGGTCTCAGCTGAATGGAAAGGTTCTGCAGCAGCAATATCATTGTTGATGCACTAAGTACGCCAATATGCCCCAGCACCACGCCCGACAGATCCAGCTGCTGAAACGGCAGTATTGCCAGTACGACAATGGCACAACAGCATAGAGTTTGCGTGGGCACACTGCTTTGCCTGCGAATTAGTCGGCAAAGAACGACTGCCACCAGTAGAATGAAGGACAGGTGCGACCAGATCCAGAGTCCGATACTCACAACTGATCTCCCAGCCACTGTTCGTTAAACACAACGTGTCGCATTTTTGTTCGTTTCCACGTGTAAATCAGGTGATAGTCGCCGCTGTCTCCTTTGATCAGGTAGGGGTACGAGAACTCGTCGGGCGGTGTCGAGTCTTCGATGTCGTGGATCAGTTTCCAATTCTGACCGTCTGTCGACACGGCGAGACTGAGTTTGTGTCGGCCCACACTGGTTGGATTGCACACCATCAAGAAACCGCCGTTATGTCTTCGGACCACGGCGACGGCCGAGTCCGGGTTTGGAATATTCGTGGCCTCGATGGCTTCACATTCTGCGGCAAAGACGTTGGGAAGCTCATTGCTGAGCGTCGCATGCGAAGTCCCTCCCGAATTTCGATAGAATGCCCTGGACCGTTGTTCGTCAAGAGGAACGAGCCAGGGCTGGATGGCCCCGCCGAGGGCTGTTAGTCGGGTCTTGTTGACGACCTGTCCGTTGCTGTCGATCGTCAGTACTTCACCGAATTTTCTGACGAATTCGTGGTACACAGGTAACAGCAAATACCCCGATTCACATTGCGCCGGGCTGCCCTTTACCAGCGTGCTGACGTTCAGAAACGGAGATGTCACAAGACGATTTGCGGTGGACCACGTCTCGCCGTGGTCGTCGGAATATCTAACGGTGATGCTGCTGCCGGACCATCCTCCGACGGAAACGGTGACGTAAAACAGCCAGACGCGCCCATTTGAATCCGCGAACAGGATCGGATTTCCCAGCTTTTTGATGTATCGATTGAGGTCCGTAGTCGTTTGTTTTCGCGATGCAATAATCGTTGGGACTGTCCATCCCTGAGACGGATTCAGGCTTCTGGAACAGTAGATGTTGACATCTTTGGCTCCTTCGCGAGCGCCGCCAAACCATGCCGCCAGCAGCTGGCAATCATTCAGCTGCGTGATTGTCCCGGCGTGGACTGATGGCGCTCCGCCCACCGGCTGCACAAATGAAACTTGATACTCCGGCACCGTTTCCGGAGGAGTTGTGAACGCAAATTCACTGGCTGCAAACTTGAGGTCAGCGGGTATGCCGCTGCCTCCCAGGAATAGCTCCACGCTGCACATTGTCAGCAGGATCAGATAGAGGCCGGGTAGCGGCAGGAACCTGGCACGCATGAATCTTCCGTCGCCTGGAGACGTTTTCAAAGACATCACTCCGTTTCGCTTGTGTTTTTGCAGCGATCAACGAGAGCGGAAAATCTGGTCCGAGGGGCAGCTCAGATCCGATTGCGACGAAACCGCCTCAGGAAGGCGGCTGTCGGGGGCGAGGCTATCGGAGGACGGCCGAAGTCGCAATATCGATTAGACTTTGACTGGCACGCGTTTGGTGGACGATCGGTGCCAGGCAATGACCTGCCATCGATGGTCAGTGCGGATTCCATTGCATTTCTTACAGAATTGGGGCCGGTAGGCGATTCGTAGTCGTGAAATCTCTGGGTGTCCGTGTTCACAGACGCGCCAGGCACTTACGTGTTGCACTGCAGACACGATCTTGTGACCGTTCTTTTGCAGCACTAGACTTCGAATGTGAAATGTTCCCTTGCCTTGATTTATTCGGCCGGGATCTGCGTGGTTGGAGTTTGATGCTGCGGGCACGATGCCGATGTCGGGAGTTGTCTTTTTTGGCATGGCCGCGATCAGGTTGCCAGCCTACGTACAGTCTGACGTTCGTTTTGATACGTTTTCCACATATTGCGCACAATTTGTTGAGGTTGAAATGTCAGATCGCGAAGATCTGAATCTTGTCGTGACAGACCTGCACCGTCGAATCACGGGGGTTGGCGCGACCGTACGGACATTGATTCCTTACATCGCCTCGGAAGAGCCGCTGGCTCTGGTGTCGCCGCATCCACATGCGGCTGTCAAGTCGATTGGGCTTTGGCAGGCGTTCAAAATGTGTGCGAAACTACCCAGGGGAAAGCCATTTCGGATTTGGCACGTTCGGCGTAACAACGAAATGCTGTGGGGCCTGATCTTCAAACACCTTTTTCGTTGTCGACTGAAGCTGGTGATGACGTCCTGTGCTCTGCGCAGGCACTCATGGTTTCCTCGGAAATTACTGGCCGCGATGGATGCGATTATCGCGACCAGCGATGATGCGGCTGGGTTTGTTGACAACGTTGTTGCCACTATTCCTCATGGCGTTGACTGCGATCGATTTCGTCCTTGTGCAGATAAGACGCGGGCAATGAAGGAGTTTATGATTCCCGGTACCTATGGCATCGGAATCTGTGGCCGCGTTCGACCGGAAAAGGGCACAGACCTCTTTGTCGATGCCATGATTCAGCTATTGCCACGGTTTCCCGATTTCACGGCCTGCATCGCCGGTCGAGCCTCGCTTGAATTTGAGTCGTTTCAGCGAGGTTTGAAAAAGAAAATTGCAGCAGCGGGACTGGAAGACCGAATCATGTGGATGGGAGAAATCGACTATGAACGGATGCCACGATTTCATGCTGCGATGGGCCTATGCGTTGCTCCCGCAAGATACGAAGGCTTTGGTCTGGTACCGTTAGAGGCGATGGCTAGCGGAGTGCCCGTAGTGGCCAGTCGGACTGGATGTTATCCAGACGCCATCATTCCCGGACAGAACGGCGACCTGTTCCCCTGCGGTGATCTGGCGGCGCTGGTGACCGCTCTTCAGCACATTATGTCCGCGCCTGAGCGACTATCGGCGATGGGGGCAGCAGGATGTCAGCAGGTACAGCAACACTTCTCGGCCAGGTCAGAAGCTGATCGGATTGTTGATGTCTACCAGGGCATTTGGCAGGACGCCGCGTAACGAGGCGCCGGAGCATTGTCGACAGCCGAGCCAAGACCAGTCCGGCGTCAGCCTGCGTCCGTCGACCAGGATATTGGCGCAAATGGACTCCGCTGTGATCCAATGTTTGGAGCCGGCCGTCGTCAATAGTGCAACGAATCGAATCGTAGCAGCGGCTGACAGAAGGACCAGGAAAAAAATGGTGGAAATGTGAACGATCAGGCGGTCGTGATAAGTCTGGAACGAGCCACGGAACGATTTGCTCATGGGGCGACATTGTTGCCCCAACTGCCACGGGCAGGTGAAGTCCTGCTGGCGGTTGATCGCAATGCGATGTCCCCCGACGAGGTCTCGCAGATGATTCGTCCGGGGCAATAGTGCCGAATTATCTCTTCGAACTGCGGAGCGGCGAAGTTCGCTGCAGTTTTTGTCACCGTCATGCCTGGAGGCAGATTGTTGAGCGAACACCTGATGCCCCATTGGTCCTGGAAGACGACGTTTGTATTGATCAGGATGAGTTTGCCGATGTCGTTGGTTTTTGCCGTGAAGAGTTGCCCGCCAGGAGGTGTTCCTCAGCTTTCTGTCAGGCCAAGTGTCCTCAAATGGTAACGAAATTTGTCTGCGGTAGTCGTTGCCGGATGGTATGTCCGCTGGTGACTCTATGTTCAGACATCCGGTCAATGGGTTGCACGACGGGCGGCGGAAATGCTGTTGGCAGTCACTGAGAGAATTGATCGACAGGTTGACTCCTTCTTACCAATTCGCTGGATTACCGAAGTACGGGTTCTGGCCATTCAACCGTTAGGTAATTCAGATTTGGGTGCAGTACGATTGGCATAAATAAGTCACGGAAACGAACGTTTCACAGGCTGTTACGAGAAATGAGCGGTGCTTGCTACGGTTGGCGAATTGCTTGTCTTTCCGCTGGTGGGAGTCGGTAGAAACAGATCGCCAGGATTGCCAATAACGAAAGAGGCATGGATGCCTACGACATTACCCAGGTGGCTGACCAAACCAGCGACAAAGTTTTACAAACGGACGGTTCTGAAGGATCCGTTTCTGGTTTCGGTCAAACGGTGGAAGCGTGATCGGGGCGACACGACATTACGTCAGGATTATTCGCTGAATGAAAACAGTGTTGTTCTGGACGTTGGCGGGTATCAAGGCGATTTTACGCAGGCGATGATCAATCGATTTGGTTGTCGTGTGTTCGTGTTTGAGCCAATGCCGCTCTTCAGCGAACAGTGCACTCGGCAATTTGCCAACGATCCACGTGTCTCAGTGCTTCCCTACGGGCTTGGCACAAGCGACGAACAGCTGTTTGTCAGCACTTCTGATGACGCTTCAAGTTTCTTTCGGCACCATGACACCAATGAATCGGTGACGGCGCAGATTCGCGACGTCTCTTGGGTCTGGCAGGAACTGGACCTGGAACACGTTGATCTCATTAAAGTCAACATCGAAGGCGGTGAATATCCGCTCTTACGTCGCCTGATCGAAACTAACCTTATTCGTCAGGTTAGCAATATTCAGGTGCAATTTCATGACTTTGTCGAAGACGCTGAGCTCCAGCGAAACGAACTGCGACAGCGATTGCAACCGTCGCATGACGAAACCTGGTGCTACGAATTCGTTTGGGAAAACTGGTCTCGCAGGGCGACCGCTGCATAGTAGCGGTCCAATTCAATATTCAATGAATAAGGGGATTTGCTATTTCACTTGAACTTACACGCAGGCTGGGAGTGGTTTTCGGCCAGGGACGAAAGTACTTCGACGACTTCAATTGGGATACATACACGAAGGACAAGTATGGCCCTCAGCAGCAGCGAATGGACGTGGACCGCGATCCTCGCATTGACGAATCGAGTCTACTACGATCGCGATGTAGCAGAGCTGAAGGTAGGCGATGCGTTTGTCCATCCGAACCATCATTCCATTTATGATATTGTCGGAAAGCTGGGTGTCACTAGCGTCTTCGAAGTTGGCTGCGGTGGTGGCGATCATCTGCGCAACCTGCATTTGCTGTATCCGGAAACGACTGTTCGAGGTGGTGACCGATCAACTGAGCAGCTCCGTTTTCTGAAGCAACGCAATCCGGAAGTTGCTGAGCAGGCGATGTTGCAGGACATTACCATGCCTTTCTCGACGCAGTGGCCCAAAGCAGAATTGGTCTACAGTCAAGCCGTCATCATGCACATCAAGACGGCCGTCAGTCATCTGAACGCGCTGGCGAATATGTTCAAACTGGCTGAGAAATACGTCGTGTTGATGGAGAATTACGGCTGCCATCCGTTTGTCGATGACGTCAAACGACTGCATGAAGGCGGTCATATTGGCTGGAATGACGTTCACTTCCACGTCCACCACCACGGAGGCAGGCCATATTGTCTGGTCGTGAGCAAAGAGCCGTGCTTGCTCGCCCTGCTGGACGACTATTTCGAACTGCCGCTCGCAAAAAAAAAATTCGCTACTGAATCGGCCGTTATCTTTAAGGTGCAGAACGGCTGAAGGGGAGCGTGTCTGACTGCGCCCCCCCCGAGGGCTTTCGTGGCAGGCTTCGTCACTGAATGTTCTGGCATGAAGCCGAGAATCTGAAAACAGGGGATGACAACGCAATAGTGTGCACATAGGACACGAGTGAACGCGATCTTGTCGTGCCACCGCAATTTGTCGTCTCTGATGCATCCAGTCACCAGTTATTTGGCCGTTCAGGGCTTGCTGGCGTCCGATCGGCAGGGTTTCTGGCTGCCGCCGTGAAATTCAATTCTATCTGGAGACGCATGCTGCTATTTCGCAGTTCGTTCCGAGCCCTCCCTGTCCAAGCCGGAAGGCACTGGTTTCGTGTGGAAAAACACGATCTTGTGATGCTTTTTGGCGGTGGTTAAACTGTCGCCGTTGGTCTTTTGAATGCCCTCGTTTGTCGTGCGACTGACTCATGCCCCGAAAGTCGTGTGTTTCCTTTTGGGGACGACGAGAATTGACAGACACAATTATTCGTCTGCCGGTAAGCGTGCTTCTTCTACGAGAAGCTTTCAGAACCAGCCGAAGGCCGACAACTCATCAGTTGCCGTCTTATCGTAACTGACACGATTTTGCTTGCGAAGGATTGCATCGATGGCTGTGGCCTACCTTCCCTATGGACAGCCCCAAAAACACTTTTCGGAAATCGGCGATGTTTCCCTTGCTGACGTGGAATGGCCACTGAATGATCGTCCGCACGGAGATCATCTTTCTGATTTGTCGGAGGATGATCACGTTCTGATGATGTCCAGTTCGCGGGTTCTGTCGCTACGTCAGTCCAGACTGAAGTGTCCCGTGTCGGTTCTGCTCGGGGAACCACCAGTCATTCAGCGGCGTCTGTACGCTGCACTGCCATGGTTTGCGTCCAAATTTCAGCACGTGTTTACCCACCACACGGAAATGCTGCAGCGGCTTTCCAACGGGACATTTCTTGCTTTTGGTGGCACTTTCATCCCGGACGATCCGATAAAGCCGTTCCCTGAAAAGCCATCTCGTATCTCGTTGATCGCGTCGAGTAAGAACTGCACATCAGGACATCGATTGCGGCATCGCATTGTGAAATGGTCGAAGCGCGAATCGCCGGATCTGAATGCATTGGGGCTTGGCTATCAGCCCATTGAAGACAAGGCGGACGGACACTTGCCGTATCTCTTTTCCGTAGTGATTGAAAACACGCAGTCGCCAGGGTGGTTTACGGAAAAACTGATCGACAGTCTGTTGTGTCACAGTCTGCCGATCTATTGGGGGGCGCCTGATATTGGACACTTCTTTGACCCCCGTGGCATGATCCGGTGTCGAAACGAGTGGGAACTGAAGAAAGCTATACAGAGTTTGACTCAGGCGGATTTTGACCGTCGCAGACGATATTTGGAGGAGAATCGCCTGCGGGCCCTTGAGTATCTGGATTACCCGTGCCGTGCGGCTGAGTTTCTGGCAGGGGCCGTTTCCGGTGGTTCGTCTGTAGGCGGCGTCGGTGAGCTGGCAGATCGAGCGGCTTAAGGCAGCGTCAAGAGGAGGGATTTGCCAGCAGGGCATGACCGACGTGACCGATATTCTTCCACCATGTTTAGTGTGAGACACCACAGGCGGGTAAAAACAAAGCAAAACAATTTGGGTAGTGGACACGTGAATTATCAAGCATTTGTTATTTGTATGGAACGGGCGACTGAGCGGCTTGCGCATGCACGGGCGACGTTGACACAACTTCCGTTGCCGGCGGAGATTCTTCCCGCGATCGATGGTCGTGCGATGCCACGTGAGGCCATTGACGCGGTCTATCACCGTGGGCTACATCGTCCCAGCTATCCGTTTGAACTTGATGCGGGAAATATCGGCTGTTTTCTCAGTCATCGAGCCGCGTGGCAGCAGATTGTTGAACGCAATCTTGACGCCGCGTTGGTGTTGGAAGATGACGCCGACGTAGACGAGGCGATCCTTCGCCGAGCTGTTGAGTTTTCAGCGGCACACTGCCCACCAGACGCCTATCTGCAGTTTCCCGTCAGGCCTCTTCCTGCCGGCAGTGAGAACATCATTGAAGGTGATGGAGTCAGAATTGTTTGCCCACGCGTGACGCCACTTCGTACGTCGGGGCAATGGGTTACGCGCGGGGCTGCCGAGAAGTTGCTGGACGTCACGCAATTCCTGGATCGGCCGATTGACACGACACTGCAGATGCGTTGGGTTACTGGAGTTTGTATGCTGGCGATCGAACCCTCTGGGATCGCGGATCGGACTGAGGCGCTGGGCGGGAGTGTGATCGGTGCCGGGAAAGATCGTCGATTGACCGTTCAAAAGCTCATGCGACAGGTCAATCGGGTGCGGTACCGTTGGAAAGTCGCACGTCTGTCGACTGCGTGTCATGATATGACTATTGGCCAGGCACGAGCGGCGTAGCACACTGGTGACGGTTCTCACAATCATGCTGCTTTAGCTCGTAATCCGCGACGCTGTTTGTCCAGAAACCTGCCCAGCATCGGAACCGAATACACAATTCGATCGCTGCGTCGTCGTCGTAGTACTCGTTTCGCCATGTCTGCGATTTCCTGAGTCGGAGCGACCTTTCGATGCCGTTCGAGATACCAGTCGAATTCAATGGCCTTGGTGACTTTGTAGCTGCGGGGATGCCGCCGCCGTGATTTTGACCGTTTTTCTGTGGGAATGCGCTTGTGCAGGTGGACGGCATCGTGGGTTACGATGCCGTGACGACAGAGAAATGCAAACAGGAACACGACGTCTCCTCCGTGAGCATCAAAACCTGCGTCATCCCAGCAATCTTCAATGCACCCCTGCAGCGACTCTGTTCTGAATAGTCCGTATATCAGATTCGCTTTCCCCATGATTTCGGGATCGTCCAGGAAGGTCCAGACGTCGCTATTCAGATTCCCGGTGGACGAAAAGCGTGAAAAATCCTTCAGTTTGCGGATTACGTGGTCGTTCACGTTGATCATGTCTACGGAACAGAACGACATTTGTGCACTCGGTGTTGTTCTCAGATTCCGCAGATTGGTGTTCATAAATTCCGGGTCCCAGAGATCATCGTCACTGGCCCACATGAAGAATCTTTCTGTGGCCGATGTTGCCGCAAAGTGGAAATTGGCTGCAGGCCCGGAGTTTCTGTCATGGCGACGGTACTGGCATCGTTCGTCTTCGCGACAGAATTTTTCAGAAATTTCACGCACTCTTGAATCAGTGGATGCGTTGTCACAGATGAGCGCAGTCCAGTTGCTGTGTGTCTGTTGCTGAAGACAGCGCAGTGTATTCTCCAACCCGTCGGGACGGTTGAAACACGGTATGCCTACAGAAATACAATCGCTGGCGGGCGTCATGGGGCGGAAATACCTCTGTTGCAGGAATTATCGAAAGCCTATATTGTCAGTCTGGCTTACTTTTAAGCCAATTGCATGACACGCACAAGGAGGGATTCTGTGTCAGTTGTCATCCTCGCTGGTGGACTGGGAACACGACTTCAGGAAGAAACATCGACTCGACCAAAGCCAATGGTCGAGATCGGCGGTCGTCCCATTTTGTGGCATATTATGAAGCAGTTCGCACATTATGGTGAGGACGACTTCCTGATTGCTTGCGGTTACATGGGAGACTTTATCAAGGGGTATTTCCTTGACCAATACAACCTGAGCGGCAACCTGAAGATCGACTTCGGTCGGAATGTGGTTCAACGTGAGGAATCAGAGACAGAAAACTGGTCGGTCAACCTTGTTGACACCGGTCTGATGACTCAAACCGGTGGTCGTTTGCTGCGTCTAAAGCGTTGGCTGGATGGCGGCACTTTTATGCTCACCTATGGCGATGGTGTCAGCAATGTCGATATCAGCGAACTGCTGGCCTTCCATCGGTCGCACGGCCGGATCGCAACGGTGACGGCCGTCCGTCCTCCAGCCCGTTTCGGTGGACTGGTCATGGAAGGAGACATGGTCCGTCGATTCACAGAAAAACCGCTTTCTGGTGAGGGGTGGATTAACGGCGGATACCTGGTGTTTGAACCAGAGATTTTTGATTACCTGAGTTCCGACAGCTGTAGCCTTGAGACGAATGGACTGGAACGTGTTGCTGCGGACGGGCAACTGGCTGCGTATCAGCATGGTGACTTCTGGCAGTGCATGGATACGTTACGTGACAAAGAGTATTTGCAGAGGCTGTGGGACGACGACGCTGCGCCGTGGCGGTGCTGGGACGCAGGTTCTCAGGGAAATAGATTCAGACAGCTACCGAATGATAAGGCCGCGTGACTGCGATTCTGGAATCACACGGGCGAATACAAACCGACTGATGGGGAGCGAGAATGGATTCTGGCTTTGATTCGAAATTCTGGCAGGACCGCCGTGTTCTGGTGACCGGTGGCACCGGACTTGTTGGTGGTTGGGTGATCAAGCGGCTTCTGCAGGCGGAAGCTGACGTTGTCTGTCTCGTTCGCGATTGGACACCTCAGTCCGAGCTTGTCAGAAGCGGTGACATTAATCGGGTGACCATTGCACGGGGCGATATTTGTGACCAGGCGTGTCTGGAGCGAGTTCTGGGCGAATTCGAAATCGAGACCGTTATAAATCTGGCAGCTCAGACCATTGTCGGCATCGCCAACCGAAATCCCGGTTCCACATTTGAAGCGAACGTCGGTGGTACGTGGAAACTTCTGGAAGCCTGTCGTCGCAGTCCTGCCGTAAAGCAGATTGTGATGGCGTCGTCTGACAAGGCATATGGCGCCGCAAAAGTTCTTCCGTACACGGAAGAGACGCCGCTCGCAGGAATGCATCCTTACGATGTCAGCAAGTCCTGTGGCGACCTGATATCTCAGACGTATGCCCACTCCTACGGTTTGCCTGTCTGCATTACTCGCTGTGGCAATTTCTACGGTGGCGGTGACCTGAACTGGAACCGCATTCTGCCCGGCACCATTCGGTCTGTTCTGCGTGGCCAGCAGCCTGTCATACGATCCGACGGTTCCTTCATTCGCGACTATTTCTATGTTGAAGACGGAGCTGCGGCTTACATGCATCTGGCTGAACAGATGGCGCTCAAACCCGAACTGGCTGGCGAGGCCTTCAACCTGTCGACTGAGATTCAAGTGTCCGTTCTGGAACTTGTCCAGAGAATACTGCAGGTGATGGGGTCGACGCTGGAGCCAGTTGTTCTGGGCGAAGCGAGTAACGAAATCAAGCACCAGTATCTGGATGCGGAAAAGGCCCGGCGAATGCTGAACTGGCAGCCGCTGTATAACCTGGACGAAGGATTGAACAGGACCATCGAATGGTACAAGAATTACATCCAGTCAACTGCGAATCACGCGAGCCATGCCAGTGTCGATCATGCGGCAGCAGCAGCCTGAGTCTGGTCCTGTCGCTCGGCCGCACTCCGCTGGCCAATGCGTTACTGACGGAAGATCAGTTGGGTGAGCCAGAGGCAACATGGCCGCTTGATTTGGTGCGTTGTGAAGATTGTTCGCTGGTTCAGATCACGGAGACCGTTCCACCGGAGACTCTGTTCAGTAACTACGCGTACTTTTCGTCGTTTTCAGACACCATGGTCGAGCACGCGAAGACGATTGCCGAACGTCTGACAACAGATCGGTTGCTAAATGGTGATAGCCTTGTTGTGGAAGTCGCCAGCAACGACGGTTACCTGCTTCAGTGGTACAAGCAGGCAGGCGTGCCAGTGCTGGGTGTGGAGCCTGCAGGGAATATCGCTGCGGTTGCAAATGATGAAAAAGGCATTCCCACACTTAACGAATTTTTTGGCAGCGCCGTCGCTACTCAGATGGCGGAAAATGGTCAGCAGGCCGATGTGATTCATGCCAACAACGTGCTGGCTCACGTGGCAGACCTGAATGGTGTGGTGGCCGGATTCAAAACAATCCTGAAGCCGGGCGGACGGGTTGTCGTGGAGTGTCCCTACCTGAAGGAGCTCGTGGACAATGTCGAGTTCGACACGATCTACCACGAACACCTGTGCTATTTTTCTCTGACGGCACTGAACCATCTGTTTCGGAATCACGGACTCGATATCGTGGACGTCGAACAGTTGGAGATTCACGGCGGGTCTATTCGTGTTTATGCCGCGCATGCAGGCTCAGTTCAGCCTTCTGATACGGTCACAAAGATGCAGGCTGATGAGGCGACATGGGTAAACGATATTGAATCCTACAACCGTTTCGCGTGCCGCGTTGCCGAACTCAAAACCCAGCTTGTGGAAAAACTGGACGAGTTAAAGGCGTCCGGACATCGAATCGCTGTCTACGGTGCGTCAGCAAAAGGCAGTACTCTACTGAATTACTTCGGTATCAATCGTTCGACAATCGACTATGTCGTTGATCGCAGTACTGTGAAGCAGGGACGTTATACGCCAGGCACACATCTCAGAATTTTTGACCCGGAGCATCTGGTCCGGGATCAGCCGGATTATTGCCTGTTGTTGACCTGGAATTTTGCGGATGAGATTCTCAGGCAGCAACAACAATACCGGGACGGTGGCGGCCGGTTCATCGTGCCCGTACCTGAAGTTCGTGTGGCTTAGAGAATTCATCAGGTGAAATTCACGCCAGCCAAAATCGAAGGAGCCTGGATCGTTGAACAGCAGCGGCATGTCGACGATCGTGGCTTCTTTGCGCGCTCATGGTGTCAAGCAGAGTTTACTGACCATGGGCTGAATCCGGATCTGGTGCAATGCAACGTCTCGTTCAATCGCAATAGAGGCACTGTTCGCGGTATGCATTTTCAGACAGCACCGTTCGAAGAGGCAAAGCTGGTACGGTGCACGTCAGGTGCGATTCAGGACGTGATCGTTGACCTGCGTCCTGACTCTCGTACTTATCTGAATACGTTCAGCGTACTGATTGACGCGGCCGAGGGAAATGCACTGTACGTTCCGGAAGGCTGTGCTCACGGGTTTCAGACGCTCGAAGACGATACTGAAGTCCTGTATCAGATGACCCGCGAATATCACGCAGAATCGGCACGTGGTTTTCGGTGGAATGATTCGGCAGTCAGGATTGAGTGGCCATTGTCGATTAGTGTGATTTCCGAAAAAGACCTGGTGTTTCCCGACCTTGTCTTACAGAGGGCCGTCGCATGAATCGCGTTCTTGTGACAGGTGCGTCGGGGTTCGTCGGGCGACACTGTCTTCCGCTTCTGGCGAAAGCTGATTGTGATGTGTTGGCGGTGTCACGTACACGAGTTGTCGATGCGGCAGACGTCACGTGGGTGCATGCCGATCTTTTGTCCGATGATGTGGAGCATCTGGTGGATGATCTGCGTCCCACACATCTTCTGCACCTTGCATGGTGCACGTCGCCAGGAAATTTCTGGCACACTTCTGAGAATGTCCTCTGGCGAAGGGCGTCCCGACGCCTGTATCGAAGATTTGTCGACGCCGGTGGTCAGCGGATAGTGGCGACCGGAAGTTGTGCAGAATACGAATGGTCCGGTAACGCTCTCGACGAGGATGCAACGCCTTTGGCTGCCGACACATTATATGGCCAGACGAAAGTCCGAAGCGCACTCGATCTTGATGCCGCCGTGGATGGAAAAACCACGAACGCCGCATGGGCACGTTTGTTTTTTATGTATGGTCCGTTTGCCAGCGAACAAAGAATGCCAGGTGTTGTGATTTCATCGCTGCTGAGTGGGAAGATGGCTCAATGCTCTTCCGGGACTCAGAGGTGTGACTTTGTTTACATCAAAGACGTGGCGTCAGCATTGGTGTCATTGCTGCTCAGCAATGTGTCCGGAGCATTCAATATTTGTAGCGGACTTCCTGTGTCCGTCAGAGAAATTGCAGAGTTTGCTGCGGCGCTGGTTGGCCGGTCAGATCTGGTGAGGTTTGGAGCCGTCAAAACCGGTCTTGAACCGCAGGCGATTTTTGGAAACAACGAACGAGTTCAGCGAGAACTCGACTGGCGGCCAGCCTATTCTCTGGAACGCGGGCTTCAGGAAACGATTGATTGGTATCGTGAGAAACAGATAGGACATGCTGCCTGACCCGAATTAAGGATCATGAAGCCAGGCCGAGAACACGTGACTCTTGGTCTGAAGGAACAACGAACAAATCACTTCTGTGTGATATGTAATTGATGATTTGAAAGGATTGCTCAGATGAAATTGACAATTGACACGGACAACGGAACGCTCACGCAGTCCGGTGTGAGTGAACAGACAATGGATCTGTATTCCAAGGATGCCTTTGAGATTCTTTCGCGAGAATGGGTCCGAATCGGCTGGGATCAGAAATATCCGTACACGTTTTCGTGGATGGGGCGTCCGATTATTCAGCTACCCGAGGACCTGATCCGAATTCAGGAAGTTATTTACTCCGTGAAACCTGATGTGATCGTGGAAACCGGTGTGGCGCATGGTGGTTCTCTGATCTTCTATGCCGGGCTGTGCAAAGCCATGGGGCGTGGCCGTGTGATCGGTGTGGACGTCGAAATTCGGCCTCACAACCGCACCGCGATCGAGGCGCATGAGATGTTTGACGCGATCACACTAATCGAAGGTGATTCTGTTAGTCAGGAAGTTGTGTCCCAGGTTCAGTCGAAGATTAAGCCCGACGAAACCGTGCTGGTGATTCTGGATTCCTGTCATACGAAGGATCATGTTGCCAGAGAGCTGGAGGCCTACTATTCGTTGGTAACACCGGGGTCATACGTGGTTGCTACGGATGGTGTTATGCGAGACGTGTTTGACGTGCCCCGCGGTGTGCCGGAATGGAAGAACGACCATCCCGCGGCAGCAGCAGAAGAATTCGCAGCGCTGCATCCGGAGTTCTGTCTGAAGCAACCGGACTGGCCATTCAACGAGAGTGAGCTGTCAGAAAATATCACTCATTGGCCCAGTGCCTGGCTGCAGAGAGCTGCTTAGAATAGGACAGTACGACCGTTCTTCAGAACTTGATGCGGAAGTTCTCGTCTGCTTGAAATTGGCGTCGTATGCTCGCCACACAGGTTTTCTGGAAGAGCGGGGATGGAGGGGTGGTTCAGCTGTCTTGCCGCTTGAACCAAGACCCTCTGAGACTTCGATTTCGACCACCTAATAGGGACGCCTGTCTCTGATCGTGTTTTCGAAAACGGTGATATTGTGATCATTTGCAGATTCTCAGGAGGCATCGGTAATCAGATGTTTCAGTATGCCACCGCTCGTGTGCTGGCGCTGAAACACCAGACCGATTTACTGGCGGATTCCCGGTCATTTCGCACGTATCGCCTGCATTCGTACTCGATCGATCGTTTCAATACACAGATGGTGGAGGCTGACGAATCCAGTCTGAACGGGTTCGTTCTGCCACCCGAAAAACGAGGGTTATTGAGTGTTCCGTGGTGGCATCTGAAAAATCGGGGACGTCTGAAGTTGTTTCATGAGTCGGGGTTTCAATATCAGCCGGGTTTCGAGTCTCTTGGTGATAACACATATCTGCGCGGGTACTGGCAATCAGAGAAGTACTTTCGTCATATTGCCTCGCAGATCAGAGAGGAACTGACCCGGCCGGATCCTGTGGATGAGCAGAACCAAAAGGTACTGGATGAAATCACGTCCGTCATGGCGGTGTCGCTGCATATTCGCCGTGGCGACTACGTTTCAAATCTCAGAACGATGAAGGTTCACGGTGTTTGTTCGCTGGATTATTACGAGAAAGCTGCCCGACACGTGGCTGATTGTATCGAGGGTTCGCCAGTCTTCTTTGTTTTCTCAGACGACCCGAAATGGACAAGAGAAAATCTTAAGTTGCCGTTTTCGATGCGATTTATTTCTCACAATTCTGTGGCCGATCCCTGGCCCGATCTGAAACTGATGAGTGCCTGTCGGCATCATATCATCGCCAATAGTAGTTTCAGCTGGTGGGGAGCCTGGCTGAACCCGTCGCCCGACAAAATTGTTGTGGCCTGCCGACGATGGTTCGCTGATCGCAAAAGGAATGATCAAGACCTGGTGCCTGCAGACTGGGTTCGCCTGGGACCCGCTTAGAGAGATTCCGGGCCCGTGTTACGGCAACAACGGCCGACCTTACGTGACGTTGTTGGTCCTGGACAATCAAGGGCATCTGCCAGTGCAAGTATGGCATTCGTGGCCTTTCTTACGCCGTCTACTGGCCATTGACGGTGATTGGGGGGCAGGGCACGTGACGAGCAGTGAGGTTGGTCTTGCTGCCGAAATCTGCTTCTTGGTACTCTTTACACCATTGCCGCCCTACAGCGCGGTGTCCTTTCGTCCCCTGCAAAGGTGCGTTGCAGGATTCACGGAAAACTATTCATGGATGAAAAGATCTTTGTTGCCGGCCATCGAGGTATGGTGGGGGCGGCTTTGGTTCGTGCTCTGCAGCAGGCTGGGCATCGTAATCTCCTTCTTCAAACCCGGTCTGAACTGGATTTCTTGGATGCGGATCGAGTTCGCCAGTTCATGCAGGCGGAGCGACCGGAAACTGTGATTCTGGCTGCTGCGCGGGTCGGTGGAATACAGGCAAACCTGGATGCCCCGGCCGATTTTATCTTTCAGAACCTGCAGATTCAAAATAATGTGATCGACAGTGCTGCTCGTTGTGGAACCAGGAAACTGTGTTTTCTGGGCAGCTCCTGCATCTATCCACGAAATTGTCCCCAGCCGATTCAGGAAGAGTCGCTGATGACCGGTCCAGTAGAACCGACAAACGCCGGTTATGCCGTTGCGAAGATCGCCGGGTTGACGATGGCTCAGGCTTATCACCAACAATACGGGATGGAAGTTGTGTGTCCGATGCCGTGCAATCTATACGGTCCGAACGACAGCTTTGACTTGCAAAAGTCGCATGTGCTGAGCGCCCTGGTACGGCGGTTCGTTGATGCTCGTGACAGCGCGACTGAGTCGCTTACGCTGTGGGGGACTGGCACGGCGCGTCGAGAGTTTATGCATGTGGACGATCTGGCGCAGGCTGTCCTGTTTGTCATGGAGCATTGGAAGTCTCCGGAGATCATAAATGTGGGAACGGGGGCCGATGTTTCCATCAGTGAACTCGCACACCTGATCGCCGAATGCACCGGATATCGCGGCCGCATTAAATGGGACACATCAAAGCCCGATGGAATGCCGCGCAAGTGCATGGACATTTCCAAACTGACGAATATTGGCTTTGCCGCTCAAATCTCGCTCCGCGAGGGAGTCCGGCAGATGATTGCTGAGTATTCACGGGGCAAGCACTCAGAAACTGACTTAAAGGATGAAGTCAATGATTCCACTGATGAAGAACGCGTTTCACAGAGAGCTGGAAACGCGGCGTGAGTTGGCAGAGTTTATTCTGGAAACGCCGCGGCTTAGCATGGACAGCGAGTGCTTCCGATTTGAAGCCTCGTTTGCTGAGCACCAGGGACGCAAAGATGCTG
>Ga0315332_10000501_pt1 | contig 18123 bp, 11 predicted proteins | sample M110034915metaG_FD_203455 | JGI IMG/M metagenome (GOLD analysis project Ga0315332, IMG submission 203455) | Ammonia-oxidizing marine archaeal communities from Monterey Bay, California, United States - M1 100m 34915 | ecosystem: Environmental > Aquatic > Marine > Intertidal zone | place: USA...
GGTGTCTCAAATAGAGAGGCGAACGGTCTAAACGGCCGACAATCACAGATTATCGACTCGCCAAAAGATGATCATGAGACCGTCTGTGCAGCCCGAATGACGGGGTAGCGAACGGCCGTGGGCAGTGGATGTCCCCGCGGAAACTTAGTCGCAAGGGGAAATTGGACCAAGATTTGCCCTTTCGCGAACCAAAAACCTTTGCCATATTTCCCAAATGCTTCGGTGAACGGGAGTTTTACGGCTATGTAACGGTGTTCCAGGACAGTCTGGGGCGATTCGAACGCAGCCCGTGATCCACTTGTTTCATCGTCCATTGCAAGCAGACTGGCAGGAAAAACTTGTTGCCGACTCTGATTGCGCCATTTTGCAAGCGTCCCGTCCAGCAGCGTCCACACGACTGTTGGCACAACACGAGGCTCAGTTGAGGGACGGGTGCAGGGAATTCGATGCACTCGATGCACGCCGAGCGGTAAACGCTGGCGTTTACCGCTGCGATCGAACGTCGCTTTGATCGCGACCTCGACGCCGGCGGGTGAAGCGAGCTGCGTTCAAAGTTCTGCACACACCGAATCGTCAGATAGCTGGGCAACCAAGCTGGCGAGCGCCTCGAACAACATCGTAAGTAAGAATAGCCATCCACAACCCCCCGGCGTGAACCACGCCCAAACAAAACTGAGCTCTCCTTCAGCATCGATTGAAATCTTTCATACGGCACGGCCTGTTCGTCGTGTCTCCATCGAAGCCAGAAGCGATAGCCCTGTTCAGGTGAAAGTTATGAGTCTGGATAAACTGAGAAACATCGGGATTAGCGCGCACATCGATTCAGGGAAAACAACCTTGAGCGAGCGTGTCCTTTTTTACACCGGACGGATTCACAAGATCGAAGAGGTTCGGGGTGATGGTGACGGTGCCACCATGGACCACATGGAACTCGAGCGGGAACGCGGTATCACCATTACCAGTGCCGCCACAAGCGTTATTTACAGAGACCATCCGATCAACTTGATCGATACACCCGGTCACGTTGACTTCACGGTTGAAGTGGAACGCAGCTTGCGTGTCCTCGACGGTGCAGTGCTTGTGCTGTGCAGCGTTGGTGGTGTGCAGAGTCAGTCCATCACTGTGGACCGGCAAATGAAACGCTACCAAGTGCCTCGTCTTGCGTTCATCAACAAAATGGACCGTACCGGTGCCAACCCGTATCGAGTGGTTGAGCAGTTGCGTGACAAACTCGGCGCTGATGCGTTTCTGATGCAGATTCCAATCGGTGCAGAGGATAATTTCCAAGGCGTCGTCGACTTGATTGAAATGGTCGCTCTGACGCACGCGGGTGACGAGGGTGAAGAAGTGGTCGAGGGGCCAATTCCAGCGGATCTGCAAGACGAAGCAGAGGAAAAACGCGGTAAAATGCTTGAAGCGCTGTCGATGTACAGCGATGAGATGATGGAAATGCTGCTCAGTGAAGAAGAGATTCCTAAGGAATTGATCTACACCGTGACTCGCGATGCCGTGCTCGGTGGTGCGACCCCCGTCTACATGGGTACCGCTTTTAAGAATAAAGGCGTTCAGCCCATGCTTGATGCTGTCATCCGATACCTGCCAAGCCCTCTTGATCGTGATATTTTCGGGCGTAATCCGAAGAACGAGGAAGAGAAGATCGAGCTCAACCCTGATCCAAGTGCCGCCTTCGTTGGAATGGCGTTTAAAATTGTGGACGATCCGTTCGGACAATTGACCTTCATGCGAATCTATCAGGGAACCATCGAAAAAGGTGGTACCTACGTTAACCAACGTACTGGGCGTAAAGAACGTTTCAGTCGTATCGTTCGCATGCACAGTGACAAGCGTGAAGAAGTTGACTCAGCTTCTGCTGGTGACATCATCGCTGTCATGGGAATCGACTCAGCCAGTGGTGACACCTACGGTGTCGAACGTGATGCATGCACCTTGGAAACCATGTTCGTGCCCGATCCCGTTATCAAAATCGCGGTTTCTCCAAAGAGTCGAGGCGATGGAGACAAAATGGGCAAAGCCCTGCAGCGTTTCCGCAAAGAGGACCCGACGTTCCGCGTTTTCACGGATGAGGAAACGAACGAAATTCTGATCAGCGGAATGGGTGAGCTTCACCTTGAGGTTTACATCGAGCGAATTCGTCGTGAGTACGGTGTGGAAATCGAAGTGGGGGCTCCCAAGGTCAGCTACCGCGAAAGTCCTACCAAAGAGATCAGCTACGACTACAAGCACAAGAAACAGTCCGGTGGTTCCGGTCAGTTTGCTCATATCAAAGGTACCCTCTCACCAATTGAGTCGGACAGCGAAGATAGCTTCGAGTTCGAAGAGAAAATCGTGGGTGGACGTATTCCCAAACAGTACATTCCTGCCGTCGAAAAAGGATTCCGCGACAGCCTTGGAAAAGGCCCCATCGCCGAATATCCCGTGGTCGGAACCCGGATTACGTTGGACGATGGAAGTTTCCACGAGGTTGACTCCTCGGAGAAGGCTTTCTACACCGCTGCTCAGGGTTGTTTCCGTGAGTACTTCAAGAAAGCGGGGCCGAAATTGCTCGAGCCAATCATGAATATCGAAATCGAATGCCCCGAAGATTTTCAGGGTACCGTTGTTGGCGACGTGATCCGCCGTCGTGGAATCATGACCAGCAACGATATCATCGAGCGGGTCAGCGTGATCAAAGCTGAAGTGCCTCTCGCTGAAACATTCGGCTATGCGACTGACCTTCGTAGTTTGACGCAGGGTCAGGGAACCTTCACGATGGAACTGGCTTTGTACCGACAGGTGCCGTCCAATATTCAGGAAGAGATCATCGAAGAAAAGAAGAAACAGCAACTGGTGGGTGCCAAGTAGTCCCAAGCTGATTCTTTCGCCAGAATTTGAAAAGTCAAAACGGCAGCGTGGAAACACGCTGCCGTTTTTCTTTTCTCCCGGCGTCTTGATTGATTCCGCCAGATTCTGAATCGCGGCTTCTCGATAGCATTTTTACAATGAACATCAGGTCCTTGGGACTCTTTGGCCGTTTCGCTGGTCGGTTGATTGCTCCGCTGGTCATGATTCACCACAATGTGGCATGAGGGCCACCGTCAGTGCGACGTTGTTTTGAAGGCAGTCCTTGAAGGCAGCGCGTCTTCATGAACGCGATGTCGTGATTTGGCTCAGGGGAATATTCCCCGTTTGACTTAACTCTGATCCGAAAGTTTTTACCTGATGTTTCGTGTGCTTGCTCTTCAGTTGTTGGTGGCCGTCTGCTTTGTCAACGCCCTTTCCAGTTCAGTTCGTGGTGACGAACGTCCCAATTTCGTCATCTTTGTAGCGGATGACATGGCTTGGGATGACTGTGGAGCCTATGGCAACCCTGCCATTCGGACGCCAAATATGGACCGTCTTGCGGCACAGGGCATTAGGTTTGATCGAGCGTACCTGACCTGTTCCTCCTGTAGTCCCAGTCGCTGTTCGATGCTGACCGGAAGATATCCGCACGCAACGGGTGCTGGCGAGCTGCATCTGCCATTGCCGAAAGAGCAAACGATGTTCACCAAGCCACTCATGGATGCCGGGTACTGGACTGCAGCGGTAGGCAAGTGGCATCTTGGTCAGGCGGTCGCGGACCAGGTTGATTATCGCAGAGGGTCTAATCCCGCGGCGATGGGAAATGCATGGGTCAAGGCATTGAAGGATCGACCTGCAGGACAGCCGTTTTTTCTATGGGCAGCTCATAGTGATCCACACCGTGGATACAAACCGGGGGCAGTGAATCCGCCCCATGACCCAGCCAAAGTCATTGTGCCTCCCTTCTTTCCGGACGCCTCACGCGTTCGCGAGGACCTTGCCTTGTATTACGACGAGGTGAGCCGGTTTGATGAACATATTGGGATGGTGCTGCAAGAACTCAAGCAGCAGGAATTGGAAAAAAACACCTTCGTCCTTGTGATTAGCGACAACGGACGTCCGTTTCCCCATTGCAAGACGCGCGTTCATGTTCCGGGAGTTCGGACTCCCTTCATTGTACGTTGGCCACAGCGGGTGCAGGTTGGGCAGGTCGCCAAAAATGTTGTCAGCACGGTCGATATTGCACCAACGATTCTGGAGTTGGCAGGACTCGCTCCGCTGGCAAGTTTTCAAGGTGAAAGTTTTGCGCGGATGCTTTCAGATCCAAATAGACAGACTCGCAAGTATGCGTTTGCAGAACACAATTGGCATGATTACCGCGCCTACGAGCGTGCGGTGCACAGTCGAGAATTTTGTTACGTTCGTAATTGGCTGCCCGGCGTTGCTGGTACGCCTCCTGCTGACGCCGTGAATAGTCCGACTTACAAAGTGATGCTGGAAATGCATGCAGCCGGCACCCTGACGCCTTCGCAGCAGGGATGTGTTGAGACCCCCCGGGCGGAGGAGTTTCTGTTCGATGTGACAAAAGACCCGAACTGCTTAGTGAACTTGGCGATGCTTCCAGAGTTTTCTGATCAAATGCAGGTGATGCGTGATCAGCTGAAACAGTGGCAGAACAAAACGGACGACCAGTTCCCGGGGGAAGCCGGTTTGACCCCGGATGGCTTTGATCGAAACAATGGCAAGCGTCTGATCAAAGCCTCACATCCCAGCTTTCTGAAGTAGCCAGCTGTCGAGATCTGGCATCTTTTCAAATGCCAGGTTGAGGTGGCATCGCTGCGATTTTAATTGCTCTGCCTCTCCGTCAAGTCTATTCAGCTGCAGTTGACGTGGTCATCAACCCAGTCAATCAGGAGTCGAAGATGGCCTGCATCTGGTTGCTGAATTGTCCGTTGGACAGCACTGTTTCGATGCCTGCCGTCTTGGCCGCATGCAGTTTGTTGACGTCGACGTGAGGCCCGTAAGCGATCAGTTTTGCATCCGGGCACTTCTCGCGACAAAGCTCAACGAGTTTGTGGGTGAGCCCGCTGCGTGTTGATAGATCGAGGACGACGTAGGCAATGCTGTCGGTGTCTTCGTCTGGTAGTTGTCCACCCATGCGAAATTGGCGGCCGGCTGCAGTGGCGGCCACTTTCACACGCGAGCAAAACAGCAGATCGCCCGACAGCATCATGACGCTGCCAGGCGTTGAGTCGCAATCCTTGCTCATGCTTGCCTTTTTTCAATTTCGCTTTTCATGAAATTCAGACCTTCCGTGGCCAAGGTGATTTCGTCTTTGTACATCCGACGCCAAATTTTGGTCGCAGCTGCGATTTCGGGAAGCGCTAAGCCGAATGCTTCAATGACGAGCCAGCCGTCATAGCCGCTCTTGACGATGGCGTCGAAGTTCTCGTCCCAACGTACCGCACCTTCACCAGGCGTGCTGCGATCATTTTCACTGATGTGGATATGGAACAACTTGTCTCCGCCAGCGTTGACCGCATCAGTGACGGACTTTTCTTCGATGTTGGAATGGAACGTGTCGTACATCATCCCGCATGCTGGGTGGTCAACTTCCCGAACGAAGCGAGCGGAATCGCCATGCGTGTTGAGAAAGTAGCACTCGAAACGATTCAGAGCTTCGACACCGAGTTTTACACCCACCTGTCCCGCATGTTCGGCTACCTGCCGCATGCTATCAACGCCCCACTTCCATTCATCTTCGGTGGGGCCCGCACCGCTGAAGTATCCCAACGCTGAGTGGTAAGGGCCGACTAGCGTTTCCACCCCTGCGGCCGCGCAGCAATCAAGGGTCTGTTTTGTGAGTTCAACGCCTTTGGCTCGGACGCTGGCATCCGGCGAAATGGGATTGTCTTCTTCTCCCCGAATCGTCACGGCTGTGCGAGCCAGTCCCATGGAATCGAGACTCTCTCCCAATGACTTGTAGTCCAATTCCAAATTGAACATTGGTAACTCAACGCCATCGTAACCAGCAGTTTTCAGTTGCTCGCAGGTTGGCAACATCTCGCTGGTGACTTCGCCAGACCAAAGCAGCAGGTTCATTCCGTATTTCATCGCAACCAGAATCTCTTTTAAATGACAGGGATAGTAGGAAAGTGATTCGTGTCTCCAGGCGGTGTCAGCAACTGGTGACGCCGTGATTCTACCAAGTCCTGAGCCTCGGGTAGCCACCTGACCATCGTGGTGGGTAGAGCGGGCAAGCCGACCCGACTCATGACCTGATTGAGACGCATCAGCATCTTTTCGTGGTCCAAATAGTCATAGAGGAACTGAATTTCGGCAAATCGGTCGATGACGGCAGCCAGTTTGGTGGTCGGTTTGCCGGTGATCACATTGACGCAACGCTCGATCGTTGACGGAGGGGCTTGTCGAATGGCGGCGTAGTAAGCCTCTGCATGAGCGCGATCATCCCGAATCCAAAGTCCATCCAAAATCATTTCGATCAGAATGTGGCCCACAAATGAGGGGCGAAAACCAGCGTCCCCCGGCAATTGATCGCGAAGCTGGAGTGCTAACTCCATGTTGGTTTCGACGAATGCCTGAGTCCCGTGAAACCAGCGATCGTCCGAAATGTGCAGCAGAATCCCCTTGGCGACATCGCTCAGTTCTGAGTCGGCGCTGTTGATATGCTGTTCAGCCAATTTTCCACGTGCTCTGATTTTGCGATCGACTACCGTCAGCCAGTCGGGGATGCCTGTCGATACGGCCAGCAGTGGACTGTCGAAGCTCGAGCTTGTCAGGTACGGAATTGCATGGGACAGAAAGTTCATGACGTCAGCCTATCGAGCTGGCTTTCCAACGGCTAGCGGTAAAGCCGACCCACAGGAATCCTGCGTCATCACACAGGCTGCTCGGTCCACGTCCTGAAGACGCTTGCCAAGCAAGTTGCGTTGGAGGCAGAAACGCATTCATTCAAATTATGCGGCTTATTCAGACAAAAGTTGCGCTGAATACTTGTTGAGTCTGCCGTTGTCCTGTCTTCGTTGGCAGACGCCGGGCATGCATTGGATTACACTGTCAAGCAGTGCCGGATCGGCATATGCCTGTACCCTCTGCTTTCAATTTTCCCAACGATCTTTTTCTGATGCCCATTCAAATCAAGTGCAAGTGTGGTAAGACGCTCGGTATTCCAGACGGAATGAGGGGTAAATCGGTCAAGTGTCCGGGGTGTCAGCAAGTGCTCAAAGTTCCTGCGGGAGGAGCCGCACAGCCTGTAGCAACTCAGCAGCCTGTAGCAGCGGCGGACGATTCCATGGCCGGTCTTTTTGACGAGGAAGGGTTCAGTGCGGCTGTTGAAGCTGTCTGTCCGGCCTGCCGAGCAGAAATGCCGGGCAACGCTGTGCTGTGCACCAAATGCGGCTATCACAAAGAAGCGGGAGCGACGTTGGAAGCACACAAGACAGCTGGCGTGGATATTGACCATGGAACCCTCGCTCTTGATAAAGCTGCGGTCGATATGGAGCGAGCTGCTGATCTGCAAAAGAAAATGCTTCGCGGAGCGGGGTTACCTTGGTGGGGACTCGCTTTGGCGCTGTTCATGCTTGGCAGCGGGTTGTTGATTGCCGTGCTGGCCGTCAACGCCTCACGACGTGTGGATGAAACGATCAGCTTCAATCCGATGCACCTCTTTTTGGTGCTTTCCGGAGCAGCTTTCTTCGCTATCTCGGCAGGTGCGAATTTCATGATCATCCTGCACGCTTTTAAGGATTCCTTGCAGAACGGTCTGATCTGTTTGTTCGTCCCCGTGTTTGGCGTGTTGTATTACACCATTACGCACTGGAGTGAGACGTGGCGTTTCTTTGTCACCTCAACGATACTGGCGGGCGTTGGCGGTGGCTTGATGGTAGCCGCGATGGCTCAACTGAACTGAGGTCACCCAGAAGGTGCATGGCGATTGCTCTGCCAATGCGAGGCAGGCAATATGACTCGAGCGTGCATCGGCACCAGATACCGGATGCGTTCTGTGGTATCTGTGACGTGGTAAACGTGACCTGTCAAACAGAGGTGTCCTTGTCATTTACCTCCACGTGCCCCCTGTCATCGAAGCGGGGTTCACGAAGCAGGGACTCACGAAGCAGGTACTCACGCAGTCGCGCGTTAGCGTCGTGATGCCGGAGTCTGTGCACTGACGGGCATCACGTTGGATCGCGAGGGCTTCTGCAGCATGTCAACGGACACCGATGGTGTTTGGCCCCCGGTTGCGATCTGAGTCTTGGATTGCTGGTATCCGGGAATGTTGATCGCGGGTTTGGTTGGCATGTTTTGTGGGCTACGAGAATTAGCGGGGCGGCGAATCGTCGTCGTCGTCAGGCCTGTTTTTCGTGTTCCGCCAGTGTTCGAAGCCTGCACATACTGCTGGTATTGAGGTGACAGACGTGCGAGGCTGTCTTCTTCCGTCTCTGCCGGTGTGCTTCCCGGTAACATCAACGTTGCAGGGATACCCTGAATTGGCTTGCCAGATGTTGATTTGAATGACGTTACCAACGAAATTCGTTTTTTCTCTCCACCGATCGCATCCCATGGAATCCAGATGCTGTAGGAAGCACCAAGATCACCTTGGCTGAAGTGTCTGGTGAACTGCTCGGGTGTAAACTCGTATCTCTTTGCACCAGACGCTTCGTTCTCCAAAGAATCGTCAAAACCATGCACAACCAACGTGCCTTCAACCGGCACAGACTTGGACTTGTCATCGTAGAAGAAGACCCGCCCTCCAAAACCGCGTGTGGGTGTTCGGCCGGTTTGAATGATGGTGTCGGGGGTCCAAGTGACTGCCAGTTTTACCGGATTCGGATAAGGCTCAGGCAGCTTGTCTTTTTTTCCCACGAACGGCATGCTGTCGAGAAACGAACCATTTTCCGAAGTAGGTTTTTTTGAGAACAAATTGTTGCTCGGTCCTGAGACACAGCCCAAACCTGCGGATGCCAGGGTTGAGGCGGCAACGGCAGTGAAAAAGCGTCGGCTAACTTGCATGTCGTGATCCATCCAAAAGAGGACTGAGTTGGAAGGTAGTTTTGGAGGTCGCATGTTGTGTTGCCACCAGCATGCGATGTTGTTTGCAATCCGTACTCGTTGGTGAGCTGTGTTCAAGCGAATACAGGTCACCTCTCTTCATAATCGTGAGATTGTTTACTGTTGCCCAAGACGTGTTGGCTGCACTCGCGATTTCGTCGTAGCAGGTGTGAAGCCAGTCTGTCTTGCAGTTGAACTTCCGGTTGCCTGATCCAACCAAGTGGCCTGAGAAGCAGGTGGGATCGCGAAGCCTGTTTGTTGACCATTCGCGTTGCCCGCATTTGGCACAACTGCCTGTGGAACCGTCGCCTGGGGAACCGTCGCCTGGGGAACTATTGACGAAGTGTTGGGCTGATTAGCCCAAATCTGGGGAGACATCGACTGAGGGATTCTCGCTGCGTTTTCCGTGTACGGCTGCTGGATGCCACCCGGTCCAAGTGCTGGTCGGGTCGCTGGTCGGGTCGCTGGTCGCTGCAATTGTCCCTGTCCCTGCACTTGTCCCTGATATTGAGGGTTGGCGGTACTTTGGTAGGGATAGTTAGCAACGCGTGAGCGGGGCAGGAAGCTGCCCTGTTGTGCTCGGGCTGCCGCGGGTTGGAACGATGCTGCCGGTGCAAAGGCGCCACGTTGGCTCAAGTTGAGTTCATCCGTGGGAGATTGCATGACGGGAGCATTTCCGTTGACACGTGTCCCCGAGGGAATGGTGCCGTTGGGTGGCGTCACAACCGAAGGTGCAATGTACGAGCTGTCGATCATCCCTGGATTGACCGCTTGAGGGTTTTGGGCAGGCAGCTGTTCAGTTGCCGATGCACGCTCAAGGATGGGCTCGATTTGCATCTGGCCTTGGACAGTGGGTTGAAGATCAGGGTAGATCGTCTGTCCAACAGCAGGTCCCCAAAGACCGTAGCCTCCGCTGAGTCCAACATCGCCATGAGCTTCAACGACATCTGCCAGGCACCAACTCATACGGCTCGACTCAGTCGCTTTAACATAGTCAAGGTCTTCCTCACCGGTGACGAGCATGGGCGTCATGATGACGAGTAATTCGCTGCGTTCTTCCACTTCTGAGTCGTACTTGAAGAAGTTGCCAATCAGAGGGATGTCGGCAATGAATGGTACCCGTCTTGAACGCTGTCCTCTGATCTTCTGAATCAAGCCACCGAAAATCACTGTTTGCCCGCTGTAGGCTGCGACTGTCGAATTAGCAGTCGTTGTGAGAATGTTCTGAACCGTGATGGGGACTTGGTTTTCATCTGTTCCAATCGGTGTTCCCGGACTGTTCGTGTCAATTTCCGAACGCGTCGCGTCAATCTCCATTGTGATCAATCCATCCGATCCGATCCGCGGGGTAACCTGCATGATCAATCCAACGTTGACGTCTTGGGTTTCAGTCTGGGACGTGTTGTTGTTGAATACCAAACCAGTCACACGTGCGACAACTTCTCCAACTTCAACTCTGCCTGTCGTGTTGTCCATGGTCATGATCTGAGGACGACTGAGGATCTGAAGGCGATCAGCGTCCTGCAATGTTCGAAGCAGAATGCTGATCGAGTCACTTGCGGCACTGAGGACAAAACCGCCGTAACCCAGCGTAGGGTTGCTGCTGCCAACTCCGAAGCTGGTGATGCCCTGAGCCGCCAAGGCTCCCTTACTGACGAGATTGTTGTTGGGCAGATCATTATTGTTGAAGTTGAAGCCAGGATCTGAGTTGTTCAATGGAGTTGCGGCGACGCCACGATCGAACAACAGTGAATCCTGAAGGCCAACTTCACCACCAACCTCAAATGCATCTCCAAGTTTGACCTCAGCCAACAAGACTTTGATCAAAATCATGGGGCGGCGTCGGTCGAGTTTGTCGATGATGCGACGGATATCCGGATAGAGTCGAGGAGAAACGCTGAGTAGCACACTGTTGCTGTCAATTTCAGGAACTACAATCAAATCGCGATCAGGAAGATCGAAGGGGCCCAGTCCCTGTTGGAACTGCTGGATTGAGTTCACGCCCTGAGTTCGCTGTTGCACAAAGTTCTGGATCGCATCTGCTACCTGTTGAGCAAGCGTGTGACGAAGCCAGATGACTTCGGTGATACGTTCAGCAAAACCCTCGCTGTCGAGTCGCAACAGAATGCTCTCAACTACATCAAGGTCTTCCGCACCACCACTTGCAACGATGCTGTTGGTTCGCAGGTCGGCACTGAACCGAAGAGGTACAAGCGAGCTTTCTCCTGCGGTCGAAGCAGGTAGATTACCAGCTCCAATGCTGGTGCCGTTTGTCCCGGCATCATCACCGAACAAGTTCTGTAGTTCTGTGACCAGTTGAGCTGCATCGCCATTCTGAATGGTGAAAACTTTGACCAGTGAAGCAATGCCGGGAGCCTTGTCTAACTGGCGAACCAGCTCAGCGATCAATGCCATGCTTGCTGCTGGTGCTCTCACCACGACTGCGTTTGAGTTGGCGTCAGCTGTGACCACAGCACCCGCCAAAATGCCTGAATCGATGACCTCTTTTTTGTCCGCATCGATGGCAACGATCGACAATGCGGTCGAAGGTGGGGTGATGTTGTCGTTTCCTCCCTCGCCTTCGCCGTTGATGGCTTCCTGAAGCACAGGAGCCAAGTCCTCGGCGACAGCATTGTTCAATGGGAAAATCTTGATTTGGCTTTGTGCCGTAATTTGCTCGGCATCCAGATCATTGATCAAACGGGTGACCTCCGTCATGTCCCGTGGCGATGCACTGATGATCAGCGAGTTGGTTCGGTAATCAGCAAGGACGCGAACGCGTGGGCCGATTGCAGGTCGTAAATCGTCAGCGCTGCCAGGGCGATCAGTGAAGAAATCACGGATGGTTGTTTCAGCGTCTACAGCCGATGCGTTCTGAAGTCGGAACACACGCAGTCGGCTTGTCGCGGCCACGGGCTGGTCGATCTTGTCGATCAGTTCTTTTAATCCGTTGATTGCCTCTGTTCGGCCAATCAATAGCAAAGCATTGGGTGAATCAAGTGAGGTGATGCTGACCTCCCCCTGACGGGCAGACAGTACATCTTCGTAAAGTTGCTGCAGCAATTCGGCCACGGCATTGGCATCGGCGTGTTTCAGGTCAACCACGTCGATGTCTGGCTTGGTGATTTTGCTCTGCTCTTCAATCTGCCTGATCACGTCCATCACACGCTCGACGTCACGTTTGGCACCCCGAATGATAATCGTGCCAAGCTCAGGTACGAACTGGATCTGTGTGTCACCAATCACGCCAGCTCCACCATCCTCACCGGCGGCGTCTCCCTGTTGCGGCGCTGCGGGTTGGGGTGCCTGTCCAGCAGCGTCCTGTTGGAATACTGCATTTCGGAAAGGTGAATCCGCCGGCAACTGTTGGACTCCGTTGAAATCTTTCTCACCACCTTCGAGACGACGCAATAATTTCAACGCACGTTGAATTGGCTCGGGCTCAGCATTTTTGATGCGGAGAAGTTTCATCACCTCGCCCTGCGTGCGAGCTTTCCGATCCAAAGATGAAATCATTTGCTGCCAGCCTGCAATGGATGGCTCGGGAGCAACAACCGTGACCGAGTTGCTGCGTCGATCCACCTCGACGGTAGTACCCTGAAGCGGTGCAGCAGTCAGTTGAAACGCTGCTCGTTCACCATTGCGGGTTGTCGTCACGGGCGTGCTGCCACCGGTGATCGCTTGTAGGCTGTCCTCGAACTCACGCCACGTAATGTTGGCCAACGCGACACGCATGGGGCCCGTTGTTTTCGCGGATGCCATGCGGATTTGCGATGTCAATAAATTCTGGACTTTGGTCGCGATTGCCGCTTGCGTTGCCTGCGGTGCCATGACAACCAACTGCTCGTTCGGTACGTCGGGCGCGATTTGGACGCCAGGGACATCCCGATATTGCAGGCTTAGCGTCGTTGCAATGCCCCGCGCCTGAGCCGCTGGTACTTTCAGTGTCTGCAGGCTCGGCGAAATGCCATCCTGAGCTGAAACATCGATCGTTGTTCCGCAGACAAACGCAGCAACAAGCAAACTATTACAAATTAAGTGTCGCATCAGCGAGCACCCTCTCTAGCACGGGAAGTCGTTAGTGACGTGAGTGGGCTTCCTGTGAACGCTCCCCACTCAATTAGGAACATCGGACCAGTGGGTTCATTTGCTACAGAGAAAAAAATCGTTAGATACAGAACGTTCCATTCAAATGGCATTTGCAAGCAATTCGAATTCTCGAAAAATGACTGGCCTTTCAGTCACTCGACAAAATTTGTTAAAGAACCAAGACGATTCATACGACAACCTTTCCGATTTTGTCTTTCAGGTATCAGGTCATGCGCAGGCTATCTTTCGCCACGCTCGTTTTTGCTGTCGCTTCCTTGGCTTTCTTGGGGTGCAGGCAAACTGCTGGACCTGCAACGGGGGGCTCGATGTCGTCAGGAAGCATGTCTCCTGCAATGCAGTCACCTTCGTTCAATCCTTTTGGTGGAGCGACTCGCGTTTCGCCACCACCACCGAATGCTTCCGCGGCACCGAATCCCTACATCGGAGGGCCTCCCGGTCAGACGAATGCGGCACAGGGAACTGCGGGTGGTTTCGTGTCGGCTGCTCCTGGCGTCGGGGCCCCACTCATCTCTGGGCAGGCTGTCGGCTCTGGAATACAGCCAGCCGGGTTTGTTGGTTCTGGTGCTAATCCAACAACACAAGCAGGTTTCGCTACCAGTAATGGCACCCCCGGCTATTCAAGTGGCGGTGTGGCACCTGCCAATTATGGAACGACCGCACCAACGAATGTAAATCCTTTCCGCGCTGGTGGAATGCAAGTGAATGACCTCACGCGTGCTCCAGCGCCTCCCGGATACCAAACTCCTGCTGGCTATCAGGCTCCGGTTCAGAACAATCCCGCGGCAATGATGACTACGCCCGGTCCATCGGGAACAGCTCCGGTTCAACCTGTATTCGCTCCGGCATCGGCCCCCATTACCCCTGCGAATGGTGGGGCAGCCATGGGAGGTATTCCAGCCAATAATATGACACCGATTCAGCAGATGCCAATTCAGCAGGTACCAATTCAGCAAACGCAGTACCAGCAGACACAAGCATGGCAGGGGACACCTGCAGCCTCTGTTCCTGATGCGGAAATTGCGAGTCGGATGGTTCCAGTTAACACAACCTCGTCAAACTCCACCGCACCTGTCATCCAGCCAGGAACGTCCCCCGCCCCCGCTCAGAACGGCGGCACGGCAGGTAGTGCTGAGTTGATGTGGCGTCGTCCAGGTAGCTAGGCCGTCGAACCTGCCGAGTGGTCGAGCTGGCAGAAGAAGTCTGATTGCAGATACATCAGGTTCAAATAGCAGTTCATGACTCGTGCGGCCGCTCTTGACTGCAGATCTCACTATGTCACGCTCTTTGAGTCGCTAAGTTGGTTGGTGAGATGTGAACTGTTGTGTTTTGTGCTGATCACTCATTTAGCCAGTACAGTCATAGGACACCGTTATAGGGCATGTGAGTAGGACGCAATGACAGCACCGATGCCGGCAGTTCTTCAGACCTTGGCTGACCTGATCAAGATCAATAGTGTGAACCCCAACTACAAGTCCGGAGTTCCAGAGGCAGAGATGGTCGACTATCTCGAGACCTTTTTTCAGCAGCGATCCATCAAGACATGGCGTCAGCCGGTGGAGCCGCATCGCGATAATCTGATTGCATCGATTCCTGGTCAGGATCGTCATCGAAAGATGGTCTTCGAAGCGCACATGGACACGGTTTCAGTTGATGGGATGACGATACCGCCGTTTGAGCCTCGCGTGCGAGATGGACGGATGTACGGTCGAGGCGCCTGCGATACCAAGAGCGGATTGGCAGGCATGATGCATGCCTTGGCGGATGTCGCGGCATCCCCAGGTTCCCCACCCTGTGATCTGTGGTTGGTGGCCACGGTCGATGAGGAGTTTGCTTATCGGGGCGTGGCGGAATTCTGTCGCGAACTTGCTGCGGAATCTTGTGTGGTCGCTGTTGTGGCAGAGCCTACGGAATTACAGCCGGTGGTCGCCAGCAAGGGGCTGATTCGCTGGATCATTGAAACCACTGGTAAGGCGGCTCATTCTGCAAAGCCGCACCTTGGTGTCAATGCGATCACAAGTATGGTTCAGGTGCTACAATCTCTTGAACATGACAACTTGGGACTGTCCACTCGATCGCATCCTTTGCTGGGAAATGCGACTTGTAATGTTGGTGTGATTCGAGGCGGAGTTCAAGTCAACTTGGTGCCAGCTACTTGTCAGGTCGAGGTGGATCGCCGTCTGCTGCCGGGTGAGACCAGCGAGATTGTTTTTCAGCATTACCAGTCTGTGCTGGATGAAGTTATGCTGAAGCATCCACAGGTTCAGGCCATCATGCACCCGCCAATGCTGACTGATTTGCCTTTAGAAACACCGGTTGAGTGCCCGCCTGTCCAGGCAATGGTGCAAGTGCTGAATGAACTCGGTTGTTACCAGGAACCGGCGGGAATGCCGTTCGGCAGCGATGCAAGTAAATTTGGAGCGTTGGGGATCCCAAGTCTGATTTTCGGACCCGGCAGTATTGATCAAGCGCATACAGCAAACGAGTTTGTTGATTGTCAGCAGGTGCTGACCTGTCACCAGGTCTACCGCAGGTACATGCGATCAGAGAGTGTGCTGGGGGCTGCCGCTGGAAGTTGACAAATCGCCATCTGCGTCATTGGCTTTTCCTATGGTTTGTCCTCTCATCGGGCGACTTTGTGGAACGAAGATGAGTTGAGTTCCTTGGCAGCGTGAGATTACTTCGCCTGAGTGTGAAAAATACGTGGCATTTTCCGCACTCTCTCTACTTTGCGTTCCTGTTGGGTTCCAGTAGCGATAACATAGAGATTGAGGCATGTCCAATCATGAATGCTTGTTCGAACGCGACCCTGTTTTTTGCGTGACGCGAGTTTCATGAATGGTTGTGAGCGTGTTGCGGTCAGGCAACGTCGTCTTGGTGACCGCGAATTGAAATTAGCGAAATGTTCTGTTTCGGATACCGATGTGTTTGTTGTTTTCTCTCGTTCCGCTTTCAAACTGATCGTTTGCTGCCTGACCATTCCGTTTTTGGGATGTGGCTCGCAAAAGCAGGTTCCTGTTTCTGGCAAGGGTTCGAACGCAACTGAAGATCAACCATCGGATCAACCATCGGGGCAACCGGCAGTAGCCAAGTTAGACGAACAACAACAGCTCAGGGCTGCTCAGAATCTTCTCCAACAGGGCAATGCTGGCGGGGCGTGGGATGCAGTGAGTCAGGTCTTACTGGTGAATCCTGGTAACGTGGACGCCTTACGGCTTGCGGTCGGGATCAAACAGCAACAGGGCGAGTTGCGAGAGGCAGCAGAACTGGCCGCACAAGTGGCTGAGGCTGATCCGGCCAACGCTGCCCAAATGTTGTTGCTCGCTTTTGAGTGCCATCTGAGATCACAGGAATTTGTGTTGGCGGAGGCTGATTTGAGGCGAGCGGAGGAGCTTAGTCCCAACAGTCCTCAGATTCATCGCGTGATGGCGCAATTTTTCAATGCGCAGGGGCGTCGAATCGAAGCCAGCGGGCATGTGCGGCAACTCATCCGGATGAAAAATATTCAACATCCGGAAGTTCTGAGTTTGGTTGATTTGCGGGGTCCCTTCCCGTTGTCCTCCTTTGAGGTCTATACCCGTGATGCGCCTCTGTCGTTATTTGGTCTCGGTGATCTTCGGTATCAATATTCGACGTCCAAGTCCGAGCCAACGGAACTACTGAATCGTGCAAAGGAGCTCACGAATCAATTTCCTGAATCTGCTGCCGCAATGGCATTTCGTTTGCGAATGCTGGCCGATCTTGACCGTATTGAGGAGTTAAGAGCGTTACTGGCCGACTTGCCAGATGGCATTCGGCAATATGACGAGTTCTGGTTTGCAGTTGGCACGTTGCTTTCGAGTGATGGCGAGGATCGTCTCGCGATCGGAGCATTTTGCCAAGCACTGGTTTGTAACCCGACCGATCGGGAATCGTTGCGGTCAATGATTGCGTGCAGCACAAGAATCGGAGACTCAGATACTGCCTTGTTGCTGGGCAAACGATTAGCGGAGCTTGATCAGGTTTTTCGAATCGCCAAGGATGCTGATGCCGAGCAGGCCCGTTGGATTTCACAGACGTTGCAGGATCAAGTGCGTCCGTGGGAGGCTGCTGCATGGTTGATGCATGCAGCCCGAATCGATGGTACGCTCCGGCAGTTGATTCCCGAGCTGAATCGTCGGGAGCAGGTCATCTTGCAGTGGGAGCAGGGCGCCAGTGCCAGCCAAGTGCAAACAGCAAGGGTTGAAAAAGTTCTTGGCGTCTCATTGGAAAAGTGGCCCGTACCTGAACTTTCTGCATTGGCAAAAAATAGTCGGGTTGAACCTGGCCTTCAGAAAAGAGCTGATTTTGAATTAAGGGATGTCGCAGGCAGTGTCGGACTCGATACGACGTTTGTCAGTGGATTTCCGCTCGATGGAAGCCCCTATGCAATCCACGAAGTTAACGGAGGAGGGTTGGCAGTATTCGATTACGACCTTGATGGACGTTGTGACATCTACGTTGTTCAATCAGGCGGAGACCCGCGCGTGCCAGATGGTGCAACCGCGAATCAGATGTATCGACTGCTCCCGAATCAGCAATTTCAGGATGTGACTGTTTCGTCTCTCGCTGGAGATCGTAACTTTGGTCAAGGCGTGTGCGCCGGTGACCTGAATCAGGATGGGTTTCCGGACCTTCTGGTTGCCAACATTGGTGCCAATGTGGTTTATCTGAATCAGGGTGATGGCACGTTCAAGGAGGCAAGTGAACTGATCGGGGATAATCCGTTTCAATGGACCTCCAGCTTGGGGTTGGCCGACTTGAATGGAGACCACTTGCCCGATTTGGTAGAGATCAATTACATCGACGACACCGATGCCTTTGACTTGCGTTGCACTGATAACTATCTGGATTGTCAGCCACAGGAGTTCCGTAAAAGTCAGGATCGAGTGTTGCTGGCTAATGATGAAGGGTACTTGATTCCCAGCACGGCATTTACCGATTCAAGTCCGACTGCCAAGTTGGGTTTTGGATTGGTGATGGCGAATTTCGATCGCAAACACGGCAATGACTTTTTTATCTCCAACGATGGAGACTTCAATCACTACTGGCAAAGTCAGCTTGCCGATAGCCCTGAGTCTGATTCAT